>ENA-OUNS01002587-OUNS01002587.1-human-gut-metagenome-genome-assembly--contig:-NODE-2587-length-11233-cov-5.940777_pt1 | contig 11233 bp, 7 predicted proteins | sample MGYA00243237_ERZ505104 | MGnify/ENA primary metagenome ERZ505104 (study PRJEB26097, sample SAMN02711295) | human gut metagenome | biome: Gut microbiome | host: Homo sapiens | place: Denmark: Copenhagen...
TTTTAATAGCCCAATATAGCGGAATTAATTTTCCTCATGTAAAACTGCTATATACATTATAAAATATAATGGTAAAGCTGCGGCCCGCCGGTGGACCGCAGCTTTTTTGTTTGGGGCTCGGTGCTTGATCGGGGTTGCCCTTTTTCGGCCGCTATGATATAATTCGCTTGAAAATCTAAGAAGGGGTGAATGCCATGAAATCCATCCGTGATATTTATAAAATTGGTACAGGACCGTCCAGCTCCCACACCATGGGCCCCGCCCGGGCGGCGGTGATCTTCCGCGGGGAGCATTCGGAGGCAGATAAATTTCAGGCGATTCTCTATGGCTCTTTGTCCAAGACGGGCCGGGGCCACGGCACTGACCGCGCCATACGGGAGGCCCTTGCCCCCGTGGCGGCAGAGGTGATCTTCTCGGAGAGAGAGCCCGAGGATATAAAGCACCCCAACACCATGGACCTCATTGCACTCCGGGGCGGGGAGGAGCTGGGCCGCATCCGGGTGCATAGCATTGGCGGCGGCGACATTGTCATAGAGGGCCGGGAGCAGGAGATGGAGAGCGAGGAGATTTATATGGAGAACTCCTTTGCTGAGATCCTGCAGTTCTGCCAATACAGGTATGTAGATTTGGTAGAGTATATTGAGATGAACGAAGGACCCGAGATCTGGGACTATCTCATGGGTGTGTGGCGTGTGATGGCCGCCTCCGTGGAGGAGGGCCTCTCCCGCACCGGGGAGCTGCCCGGCGGCCTGCACATTCAGCGCAAGGCCAAATACATGCACGACCATATTGTGGAGACCAAGCACCCGGAGCTGGTGGAGTGTCAGAAGGTCTGCTCCTATGCCTATGCCGTCAGCGAGCAGAATGCCGATAACGGCACCATTGTCACGGCGCCCACCTGCGGCTCCTGCGGGGTGCTGCCGGCGGTGCTGTACTATTTCCGGGACAAGAGAAAGCTCAGCGACATGGACATTGCCCACGCTTTGGGTGTGGCGGGTCTGTTCGGCGAGTTGGCCAAGCGCAACGCCTCGGTATCCGGGGCGGAGTGCGGTTGCCAGGCGGAGGTGGGCGTGGCCTGCTCCATGGCGGCGGCTGCTGCCTGCCAGGCATTCGGGTATAATATCCACCAGATTGAGTATGCCGCCGAGGTGTCTTTGGAGCATCATCTGGGTCTTACCTGCGATCCCATCTGCGGCCTGGTGCAGGTGCCGTGTATCGAGCGCAACGCCGTGGCCGCCATGCGGGCCATCAACTCCGCCAATATTGCCTACTTCCTCACCGGCACCCGGAATATCAGCTACGATATGGTGCTGAAAAGCATGTACTACACGGGCCTGGATATGAACCAGCGCTATCGGGAGACCGCCGAGGGCGGCCTGGCCCGGATCTATACGCGCCGGGGGAAATAAAAACCCCTGGCGAAAAATCTTCGATTTTTCTGCCAAAGGGATCGCAGTCTGCTGCTTCTCGCCTGAGAAGGATTTTTCCCCACGCACATGTGGCGGTGAAAAATGATCTGAATTTTTCGCGTCTGCGGACGCGAGCTCTGCGAGACCTTTTGACAAACAACGCACAGGCGGCCGGTTTCCCGGCTGCCTGCAAATCTCATAAAGATTGTCAGCCGTTTCTTGACGCAGAGAGGGAAAAAGAGTAAAATAAATGTATCGAACAACAGTTAGTCATATGGAGCAGGAGGAAACGACTCATGGATGAGAGCAGAAATGCCAGACAGCCGAAAAAACCGGATAACAATGAGCTGTGGTCGTGGATTGTCATTGCCCTCCTGTTTGCCTTTGCGTGGCCAGTGGGCCTTATCGTGCTTTTTGCCAAGCTTTCCGACAGCAGCAAGCGCAAGAAAAACCGCGCCGGCGCACAGCAGACGATCATTACAGCCGAGCCGGAGGATGCCGTGACAGCTGCCGCTGCTCCCACCGCTGCGGAGAAAAAGAGCGACTCCGCGGCTCAGAGCAGGAAGCGCAGGAGCAGTATCACCCGTACCCCAAAGATCTCTGACAGCAATGCGAATGTACTGCGGAACATCGGTCTTGTGGTGACCGTAATTGGCGCCATCATCCTGTTTAACGCATTGGGGGATAACCTGTTCTTCCTGGAGTACGGCAACTGGAGAGCGTTTTTGGAGTACACATTTTGGCCCATGGGTATCACCGCCGGGGGCCTGGGGCTGCTGCTGGGCAGCCACTGGATGCGCCGCCGTCTGCGCCGCTATGCCAAGTATCAGGCCATCGCCGGGAAAAAGCCCACGGTGACCATATCCCAGCTGGCTGCAGCTGCAAATGTGTCCACCCGCCGGGTGGAAAACGACCTGGAGCAGATGGTGCAGAAGGGCTTTTGGGGTAAGGAGGCCTACCTGGACCTGGGCCGGGGCGTCTTGGTGCGCACCTTTGAGGCGGCCGAGGGCCTGGAGCAGGCCCAAAAGGAGACACAGCCCGCCCCGGCGGAGGCGGAGGAGGGCTACAGCGGCCAGCTGCGGGATATCCGCCGGGCCAATGACCGCATTGCTGACCCCGCCATCAGCGCCAAGATTGACCGGCTGGAGGATCTGGCGGGTAAAATTTTCCGCATTGTGGAGGAGGAACCGGCCAAGAAAGCCAAGGCGTCCACCTTTCTCAACTACTACCTGCCCACCACCCAAAAGCTGCTGGATAGCTATGCTGACTTTGAGGAGGCCGGCGTCAGTGGCGGGAATGTGTCTCAGGCTAAGCAGCGCATTGCCGACACAATGGATAAGATCGTGGCGGGCTTTGAGCGGCAGCTGGATCAGCTCTATCAATCCGACGCCATGGATGTGGACAGCGATATCCGTGTGATGGAGCAGATGCTCCGGCGGGACGGCGGCAGCGTATCCGAGGATTTCGGCATGGGTGCTGCGCTGCAGCAGGAGCAATCGGAGTGAATTATGCAGCGGCGGCTGCCCTTTCCGGGGGTAGTCGCCGCTGTATACGTTTCTTGACGGAGCGCGGGAATTAGGGTAAAATAATGCAATCAGATTCCGTTCGTTTCGGCAGGCTCTGTCCCGGCGGAATGATAGAATGGAGAGAATGAGGAGGTGGCGCAAGTGGATAAAGAGGCTTTTTTTGGCGGCACCTGGTGCGCCGCGGCGGATTGGTTCGGGGCGCATCCCGAATGCGGCGGCTTCCGATTCCGGCTGTGGGCGCCCCACGCCCGGGCGGTGCGTCTGGCCGGGGACTTTTCCGGCTGGGAGCAGATTCCCATGCAGTGCGCAGATGGCGTGTGGGAGTGCTTTGTCCCCGGGGCGAAGGATTACGACAGCTATAAGTTCTGTCTGACCCGGGCTGATGGGAGAATCGTGTGGAAAGCGGATCCCTACGCCTTTCACGCTGCCACCCGCCCTGAGACGGACAGTAAGCTGGCACCTCTGGACTATGATTGGCAGGACGATGCATGGGAAAAGAGCCTTGCTGACAAGCCGCTGCTGACCCGGCCCCTGAATATTTACGAGGTGCATCCGGGCTCCTGGCGGCGCTACGCCGACGGCAATCCCTTTAACTACCGAAAGCTGGCGGATGAGCTGGCCAAGTATGTGTCGGACATGGGCTACACGGCGGTGGAGCTGATGCCTGTGACGGAGTACCCACTGGATGATTCCTGGGGCTATCAGTGTACGGGATATTTTGCCCCCACCTCCCGCTATGGCACCCCCCGGGATTTTAAGTACCTGGTGGATCGGCTCCACCGGGCGGGCCTGGCGGTGTTTTTGGATTGGGTGCCGGCCCATTTCTGCAAGGACGAGCAGGGCCTGCTGGAGTTTGACGGCACCTGCCTGTATGAATACGGCGATAGCCTGAAATGGGAGCATGAGGGCTGGGGCACCCGGGTCTTTGACTATGGAAAGGGCGAGGTGCGCAGCTTCCTCCTCTCGTCGGCCATGTGGTGGCTGCGGGAGTACCATATGGACGGCCTCAGGGTGGACGCTGTGGCCTCTATGCTGTACCTGGATTACGGCCGCAGCCAGTGGCGGCCCAACCGAAACGGCGGCAGGGAAAATCTGGAAGCGGTAGAATTTTTACAGCTGCTGTGCCGCACCGTTCACCGGGAAAGGCCCGGCGCGCTGATGATCGCGGAGGAGTCCACCGCCTGGCCCCATGTGACGGGGAACGAGGGGCTGGGCTTTGACCTGAAGTGGAACATGGGTTGGATGAACGACCTGTGCCACTACCTGAAGATGGATCCCTATTTTCGCCAATACCATCATAAGGATGTCACTTTTTCCATGGTGTACGCTTTTTCTGAGAGGTTTGTGCTGCCCATCTCCCATGACGAGGTGGTGCATATGAAGGGCTCCCTCCGGGGCAAGATGCCCGGAGACGAGAGAATGCAGCTGGCCGGTGTGAAGGGCTTTTTAGCCTATATGCTGGCCCACCCGGGGTGCAAGCTTCTATTCATGGGCGGTGAGCTGCCTCAGTGGAAGGAATGGGATTTTGCCGGACAGCTGGATTGGGGCGTTTTGCAGGACCCGTTGGTCTCCGCCGCCCATGGGTGCATCCGGGCGCTGAACCGGTTTTACAGGAAAACCCCGGCCCTGTGGGAAAACGACCTGGATTGGGACGGCTTTACCTGGCTGGTGCCGGACGATAACCACAACAACGTCATCGTGTTCCTCCGGCGGGATCGCCGGGGCCGGGAGCTTGTGTGCGCGGTGAATTTCTCTCCGGTGCTGCGGGAGAATTACCGCTTCGGCGTGCCGGAGAGGGCGGAATACAAGGAGGTTTTCAACACCGATGCCCTGCAATGGGGCGGCAGCGGTGCCATCAATGAAACACCCATACCGGTGGAGGCTGTTCCGTCCCACGGGCGCGAGACCTCCATCGCTGTTCGGATCCCGCCTCTGGGAACGGTGTATCTGCGGGGTGCTGGAAAGTATAACCGGAAGAAAGGAGCGAATCATCTGTGAAAAAAGAATGTATCGCCATGCTGCTGGCCGGGGGTCAGGGCAGCCGGCTCTATGTGCTCACCGGGGACATGGCCAAGCCGGCGGTTCCCTTCGGGGGGAAATTCCGCATCATTGACTTTCCTCTGTCCAACTGTGCCAATTCCGGCATAGATACCGTGGGTGTGCTGACCCAGTACCGCCCCTTAGAGCTGAATAACTACATCGGCAGCGGCCAACCCTGGGAGCTGGACCGCATGAACGGAGGCGTACATATCCTGCCCCCCTATCAAAGCAATACCGGCGCCACCTGGTATAAGGGCACGGCCAATGCCATCTGCCAGAACATCGGATTTGTGGATCTGTATGATCCGGAGTATGTGGCGGTGCTTTCCGGGGATCATATCTATAAGATGGACTACTCCCTGATGCTCCGCCGCCATAAGGAGACCGGGGCCGACTGCACCATCTCTGTGATGGAGGTGCCCTGGCAGGAGGCCAGCCGCTTTGGCATTATGAATGTGGACGAAGCGGACGTCATCACCGATTTTGAGGAAAAACCCAAGCAACCTAAGAGCAATCTTGCCTCCATGGGTATTTACATCTTCACCTGGAAAAAGCTCCGGGCCTACCTGCTGCAGGACGATGCTGACCCCGACTCGGCCAATGATTTCGGCAAGAATGTCATCCCCGCCATGCTGAAGGCCGGGGAGAAGATGGTGGCCTACCGCTTTGAGGGATACTGGAAGGACGTGGGCACTCTGGATTCCCTGTGGGATGCCAATATGGATATGCTCTCTCCGGGCTCGGGGCTGAACCTGCTGGATAAGCGCTGGCCCATTTACAGCCGCACCCCCTCCTGCCCGCCGGCCTTCTTTGCCGAGACGGCCGATGTGGGCAATAGCGCCGTGGCCAAGGGCTGCGACATCCGGGGCGAGGTGAAGAACACCGTCCTCAGCTACAACACCGTGGTGGAGGAGGGCGCCGCAGTCACCTACTCCGTGCTTATGCCCGGTGCGGTGGTGAAAAAAGGCGCCCGGGTGGAATATGCCATCCTGGGCGAGAACAGCTTGGTGGGCGAGAGCGCCCATGTAGGCGCCGGGCCGGAGACTGCCGCCGACCCCGATAAATGGGGCGTGGCGGTGCTGGGCCCACAGACGGAGGTGCCCCCCGGGGAAACGGTCCCCGCCGGAGCTATGCTGGATAAGACCCACGGACAGGAGGTTAAGGTATGAACGGAGTACACGGCATCATCTTTTCCTATGAAAAAAGCAACGGCCTGCGGGAGCTGACGGAGCCACGTATTCACGGCTCTGTGCCCTTTGGCGGCTCATACCGGATGGTGGACTTCATCCTCTCGGACATGGTCAACGCCGGCATCCGGGACGTGGGCGTCATCATGCACGGCAAGTGCCAGAGCATGATGGATCACCTGCGCAGCGGCAAGAGTTGGGATCTCTCCCGCAGCTTCGGCGGCCTGACGCTGCTGCCGGTGTTCGCCTATAACAGCGCCCGGGGCAACGGCCGCTTCCGGGGCAAGCTGGAGGCATTGGACGTGGTGAAGGATTACCTGCGCCATATCCGGCAGGACTATGTGCTCCTGGCCGACAGCGATGTGGCCCTGAATATCGATCTGAAAGCGGTGCTGGAGTCGCATATAAAGGCCGGCGCGGACATCACTGTGGTGTGTGCCCCCTCCACAGGGGACGGCCTGTATCTGAACCTGGATGAAACCGGCCGGGTGATGGAGGCGGTGGAGGAGCAGCGCCAGGGCCTGCGCTGCCTGCAGATCTTCCTGCTGCGGACAGATCTGCTGCTTTCCTTGGTGGAGCGATTTGTCAGCCGCCATGAGTACAGCTTCCAGGGCTGCGTCCTCCAGGGCCTGACCAAGGAGCTGCACATCCGGGGGTATGCCTTTCACGGGTTTGCAGCCCACATCACCGATGTGGCCGGGTACTATGCCAGCAGCATGCGCCTGCTGGACCCGGCTGTGCGGCAGGATCTGTTCTGCCCCGACAGGCCCATCTATGCCAAAGAAAATGACGCCGCCTCCACCTATATGGATCCCCAGGGCGGCTGCGTGAACTCCCTGGTGGACGACGGCTGCGACATCCAGGGCAGCGTCCGGGGTTCCATCCTCAGCCGGGATGTTCGGGTGGAAAAGGGTGCTGTTGTGGAGGGCTGTATTCTATTTAAGGACACCGTGGTGGAAAAGGGTGCCGTGGTGCGCCACGTCATCGCGGATAAAGCGGTAAGGATCGGCCCGGGTGTGCATCTGGAGGGGGCGGAGAAGTACCCCCTGGTGCTGGGCAAAGGCGCGGAGGTGTAATGTAAGGTGAATATTCTGTATGTAACGGGGGAGGCTGCCCCCTTCTGCAAAACAGGCGGCCTGGCGGACGTATCCGGGAGTTTGCCGGTGGCGTTGGCGGCCCGGGGCCACCATGTGGCGGTGATGCTGCCGCTGTATGACACCATTTCTAAGCAGTGGCGCCGTCAGATGACCTTCCACAGGTTTATCTATGTGAACCTGTCGTGGCGGCATGAGTACTGCGGGCTGTTTTCCCTGGAGTACCGGGGTGTCACCTGGTATTTCGTGGATAATGAGCATTACTTCGCACGGGGCCGGCTTTATGGCGAGGGGGACGATGGCGAGCGCTTCGGCTTTTTCTCCCGGGCGGTGCTGGATCTGCTGCCCTTGCTGGACGAGATGCCGCAGGTGATTCACTGCAACGATTGGCAGACGGCCCTGGTGCCGGTGTACCGTCAGGATCTCACCGGCCGGTGGGACGCCCTGCGGGGCATCCGCACGGTGTTCACTATTCATAATATTGAGTACCAGGGCAAGTTCGGAGCGAATACGGTGTCGGATCTATTCGGCCTGGATCGGGGCTGGTATGACGGCGGCACCCTGGAGATGGACGGCTGCGTGAACCTCATGAAGGGGGCGATGCTCTGCGCCGATGCCGTCACCACCGTCAGTCCCACCTATGCCCGGCAGCTCTGCCTCAGCGCCTATGCCCAGGGGATGGAGTCCGTGGTGCAGCGCTGCGGGGAGAAATTCAGCGGCATTGTAAACGGTATTGATACCGCCGTATTCGACCCGGCCACGGACCCGGTACTCCCGGCCCATTACAGTGTCCGGAACCTCCGGGGCAAGGCCACCTGCAAGAAGGCCCTGCAGCAGGAGCTGGGATTGCAGGTGCAGAGCGATGTGCCTGTTATTTCCATGGTCAGCCGCCTGGTGGGACACAAGGGCATCGACCTCATCTGCGAGAGCCTGGACAATATCATGCGCACCGGCTGCCAGCTGGTGCTCCAGGGCAGCGGGGAGGAGCAGTATGAGAGCTTCTTCCGCTACGCCGAAAACCGCTATAAGGGCCGGCTTTGCGCCTATATTGGGTATAACGAGGAGCTGGCCCACCGGATCTATGCCGGCAGCGACCTGTTTCTGATGCCCTCTCGCTCCGAGCCCTGCGGCCTTTCCCAGATGATCGCCATGCGCTACGGCGCCGTGCCTATTGTCCGCCAGACCGGCGGCCTGGCGGATACCGTCCGCTCCTGCCAGATGGGGCAGGAGGACGGCAACGGCTTTGTCTTTGCCAATTACAGCGCCTTTGACATGCAGTATGTCATCTCCCAGGCGGTTGAGCTGTATCGGAGCGACCTCCACGGCTTCCGCCGGGTGCAGAGGCGCGGCATGACCGACGATTTTAGCTGGAACGTCAGCGCCGGGGCCTATGAGGCTCTGTATAAGAATATTACCGACACATCGAGGTGAAACACAAATGACCAAAGATACACTGAAGGAAGCCATTGCGCAGAAGCTGCGCATCAACTGCGGCTGCACCCCTCGGCAGGCAGGGGATGGGGATATGCTCCGGGCCTGCGCCATGGTCCTGCGGGACATCATGGCCGAGCGGAACATTACCACCCGGGAGGATACGGACGCCCGCCAGCTCCGGCAGGTGCATTATCTGTCCCTGGAGTTTCTCATGGGCCGCAGCCTCATGAAAAACGCCTATAACCTGGGCCTGACTCAACCCCTTACCCAGGCGGTGGAGGAGCTGGGCTTCAAGGCGGCAGATCTGTTTGAGCATGAGCCGGATGCCGGCCTCGGCAACGGCGGCCTGGGCCGCCTGGCTGCCTGCTATCTGGACAGTATGACCACACTGAATATCCCTGCCACGGGCTACTCCATCTGCTACGAGCTGGGCATATTCAAGCAGAAGATCGTGGAGGGTCAGCAGGTGGAGCTGCCTGACGATTGGCAGGACATCGGCGGCGCGTGGCTGCTGCCTCGGCCCCAGGAGACGGAGGAGGTCCACTTTGGCGGCACCGTTCGTACCAAGTGGGACGGCGGCCAGCTGATGGTGGTCCACGAGGACTACACAAGAGTTCTGGCTGTGCCCTGTGATATGGAGATTGCCGGCTATAAAACCGACCATGTCAATACCCTGCGGCTTTGGCAGGCCCGCAGCCCAAAGCCCGTGGATATGCAGCTGTTCAGCCGGGGCCAGTACCTCCAGGCCAGCGAGGAGCGCACCATGGCTGATGCCATCAGCAAGGTCCTCTATCCCGAGGACAATCACTATGAGGGTAAATCTCTGCGCTTGAAGCAGCAGTATTTCTTCGTATCCGCCACCATCCAATCCATCACCCGCAAGCATCTGGAGGTGTACGGTACCCTGCGGAACTTCCATGAAAAAAACGTCATTCAGATCAACGACACCCACCCCACGCTGGTAATTCCGGAGCTGATGCGCATATTCATGGACGATGCGGGCATGGGCTGGGACGAGGCGTGGGAGATCACCAAAAACAGCGTGGCCTACACCAACCATACGGTTTTGGCCGAGGCGCTGGAGTGCTGGCCCCAAAGCCTGTTTGAAACGCTTCTGCCCCGTATTTGGCAGATCATCGTGGAGATTGCCCACCGCTGGCAAAAGCAGGTGGAGGATTTCTACCACGATCCCGCCAAGACGGAGAAGCTGGCCATCGTGTGGGACGGCGGCGTGCGTATGGCAAATTTGTGCATCGCCGGGGGCATGAGCGTCAACGGTGTATCCGCCCTGCATACGGAGATTTTGCGCAGGGATGTGTTCCGGGACGCCTATCAGATGCACCCGGAGGAATTCCACAACGTTACCAACGGCGTGGACCACCGCCGCTGGCTTAGTCAGATCAATCCCGGCCTCCACAGCCTCATCTGTGACCTCACCGGCGGCGATGACTACCTGCTGCATCCCGATGCCCTGAGCAAGCTGGATGCTTTCGCGGACGATGCCGCAGTGCTGGCGCAGCTGGCGGAGATCAAGCGGGGAAATAAGGACCGCTTTGCCCACTGGGCCAAGCGTCAGCAGGGCGTGGTGCTCAATACCGATGCCGTGTTCAATACGCAAGTCAAGCGTCTGCACGAGTATAAGCGGCAGCTGCTGAATGTGCTGCACATTCTCTATCTCTATCAGCGCCTGCAGGACGATCCCCATATGGATTTCCGCCCCCAGACCTTCCTCTTTGGCGCAAAGGCCGCCCCGGGCTATGCCGTGGCTAAGCGGATCATCCGCCTCATCGGCTCCGTGGCCGATCAGATCGATCACGACCCCATTTGCAAGGATAGACTGCAGGTGGTATTCCTGGAGAACTATCGGGTCTCCATGGCGGAGATGCTCATGCCCGCCAGCGAGGTATCCCAGCAGATCTCCACTGCCGGCAAAGAGGCCAGCGGCACCGGCAATATGAAGTTCATGATGAACGGCGCCGTGACTATCGGCACCTTGGACGGGGCCAACGTGGAAATGCACCAGGTGCTGGGTGACGAGAATATGTTCCTGTTCGGCCTGAAGGCGGAGGAGGCCGCCGCCCTCTCCCGGCACTATGACCCCAAGCTGCTGTATGACCGGGATCCTGTGCTGCGCCGGGTGCTGGATTCCATCCGGGACGGCTTCCGGGATGGGGTCAGCTACGAGGATATCTACCGCCGCCTGCTCTTTGGCGGCGATTGCCCGGCGGACCAGTACCTGCTCCTGGCGGATTTCGTGTCCTACTGCGACGCCGGCCGCCGCATGATGGAGACCTACGGTGACCGCACCCGCTGGAATCAGATCAGCCTGCACAACATTGCCCGCAGCGGCGTGTTTGCTGCGGACCGCTCCATCCGGGACTATGCCCGGGACATCTGGAACGTGCCGGTGCGCGCCCTCAAGTAAATTTGCTCCCGCAGCGGCGGGCGGCCCGTGGGGCCGCCCGCTTTTTTTGCCTTTCGTGCAATCATTTTCCTCTCTACCCCGCTGGGTCTTCTCTTCTTCCACACTGGACTGTGGCGGC
>ENA-OUNS01002599-OUNS01002599.1-human-gut-metagenome-genome-assembly--contig:-NODE-2599-length-11189-cov-4.001886_pt1 | contig 11189 bp, 9 predicted proteins | sample MGYA00243237_ERZ505104 | MGnify/ENA primary metagenome ERZ505104 (study PRJEB26097, sample SAMN02711295) | human gut metagenome | biome: Gut microbiome | host: Homo sapiens | place: Denmark: Copenhagen...
GCTGGAAGGTCTGCCCCTGAACCGCGCTCTGCGGGATGAGGACGGTGACATCTACCGCTTCTTAAAACTCCGAAATGCTGCAGCGGCAATTTCTGAAGGGGGCTGTGTCTTGAGCGGCAGCTTGCATTGATACTGTGAACCGAACAGATTATTGTCACGGACACAGACCTGAACGGTAGATTGCTACCAAACAGAATTTGTAAATGCAAACCTCAAAGCAGTTGGCTCCCTGCACGCCTTCTATCCTACGGCCTGCGTCAGCACACATGCCGTTGTGCTTTGCGACATGAACGGCAGGCAAATGCCGCTCTCACCCGCGCCGACCAGCAGCTCTGTGCCGCTCGGGCTGATCAGGAGGGGATACGTCTCACACAGATACATCGGGCCGTCCGTGACGCCGTAGTTATTGCCGCCCACAAGCGACAAGCTGAGCGTCACATAGCTCGGCCCGTCCGGAATGGTCTGAATCGTCCAGAAACCGCTCCACATCTCCTCAATGTCGTCACTGTCTTCATATACCCACTCCAGATCGACCGTACCGCCCGTCTCATCCTCAAGATAAAAGCGCAGCGAGAAATAGGCATAGCGGCTGGTTTCCCCCACCATGGTTTCTGTGATCCAGCCCATGCCGTCACGCTGCGATCCGGCAAGACCGAGCGCGGTCATGCCGCTCCAGCCGTCGGCAAGCCACGCGGAAAACTCGGCCGGGGCGTTGTACCAGGCATATTCCGTAAAGTCAAACGAAAGATAGTCGCCGGCTTCCGATGTACACGGCGCAAGATAGCTCATCGCATCAAGCGAGGGATACCATTCGCAGGAGTTCCCGTTGTTGTCGGTGATAAAGACCTGCGTGTCGGCCTCATATGCAACGCCGTCGAGATTTGCAAAGAGCAGCACCGGCTCGCCGCTCTCTGACCGGTAGAGCACCTCCGTGACCTCGTCGGTCTGTGTTTTTTCGTTCCACTGCACACGGTTGATTGCAACCGTCGCGTTCTCATCGACCGGCACGATGCAGTACAGATGCCCCGCACCGCCGATAATATGCTCCTCGTCGATCTCGGCGATGAAGGGGTATTCGAGGAGCATGGCCTCATTGGTTTCCCACAGCCATGCGGGGAAGCCTACCTCGAAGCCCTCGTCAAACAGCCCGCCGACATAACCGAGATACGCCGCGCCAAACATGGTCATTGGAAAGTCGATCCTATCCCGCAGCCATCCAAGCGAGGTTTCTGCCTCCTGTGAAAACCCGTATTGTACCGGCTGTGTGTCTGACGCCTCGTCGCGTGACGTGCGATCACGCATATCATTTTGCAATGGAGCTTCCTCCGGCTGCTTTTCAGGCGTTTTTTTGTCGGGTTTTGTAGGCATTTTTACCTTATCTGTACTTGTTCTCGATTCGTTAGGCTCTGTTTGCGTCTTCTGTACACAGGCGCAAAGCGACAGCAGCAGAACCAGTGCCAGCAACAGCGCGAGTATTTGTTTGTGTGTTGTTTTCATAGCCGCTCCTTTCAGAATTTTCCGCTTCGGCCGGAACCGCCGCCGCCGGATTCGCTGTGACTGCTTCCGCCGCTGGAAGAGCTGCGCTCGATCTTCCGGCTGGAGGTCGTCTTATGGGTGAAACGATCTGTTTGCTCCGTAAGCCGGAGTCCCGCGGAGACGTAGTCGTTCGCGGTTGCTTTTTTTGATACAGTATCCATTTTCTGCCATATCACAGCGACGACCGCGGCTGCCGCCAGCAGGGAAAGACCGATCACGATAAGGATCGGAATAAACAAGCTCGCCCGGACGGGCTTTCCTGCAGAAGCCTTTTCCAGATAGACGCTGCATTCTTTGACGTAATCCTCAAAGCCGCCGTACCAGTCGTTCTCGCCGAAATTGTCGAGGAAGACCTTTTCCAGCTTCTGCTGACCATAGCTGTTGAACGCATACTCGCAGCGTGAGCCGTAGCAGAACATTGCCCAGTCGCGATCATCCATGCTGAGCAGGAGCATGATCCCGTCGCGGTTCGGTCCTTCGCCCATGGTGCATTCATGGTAAATGGTGTAGGTCGCCTTATAGACGCCTTCAGAATGGAAGTCCCGATAGTCCTCCACGGTTACGATGTAAACGCCGACACCATACTTTTTGGAGACGCTTTCCGCCATCTTTTCCAGCAGCATATTTTCGTTTTCGCTGAGAAGTCCGGCCGCGTCCGTCACATAAGAAAGCTGTGCGCCTGTCTGCTCAGCCGCGGCTGCGTTCACGCAGAGCACAAGGCAGAACAGAAACACCAGCAGGAGACAACGTATTCTTTTTTTCATGTCTCAGCCCTCCCTATCGCGCCAAAAGCAGCAGCGCGGTCACACTGATGGCGATAAGAGATGCCGCGATTGCCGCAAACAGGCCAATTACCCGTTTCGTGCTGACCGGAAGGTTGCCGACAAGCTTGCCGGTCTGACCGTTCATGGCAAAGAGGAAATCTTTTCCCTCCCACCTTGTGTTCAGGATCCAGACGGGAAGCAGTGCGTAATGCACCTTGCCGCGCTTCAAGTGGATATCCCGGCTCGTTTCATTGCAGGTGGTGTAGCCCGAAACCGTGCGTTCCAGTGCGCTCAGCAGTGAGCCCTCGCAGCGCGTGTCTGCCCGTTCCCGGCTGTCTTCGACGCTGACATCATATTTGTCCGCCAGAAATCCGGGCAGATACGCTGTGGAAAATGGCTTGAGCTCCGCGTAATCGTACGGTTCGATGGAGTCCATATAATCGTCCGGCATTTTACTGGATGCATCCACTGGGATCTTTTCAAAGCAAAGCGAACCGGAGCGGCTTACATCATAGTGTCTTGTCTCCGTGATCTCATAGTCTCCTGAGGTGTAGGTATGTACCTGCGTAGCATGGAATTGCGCACTTCCGCTGGCCTCGCCGTCGTACATCCAGAAAGGTACATACACACCCTTGATCTCCTCCAGATGGTTGGCTTTGGAGAAGGTCGATGGCAGCAGAGGCTTTTTGAGATAGTGCCTCTTCAATGCCTTGATGGCATCCTCCTTGCTCAGCTTGAAGGGCAGCACAAAATCGGGCTTTAAGATGCCGCTGAACTGCCCCGGAATCACTGACGGATTTCCGCAGTATGGGCAGGAGGTGGCTGCGGTCGTCGCGTCGCAGAGCAGTTCCGCACCGCACGATGGGCAGCAGTAGGCTTTCATGTCGGCCGCGTCCGCGCCCCAGTCCTCGCTCAGGCCGGAAGAATCCCAGTCAGAGCCGTCTGCGGCAGTCTGCTGTTCTTCCACTTCAGCAGTTTTTTGAGCCGCTTCCGTTTTTTCCTGCTTCTGCGCCGCTTCCGCCGCTTTTGCTTCTTTTTCCGCGTAGAACGCTTCAATTTCTGCGATATCGAAGCTTGAGCCGCAGTAATCGCACTCCAGCCTGCCGGATTCTCCTACAAAATGGAGCGGTCCCGTACAGGCGGGACATTGATAATTTGTGATTTGTGTTGCCATGTTCTTTCCTCGTTTCCTGTGTCGGCGCCTGACGGCACTGTAGTCCTACTCTCTGTGGTAAGTCAGCCCACTGCCCAATATGACCTCGTTTTGCGTATCGTACAGGACGTGCAGATCCGCCGCCGCATGATCGCTGTTTCCCAGCACGATCTCCTGCAGGTGTTCCGCCACGTCCTCACTGTATTCTCCGCCGAAATACGGCGTCTGAAACGCGGACTCGACGCGCAGCTCCCAGCCGTTCCACATCTGCTCCGTCTCGTTGCGCCACAGCTCCGCCGCACGCAATTCGCTCCCGTCTGCGTCCGTGGAAAACACATATTTTTGCAGACCATCCTCGGAGATCCACGTGCCCTCGAGCAGCGCAAAAACATCGCGTGTCTGCTCATGCTCGGCGCTCTCCCGCTCTGCCTGTGCCTGCCGCTCCGCGTCGCTGTAATACCGCGCCTCGTCGCCCATCGTCATCATACCGTAGTCCAGCCAGAACGTATCCGCCAGCCACGCAAACTGCGGAGAGTCCAGATAGCGCAGATGATAGACCGTATCGTGGTCTTTATCCTCAATCGTGAGTCCGCTGATTTGTTCTGCAAAATCCGCCTGAACTGTCAGAACGCCGTTTTGAAAGGAATATTCAAACTGATCGCCCAGATCCTCAAAATTTGCATCGTAGCAGCGGATGGGCGTGTCCTTGAACTGCCCGCCGCGGTAATAGAGCTTCATGACCCCCGGGCTGTAAACGGTTTTTTTAATGTGGAAGTCGTCAAAAAGAACCGCTGTCTCCGGGTACTGATAAGTGCGCACGTCAGCACCGCCGCAGGCGGTCAGACCGAACAGCCCCATCCATAGACCTGCCATGATGAGGAACGCCTTGAGCCTCACAGCATCCCCTCCGTTTCTCCGCAAATAGCCGGATTCTCCCGCTCCAAATTGGGGCGGGAGCCGGTTTTCATATAAATTCTCAGAAGGACGCCGCCCTTACTGGAACGTCATGTTGTTGAGAATGATGTCGGGCATCGTTCCCGGGACGCAGTCCATATTCCGAAGCCCGATGGAAAGGGCGCGGTTGTCGTCAAGCTGCGCGATATACTGGATCCAATCGTAGCCGATGCGCTTATAGGTGCGGCCTTTGAAGGTGATGCCGCCGATCACGCGGTCTTCGATATCCTGATAGTTTTCGAATTTGTCCTTGGAGGAATCAAATTTTTCAACGTTCTCCCTTACCTCAAACTGGATGGCACCTGCACCAAACGCTGTGGGATCGTCGTTTTCCACCAGGCAGCGCCCACTATCATCGAACGACCAGCCGGATACCGGGATCTTCGTCATGATCTTGACCTTCACATCGTCTTTTGCAAACTGGGCGATTTCCACGGAGAAGTCCTTCATCTCGGCGTTTGCAGACGCTGCCTTGTTCGCCTCGGCGGCCTCGGCCTTCACGATGTCCAGATACTTTTCTATGGCTTCTGTGCCGGAGAAGCCGCTGGTGTTGTACGCACTCACCGTATAAACGCCCGACTCGTTTTCCTTGAAATTGACGTAGATGAAATGGGAGTCGTCGTCCTCAGAGATCCATTTGTAGTAGCGGTAGTTTGCCTTCATGTGGTCGCTGTACTCTTCCTTGACGAATTGGCCTTCCACGCCGAAGTAAGCAACAATATCATCGTAAGTAGCGTCGAAGATATTCTTGTTGACCTCGTTCATCCAGACGTAGCCCTTCTGCACCTGCTCTTCCGTTACGATGCCGTCTCCGCCGGAGGCCATCGCGTCCGTCGGGGTGGGCTGGGAGCCTTCTGTCGGAGCAGCTTCTTCCGAAGCATTTTCTCCGATGGCATCCGGCATGGACTTGCCTGCGTCAATCAGAGGCAGATACCAGTCGGTATAGCGGTAGGGATATGTATCTTCCTCCATGTCATCCCAGTAGAGTCCCCACGGGCGCAGATAGATGTCGTAGTGGAACTCGTCATCACCGTCTTCATAGTCGCCGCTGATCCAGATCATGTCGTCATAGTCCAACAGCGCAGGATCAACGATCCAGTCCGCATGCTCCAGGGCCACGTTTGTGAACCAGCCGCCCTCGGACATCACTGTGCCGTGCTCGCCGGTTCCGGCTTCGCTCAGACTGACCTGCGCGGAAGCCATGGGTTCGGACCTCGTGTAGTCCTCGTCCCAAAGCGTGATCGTGCCAGTGTAGTCCGTGCCGATGTCAATGACGCCGCAGACATCCCACCATTTTCCCTCCATGCTCTCGTAGTAGCCATAACAGCCGCTCATCTTCCACCAGCCGTACCATTCGCCGTTCCACCAGTCGAGCAGTGCATCGCCAGTCTCGGCTGGATCGGAGGTCAGCGTGCTGTCAACGGGCGGTTCACCGCCGGTCGTATCAGCTGCGGGAGTCTCACGATTAAGTGAGGATGGGTCGATGGTGATCTTGCCGTTTTTCTTGCCGAAGAACTGCTCGAAGGTTGCCTCGACTGGACTGGTCGTGTCCTGAAGCAGATATGCTGTCCGAACTTCCAGCGTTGCGCCCGGAGCGACGTCTGCAAACTGGCCTTCTATCACGGTTTCAAAGGTGTCGTAGTCGGTAAAGACAGTTGCTGTTTCCAGTTCTACGCCATTTTGCATAACCGTTTCATCGACGCTCCAAAGATACGACGCATTCTCCTTGCCGTTGTTTGTGAAGTCCAGTGTCAGAACGATCGCGTCATTTCCGTCCGAATCTTCCATGATGCACGCGCCCTTGTAGAGCAGCTCATAGTCACCGAGCTTGATCAGATTGGAGTCTGCTGTCTTTTCCTTACCGCAGGCGGTGAGGCTGAACAGCATCAGCACTGCAAGAAGCAGGCATAGAAGCTTGGTCTTCGTCTGTTTCATAATTCCCTCCCAATATCCTTCAGGGATGCACAAATCTGCCGATCAACAGAAAATAACATATCATTCCGGCAAAAACAGCGGTGCATCCCTGAGACATTTTGCTTTCCTTATTTCTTTTCGCGCTGGATAAGATTTCCATCCTTGTCGGTGAACTTGCCGCAAAGAATCTTGATAAAGTCAACAAGGTACCCGATGCCGAACAGACCTGCCGTCAGCGTATAAAGAATACCCGTGCCGATCTTGCCGACATAGTAGCGGTGGACGCCAAGCCCGCCAAGGAAGAGGCAGAGCAGGAACGTTGTCATCCAGTCCTTCGTTTCGACCGGAACCTCCGGCGCGACATAGTCCTCTACTTCCTCACCGTTCAAAATCTTCTTCACGGTTTCAGTCACGGTGTCGATATAGGCGCCACGCTCCGTTGCAAGGCCGACTGTCGCACCCTTGAGGCCCTTGCGCAATGCACTGTTCTTATCAACGCGCATACCGCCAACCGACATCTTGGCCTCCGTAATGACTGGCTGGATCCGGATGTGTGTGCCGTCCTTGAGGAAAAGCCAGAGACCAACGTCCACATTCGGTTCTTTCTCGAACGAGATGCGTTGTCCGGGAATGCCGCCCTTGATCTGGAACGGCATCTGGAACGCTGCCCTGCGGGCATTGAGCTTCTCCATGATCTCCTCGAGTGTGGTGGAATAGGAAAGATCAAATTCACGGGGACTGGTCGCAAATGCGACGTCTTTCATGCTGCCGGTAAGGTTATCCATAGTTTTTCTCCTTTCTAAAAGTCCGATGGGTGGTTGATACATATTGTGCTTCTATGTGGTTTATTTTTTCGTAAAAGTGCCGCTGATGCCGTAGCCGGAGTTCTCATTCATGGTAAGGCTGCTGCCATCCACAGAGAACGTGTAAGTAGACGGTTCACTCCATGCCTCCAGCGTCACCGTGAGCTGGTCGCCGTCAATGGTATAGGTGCCGTTCTGCTTCATGTACGCATTCTCCATGGTGCATTTGCCTTTTCCGTTGAACGTCCATGTGATCACACCGTCTTCTCCGAGATCAGCAGACCATGTTCCGGCCAGCGCATCCTTACTGCCGCAGGCGGCAAGCGTCAGGAGCGCAGCTGCAATCAGGAGTAATGCTACATACTTTCTCATTTTTAAGTCCTTCTTTCTAAATCGTCGTTTAATGGATGGTTCAGCCGTTCACCGCGCCGCCGCAGTATTCACAGCAGCCGCTTGCATCCGGCGTGGTGGTTGCGCCGCAGTAGGGGCAGGTAACTGCCGCTTTGGGTGCGGCTGCCTGCTCGATCTTCTCACGCACATCTTTTCGTACCTGCGTCAGCGCCTGACGGATCTCCTCGCCGAGCTTTTTGCAGTTGCGGTACTCGACGTTGGTTTCGGGGTTGCATCTTGCCGGCATACCCGGGCGTGCCGAGGGCGGCGTAATGTCTATAGAGCTGGAGTTGACCTGAAAGCGCATTTCGTTGAAGTAGGGGTTGTTGACGAATATGGTGATGTAGAAGTCATAGGAGTATTCATAGCGCGGCGGATTGTAGCTGACCTCCTTGCCGTCCTTATCCTCGCGCTTGAGCTCCGAACGGCTCTCGTCAATATCAAGATTGCAGCCGGTCACGTCTGCAAAGTCCAGAACATCCGGGTTTGCCTCTTGCAGATCTCTTGCTCTTGTTACCATAAACTTTCCCGCGTCCTCGTCCAGAAGCACCTTGGTGTTCGTGCCGAGCGTCCGGGTGGTGTGGAACGCCGCAACCTTCTGCCGGTTTTCCTCACGGTAGGCAAGCTGCGCCTTGATCTCCTCGACGGTGCTGCTGCGCCGGTCAGAGAACCACGGGGAGAGTATTTTGGCACAGTTTTTGCAGAGATTCCCGTTTTCCAGCTTGCGGTTGCCAAGTAAGCCGATCTTTTCCCCGCAAACATCGCAATATTTCTTATCGAACAGTCCCATATATGTACCAATCTCCTTTGTATCTGTTTCTCAAACTATGCGGCGTACTGTGCATCTGCCTTGGAATTGAGCACCGCGCCGTAGATGTACAAGGCCGGGACGGCCACGCCCGTCAGAACGCTTGTGACGTTAAACTCGCCGCCGTTGACCAGATTCATCACGATGCTCAAGACGCTGAATACAGCCACGATTGCGCCCCATACGATGAGCCCGCCTGCTTTTTCGCTGCGCTTGCTGTGCTTGACGCCTTTGATTCCGGCGATCAGCTGGCAAATCCCTCCGATCAGTGTCAGAAACAGCGCTGCCCAGTAGGCAAATGTCAGACCAGATGCTGCGCCGAGTCCTGCCGCCAGCGCACCCAGTCCGCCGACAAACACACCCGCTATGATGGAAAATACAGCGGCAATGATCATCAGAATGCCAGTGACCTTCAAAAACTTGTGTCCATTCATAATAAATCCTCCTCGCTTCCTTGTTGTTTGCTTTTTTATTCCGCAGGGCGTCTGGCTCCGCACTCTGCGCAAAATACGCTACTGCCATTCGGCATCCCGCACTCCGGACATTTCCATCCGCCGTCCGGCGCAGGTCTTGAGAAAATCCCGGCCTCTGTTTCCTCGGCAAACGCTACCAGGAGGGTAAAGATGCTCTGTGCGCTCTCGCCGCAGTAGTTGTTTGTGAAACCCTCGCTGCCGTCTTGCCATGTCGCGGAGATGCAGCTATTCTCCGCGCCGTCCGGGCTGGCGCTGGGGTGGTAAACCGGAAGCTCCAGTGCGCGTAGCTCCTGTCCGATGCTGCTGAAATACGCCTGCGCCTTCTCCGGCTCGACGGCGATGTTCTGCCTGAAAATAGGCTTACCGTCGCCATCCTGATACCGGTAGGAGAAAAGCATCTGCTTCTCCGCTCGGGATGGCAGCGTCCGCTCATCGAGAAGGAAGCTGAAGCAGTCACGCGCAGACGAGGCGTTTTGCTCCCAGTAAATTCCGACCAACTCTGCTGTTTCGCGCACCTCACGCTGCTCTGTTTCAAGCTTGGATGCAGCATACGCTTCCTCGGCAATACCCAGAACCAAGGCCTCCAGCGCCTCCGCTTGACTGCCGCTGCGCGTTTGGGTCTTTTCCCCATCGTCGGTGCGCCAGACGATCCAGATTTTGCTGTCGGTCTCATCATAACTCTCGTCAGACGGTTTTCTGTACTCTGGAAGCTCCGACTCTGCCAGCACATTCTGAAGCTCAAACCACTGTACCCATGTGAGCTGCCAGGGAATCGGGTTGGAAAATGCATCCGTCTGGCTTTCTCTTATCTCGTCGCCGCCGGACTGGCTTGGGAACCAGCCGGTCAGCAAAGGCATATCGTCCTCCTGATAAAATTTCAGTGAAAAGCTGCTGTAGTAATTCCTGTGGTTCTGCCGCCACTCAACTTCCGCCAGATTCTTGCCCGCTCTGTATGCATCCGGATTCTCCATTCTGCCTCCGTCTTTGATCTGTGACGTTACAACAAGCCGATACAGTGAGCATCCTGTCAGCGCAAGCAGGGCAATTACCGAAACGGTAATCAGCGCAGCTTTCACTGCCGATTTCACGTCAGATCCCCGTCGTCAAACGGGTCTCCGCATTCGGGGCAGAACTTCGGCGGATGCGCGGGATCAGCCGGCTCCCAGCCGCACTTGTCGCATTTGTACTGCGGAACGCCGGCCGGCTTGGGTTTGCCGCATTCGGCGCAGAACTTGCCCTTATTCACCGCACCGCAGCTGCACGTCCAGCCGTCTGCCTGTACTTCTGGCTTTTTTGTGCCGCATTCGGGGCAGAACTTTCCGGTTGCCGTCGCGCCGCACTGCGGGCATTTCCAGCTTCCTGCCGCTGGCTTCGGCTCCGGCTTTTTGCTGCCGCAGTTCGGGCAGAAATTGCCGGTGATACCGCTTTGTCCGCAGATGCACGTCCAACCGTTCGCGGGCGCTGCCGGTGCTGCGGGAGCGGGCTGCTGTGCTTGCTGCTGCGCACCCATCTGATAGAGGTTCTGTGCGTTCATACCGCCCATCTGGCCTGCCATATTCATGCCCATGAACGCCATCGCGGGGCCTGCGCCCTGATTGGACGCGGCCGACTGCATCGCTGCCGCCTGCGCGCCGACCAGATGTGCAGCCGCTCTCGTCGGGTCCATGAACGCCGCGTTGCGCTGCAGCTCCTTGATCATCTTCTCGTCTTCCTCGTTCGCTGTGACGGAGGAAACGCCGAAGGAGACGACCTCGATGCCGCGCAGGTCGCGCCACTTGGCGCTCAGCGCCTCGTTGAGCGCGTCCGCCAGCTCGACCGTGTGGCCGGGCAGCGCGGAGTAGCGGATGCCCATTTCGCTGATCTTCGCGAACGCGGGCTGGAGCGCGGTGAGCAGCTCGGTCTTGAGCTGGCTGTCGAGGTTCGAGCGGTCATAGTCCTCGCTCACGTTGCCGCAGACGTTCGTGTAGAACAGGAGCGGGTTGGCGATATGATAGCTGTACTCGCCGAAGCAGCGGATGCCCACGTCGATGTCAATCGCCGCGCGCTGATCCACGACGCGGAACGGAACGGGAGACGCCGTGCCGTACTTGTTGCCGATGAGCTCCTTCGTGTTGAAGTAGTAGACGCGCTGGTCCTTCGGCGCTTCGCCGCCAAAGGTGAAACGCTTGCCGATGTTGCGGAAAACGTCGCCGATGCCGTCGCCGAGCTTGCCCGAGAAGATGCTCGGCTCGGTGGAGGAATCGTAGAGAAATTCGCCCGGCTCAGCGCAGACCTCCACGACCTTGCCCTGCTCGACGATGAGCATACACTGGCCGTCCGCTACGGCGATCATCGAGCCGTTGGTGATGATGTTCTCATCGCCCTTGGTGTTGCTCGAGCGGCCCGTGACCTTCT
>ENA-OUNS01002614-OUNS01002614.1-human-gut-metagenome-genome-assembly--contig:-NODE-2614-length-11119-cov-3.344270_pt1 | contig 11119 bp, 10 predicted proteins | sample MGYA00243237_ERZ505104 | MGnify/ENA primary metagenome ERZ505104 (study PRJEB26097, sample SAMN02711295) | human gut metagenome | biome: Gut microbiome | host: Homo sapiens | place: Denmark...
CGGGGGGACAAGGCGCGTTCCCGCGAGACGGGCGGAACGGGGCTCGGGCTGTCCATCGTCAAGCAGATTGTGCGCCTGCACGCGGGCACGGTGACGGTGGCGTCCGAATACGGCAAGGGCACGACGTTCACCGTGCAGCTTCCGGTGAAATAAGCGGGAGGGGAAGCGATGAAAAAAGCAATCGTATGCGCGCTGGCGGCGCTGGCGCTGGTCGCCGCCGCGCAGCCCCTCGAAGAGCGGGCGAAAGCCCTGCTGGAGCGGAAAAGGGAGACGACCGCCGCCGCGCCCGGCGTGACGTTTGAAACGCAGCTGGGCGTGAAGCAGGAAAGCAGCCTGCTGGACGTCACCCTCTATTTCCGTTACGGCGAAACGAATCTGCTCGGCGCGGTCGGCGCGAAGCTGGATATGCGGCGCGAGGAGACGGTGGCGCAGAGCATCGTCGAGGCGCTGCTGACCGGGCCGGACGCGGCGCACGACCGGCTGAGCGGCCTTTTCCCGCAGGGCACGTCGGTCATCTCCGTGCAGAGCGAGGGCGACACGGCGTTTGTCACGCTCAATCAGGCGTTCCTCGGTATTCCGGACGGCGCGCCCGCCGATTGGGAGGATTTGGCCGACTGGCAGGCGGAGGCGACGCTTCGCCGCAGGCTGGCGTTTCAATCCATCGTGCTGGCGCTGACCGAGGACGGGCGCTATCAGCGCGTGCAGCTCTATGTGGCGGGGGGCGACGACGAGGTGCCCCGGCGCATCCCGCTGTGTTGGTTTGACCAGAGCGTGACGGACGACAACGTGATGCTGGCGGCCTGCGCGCGCGACGAGCAGGCAATGCTCACGCCCAAGAGCGCGCTGAAGCTGATGCTTGGCGCATGGCAGAAGCAGGATTGGGAGGCGCTGTATGACTTCCTCCTGCGCGAGGAAGAAACGCCGACACTCAGCGGGTTTGAAACGCAGATGCGGGAGACGAACGTGCAGCTCATGTCGTTTGAATGTACGGGCGGCACGGTCAGCCTCGACGGCCAGCGCGCGACGGTCGTGCTGGACGCGGCCATTCACAGCGACGAGGGCGGCGACGCGCAGATCGTGCGCGAATCCGTCTCGCTCGTCCGGCAGAACGACAACTGGTGCATGGCGCTGACGACGCTGGAATCGCTGATGATTCGCGACTGACAAAGGAGAGCCGATGAAACACAAAAAACGCGGCCTTGCGCTGCTGCTCATGCTGACGCTGGCGCTGCTCTGCGGCTGCGAGGGCACGGTGAGCGAAAGGCCGATGGAGGATATTTCCGCGCTGACGATCGAGCCGGGGGCAAACGCGCCGACGGCGGACACGTTTGCGGATCAGACGCAGACGGTGACGCTCTATCTGCTCTCCCCGAACGGCGAACGGCTGGTTCCGGTTCCGGCCGAGGTGACGATGCGGGCGGGCGAGAGTCTGGCGCAGGCGGCGCTGACGGCGCTGCTGGCCGGGGCGAAGCTGGAACGGACGGATGCTTCGTGGCCGATGAGCGGCGAGGGCAGAGCGCCTACGCTGTCCGTATCGGCGGGCATTGCGACGGTGAATCTGCCGGCGAAATACCGCGCACTCGAACCGCAGACGCTCTTCGCCGTGCGTCAGGCCGTGGCCGATACGCTGGGCAGCCTGTCCGGCGTCACATCCGTCAACGTGCTCGTCGGCGGACGGGAAGAGGGGCTTGACCTCGGCGCGACAACGCCCGTCGGCACGCTCACACGCGTTGACGATCTGGACGTGCAGGGGCGCTACAAGCGGCTGGACGAGCAGCGCCTTTCCGGCGCGGGCTATACGCGGCTGACGACGCTGTTTTTCCCGTCGGCAGACGGCATGCTGCTGCTGCCCGCAGTGCGAACGCTTTCCTATGACGCGGGCGCGGCGCCGATCGACTGCCTGTATACGGTGCTCGAGGCGTTGGGCAGTGTCGCCGCCGACGCGCTGATGATGCGGCATGTGCCCGAACCGATGGGCTATATCGCCGAAATGCCGGAAATCGTGCGGATGGAGGGCGGCGAGCAGGCGATTGAAATTCGCTTTTCGGGCGAGCTGACGCGGGCGCTGGCGGATGCGGAGCTGCCGCTGGGCGTGTATCTGGGCATGCTGACACGGACGCTGATGGGCGTTGTGCCGGGCGTGGACGGCGTGCACGTGCTGATCGACGGCAAGGCGGTTTCGGCGCTGGGCGAGGCGGACACGCCGGACGGCTCGACGGTGAGCTTTCAAAACGAGCTGATGGAAAGCGACGATTTTTTGAGCTGGATCGGCGCGCCGGTCGTCTTTTACGACGAGGCGGAGCAGAGCGGAAAGCTGGTTCGCGTTCGCTGCGTGATGCGGGAGCGGGAGCAGAATCATCCGCGCGCGCAGCTTGAAACGCTGTTTTCACGCTGGAACGAGGAAAACGCCTCGGAGGGCGACATCCTCGCCGCGTCGGTGGAGGCGGAAAACGTGGTGGTCAACCTGTCGGCGCGCTTTGGAAGCTGGCTGCAAACGCTGGAGGCGGATGCGGCGCGCGAGCGGGTCTACGCGATGGTCAACACCCTGACGCAGGGGCGGAGACAGCAGGGCGTGATCTTCTTTTTTGACGGCAAGCAAATCGACGAGCTGAGCGGCGGCCTGTGCATGCGCGGGCGACTGCTGCGGAATCCCGGAATGGTGGTGGACGGCGATGGATCAATGGGCGTTCTTTGACGAAGTGAAGGCGGGGACGGTGCGCAACGCGTATCTGTTCTACGGGCCGGAGGCCTATATCCGCAAAAGCGCGCTGACGACGCTGCAAAAAAAGCTGCTGACGCCGGGGCTGGAGGATATGAACTGCACGTTCATGCAGAACCCGACGGCACAGCAGATTGTGGAAAACTGCGAAACCCTGCCGATGCTGGGCGATTGGCGGCTGGTGATCGTGCAGGGACTGGCGCTGCTGGAAAGCGGAAAGGCCAAGGACGAGGCGCAGGAGAGCAAGACGCTCGTGGATTACATTGGGCGTGTGCCGCCGAGCACCTGCCTCGTCTTCGAGTGCGAAGCGCCGGACAAGCGGAAAAAGCTCTGCCAGACGCTGATGAAGCTGCCGGGGGCGGTCTCCTTTGACGCGCTCAGCGACGCGCGGCTGACGCAGTGGATGAACCAGACGCTTCGCCCGATGAAAAAGAGGATGGACGCGAACACCTGCGCGCGGCTGGCGTTCACCAGCGGGCGCGACCTGACGATGCTCAACGGCGAATTGCAGAAGCTGGCGGCCTACGTCGGCGAGCGGGAGACGATCACGGCGGAGGACGTGGAGCAAATCGCGACACACACCGCGGAATGTACCGTGTTCGCGATGGTGGACGCGCTGGTGGACGGGCAGGCGGAGCGCGCGTTTTCGCTGCTGAACGTGCTGCTGGAGGGCGGCGAGCAGCGCATCGGCGTGCTGGCGCTGATTACGCGGCAATACCGCCAGATGCTCTACGCCAAGGACATGCAGGAGAGCCGAACGCCGCAGGTGCAGATGGCCAAGGCGCTGGGCGTGCCGCCCTTCGCCCTCAGCCAGTTGACCCGGCGGGCGGGCAGGCGCACGATGGCGCAGCTGAAAAAGCAGTTGGCGCTCTGCGTGAACGCGGATTTTGACATCAAGCGCGGCGCTGTCCGCGAGGAAGCGGCGCTGGATCGGCTGATGCTGGCGCTGACGGAAAAATAAGAAGAACGCGCAAAATCCCTTCCGGCATACGATGGATGCGGGAGGGATTTTGTATGAAGAAAAAGACGGAGAACGTCGTTTTTCGGGCGGCGCTCGAACCGCTGGAAGCCGCGGCGATCAAGGCCAAGGCGCCCGCGCCGCGCGGCGCGCTGCATCAGGCGAAAAGCGTCTGGCAGCGGCTGGAGGGAACGGACGGTCAGCGGCAGAAAATCTGGGTCAGATAGACATAGCCGTTTTCATCCAGCGCCACGCCGACGCCGACCTTGGTATAGCCCCGGTTCAGGATGTTGCGCCGATGGCCGGGCGAGGAGATCAGCGCCGCCTGCGCCTTTTCGATGGTCGCATGATGGGCGATGTTCTCCCCGGCTGCGGTATACGCATAGCCCAGTTTGGAGAGCATATCGCGCACGTCGCCGTATGTCGGGGAAACATGCGCGAAATACCGATTGTCGCGCATGTCCTCGGATTTGAGGCGCGCAATGCGGCTGAGCGCCGGATCAATCGTCAATTCCGCCAGATTATAATTTGACCGATCCAAATTCAGCAGATTTCCTGCGATTTGCTCTTGCGCAGTCACAGAAGCTGTTGTATAATGTGCCTCGAATGTGGATGCCGCCAGAATCCCGCTCGCGGGAAGCGAGAGGGCGAGGGTCAGCGCCGCCAGCGCGGCGGCCTTTTTTAAGCGCGGATTCGCTCGGTTTGTCATGGGTGTTCCTCCTTGGATTAAGAATGGGGGGATGCCAAGGGCAGTATAGCGGAGCGGAGCGCGCAACGCAAGAAATTTGGCAGGCGGCGGCCAAGGAAATAATATGCAAGGTATCAGGAGGATGGCCTATGGGCTTTATCAAATGTCCGAGATGTGAACTCAATTACATCCGTGAAGAAGAGCAATACTGCCCCGTCTGCAAGCGCGAAATGAAGGGCGAGTCGCACGACGATCCCTTTGAACTCTGCTCGATCTGCAATGAAAACCCGGTGATGCCGGGCAAGGACGTCTGCTATGCGTGCTACAAAGAGATGAACCAGCATCAGAGCGGCCGCCGCGACGACGAGATGGAGGACGCGGAGCCGACGGAGGTCAGCCTCGGCATGGAGGATGTTTCCGAGATGGAGGAAATCGAGCTGGACGGCCTGCCGGAGGATATGCCCGAGGAAATCGGCGAGCAGATTTCGCTGGAAGAGGAAAAGAGCAAGGAAGCCGAAGACGACGAGGACGACGAAGAGGATTCCTGAGCTCGGATACAAGAGGTGAACGGTGAGCATTTTTGCAATCGGCGATTTGCATCTGCCGGGCGGCGACAAAAAGCCGATGGATGTTTTCGGCGCGCATTGGGAGCGGCATTTTGAGCGGATTTGCGCGGACTGGCAAAGCCGCGTGAAGCCGGAGGATATCGTGCTGATTCCGGGGGATATCTCCTGGGCGATGCAGCTCGGCGATGCGCTGAACGATCTGCGCGAAATTGCCAAACTGCCGGGCACGATCCTGCTGCTGCGCGGCAACCACGATTACTGGTGGTCGTCGCTCAGCCAGCTCCGCGCCTGCCTGCCGGAAAACATGCACGCCGTGCAGAACGATGCGTTTGACGCGGGCGAGTGCGTGTTCTGCGGCACGCGGGGATGGACGATCCCGCTGGGGCAGAACGCCGCCGCGCAGGATGAAAAGCTCTATCGCCGCGAGGTGCTGCGGCTTGAAATGTCGCTGAAGGACGCGGCGCGCATCGCGAACGGCCGGCCGATTTTTGCAATGATGCATTATCCGCCGCTGCTGCCGGAAACGGCGCGTCAGGGGACGGAGTTCACGCGGCTGCTGAGCGAATACGGGGTCAAGCGCTGCGTCTACGGCCATCTGCACGGGCAGAGCGTTCAGCGCGGCTTCAGCGGGTCATACCGCGGGGTGCGATACGATCTGGTTTCCTGCGACGCGCTGGGCTTTGCGCTCAAGGATGTGTCGCTGGAGGCGGCGGAAGGCTGACACGCTAAAACAAGCAAAAACAGGGGTGTTTCTCTCTCAAGCAGAGGGGAACGCCTTTTTTAATGCGTGAAAATTTACCGAAGCGATTCATCAGGTTCACATTTTCGCCATGAAATTCCATTAAAATGGCCGCCGTAGTCAATCAATACGAACCGGGAGGATGGATTTCATGGGCGAAAAGGATATGCATGAATCTGAACTGAACGCGGCGCAGCCTGCGCGGCACCCCAGGAAGAAAAAGCGCGGCAGGGCGGGCAAGGTCATCCGCAAAACGGTGAAAATCGTCGTCGTGCTTGTGCTGGCGGTCGGCGCGGGGCTGTTCGGCCTCAAGGCCTATATTGGCAAACAGGCGGAGGAAAACCAGGGCGAAAGCGATTCCCGCGCGGCAGTGACCCGCGGCGCGATGGAGGAAACCGTTTACGGCACGGGCACGACCGCCGCGCGCAACCAGACCCATGTGCTCGCGGGCGCGGACGGCACGCTGACCGACCTGCGCGTGAGCGTCGGCGACGAGGTGAAGGCGGGCGACATTCTGGCCGTGCTGACCAACGCCGATCTGGACGATGAAATCACCGATCTGGAGTTTGACCTCTGGGAGCTGGACGACACCATTCTGGACACCAGCACGGGCTCGAAGGTCACGGCGGTGGAGGCTCCGGCGGCGGGGCGCGTGATGGCGGTTTACGCAGGCGTCGGCGACGATGCGCTGGCGGTGTTCCGCCGCGAGGGCGCGCTGGCCGTCATCTCCACGGACGGGCGCATGAAGGTCGAGCTGAGCGGCGTGGACGCGGGCGCGGGCGTGGCGCTGAACGATAAGCTGGTCGTCACCGGCGAGAATTTCACGGCGGAGGGCACGGTTGTCGATTTGACGCGGCAGGGCACGTCGCTGACCCTCACCATTCAGGATGACAGCCTGCCGATGGGCGAAACCGTCTCCGTCGCGACGGCGGATGGCGTGGCGCTCGGCACGGGCACGCTGGCGGTCAACAAGCCGATGGCCGTTTCCTCCTACGGCGGCACGATTGAAAGCGTGCGCACCGAGGTGGGCAAGACCGTCAAGCGCGGCGACACGCTCTTTAAGCTGACGGATTCGCCGATTACGCTCAAGCTCGAAAACCTGCGCCTGCAGCGCGAGACGGCCAGCAAATCGCTGGAGGACGCGAAGGAGCGGCGCGAGAACCTGATCGTGCTTGCGCCGTGCGACGGCACGATTGCCACGCTGGACGTGAGCGAGGGCGACGAAATCGCCAGCGGCGCGCTGATGTGCTCCATCCTCGAGGGCGAGGATATGAACCTGACCATTGCCGTGGACGAACTGGACGTGGTGGAGGTCGCCGTCGGCCAGAAGGTCAAAATTACGGTGGACGCGCTCTCCGACGCGGAGATGGACGGCGAGGTTTACAAAATCGCTCCGGTCGGCAGCAATTCCGGCGGCGTGACGACATACGACGTGGAGCTGACGTTTGACGCGGCGGGCAGCGGCGTTCGTTCCGGCATGAACGCGACGGGCGAAATCACGGTTGCTTCGGCGGAGGACACGCTGTATGTGCCGGTCGAGGCGCTGATGACCATTGGCGACGACACGTATCTGATGGTGGAATCGAGCGACGGGCAGACGATGAGCATGTCGGACGCTTCGGGCATGACCCCGCCGGATCACGCAGACGTCAGCGGCATGACCCCGCCGGACGGCGCGGCGGGCGGCGGGCAGAGCGATGCGTCCGCCGAAGGCGAGACGACTAAGCGGCGCGGACGCGGCGGTTTTGCCGCGCAGCAGGCGGAAAAGACGGGCGGCAACGCGCTGACCAAGGCGGTTTCGGCGGTGAAGGCGTGGCTTTACGAGGGCGTGAATACCGACAGCCAGCCGGTCAGCGGAACGCTGGTCAAGGTGGAGACGGGCATGCAGAACGACGATTACGTTGAGATTCTCTCCGGCGTGTCGGAGGGCGACGTCGTGCTCTACACCGCCAGCAGCACGAGCACATCGTCGGGCATGATGATGGGCATGGGCATGATGAGCATGGGCGGCGGCAGCGGCGGAAGCCGTGGAGGCAACGGCGGCATGGGCGGCGGCCCCGGCGGCTTTTAAGGAGGAATACGGATGATCAGAATGAAAGGAATCCGCAAGGAATACCGCATGGGCGATTCCGTGCTGGCCGCGCTGGATGGCGTGGACATCCACATCAAGCCGCACGAGTTCGTTTCCATCATCGGCCCGTCCGGCTCGGGCAAATCGACGCTGATGAACATTATCGGCTGCCTCGACACGGCGGACGAGGGGACGTATTACCTCGACGGGCAGGAGATCGAGGCCTATACCGAGGATGAGCTGGCGGACATCCGCGGGCGTAAGATCGGGTTCGTCTTTCAGCAGTTCAACCTGTTGCCCAAGCTGACGGCGCAGGAAAACGTCGAGCTGCCGCTGATTTATCAGGGCATGAGCGCCGGAAAGCGCCATGCCCGGAGCGAGGAGGTTTTGGAGCGCGTCGGCCTGCTTGACCGCATGGATCACAAGCCGACCGAGCTTTCCGGCGGCCAGCAGCAGCGCGTGGCGATTGCGCGGGCGCTGGCCGGCCGGCCGTCCCTGCTGCTGGCGGACGAGCCGACGGGCAACCTCGATTCCCGAACGGGCGCGGACGTGATGCGCCTGTTCCACGAGCTGCACGAGGCGGGCAACACCATCGTGCTGATTACGCACGACGCGAAAATCGCCGCGCAGACCCCGCGCGCCATCCACATCCACGACGGGCGTGTACTCGAACCGGCGGACGAAAACGAGGTGGTGATCTGATGCAGCTTGCGCAGACGGTTTCCATGGCGTTCAAGGCGATATCCGGCAACAAGGTGCGCGCGTTTCTGACGATGCTGGGCGTCATCATCGGCGTGATGAGCGTGATCGTGCTGATCGCCATCGGACAGGGCACGACGGCCTCCGTCACCGAATCCATCGCTTCGATGGGCACAAATCTGCTTACCGTCTCTATCCAAACGCGGCGCGTGGGCATGGGCATGCCGGGCGGTTTCGGCGGCTTTGGCGGCGGCAGCTCGTCCGGAAAGGGCACGGTCATTTTGACGCTCGACGACATCCTCGCGCTGGAGGACGACGCATCCATCCGGTGCGTTTCCCCGACGACGAGCGGCAGCCTGACGGTCAAGGCGGGCAGCACAAACACCACCGCGACGGTGATGGGCGTGCTTCCGGCCTATGCGCAGATCGTCAATCAGGGCGTGCAGAGCGGCCGATACATCATCGACGCGGATGTGGACAACCGGAGCGCCGTGTGCGTCATCGGTCCGGATCTGGCGGAGGATCTCTTCGGCAACACGAACGTGGTCGGCAACACGCTGCACATCGACGGGCGCAAATTCAAAATCGTCGGCGTGCTGGAAAGCAAGGGCACGTCGATGGGCGGAAGCTCGGATGACAGGCTGATTCTGCCGTTCACGCTGGCGCAGCGCATGCTCGATTCGACGACGATCTCCTCGATCTACATTTCCGCCGTCGATTCGGCGAGCGTGGACGCGGCGCAGGAGGTTGTGGAGCGCTTCCTCTACAAGAAATATCAGAACGACAGCACGTATTCCGTTATGAACCAGACGCAGATGCTGGAAACCGCCAACGAGACGGCAAGCACCCTGTCGCTGATGCTCGGAGGCATCGCGGGCATTTCGCTGCTGGTCGGCGGCATCGGCATTATGAACATCATGCTTGTCTCGGTGACGGAGCGGACGCGGGAAATCGGGATTCGAAAGGCCATCGGCGCGAAACGCAAGAACATCCTGCTGCAATTTCTGATTGAATCCATCGTCATTTCCGGCATGGGCGGTTTGCTCGGCCTCGGCGCGGGCTATCTGCTGATGCGCCTGCTGGAGGATATGCTGGGCATGACGCTGACGATGAGCGCGGGCGTTGCGGAGCTGGCAATCGGGTTCTCGATGGCGGTCGGCGTGATCTTCGGTCTGTACCCGGCTGACAAGGCCAGCAAGCTCAAGCCGATTGACGCGCTGCACTATGACTGAACGCACGGGAGGCGGCATGATGCAGCAAAAAGAGAGCGCCGCAAGGCAGGCACTGAGAAAAAAACGGGCGAGAAAGCGGGCGGTTCGCCTTGCGGGCGCGGCCGCGCTGGCGGCGGCGCTGGGCGCGCTGACGGTGTGCGTCATCCTGCCCGGCATGGACGGCGGGCAGGGCGCGGACGAGCCGAAGGCGCAGGAGCAGACCGCGACGGCGGCGCTCGGAACCATCGAAAAGACGGTGTTCGGCGCGGGAGAGGTGCAGCCCGCCAGCCAGCCCGGCGTATACGCGCAGACGGACGGCAAAATAGCGGAATATCTGGTCGAGGTCGGCGACAGCGTGAAGGCCGGGGACGTTGTGGCCAGACTCGAAAACGACGAGCTGGACGCGGAAATCGCGCAGCTTGAATACGACCTGCAGACGGCGCAGCAGGCGGTTCGCGCGACGCAGACCCACACGCAGTACGTCTATAAACAGCTCTACGACGACGAGGGCTACCCGCGCTTTGACACAGAAACGGGCGAGCCGCTGCTCGGACAGTATTCAAACGAAATCACGATCCGCGCGCCCGCGGACGGGCTGATTAAAGCCGTCTACATCGAGAAGGGCGACGACGCGCTGGCCGTCTACCGGGAATACGGCGCAGTGATGCTGCTCTCGACGGATGGCAAGATGAAGGTGGAGCTGAGCGGCCTTTCCGGGTTGCTGCTCGAATTGGGGCAGACGGTCGCGATTCGGGGCAAAGGGCTTGAAACGACGGGCAAGGTGGTCAGCCTGACGCGGCGCGGCACGGAAGCGACCGTCGAAGTGGCCAGCGACGAATATGACATGGACGTTCCCGTGACGGTGTATACGCAGGCGGGGGAGACGGTCGGCGAGGGGACGCTTGAAATCAACAAACCGATGGCCGTTTCCGCTTACGGCGGCACGATCAAGGGGCTGCTGGTGAAGGTCGGCGACCGATGCGAGCGCTATGACGCGCTGGCGCGAATCGAATGGGACGAAATTCCGCTGTATCTGGATAACGCATCCGTGCTGCGCGATTACGACAAGGCGCTGGTTTCGCTGGAGGCGGCCTACCGAAAGCGGAATGCGCTGGCGGTCACCGCGCCGTGCGACGGCGTTGTGGCGACGATTGACGCGAGCAAGGGCGACAGCGTGACGGACGGCACAAAGCTGATGAGCGTCGTCGAGGCGGACGCGGGGCTGACGCTCGCGCTGGCCGTTGACGAGCTGGATATCCACTCCGTTCAGCCGGGACAGCGCGTGGCGCTCTCCGTCGATGCGCTGTCCGACGCGGCGCTGACCGGCGTGGTGCAGAAGATTGCGCCGCTGGGCGACGCGAGTTCCGGCGTGACGACCTACGACGTGACCGTGACGGTGAGCGGCGAGGATGAGCGCGTCAAGGGCGGCATGAACGTCTCCGGCGAGATCATCGTGAACGCCAAAGAC
>ENA-OUNS01002624-OUNS01002624.1-human-gut-metagenome-genome-assembly--contig:-NODE-2624-length-11076-cov-7.688685_pt1 | contig 11076 bp, 7 predicted proteins | sample MGYA00243237_ERZ505104 | MGnify/ENA primary metagenome ERZ505104 (study PRJEB26097, sample SAMN02711295) | human gut metagenome | biome: Gut microbiome | host: Homo sapiens | place: Denmark: Copenhagen...
AAGGGCACCGTATGGTTCCCTTGCCCCCTCTTGACTCCCCCAAACCCTCCTTTGCACCGCGACTCCCTTCGGTCGCGCGGCGAAACGGGGGTTACGAGGGCTCGGTTCCGTGCGTCGGGCAGGTTTTGGGACGCTGTAAGGCCCTGAATTTACTTTGCGTGATTGGCAGCGCTTTCAGTGTGCGGCCAGATAGTGCAGGGCGTTTGATTTGTGCTGCGAAAAGCTCCGCTTCCATCAAGTGCTGATCCTTGGAGCACCAAACGCCCCTGTGGGCCCCTCGCATGTAGACGCGCGACCGAAGGGAGTCGCGTCCTAAGGAAAGGCTGGGGAGTCAAGAGGGGCAGGGAAACCTTGGTGTCCCTGCCCCTCTTGCCCCCGCCGCCGGGCGGCGGCAATGCCCAGCCTGCCCATCGGCAGCTATTCTCGCCTCCACCGGCGCACCGCTGTGTCGGCGGAAGGCCTGCCGTCTGCTGACGGTAAAAATTTTTTTAGAAAAGACTCATCTGCGTCGTTTTCGGCATCGAACCGAGCGCGCCGATCTGGTCGAGCAGCTCAACCACTGCCTTCGACGCCTTCGGGCAGCGGATGATCATCTCCTCCGCCGAAAGGAACTTTCCGTTCTTTCGCTCCTCCACAATGCTGAGCGCTGCCTGCTCGCCGATGCCCGGCATGGACGTAAAGGGCGGAATAAGTCCGTTTTCCGTGACCAGAAACCGCGTCGCATCCGAGGTATACACATCCATCGGCTCAAACGTGAAACCGCGGCGGTAAAATTCGTGACAGACCTCGAGCGTCGTCATCATATCCTTCTCAGCGGCGGAAATGGTCTTGTCGCGGTCCTTCTGCTTGAGCTCCGCCATCTTATCCAGACACACCTTGTCGCCCTTGACCATGCAGGACGCATCAAAACCCTTCGCGCGGACCGAAAAGTACGCCGAATAGAACGCGAGCGGCTTATGTACCTTGAACCAGGCAATGCGAAACGCCATCATGACATAAGCGACCGCATGCGCCTTCGGGAACATATACTTGATCTTCTTGCAGGAATCGATGTACCATTCCGGAACGTGCTGCTCGTTCATGGCGGTCTCCATCTCCTCGGTCAGACCCTTGCCCTTTCGGACGGACTCCATCGTCTTGAACGACAGCTTGGGCTTGACGCCCTGTAAAATAAGATAGTTCATGATATCGTCTCGGCAGCAGATACAGCCGGACAGCGGGATGCCCTTGCGCACGAGCTCGGCCGCGTTGCCGAGCCATACATCCGTACCGTGGGACAGACCGGAGATCGAGACAAGCTCCGCGAACGTGGACGGATGGGTCTCCTTGACCATGCCGCGGACGAACTTGGTGCCGAACTCGGGCACCGCTACGCAGCCGAGGTCGCCCAGGATGGGGTCGGTGTCCGGGTTTTCGCCCTTGTAGCGCAGCGCCTTGCACGAGTGGAACAGGCTCATCGTCTCCGGGTCGTCAAGCGGGATCTCCTGCGCGTTGATGCCGGTGAGGTTCTCGAGGTGCTTGATCATGGTCGGGTCATCGTGACCGAGCTCATCGAGCTTCAGGAGGTTTGCGTCGATGGAGTGGTACTCGAAATGGGTGGTAATGATATCGGAATCCGGGTCATCCGCCGGATGCTGTACCGGACAGACATCGTAGATCTCGATCTCCTTCGGCACGACAACAACGCCGCCCGGATGCTGACCCGAGGTACGGCGCACGCCGGTGCAGCCTGCGGCGAGGCGGTTCTCCTCGGCGCGCGAGCACTCGATGCCGCGCTCGTCCATGTATTTCTTGACGTAGCCGTAGGCGGTCTTTTCCGCGACCGTACCGATCGTTCCCGCTCGGAACACATGGTCGTGGCCGAAGATCTCGCCCGTGTACCAGTGGATGCGCGACTGATATTCGCCGGCGAAGTTCAGGTCGATATCCGGCACCTTGTCGCCCTCGAAGCCGAGGAAGGTCTCGAACGGAATGTTAAAGCCCTGCTTGGTGAGCGGTTTGCCGCATTTCGGACAGATCTTGTCCGGCAGGTCGACGCCGCAGGAGTAATCCTCGTGCCATTCGATGTACTTGTCGTCCGGACAGAGATAGTGCGGCGCGAGCGAATTAACCTCCGTGATGTCCGACATGAACGCCGCGAGCGACGAGCCGACCGAGCCGCGCGAGCCGACCAGATAGCCGTCTGCGAGCGACTTGGTAACGAGCTTCTGCGCGATGATGTACATGACGGCATAGCCGTTGCCGATGATGGAGTTCAGCTCGCGGTCAAGGCGCGCCTGCACCTGCTCGGGCAGCGGGTCGCCGTAGATGCGCTTTGCCTTGTCGTAGCACATATTGCGCAGATCGTCCTCGCAGCCGTCGATGTGCGGCGGATAGTTCTCGCGCGGAACCGGACGGATGACGTCGCACATGTCCGCGATCATGTTGGTGTTCTTTACTACGACCTCATACGCACGGTCCTCGCCGAGATAGGAGAACTCCTTCAGCATTTCGTCCGTGGTCTTGAGGTAGAGCGGCGCCTGATTGTCGGCGTCCGAAAAGCCCTGACCAGCCATGAGGATGCGGCGGAAGGCCTCGTCTTCGGGCTCGAGGAAGTGAACGTCGCCGGTCGCGCAGCACGGCTTGCCGAGCTCGTCTGCGAGGCGCAGGATGTCGCGGTTCCAGTCGCGCAGCTGCTCCTCGTCCTTCGCGAGCCCCTTGGCAAGCATGAATTTATTGTTGCCGATCGGCTGGATCTCGAGGTAGTCATAGAACTCGGCCAGCCGCTTGATCTCGTCCCACTCCGCGCCCTTGGTAAGCGCGCGGAATACCTCGCCCGCCTCGCACGCCGAGCCGAAGATCAGCCCCTCGCGGTGACGGATGAGCTCGCTGCGCGGCATGATGGGGCGCTTGTTGTAGTATTCGAGAAAGCTCTTGGAAATGAGCTGATACAGGTTGCGCAGACCGGCCTGATTTTTGACCAGAATGATAAAGTGGAAGCGCGGCAGGTTTTTCAGCTTATTTTTGCGGTCGGTCGTCGCTGCGAGCACCGGATTGATGTCCGCCGTCGTGACCGCGTGCATCTCGTCCTTGAGCCGCGCGAGCAGCTTGACGAAAATGCGGCCGAGCACCGCGGCATCCTCGCTGGCGCGGTGATGCTCGAACGGGCCGACCTGAAGCTCCTTGGCGAGGATGTTCAGCTTGAATTTATGCAGATGCGGCAGCATGAGTCGGCTCATTTCGAGCGTGTCGATGCTGGTGAACTCCCGCTCGATGCCAAGCCGTTTGCACGCTGTCCGCAGAAAGCCCATATCGAAGCCTGCGTTGTGCGCGACGAGAGGATACTGCCCCTCCCCCGCCCACGCGAGGAATTTCGGTACGGCTTCGTCGAGGTCGGGCGCGTCTGCAACGGTCTCATCCGAAATGCCGGTCAGCTCGGTGATCTCGGCCGGGATAGGCTTGTGCGGATTGACGTAGGTCTGGAACGAGTCGCGGATCTCGCCCTCGACCATGCGCACCGCGGCAATTTCGGTGATCTCCTCGTTCGCCGGGTTGAGACCGGTCGTCTCGAGGTCGAACACGATGAACGTGCCGGTGAGCGGCTCGGTGCTCCTGCCGCGCACGACCGACAGGCTGTCCGCGTCGTTGACGTAGTACGCTTCGATGCCGTAAATGATCTTCATGTCCCCGATGATGTCCTTCTGCTTACCCTCCTGCGCGTGAAGCGCCTCGGGAAAGGCCTGCGCGACGCCGTGGTCGGTGATGGCCATGGCACGGTGGCCCCACTTTGCCGCGCGGCACAGCAGCGAGGCGGTCGAGCTCATGCCGTCCATCGCGGACATATTGGTATGCAGGTGCAGCTCGACGCGCTTCATGCCGTCATAGGTGTCCTTTCGCTCCGGCTTTTTCGCCTTGACGATGCCGGTCGGCTCGAGCACCATTTCGCGCGTGTAGGTGTCGAACACCATTTTTCCCTGCACGGTGCAGTACAGACCCTTTTTGATGAGCGAGGCCGTGTCGCCGGCCTTGTCAGCCGCAAGGAACTTGGAGACGCGCACGGAATTCGTACGGTCGGTGATGTCGAACGCGATCTTCACATAGTCCTTGCCGGTCTTTTTGCTGTGGATATCCTTGTGCTCGGTGAAGAACACCTCGCCCTGAATGGTGACCATGTCGTAGGCCGAAACGGCCTCGTTGACCGAGACGATGGGGTCCTGAATGAGCTTTCCGAACACGAGATCGTCCTCGCGGACCTTCTCGGTCTTCGGGCGCTGGTATGCCGGGCCCTCTGAGCGGGTCTGACGGGCAGGCTTTTTCGGCTTTGGCTCGCTCTGCGCTTCGCTTGCGGCTTTTTCCACAGCCTTGTGTAAAAGTTCCGCGCGTTCCTGCTCATTCTCCTGCATCGGCGCGCCGTCCGTCTGCTCGAGCGGCACTGCACGGACTGGGCAGCTCCGCCCGGTCTCGCGGCGAATACGCGCTTCGAGATGGCGCAGCGCGGTCTCGAAATGCTTTTCGCAGATGGTGTCCATCGGGATATGCAGCGCACCGTCCGCATACTCCCAGTTCTCCGCGTGCAGCAGGCCGCGCGCCGACGGCATCCGCGCCGCCATATCGTCGTACAGCGAGCGGATATACTCGCCCGGCAGCTCGCTCGGCAGCTCGTAACGCGGCTCGATGCACACGCGGTCGAGGCCGTAGGCGCTCGCAAGCTGCTTTTCGGCCTTCGCGAGCGTGTCGCGCTTTACGACCTCATGCAGACCCAGCTCGATGACCATGACCGAGCGGTTGTCTCCGAATGCGAGAGAGCGCACCTCGCCTGCGGCAAGATGCTGCTCCTCTCCGACACATTTGCAGTTGTTAAAAACCTCTATCAGCTTGGCAGCCACCGATTATTCTCCTTCGAAATGTGCGATTTCATCCATAAGCTCGTCCACAAGCCGTTCCTGCGGCACCTTGCGGAGGATTTCGCCGCGGCGGAAGATCAGTCCCTCGCCGTCGCCGCCTGCGATGCCGAGGTCGGCCTCGCGCGCCTCGCCCGGGCCGTTGACAACGCAGCCCATGACCGCGATCTTCAGCTTTTTGCCGCGGATCTCGGCGCAGCGGCGCTCGACCTCCTTCGCGATGCCGATCAGGTCGATGCGCGTGCGGCCGCAGGTCGGGCAGGAAACGACGTTGATGCCCTCCTCCGCGCGTCCGACGGCGCGCAGGATCGCCTTCGCGGCGTGGACCTCCTTGACCGGGTCGTCGGTCAGCGACACGCGGATGGTGTCGCCCACGCCGAGCGCGAGCAGGCCGCCGATGCCGGCTGCCGACTTGATCGTGCCCATGTACTCCGTGCCGGCCTCGGTCACGCCGAGGTGCAGCGGATAGCTCGTCCGCTCGCTCGCGAGCAGATACGCCTGCATGGTGTTCGGCACGGACGAGGACTTGATCGAGATGCAGATGTCATCAAAATCGCAGTCGTTCAGCAGCTTTACGTGATACAGCGCGCTCTCGACCATGGCTTCCGGGGTCGGGCCGCCGAACTTCTCGAGGATGTGCTTTTCGACCGAGCCGGAGTTGACGCCGATGCGGATGGGGAGATGGCGCTCCTTTGCGGCCTTCACGACCGCCTGCACGCGGTCCGCGCCGCCGATGTTGCCGGGGTTCAGACGGATCTTGTCCACGCCCGCCTCGATGGCGGCAAGCGCCAGACGGTAGTCAAAATGGATATCCGCCACGACCGGAATGGGCGAGCCTGCGCAGATCTCGCGCAGCGCCTCTGCCGCCGTTTTGTCCGGCACCGCGCATCTTACGATGTCGCAGCCTGCCTCCGCGAGCGCACGGATCTGTGCGAGCGTCGCTTTCGCGTCGCGCGTGTCCGTGTTCGTCATGGACTGGATGGCGATGGGCGCGCCGCCGCCGACCGGAACGCCGCCGATGTTAATCTGTTTTGTCAGTTTCATATCTATCCCTCTTTTGAAGCGAACACGGGGCGCAGGATGGTTTCCTGCACCCCCTGTGTTGATTTTACTGCATCATTCTGCCTGTCAGCAGGCGCAGGATGTCGTGTCCCGTGACGTAGACCATGAGCATGAGCAGCAGCATGAGACCGGCCGCGTGTACAAGGCCCTCGTACTTCGGCGGCACGGGCTTGCGCCGGATGCCCTCGATGATGAGGAACACCAGGCGGCCGCCATCGAGCGCCGGGAGCGGCAGCAGGTTCATCACGCCGAGATTGATGGAGATGAACGCCACGAGCTGCAAAAACGCCCGGATGTTCACCCGTGCGGTCACGGCCATGGTCGAGGCCACGCCGACCGGTCCGGCCAGGTCGTTCACGCCGACCCTGCCGCCGAGCAGCTGACCGAGGCTGACCCACACGAGACGCGCGTCATCGAGCGCGGTCAGCGCCGCATACTGCACGCGCGAAACCACGGTGTCCGGCGTCGCGCCGAAGGTGAGGCCGATCAGCTTTCCGCCCTCGCCGTCGTCGATTCGCGCCTCGAACGGCACAGACGGCAGTTCGACCGTCTCGCCGCCGCGGCGCACCTTGATGCTGTGCGTCGTCGAGCTGCTCATGCCCATCGCGACGTTCAGATCGCTGCGCACGAGCAGTCGGAAGCCGTCGATGCTGATGATCGTGTCGCCCTCCTGCAGGCCGCCCTCGAGCACCGAGCTGCCTTCGCTGATGCTCGCAACGGTCGTGGTGATAAAGCCGTTATCGGTCGGCGCCTGCACCGCGAACAGCAGGATGACAAAGCCGATGAGAAAATTCATCAGCGCGCCTGCTGCGACGATGAGGATGCGGCGGCGGAGGCGCGCCCTGCCGAAGGCGTGCTCGCTCTCGCTTTCGCCGTCCTCTCCCTCCATGACGCACGCGCCGCCGACCGGCAGCAGCTTCAGGCAGTACATCGTGCCGTGATATTCGTGCTTGAGAATGGTCGGGCCCATGCCGATCCAGAATTCATTGACCTGCACGCCGCCGCGCTTGGCGGTGATAAAATGGCCGAATTCATGCACGATGACCAGCACGCCGAAGGCCAGAATGGCCAAAATGATTGAAAGTACCTGCAAAGCTGTCTCCTTTCCGGGTCAGCCGTCTCAGCCCAGAACGAGCTCGCGTGCGGCTCTGTCGGCGGCGAGCACGTCGTCGAGCGTGATGTCCTTCCTGTACGGGATGCTGTCCAGTGCGTGCGAAACGCGCTCCGCGATCTCGGTAAAGCCGATCCTTCCGTCGAGGAACAGACCGACGGCCGCTTCATTTGCACCGTTTAGCACCGCGCCGCGGTCGCCCTTGAGGGCGGCGGCCTGCTTTGCGAGATTCAGCGCCGGGAACGCCTCGTAATCCGGCGCGAAGAATGTAAGCTTCGCGACCTCTGCGAGCGACATGCGCGGCACTTTGCACGGCACGCGCTCCGGCCAGGTCAGCGCGAGCTGAATGGGCAGGCGCATATCCGGCAGGCCGAGCTGCGCGATGACCGCGCCGTCCGCAAATTCCACGGCCGAGTGCACGATGCTCTCGCGATGTACGACGATCTCGATGTCCTCGGGCAGCAGGTCATACAGCCACATCGCCTCGATCAGCTCCAGTCCCTTGTTCATCATGGTCGCAGAGTCGATGGTGATCTTCGCGCCCATCGACCAGTTCGGGTGCGCAAGCGCCTGTTCGCGCGTCATGCCGCGCATTTCCTCGAACTTTTTCCCGAAGAACGGGCCGCCAGAAGCCGTGAGCAGGATCTTCGAGACCGGGTTTCCGTTCGCGGCCTGCACACACTGAAAGATCGCCGAATGCTCGGAGTCGACCGGCAGGATGCGCACGCCTTTTTCCCGCGCCGCCTCCATGACGATGCCGCCCGCGCACACGAGCGTTTCCTTGTTCGCGAGTGCGATGTCCTTTCCGGCGTCGATGGCGGCGAGCGTCGGCAGCAGGCCGACCATGCCTACAACGGCGGTCACAACGATGTCCGCGCCGCTTTCCGAGGCGCAGGCGATCAAACCGTCCATGCCGGTCAGCACCTCGATGTCCGTGTCCGCGAGCTTCACGCGAAGCTCTTTCGCCGCGTTTTCGTCGAACGCGCACACCATTTTCGGATGCAGGGCGCGCGCCTGCTCCTCCAGTAAGCCTATGCGGCGGTTGGTCGTCAGCGCGACGACTTCAGCCTCGATCGAAGGCAGAATATCGACCGTCTGCGTGCCGATCGAACCCGTAGAACCTAAAATCGCTATTTTTTTCATAATCTATGCTCCTGAAACTGCGGAATGCAGCGATAGTTGGATTGCTCTGTCAGAATACGATGCGGAACAGAAATTCCGCGAACGGCGCGACAAAGATCACGCTGTCGAAGCGGTCGAGCACGCCGCCGTGACCCGGGAAAATATGGCCGTAGTCCTTGATGCCGGTCTGGCGCTTGATGATCGAAAAGGACAGGTCGCCGATCTCGCCCAGCACCGCGCCCACAGCGCCGAGCACGACCGCCGCCCACAGCGGCAGACCGAGCTTCAGCGTGCTGTTCATGATGAGCGCCGCGATCAGAACGAGCACCGCGCCGCCGATCACGCCGCCGACCGCGCCCTCGACCGTCTTTTTCGGACTGACGACCGGCGCGAGCTTATGTCTGCCGAAAAACATGCCGGCGAACAGAGCGCAGGTATCCGCGCCCCACGCCGCGAGCAGCGGCAGCAGAACGATGAACGGGCCGTGATGGTAGTTCATCTGGAAAATGCGCAGCAGGCTGAGCAGCAGGTACGGCACGAGCAGCGCGCCGAAAAAGCCCCACGCCACCTGCGATACCTTCATGCTGTCGTGGAATTTCAGCTCGATGGCGAACGAGCCGACGAGCATGACGAGAACAAGACCCTGCATCACGTCGGTCAGGTCGAGCGGCAGCACGGTAAAATGACCGACCGCGAGACCGAGCGACATGAGCATCGCGAGCAGCAGCTCGAGCCGGTTGTGCACGAGCTTCGTCGAGCCGAGCACCTCACAGGTCGCGATGACGCACAGCGCCGCGACGACCGCCTCCAGAACGATGGGCGGAAATACATACAGCGCGAGCAGCACAAAAATAAAGCCGAACACGCCGAATAACACTCTTGCTTTCATATTCTATCACCCGTTTTGGTTATCTATGCGGAAAACGGTTTTCCGCGCGTTATACGCCGCCGAAACGGCGGTTTCTGCTGTTGAAATTGTCGATTGCCGCGTCCAGATCGCTCGTTTTGAAGTCCGGCCACAGCACATCGGTGAAATAATATTCGGAGTACGCCGACTGCCACAGAAGGAAGTTCGATGTGCGGATCTCGCCCGAGGGACGGATGATGAGGTCAGGGTCGGGCATATGCGCCGTGTAAAGGTGCGCGCCGATGGTTTCCTCCGTGATGTCCTCCGGCTGAATTTCGCCGTTTTTCACCTGCTGCGCGATCGCGCGGACGGCGTTCTTGATCTCGTCGCGGCCGCCGTAGTTGATGCAGAGCGACGCGGTCGCGGCATCCGGGCCGAGTCGGTCTGCGATCTCGTCCACCTCTGCGATCTGTGCGCGGATATCCTCCGGCAGCACGCTCAAATCACCCAGAACGCGCACTGCAACGCCGCGCTCGAACATGGTCTCCGCCGCCTCCTTCAGATAGGCGCGGAACAGGTTCATCAGCGCGTCGACTTCGTCCTGCGGCCGCTTCCAGTTTTCGGTAGAGAACGCATAGACGGTAAAATACTTCACGCCGATGTCCTTGCAGTAGGTCGCAATCGTGCGGAAGGTCTCCGCGCCGACCTTGTGGCCTGCCTTGCGCGGCAGACCGCGCTTTTTCGCCCACCGGCCGTTGCCGTCCATGATGACCGCGATATGCTGCGGAACCGGACGGTTTTCCTGCACGTTCTCTTTCTTTTTTCGTGTAAACAGTCCCAACCTGTTTCCTCCCCGTTTTTGTCCCTCTTGCGGTGAAAATCCGCCTCACTTCATGCAAAAGGGCGACGAATCCGCCGCCCCCAATGTCGCTTCGCTCCTCGACCGAAAACACGTTTTCGGTCGATCGGAACGTACCGAGCATACGCTCGGATACGTCCTGCGAGCACATCTGCGCGCCGCTTTGCGGCACACAGCTATGCTCCCTTGTGTAAAAAGCGAGATACATGCCCCCGCTTTTTACGGATTTTCTGCGAAAATCCGATTTCATGCCGCTGCAGGCAGCGGACTTCCCCCTGAATTAAACTTCTGCGAGTTCTTTAGACTTTTTCGCTACCATTGCATCAACTTCCTTGACGTACTTGTCGGTCAGCTTCTGCAACTTGTCTTCACCCTCGTGCAGCTCATCCTCGGTGATCTCGCTCTTCTTCTGCGCAGACTTGAACTTGTCCATCGCGTCGCGGCGGATGTTGCGCAGGGCAACCTTTGCTTCCTCGCCGGTCTTGGACGCGCCCTTGATGAGCTCCTTGCGGCGCTCCTCGGTCAGCGGCGGGAAGGACAGGCGGATCTGCTTGCCGTCGTTCTGCGGATTGATGCCCAGATCGGAGACCTGAATCGCCTTCTCGATCGCCTTGAGCACCGAGCCGTCCCACGGCTGGACTGCCAGCGTGCGCGGATCAGGGGTCGAGATCGCCGCGACCTGGTTGAGCGGAGTCGGTGCGCCGTAATACTCTACGGTGATCTTGTCGAGCACTGCCGGGTTTGCACGGCCTGCGCGGACCGCTGCAAGCTCCTTCGCGAGTACATCGAGCGTCTTCTGCATTTTTGCCTCGTGGGCCTTGAGCTGTTCTTTCATTTATTTTGCCTCCTCTACGAGCGTGCCGATCTTCTCGCCGTTTACGGCACGGTGAATATTTTCGGGGTCGGAAAGCGCGAATACAAGAATCGGAATATGGTTGTCCATCGACAGCGAAGTCGCGGTCGAATCCATAACGCCGAGACCCTGGTTCAGAACGTCCATGTAGGACAGCTGGTCGTACTTCTTCGCGTCCGGATTGACCGCCGGGTCGGAATCGTAAACGCCGTCAACATTCTTCGCCAGCAGGATAACGTCCGCACCGATCTCAGCCGCACGCAGCACCGCTGCGGTGTCGGTCGAGAAGAACGGGCAGCCGGTGCCGCAGCCGAAGATGACGACGCGGCCCTTTTCCAGATG
>ENA-OUNS01002639-OUNS01002639.1-human-gut-metagenome-genome-assembly--contig:-NODE-2639-length-11026-cov-4.183484_pt1 | contig 11026 bp, 7 predicted proteins | sample MGYA00243237_ERZ505104 | MGnify/ENA primary metagenome ERZ505104 (study PRJEB26097, sample SAMN02711295) | human gut metagenome | biome: Gut microbiome | host: Homo sapiens | place: Denmark: Copenhagen...
TGCGCTGTAATTTTCTGTGTCGCTTTGGCGGTTATAATATTCTTTATGATTAGTATATATAACCAAATTGATAATTTGAAATCGCAAATTAATAATGTTCAATCACCGCAAATTATACAAAACGATTCCGACGATAGCTCCGGCAACACCCACGATATGTCAGACGATGCAAGTTATGAAGTTTTAAGCTTTGATAAGGATAAGCCGTGGCTTGCAAACGTTTTATTCACCTATGCGCCCGAAACCTACAGCAATTCATTAAAGGTTACGCTTGAAGTGCCGCAAGATGATAATAAAACAAAGGAGCTTGAATTTGAGCGCAAGGGCGGCAAATTCGTTCTTGAAACTCAGCTTGACGCAACAATAAAGGGCAACTATACCCTTTTGGCAAAGGACGACAGCAACACGTCAACTATTGATTTAACACCTGATTATGCATCTGAATACTTTAATGTTGACAATTACATTTCAACCGTCAACTATAAAAATACATATTTGCAATTTAAGGCAGAGGATAGCAATAATGTAAAGTTCAATTTAAACTCAAAGCAAGAACTCGAAAAAGCGCATTTAAAAATTTATTCAAGCAAGAATAAAGACAAGGTGCTTTATGAAAAGGATTGCCGTGTTGCCGATAACACCGTATTTTTAGGCTATTTAAAGGCAAAGATTGATTACGAATTAATCTTGACGAGCGTTGATTTTGAAATAAGTGCAACAGACAAAAACGGAGTTAAATACATCTACTACACCAACGTAAGTATTGATCTAAGCGATGAAGAAATCGGCTCTGTAGAAACAGAAAATGAGCATTACGAAATTGAATTTCCAAACGGCAAAACAATTATAAATAATTCATACGATGATTAAGCCGTATTGAACATTTCTTTTAATTATGGTATAATTTAACCACTAAATTTAAGGAGTGTTACATTATGGCTGAAAGCATTAAATATATCGGTGCGAGCACGCACGAGCTTGATTTATTTGAGGGGCAATATTCAATTCCAAACGGAATGGCTTACAATTCATACGTTATTGACGATGAAAAAATCGCAATTATGGACACAGTTGACAAAATTGTTACAGACAAGTGGCTTGAAAATCTTAAAAAAGCGCTTGACGGCAGAGAGCCTGAATATCTTGTGGTACAGCACTTAGAGCCTGACCATTCGGGAAATATCAACACTCTTTTAAAAATGTATGAGCACCTTACTCTTGTTTGCACGGCTAAGGCAAAGGCAATGCTTGAGCAGTTTGATATTGAGGCTGAAAATGTTATGGCAGTTAAGGAGGGCGACGAGCTGTCGCTCGGAAGCCATACGCTTAAATTCATTCTTGCACCTATGGTTCATTGGCCGGAGGTTATGATAACCTATGAGGAAAGCGAAAAAGCCCTTTTCTCAGCTGACGCATTCGGAAAATTCGGTGCACTTGATGTTGATGAAGATTGGAGCTGCGAGGCAAGAAGATATTATTTCAATATTGTCGGCAAATACGGCTTACCTGTATCTAATGTTTTGAAAAAAGCAGGAAAGCTTGATATTAAGACAATTTATCCGCTTCACGGCCCGATTTTATCCGATGAAATTCCTGAGGTTTTAAGGCTTTATACAATTTGGTCATCTTATGAGCCGGAGGATGAAGGTGTATTTATCGCCTATGCATCAATGCACGGCAACACAGCCGAAGCGGCTCGCAAAATGAAAGAAATTCTTGAAGAAAAGGGCGCAAAAGTTGCAATCTCCGACCTTTCAAGAAGCGATATGGCAAAAAATGTTGAAAACGCTTTCAGATACAGCACGCTTTTATGTATGGCGCCAAGCTATGACGGCACAGTATTCACCCCTATGGCTGATTTTATTCACCGTTTAAAAACAAAGCTTTATCAAAACAGAAGAGTTGCCCTTGTTGAAAACGCATCATGGGCACCGAGTGCCGTTAAAGCTATGAAGTCAGAGTTTGAAACAATGAAAAACATTGATTTAATTGATAATACGGTTACAATCAAAACAATATTAAAGGAAAATGACATTGATGCTCTCAAATCACTTGCAGACGAAATATTAAAATAATAAGCAAAAGAAAAGATGGCTACGTATTTTACGTAACCATCTTTTTATATTATATTTCAATACCTAATTCATTAATTTTATCTCTTAATGCAAGCCAATCGCCGAATGCCGCTTCCTTATTATTAGGATTTCTCAAAATAGCGGCAGGGTGATACGTTCCCATAAAAAGAGTACCGTTTTTATCAATAAATTCGCCGTGCTGCTGAGTAACCTTGAAATTTTTATCAATAAGCTTTTGAGCCGAAATTCGACCTACGCAAACAATAATTTTAGGTTTAATAATCTTAAACTGCTCCCTAAGCCAATTAATGCACATATCCTGCTCCTCAGGCTTAGGGTCACGATTTTTTGGCGGACGACATTTAACCATATTTGCAATATAAACGTTTTTATCTCTTGAAAGGTCAACGCTTGCAAGAAATTTATCAAGGAGCTGACCGCTTCTTCCGACAAAAGGTTGACCCTGCAAATCCTCGTTCTCGCCGGGTCCCTCACCTATAAGCATAATATCCGCATCTTTTTTGCCGACGCCGAAAACAAGGTTTGTTCTGCCCTCGCACAAGTCGCATTTTGTGCAATTTTTACATTTAATTTCAAGTTCGTCTAATGTCATTTTTCATCACCAACGCTATTATATCAAATTTATGGTTGAAATACAATCAAAATAGGTATAAAATATAAGAGATTAAAATGCACTTTATGTGCGTGTATGATTTAAGGAGATTTACATATGGAAAACAAAGTTTTAGTTGAAATTTCAGCAAGACACGTTCACCTTTCAAAGGAAGATTTGGAAACACTTTTCGGCAAGGGATATGAGCTTACTGTTAAAAAGGAACTTTCTCAGCCGGGTCAGTTCGCAAGCAACGAAAGAGTAAGAGTTGTAGGTGCTAAGAGCGAATTTCCTGCTGTTTCAATCCTCGGTCCTTGCAGAAAGGAAACTCAGGTTGAGTTATCCCTCACAGACGCTCGTTCAATCGGCGTTACTGCTCCTGTAAGAGAGAGCGGCGACCTTGAAGGCTCAGGAAGCTGCAAGCTTGTAGGCCCTGCAGGTGAAATCGAAATTACAAAGGGTGTTATTGCCGCTAAAAGGCATATCCACGCAACAACAGCAGACGCTGAAAAAATGGGACTTACAAACGGTCAAATCGTTTCAGTTACCATCCCTACATCAAACGAAAGAAATCTTACATTCGGCGACGTTGTAGTAAGAGTATCGGATTCTTATGCTCTTGCAATGCACATTGATACTGATGAGGCAAATGCCGCAGGTATGGCTCCTAACACAATCGGAACTATTATCAAATAAGATACTGATAAAGCGGCTGAACCGCACCAAATAAAATAAATAAACCTATTTGCCTCCCTTGTGTAAAGGGTGCAGGTCGGTCGGTGCAACTTGTTGCACTCAGAAGGATTGGAAAGACGGCAAGGACATTGAGTCCTTGCCGTCTTTGGCGCTTTCCGTCTTTTGCTCGGAGGCAGTACACACGTACAGCACCCACTCGCAAAATACGAAATTCATCTCACTTTCTCAGCATCTAAAAAACTTTTATATAAATTCAAAAATAATGCACAAAATAGTAACGGTGATATTATGGAATTTTTTCAAATAATTATATTATCCTTTGTTGCAATGGTTGTATTATTTTTATTAACTAAATTAATGGGTTTCAGGCAGATAAGCGAGATGAGCTTTTTTGACTATGTTATAGGAATTACCATAGGCTCGATTGCGGCTGAAATGTCAACAAACATTGACCTTGAATGGTGGAAGGGTATAACGGCAATGGCCGTTTGGGCGGTTATCGGCGTTTTGCTGTCGGTTATTACGCAAAAGAGCATTAAGGCAAGGCACTTTATTTCGGGCGAAGCGATTATCATAATGCAAAAGGGTAAAATAAATAAGAAAAATATGAAAAAAGCAAAGCTTGACATCGACGATTTAATTGCAAGCGCAAGAGCGAGCGGATATTTTTCGCTTGCAGATATTGACTGTGCAATTATGGAAACCACAGGAAACATCAGCTTTATGCCGACTCCGCTTAAAAGACCGCTTAACCCAAAGGATTTCAACTTCGCTCCTATAAGAGAAGGTCTTTCTTATGATGTCATATTAGACGGGCAATTACTCGAAAAAGAGATTGAAAAATCCCCTATCGGAAAAAATGAGCTTAAAAAGATGATTGCAAACAGAGATATTTCGCTCAATAATATTGCCGTTGCAAGCGTTGACGAAAATAAACAGTTGACAATTACAACTTATTAAATTATATTATGTATGATTAAATAAAAAAGAGGTGCAAATATGGCTCACATTCACGAACACACAAATGGCGAATGCTGTCACGACCACGGCTGCGGCTGTGAGCATTCACATGAGGATATAAACAAAGGTCAATTTTTATTCAAATTAATCGGCGGAGGATTTTTCCTGATTGCCGGCTACATATTAAACGAAATTGCCGAAAGAGGCATTGTTGATTTACCTAAATTCACATATCTTGTATGTTTTATGCTTTCATACTTAATAGTAGGCTTTGACATAATCAAAGAAGCTGTTGAAGGTGTAATGCACAAGGATATTTTTAACGAAAACCTACTTATGACCATTGCTTCAATCGGTGCATTTGCTGTCGGAGAATACAGCGAAGGCTGTATGGTAGTATTCCTCTTTACCATAGGCGAATATTTGCAGGGCTTTGCACTTGAAAAAAGCAGAAAGTCGATTAAAAATATGCTTGAAGCCAAGACGGAGGAGGTCAATATTTTAGTTGACGGCAAGGAGCAAACAGTTAAGCCGGACGAGGTTAAAGTCGGCGACTTAATGATTATACGCCCCGGAGAAAAGCTTGATATCGACGGCATAATAAGTGAGGGTACGTCGCAATTTGATATGAAATCGCTCACGGGCGAAACAATCCCGATTACCAAAACAGTCGGCGACAGCGTGCTTGCAGGCTCGGTAAGCCTTGACGGCACGGTAACGGTTAAGGCTGAAAAGGAATATAAGGATTCGACAGTTTCAAGAATACTTGATATGCTTGAAAAATCGCAGGATAAAAAGAGCCACGCTCAAAAATTCATCACCCGATTTGCAAGAATTTATACTCCAATTGTATGCTTAATTGCCGTGCTTATTATGGTTGTGCCTCCCCTTTTCTTCGGCGGTCAATGGCACGAATGGCTTTACAGAGGTCTTTCGGCACTCGTTGTTTCCTGCCCTTGCGCACTTGTTATTTCAATTCCGTTAAGCTTTTTTGCGGGAATAGGCGCATGCTCTCGTGAGGGAATACTCGTCAAAGGCGGAAACTATCTTGAAGCACTTGCAAAAGCGGACACAGGTGTATTTGACAAAACAGGCACGCTCACAAACGGCAAATTTGAATTTGTAACCTGTGAACACAACCATTGCCATTGCAAGGATAACAAGCACAGAGAGCTTTTAAAAATTATTGCCGCTTGCGAAAGATATTCCACCCACCCTATTGCAAAAAGCATTAATGTTGCATTCGGTCACTATGCAGACGAATGTGAGGTTAAGGATTCAAAAACTTATGCAGGACTCGGTGTTTCGGCAGTAGTTGACGGAGTTAAATACTTCGTCGGAAATGAAAAACTTATGCGTGAGCACTGCGATGATTTTAAGGAAACAAGCGTTATAGGAACGGCAATTTATTGTTGCAGTGAAAAAGGCTTTATGGGTGATATTGTATTTGCCGATATCATTAAGCAGGACAGCAAGGACGCACTTAAAAACCTTAGAAAACTCGGAATTAAAGAAACAATTATGATGACGGGCGACAAGGAAGTAATTGCCAAAGACATCGCCCAAAAGGCTGATATTGACACGGTTTACTCCCGTCTTATGCCTGACGAAAAAGCAAATATAGTAAGTGAACTTCAAAAAAGCGGCAAAACCGTTGTTTACACAGGCGACGGAATTAACGATGCACCTGTTTTGTCGCAGGCTGACGTTGGTGTAGCTATGGGTGGTGCCGGCTCTGACATAGCAGTTGAAGCGGCAGATATGGTTATTATGGGCGACTCGCTTTCAAAGCTTGCAATCGGCAAAAAAGCCGCAAAGAAAACAATTCGTATAGTTTATGAAAATATCATTTTTGCAATAGCCGTAAAACTCTTAATCATTATCGGCTGTGCGATAGGTATATTTAACGAAAATGCAATGTGGCTTGCGGTATTCGGTGACGTAGGCGTTTGCCTTATTGCGATTGCAAATTCACTCAGAGCACTTCGAGTGGGCAAAATCAAGAACGATAAATAAGCTAAAACAACAAAAATCAATATCATAAATTAATGGGCTGTCTCACTTTTGTGAGACAGCCCATTTATCTAAAATTCGTTATTCTTTAAGAAATCATATATTCTCTTTGAATTGTTGTTATCACGGTATTCAAAGTATTTAGGAGCGGCAAGGCGGTCCTTTTCATTTTCAACAAAACCGTTATTGGCGAAATATTCAACATCGTTCAACAGTGAATCCTCAGTAGTGGAACGGTTGCCGAAAAGGTCGTTTTCCATATTGATATATGAGCCGTGAGCCTGATTATACATATCATAGTCAAACTGATAGAAAAGAACAGGCTTGTCCATATAATAAACGTCCCAGCAAACGCTTGAATAGTCCGTAATAAGCATTGAGCAGCGCATCATAAGCTCATTAAGAGGGATTTTGCCAAAAGGAATATACGTTACCCTATTGCTGACAGCGGCCTTGAAATTATCAATATATCCTGCAAATTTAGGATGGATATAGAAAACAAGGCGAGTATTTGTATCTTTAAGAATTTGGTTAAGACGTGGACTTTGAAGAAGAGATGAATACTTCTTATAATAATCACTTACAAGGAATTGATTATCGCTGACTTCTTCAAGCCAAGAACGCCAAGTAGGCATAAGAAGAATAAACTTTTCCTTATCGCTTTGCTTATCCTCAAGAACGTCCCAACGTGCAAAGCCCGTGATAGGCGCAGTCTTTTCATTATAGCCAAGCTCGTTAATTGCAATTTCCTGCTCAACCCTGCCCGTTGTGACAAAGTATTCCATTGAACTTGTACCCTTTTTACCGAAAAGCTGATGAACCTGCTTAAGAGCAGTTACACCGTGCTGGAGGAAGAGTTCCTTTTTCTTTCCTATTGCACGCTTAACAAGGCTCGGCTTAGTTCTCCAAGCGTAAAGATGAGATTTTGAGTCGCTCGAAATACAAATTGACATTGACATAATGTAAAGCATATGCTTAACACTCATAAAATCAATTACGTGCTTGCCGTATTTTTCAACATTTTTATATTCGTCTGAGCGCTTATCAATTACATAATAGATATTCTTTTTCTCTTTTTCATCAAGATTTTCCATACAATACTTGAAGAAATAATAGCCGTTATCCTGCGCCATTTTGCAGAATTTTTCATAAACAATCCAAATATTTTTACGGCTTAGGGAAAGACCTGAGAGAATAGAAAGAATATATGCCAAAACTTCCTTGCGCTTAACCTCGGCAGTATCGTATTCGCTTCTTTCCCTAAAGCAGAAATTAATAATGCCTTTTTTGGTAAAATAAGGGAAAATTATATGCTTATCGCCAACGTCACACTGAACATTTGAAAAATAAAGCTTTTGCTTAATCACATAGCCGTTATAACCGAGCTTAACATATTGCTTTGCGCCGTATTTTTCAACTACGGCCCTTACATCCCAGAATATTTCCTTCAGCGGCATATCACCCTTAAAGTCGAGAGTTGCATTTACCCTTGTAAAGCCATCTTTCTTTTCAAGCTTACAATCAAACGGAATTTGAATATCCTCAATAACGCTCCTGTATTTAAGAACAAGACCGTCAAACTTGGCGTTTTGGTCGTTCGGAATATTGAACGCAAGTTCAAGGCGATTGCCATTAGTTTTAAGAGAAGTAAGCTTACACGGCGGGTAAATTGCTTCAAGTGCATCATCCTTTTTGCCAAAATAAAGGGTGAACTCTCTTTTATCATCATAAAACGGACTTGTCGCAAGTTCATAAGCAGTAGGCGTTAAATCATAAAGCTTGAGCATTTTTCTTGTACGCTCACTGTTAGCGTCAACAAGCTTTTTAAGGTCCGTATCAAAATAAGATTTCGGAAGAGTATACGTTGCAAAAAGCGGTTCACAAAATCTTTTGGAAATATCGCCGTCTTTTGCCTTTTTAATCGACGGCATAACTATGCATTTTCTGCCCTTTTTCTTATCAAATGCAATAATACCGACATTATATCTTTGCTTATTGTAAACAACAAGTTTTTCAATAAGAATATCAAGCGGAATTTCAAAGCTCTTTGTTTGCTTGTTTTCCTCAGTCAAGGGAAGTGTTTTTTGAATAACACGCTTATTGTTTAAAACTGCTATTTGCTCAAATTCGTACCCCTTGGCATTAAGAGATATCGCAATTTTTTTGTTGCCGTTTGCGACATTTTTTGTATTTAGGTGAACAATATCACGCTCGTCAACAAAGCAATTTTCATCAAATGCGCTGATATCTGTAATAAACTTAGGGTCAATGTTAAGATTAGGGAATGTACGCTGAATTTCTCTTTTATGAACAGCATCCTTAACTTTTTTAACGCCTAAATGGCACAGTGCATCCTCAATATACGTTCTCGGAGTTGTCATTGTGATAACAACATATTTGAACATATCGTTGAAATTATCATAAAGCGCAGGGCCAACCTCACCCTTAAACCATTTCTTTTCAAAGCAAACAATTGTATCGTCGTTTGCAATTTTTGAAATTGAATTAAGATGAGCATATTCCTTAACAATTTCAGGGTGAATAACTTTATACTTTTTTTCCTTATTAAAGGAATAGTCCTTAATTTCAAGGCTGTCACTCTCACCCGTAAACAAAAGGTCAAGAAGCCTTTGGCTTATATCCGGTGCATCATACTTAAAGAACGTTTTGAAATATTCGGTATCGGTATACGAATCACTCATAAAACTTTCGTCACTAAGCACCCTTGCAAGCTCTTTTTCATCATAAATTTTACGGAAAGGAAGCGTTGCAACGTCCAAATACATTCCTCTATCGTGCATATATTCATCATAGTCATACATAAAGAGGATAATCGGCTTTTGAGTGATTGAATAATCGAAAAATACAGATGAATAGTCTGTAACAAGTGCGTCTGCGCAATTCAAAAAGCTATAGTTATCAACACCCTTTGGGAAAGGCTTGATATGCTTATAATTACTAAGCGAAATTGAATCCTTCAAAATCGGATGGAAATTGACAAAGAAAACTTGGTCATCACTAAGCTTATTATCGATAACCTTAAATATTTCCTTAACCTTGCTTTCATACGAAGCGGTATTGATATCGTGGTTACTTGTGCCTCTCCAAGTCGGCATATAAGCATAAACGGTCTTTCCCGCTAAGCCAAGTTCTGCTTTAAGTGCCTCTCCCTCTTCTTTTTTAAAGAATATTTCATTTCTCGGATAGCCTGCCATAACAACCTTGCCTGTATAAAGGTCGTTAAGGTTATAATCCTCCATCATAACATCACGGGTAAAATCGTTGGGGAAAGTTATATAGTCAGCCTGTAGGAAATTATGCTGAACATTATACATTGACTCAATGCCGAGGCGCATTTTTTTGCCGAGCGTTTTAAGCGGAGTGCCGTGCCAAGTTTGAATATAAACCTGCTCCGGCTTTTTAACGAAATAAACCGGAAATGAGCTGTTATTGATAAGATACTTTGCGCTTGCAAGAATTTTTGTATACTTAAATGTCGTTACGTCAATAAGCTTAACGTCAAGCCCAATTTCTTTTATAAACTCGGCGTGCTTTTTCTTATTTTCCGTGCCGTAATATATTTTATATTTTCCGGGGTAGGATTTAAGAATTTGGCGAACAAGTGCAAGGGTAGAGTCAGAAATATTTGAACCGTGAAACGACTCAACCAAAATGACATTATCCTTAACCTTGCAGTGCTTATAAAACATACCGAAATAAAACTTTCTTTTCGGCGTTTTGGAAAACATACGAGAAATATATTTGAGTATTTTTTTTATAATTCTTTGTATTTTTTCAGATATACCCATTTTTACCTCCAAATGAAATCTATATTAAAAATATAAAATTACATACTTATTAATTTTAGCATATTTTAAGCTTATTTGCAACAATACGCTGATTTTGTAATAAAATGCTTATGTCAATTTTATTTATATGTCGAAAAGTTAAGGAAATGTTTATTTTTAGTTATTGAAATGAGAGGGCAAAGTGATATAATTAAGTTAGGAAAATTTTACGTAAAATTTGAAAAAAGGAGTTATACCGATGAATAAAAATGAAATATTATCGTACGTTGACCACACCTTATTGGCACAAGGCGCAACGTGGGAGGAAATAAAGCAAATTTGCATTGACGGCATAAAATACGGCTGTGCAAGCGTTTGTATTCCGCCGTCATTTGTCAAAGCGGCAAAGGCTTATACCGGCGATAAAATAAAAATATGCACAGTTATAGGCTTTCCAAACGGATATAACACAACCAAAGTCAAATGCTTTGAAGCAAGCGATGCCGTTAAAAACGGCGCAGACGAAATTGATATGGTAATCAATATCGGTTTTTTAAAGGACAAAAAATATGATGAATTGCTAAATGAAATAAATGAGATTAAAAAAGCGTGCGACGGCAGGCTTTTAAAAGTGATTATCGAAACCTGCTTGTTAAGCGACGACGAAAAAATCAAAATGTGCGAAATAGTTTCACAATCGAATGCGGATTTCATCAAAACATCAACGGGATTTTCCACGGCAGGTGCAACCTTTGATGATATTAAGCTTATGAAAGAGCATATTAACGGCAAAAAAATAAAGGCGGCAGGCGGAATAAAATCATTTAGCGACCGAGGTGAACTTTTTCACCCGTAAGATCGGAAGAGCACACGTCTGAACT
>ENA-OUNS01002642-OUNS01002642.1-human-gut-metagenome-genome-assembly--contig:-NODE-2642-length-11021-cov-5.959146_pt1 | contig 11021 bp, 12 predicted proteins | sample MGYA00243237_ERZ505104 | MGnify/ENA primary metagenome ERZ505104 (study PRJEB26097, sample SAMN02711295) | human gut metagenome | biome: Gut microbiome | host: Homo sapiens | place: Denmark...
GAAAACGACACGAATGTCAAGAACGTTTTTGCATTTTGGAGAAAAAATCTGCGCGGCGGCCGGACCGCCGCGCAGAGGGCTCTTTTACGCTGTATGTGTGCCCGCGCGCTCACGCCTCGCAGTCGCGGCGGACGATGTCCGCGATGGCGGAGGCCAGCTTCTTGTGGCCGTCGGGGTCGAGATGCTCGCCGTCGAGCGCGCTCATCTGCGTAACCGTGCCGGCGTCCAGAAAGCGCAGACCATACGCCTCGGCGATCATCTGATACTGCGCCGCCACGCCCTGCGAAACGGCGAGCGACTGCGCGTCGTACTCCGGGTCGCGCTGCGGCGCGGACGGGCCGAGCGGCGGCGGGGCCACGAGCAGGATCTTCGTCCACGCGGGCAGCATGCCGATGACGAGCCGCACGAGCTGGTCCATACCGGTGCCCACGTCCTCGGCGGAACGGGTCTTGTCGATCTTGCAGTCGTTCGTGCCGAGCATGAGGATGATGTACTGCACCGGGCCGTGGCTCTCGATGCTCAGCGGCAGCGTCTCGAGCGCGGAGCGCCCGTCGCGGTTGCTGTCCGGAAAGGCCGCTGTGCGGCCGACCAGGCCGTCCTCCGCGACGTAATACCCATCGCCGAGCAGGGCCTGCAGCACGCCGGGATAGCGAATGTCGCGCCCGTAGCGGTGCTTCCAATCGGGCGTGAAGCCATAGGTGTTGCTGTCGCCGAAACAGAGGATCTCGATCACGCCGCGCACCTCACTTCAGGAAACCGCTGATGATCTGCTCTTCGGCTTCCTTTTCGGTCAGGCCGAGGGTCATGAGCTTGTTGAGCTGCTCGCCGGCGATCTTGCCGATGGCGGCCTCGTGGATGAGGCTGGCCTCGACGGAGTTTGCCGTGATCTCCGGGCGCGCGCCGACGGTGCCATCGTCCATGATGATGGCATCGCACTCCGAGTGGCCGGCGCACTTGTTGTTGCCGCGGATGTTGGAGTTGAACATCTGGTTGGAGTGGTCCTTGGCGACGGAGCGGGAGATGACGTTCGTGCTGGAGTCATAGCCGTCGAGATCAACGGAGAAGTTCGTCTCCGCGTGCTGGTGGCCGTGCGTCATGATCTTTTCCTTGATGATGAGCGTGGCGCCGTCCGACAGGTGGGCCTGCGTGTCGCGGTAGGTGGAGTCGATACCCTTGATCTGGGTCGTCTCCATCTCCATGTAGGCGTTCTCGCCGAGGTCGACGATCGTCGTCGGGTTCATAACGTTCTCGCCGTTGCCGTCGCCCTCGCCGTAGTGCTTTTCGATGTAGTGCACCTTGGCGTTTTTGCCGACAAAGAAGCTGTGGATACCGTCGTGGCGGGACTCCTGCGTGCCGCAGTTGTGGATGCCGCAGCCGGCGACGATGGTCACATCGCAGTCCTCACCGACGTAAAAGTCGTTGTAGACCATATCCTTGAGGCCGGTCTGGGAAATGATGACCGGGATGTGCACGCTCTCGTTTTTCGTGCCGGGGGCAATGTAAATGTCGATGCCGGGCTTGTCTTCCTTCGTAACGATGTTGATGTGCGCGGTCGTGTTGCGGCCGGCGAGCTTGCCGTCGGCGCGGATGTTATAGGCACCCTCGGGGATGCCGTGGAGGTCGGCGACCTCTTCGAGCAGTTTTTTCTCAATTGCATCCATGGTGTTTCCCTCCCTCAGACCTTGTCAGCCAGACGGCTGCACACGCTCGACGCCTGCATGAGCACGGGCATGATCTCGTCCTTGCTGCCGATGGCGCGGATCTCGCCGTCGACGAGCACGACGATCTTGTCGGCCGTCTCGAGGATGCGCTCCTGGTGCGAGATGATGAGGATGCTGCCGTGGATCGTCTCGTGCATCTTCTCGAACACGCTGATGAGGTTCTGGAAGCTCCAGAGGTCGATGCCGGCCTCGGGCTCGTCGAAGATGGACATCTTTGTGCCGCGGGCGAGCATGGTCGCGATCTCGATGCGCTTGAGTTCGCCGCCGGAGAGGCTGGCGTTCACTTCGCGGTTGACATAATCCCGCGCGCACAGGCCGACCTCGGACAGGTAGGTGCAGGCCTCGTTCGTCGAGAGCTTCTTGCCGGAAGCGATGCTGATGAGGTCAAAGACCGTGATGCCCTTGAAGCGCACCGGCTGCTGGAAAGCGAAGCTGATGCCGCGGCGGGCGCGCTCGGTGATGGACATATGGGTGATGTCCTCGCCGTCGAGCAGGATCTGGCCGGAGGTCGGCTGCTCGATACCGGCGATGAGTTTGGCCATGGTGGACTTGCCGCTGCCGTTCGGGCCGGTGATAACGACCATGCGTTCATCGACCGTAAGGCTCACGTCCTTGAGGATCTGACGGACACCGTCGTCCGTTTCGGCCTCAAAGCAAAGGTGTTTGAGTTCAAGCATTGGTTTCATTCCCTCTTCTCTAGTTTCAAAAATCTTCGTCGTCAAATTTATCGGACAGGTCTTTCTTAAAAGACAGTTTGGACTCTTTGTGCCGGATAAGGCGGCCGATGTTGCTGCGATGCTTGACCACGAGCAGGATCACGCAAAACAGGCTCAGCAATGCCGGCAGCTTGCCGCAGGCGGCGAGCACGCCGATGGGCGCGATGAGCGCGCCGCAGATGCTGCCGAGCGACACATAGCGCGTGGCCCAGACGATGCCGGCAAAAATCAGCAGCGAGACAAGGCCGGTCGGGAAGCTCACGATCAGCAGCATCGTCTCGGCGCAGAGCACGCCCTTGCCGCCGCGAAAGCCGTAAAACACCGGGTAGATGTGGCCGAGCATGACACAAAAGCCCGCAAACACCTGCCCCGTGGACGCCGCGCCCTGCGTGCCCATGATGAGCCCGCCGGCCACGACGGCGATGACGGTTTTGAGCACATCCGTGCCGATGACGATGGCGAGGCCGGGCGCGCCGAACGTGCGGTAGAAATTCGTCAGGCCGGCGTTGCCGCTGCCGTAATCGCGCACGTCGCGGTGAAAGACGTATTTCGATGCGATGATCGCCCCGTTGAGCCCGCCGAGCAGGTAGGAGAAAACGGCGATGGCCGCGAGCAGTCCGGGGATCATTCCTGCTCTCCCTTCTGCCGGATGACCATGCGGATAGGCGTGCCCTCCAGACCGAACACGGCGCGGATCTGGTTTTCCAGATAGCGCTGGTAGGAAAAATGGAACAGCTCCCGACTGTTACAGAACACGACGAAGCACGGCGGCTTGACCCCCGTCTGCGTCATATAATAGATCTTCAGGCGGCGGCCCTTGTCCGTCGGCGGCTGGACGCGCGCCTGCGCGTCGGCGAGGACGTTGTTGAGCATGCCGGTGGTGATGCGCATGGCGCTCTGGTCGTTGACAAAGTTGATGAGCTCGAACAGCCGCTCGGTGCGCTGGCCGGTCAGGGCCGAGATGAACAGCACCGGCGCGTAGGACATGAAGCTCAGGTCGCGCAGGACGTCCTTGCGCATTTTCTCCATGGTGCCGGTCTCTTTGTCAACCAGGTCCCACTTGTTCACGACGATGATGGACGCCTTGCCCGCCTCGTGCGCAAGACCGGCGATCTTCGTGTCCTGCTCCGTGACGCCGTCGCGCGCGTCGATCATGATCAGGCACACGTCCGCGCGCTCGATGGCGAGCTTGGCGCGCATGACGGAGAATTTTTCAATGCGGTCGTCCACGCGGGACTTGCGCCGGATGCCGGCGGTATCGACAAAGATATACTTGCCGTATTTGTTTTCAAAGCGGGTATCGACGCTGTCGCGCGTCGTGCCGGCGACGTTGCTGACGATGACGCGCTTTTCGCCGAGGATGAGGTTCACGAGCGAGGACTTGCCGACGTTCGGCTTGCCGATGACGGCGACGCGGGTATAGTCCGCGTCCGCATCGTCCGCATCCTCGGGCGGGAAGTGCTCCAGGCAGGCGTCGAGCAGGTCGCCCGTGCCGTGGCCGTGTACGGCGGAGACGGCGATCGGGTCGCCGAGGCCGAGCGAGTAAAACTCATAGATGCCGGGATCGACCGCGCCGGTGGAATCCATTTTGTTGACGGCCAGCACGACGGGCTTTTTCGAGCGCAGGAGCATATTGGCCACTTCCTGATCGGCGGCGGTGACGCCGGTGCCGATCTCGGTGACGAGCACGACGACGTCGGCCGCGTCAATGGCGAGCTGCGCCTGCTCGCGCATGAAGAGCAGAATCTCATTATCGGTGCTCGGCTCGATGCCGCCGGTATCGACGATGTCGAACGTGCGGCCGCACCACTCGCACTCGGCATAGAGCCGGTCGCGCGTGACACCGGGCGTGTCCTCGACAATGGACAGGCGGCGGCCGCAGAGCTTATTGAAGAGCATGGACTTGCCGACGTTCGGCCGGCCCACGATCGCAACCAGGGGTCTGGACATGATTATCCCTCCTTGTGGGGATTGTATTTGTAGTATTCCGCGCCGTCGGTGCTGCCGCTGCCCCGGTCGGGCAGGTGCACCTCCGGCAGGATGCCGAACATGGCGTCGCAGAGGGCGAAGCCGTCGGCGTCCACGGGGTAGATGGGCACGCCGAGCGCGGCGCTGGCCTGCTCGAGCGTAATGTCGTCGAGAAAATCCAGCTCGTCGTGGCGCACCATGTTGTTCGAGATCAGCAGCCGCTCGCCGAGGTCCTTCCCGCGCAGCTGCGCGATGAGGTCCTGCCCGGTGATGAGGCCGGAGACATTGATGCTGCGGCCGAAGAAATCATTTTCGATCGCGTAGACGTGTCCTTTTATTGTAGCATACTTTTCCTGCGCCGTACACAAAAGTTTTTCCAGAAACGGCGCCGCCGAAACACCCGCCGCCATGGAAAACGGCACGCCGTCCGGCGGGTCGGACAGGCTCAGCGCCGAGCGAAACTCCGTCTGCTGCAGGCGCAGCATGCCGACGCCGTTTTCGAGCTGCGTGAATTCCTCGTAAAACTCCTCCGGCGGCAGCGCGCGCCCCGCTTTCAGATACAGCTCATCGGCGCAGAAGAAGACGCGCGTGCCGAATTTTTCGACACACTCGTCGCCGAAGGCGTTGACGAGGTCGAGCGTCTCGGCCGCGTGCTCGGGCGTGAACGGCGTGAGCGGATAGAGCCCCTCGCGGAACTTCGTCAGCCCGACCGGCACGATCGACACACTGTGCACCTGCGGATAGAGCGCCGCGAGGTCATGCATCGTGCGCTGCAGCTGCGCGCCGTCGTTCAGACCGGGGCAGCAGACGATCTGGCAGTTCATGGTGATGCCGCCGTCGGCAAAGCGCCGCATAATCTCGAGCGTTTTGCCCGCGCGGGGATTGCCGAGCAGGAATGCGCGCAGCTCCGGATCCGTCGCATGTACGGAGACGTTGATGGGGCTGATGTGCAGGTGGATGATGCGCTGCACCTCGCGCTCGGACAGGTTCGTGAGCGTCATATAATTGCCCATGAGGAAGCTCAGGCGCGCGTCGTCGTCCTTGAAATACAGCGTCGGACGCATGCCCGGTGGCATCTGGTCGATGAAGCAGAACACGCAGTGATTGGCGCACGAGTGGGCGTTGTCCATGAGGTAAGTCTCAAAGTCCAGCCCCAGCTCGCCGCCGAGGGGCTTCGAGACGTGCACGGTGTGCTCCGTCCCGTTCGGGCGGCGCAGGCACACGGCCAGCTCCGGGTCATAGGCGTAGTATTTATAATCCAGCACATCGGTGATCGGGTTGCCGTTGATGGACACCAGCCGGTCGCCGGGATGGGCCGCGTGGCGCAGCGGGCTGTCGGGGTCGATATGGCTGATCGTGCAGCGATGCATACGCCGCGCCTCCTTTGCTCAGAATTCCTTTGCTGCGCGCCGGGAAACTCCGGCACATAGCAAAAGAAGAGGGGCAAGCGCTCCTCTTCTCAGCTTCTTTTAGTCGTCAACCTTGATGACGTCGCGTCCGTTGTACTTGCCGCAGGTCTTGCAGGCGTGATGGGGCATGACGAATGCGCCGCAGTTCGGGCACTTCACAACCGCAGGAGCGGTGAGCTTCCAGTGGGACGAACGACGCTTGTCACGTCTCTGTCGAGACACTTTTCCTTTCGGGACTGCCATGATGACACCTCCTCGTCAGTCGCTGTTATGAGCAGCTTCCTCTTCTTCGTCAGTTTTATTATCCAAAAGCTGCTCTAATACAGCCATTCTTGGATCGCGGGGTTTTTGGCACCGGCACGGCCCGAGGTTCAGGTTCGCGCCGCAGCGATCGCACAGTCCGGCACAGTCGGGCTTGCACAGGCACTTGGTATCCATGCTGAGGATGAAGCAGGTGGAGAGCACCTCGTCCACATCGAGCCAGTCTCCGTCGAGCGTAAACACCTCAGGATCGTCGTCCTGCGCATCCGCCGTGATGTCGGCGTGCAGGTCGAGGTCGACCGTGCGCGGAAACTCCGCGCCGCAGCGGTCGCACACGCACAGCATCTCCGCGTGCAGTTTGCCCTGCAGCGTGAGGATGCCGGCCGTATTGACCACCTTGCCCTCGGCCGTGATCGGCGCGGTGTAAGCCCGGACGGAGGGAAAGTCGAGCAGGGCCGTGTCCAGCTCCTGCGCAAACGGAACACTGCCGCCGGGAATTTCTATGATTTCTCTCAGATTCAGCTTCATAGCGCACCTCGCACAATCGCTTTAGTATTATAGATGATATCCACCCCAATTGTCAACAGGAATTTGTGTTGACAATGCGCTGAAAATCCGCGATAATCGTTGCGTGGAGATGGTGTGTGACATGAAAGAGATCCAGATACGCAAAAATGACGCCGGCCAGCGGCTCGACCGCTTCGTCGGCAAGGCCGTTCCCCTGCTGCCGGAATCGCTGCTGCAGAAATACATCCGCCTCAAGCGCATCAAGCGCAACGGCAAGGGCGCCAAACGCGACGTGCGCCTCGTCGAGGGGGACGTGCTGCAATTATACATCAACGACGAGTTTTTTGAAAGACCCACGGAGCAAAATGCCTGGCTCAAAATTGCGACGCCGCGGCTCGACATCGTCTACGAGGACGAGAACATCCTGCTGGCGGACAAAAAGCCCGGCGTGCTGTGCCACAGCGCGGGCGAATGGAGCTGGGACACGCTCATATCGAACATCCAGGCCTATCTGCGCCAGACGGGCCAGTGGGACCCGAAGGCCGAAAACGCCTTCACCCCCGCACTGTGCAACCGCATCGACCGCAACACCGGCGGCATCGTCATCGCGGCGAAAAATGCCGAGGCGCTGCGCATTTTGAACGACAAGATCCGCGACCGCGAGATTGAAAAATCCTACCTCTGCGTCGTCTCCGGCCGGCCAAAGCCCGCCGAGGGCCGGCTGGAGGGGTATCTGTTCAAGGACGCGGTGAAAAACCAGGTCTACGTGACGAAAAAGCCGCAGCCCGGCGCCAAGACCGCCGTAACGGAATACCGCACGCTGCAGAGCCGCCAGGGGCTCTCACTCGTCGAGTGCCGGCTGCTGACCGGCCGCACGCACCAGATCCGCGCGCAGATGGCCGCCGCCGGCTGCCCCCTGCTCGGCGACGGGAAGTACGGCCGCGAGCGCATCAACCGCACCTACGGCGAGACGGGGCAGATGCTCTACTCCTACAAGCTCACGTTCACGCTGCCGACGGACGCGGGCATCCTCGAATACCTGCGCGGGCAGACGTTCCGGGTGCCGCAGGTAGCCTTCGCGGAGAAGTATTTCCCGGGATTCCAAATTCCATAAGCGCACGGCGCCGGACGGAGCTTCCGTCCGGCGCCGTTTGTTTTTGCATCGCTCAGAGCCGCTCCATGCGGAACGCCGCATAGACATCCCGGCGGGTGAAGCTGTCCGTGGGAACGAACCACGTCTCCGGCAGCGCGGTCACGTGATCCGCCGGGTGCGCCGCCTCGGAGATGAGGCCGTTTTCCCGGCACCAGGCCATGGTGCCGTCGTAAGCGCCGGCGCGGCCGGTCTGGCGCAGCTGCGCGACGCGGCGCGTGATGGCCTCCGCCTTCGGTGCCAGCAGCATCGCCAGCTCGCCCACCGTCATGGGATCGTCGAGCCGCAGGCGGTTATCGGCAAAGACGATCGCCCGCTGCTCCGCGAGTGCCGTCAGGCAGTCAAACAGCGGCTCGTCGCGGCCGACGTCCGCAAAGGGACTCTCCGCCAGCAGCTCGCCCACCGGCACGACCTGATAGCCGTACTCCTGCAGCAGCGCCAGCTGCTCGCCGAGCGCAAAGGCCACCGGCGTGCGCTTGGCCCGTGCGCTTGGCCATGTTGTAGCCGTCCTTCTGGAAAATGATCTGGCCGCAGAAAAAGTCCGGGTCCTTTTCCAGCGCTTTGCGCATCGGCTCGACCATGGCGCGGATCTCCGCCTGCAGCGCCGCCTCCGGATCCGGCTCCGTAGACGGGAGCCAGCCCGCACCGTCAAACGACGCCGCCATGTACTGATAGCCCATATAGTCATAGACATCGTAGCTGGTGAAGCCGCCGGTCATCTTGTCCACATAGTGCGGCGGGCGCGCGAGCGTCATCGTATAGCCGTAGCGCGTCTGCATGAGCGTGTGCAGGCGGCTGAGATCCTCCACCGCGGCGTCAAAGCCGGGGAGGTATTCGCGCGCGCCGTACACAAACGGCTTCTTGCCGAAAATGATGTGCCGGTAGCCGTGGTTCGTGATCTGGTGGCCCTCGGCGAGCATACGGCGGATGAGGCGGTCGTTGTGCTCCGCACCGCCCTGCTCGTCGCAGTGAATGTCCGGATAATGGTCAAAGCGCACGCCGCCCCACGCGGCGCTGCCGAGCTTGCCGGCCTCGTCGGGGTAGTTGGCGCTCGTATCGCCGATGACGTCAAAGCTGCCTCTGGCGCCGTACTGCGCCAGCGTGTCGAGCAGGACGTCCGTGAGCGTGCGGCCGTCAAACCGGTCCGGCGACGCGGGCAGGCCCATCGGCCCGTCGTCAAATGTCATGGCGCAGATGCGCCGGGTCGTCTGCACGCGCTCAATGCGCCGGGTGTAGCCGACATAGTGCTTTTCTGCGGGCGTGATGAGTTTCTTGACGATCTTTTTGCCCTGTTTCCCGACTTTAACGATCCAAGACATGATAGGTCTCCCCTTTCCAAGTGATATCCTGCAGGCAGCACTTTGCGGCAAAGAGCGCCCATTTGACGTAGGCGGCCGCACCGGCATGGGTGCGCCTGCGCTTGGTCAGCTGGCTCTCGGCGACACAGCGCGCCCTCCCGCGCCGTCCGTCCACGGCCGTTGCCCCGCGCAGCAGCGCCGCGCGGACGGCCGGCAGCGTCAGTGCATCGGCCTCCAGCGTCACGACGCCGTTGCCGATCTCCTCCGGCAGGTGCGCATCGCTGCCGGCCGTGACCGGCTTTGCCGCGCGCTGCGCAAGCGCGCACGCCATGGCGTTGGCCTGCGGGTTCTTGCGGTCGGCCCGGCCGTTCCAGACCTCGATGCCGTCGAGCCGGTCGAGGTAGGCATCGAGCCGCTGCGCGTCGCTGCTGCGCTCGAACGGGTGCGCCATCACGGCGAGACCGCCGCAGGCGTGCACGGCGTCGATCGCGGCGCCCAGCTCCCGCGCGTCGATCTGCTCGGTGACGAACAGGCCCAGCAGGTGCCCCTGATCCGTCGAGAGCTCAATACCGGGGATGAGCAGAAAATCCGGCGCGTCCCACGTCTCGGTCAGGGCGCGGTCATGATCGCACACGGCGACGCCCTGCAGGCCCCGCGCACGCGCGCACGAGACGATCTCGTCAAGGGACATGCGCCCGTCCGGCGAGTGCTCGGAATGAATGTGCAGGTCGAGTTTGACCTCCATGGACAGGACTCCTCTCTGCGCGGAAATCACCCGCGCGCAAACAGGCTGTTTTTCAGATAGACCCAGAACACGCGGTTATCGCCCCGGCAGCGCAGGGCCTCCTTCGCCGTGAACAGGTCGGCAATGCTGCGCAGAAACACGCCGATGCGCCCAGCGCGCAGATAGTGCAGCGCGGCCAGCGTGTCGTTGAGCAGAAAACGCATGCGCACGCCGGGGCGATAATCCTGCGCGGCATAGGTCACCCGCTCCCCCGCCGCGGCGCGGGCATAGTGCGCCGTGAACGGACTTTGGGCCGCCTCCGTCATCGGGAAGCTGCCCCAGACGCGGGGGTTGACCTCCAGCAGGCAGTCGCCCTTGAACTCCACCATGGCCATGCCCGTGAAGCCGAACGAGTGCAGCAGCCGGTACGCGCGGTCAATGAGCGCGGCATCGTAAAAGCTCTCGCAGCAGGTCGACGGGCCGCCGGTGACCGGGTATTCGCGGATGCGGCGGTGGCACAGCGCGCAGATCAGGCGGCCATCCCGGTCCAGCAGCAGGCTCACGCCGATGCCGGGGCCGGTGATCCTGTCCTGCACGATGGGCGCCGGATCGTAGCGCTGCATGCGCGCAAGGAGCTGCGCATACGCCTCCGGCGTGTCGGCGACGGCGTAGCGGTCGGCGGCCTTGAGGCCGAATTTCTCGCCGCAGTGCGGCTTGATGACAACGGGATAGTGCTCCGGCGGCACGCCGTCATATTGCCGCGGCACCGGAATACCGAGGCTCTGCGCGCGCGCGTGCACCGTCTCCTTATCATTGAGCGCGTCGAGCACGGGCCGGGGCGCGATGAGAAAATCCGCGACCTGGGCAAACCGCTCCCGCTGCGCGGCGACCGTATTGAGCGTAACCGCGCCGACGCAAAACAGCACCGGGCGGTCATACGTCTCCAGCAGCGCCGCGAGCCGGTCCGCGTAGTCGGCGTCGGCCGCAGCGCCGTCGATCCACCGGAAAGCGGCGCAGCAGCGCGAGGACGCGACCGCCGGCACAGCGTGCACGTCGGCACGCGTCTGCGTCACGATCACCTGATAGCCCGCGCGGTGCAGCGCGCGCACCGCCGCAATGGACGACCGGTATTTTCCGTCGGTCACGATGGCTGTTTTCATGTCCGTTCCCTCCCGCTCCTGGCGCGGAGCTGTCGATCTCATGCCCCTTATGATACCAAACCTGTGCGGAAAATACAAGACGGCGCAGCGGGCGCTCTGCCGAAAAA
>ENA-OUNS01002661-OUNS01002661.1-human-gut-metagenome-genome-assembly--contig:-NODE-2661-length-10971-cov-5.481037_pt1 | contig 10971 bp, 10 predicted proteins | sample MGYA00243237_ERZ505104 | MGnify/ENA primary metagenome ERZ505104 (study PRJEB26097, sample SAMN02711295) | human gut metagenome | biome: Gut microbiome | host: Homo sapiens | place: Denmark...
TGAGCAAACGCTGCTCATGCCCTGCCTCAAAACGATCCCGGATGTTTCAGCACAAGCGAGGTGTTTACATACGCTGCGGTGGCTGTTTGCTGCGGCAGTGCGGGGTCACGCGCTGCCGGTTTCTTCGGCGCAGGCGCGCAGCTCGCGGAAAATGGCCGTGTAATCGGCGCGGAAATTGCTGTTTTTTGGGAACAGAAACATGATGTCGTGCCGCAGCCGAAAGTCGCTCAGCTCGATCACGCCGAGCGTGCCCGCCGCCTCCTCCGGGCGGATGGCCGCGCGGTAGAGAAACGACACGCCGTAACCGCTTTTGAGCAGCGTCTTGATCGCGCCGATGTTGCCGATCTCGACCGTGCGGGCAAAATCCGCCGCCGCCAGGCCGTGCTCCTTCAGGTAGTACTCCAGGATCACGCGCGTGCCCGAGCCCTCTTCGCGCAGCAGCAGCGGCTCGACCAGCAGGTCCGTCAAGCGCCGGCCGAGATAGCGCGCGGCCTTCTCCGGGTCTCCGGCGGCGACATATTCCTCCGTGCCGAACACGAAAAAATCATACTCCGCCTTCGGGAAATCGCCCTCGACGACTGCAAAATCCAGCTCGCCGGAATCGAGCTTGCTCAGCAGCACCTTCGTATCCGCCACCTGCATCTGAATGTGGCTGTCCGGGTGCAGCTGCAAAAACCGGCCGAGCGCCTCGTTGATCATGAACTCCGCGACCGAGAGCGTCGCGCCGAACGAATAGTCGCGCGTGCCGGAGGCGGCCTGCTGCATGCGCTTTTGCAGGTGCTGCTCGTCATGCTTCATCGTCAGCAGCGTGCGGCGCAGAATCTCCCCCGCCTCGGTCAGCTGCAGGCGCTTGCCGTTGTGCTGGAACAGCGCCGTGCCGTAAGCCTGCTCCAGATAGTGGATGTGGTGCGAGACCGCAGGCTGCGTGATGTTGAGCTCGCGCGCCGCCTTCGTAAAATTCATGTGCCGGCACACGGCCAGAAAGGTCTCGACGCGAAAATCCAGCATGGGTGTCCCTCTTTTCTTGTAGGTTTCTCCGCTAATGATAACACAGGATTATCATTTGATAAATAGAAATCATTTTTCTTTATCGTTCGGTTGTGATATGATGCTCTCTGCAAACAACGCATGGAGAGAAAGGAATCCTCGACCCACTATGAACTTCATTCAGAAAAACTGGAAAGGCATCCTCGTGTGCCTCGTCATGGCCGTGCCCTGCTGGCTGCTCGGGCAGCGGTTTCCGATCGTCGGCGGCCCGGTGTTCGGCATCCTCGCCGGCATGATCGTCACCCTGCTCTGGCACGACAAGAGCGCGGCGCAGCCCGGCATTTCGTTCGTGTCGAAAAAGGTGCTGCAGTACGCCGTCATCCTGCTCGGCTTCGGCATGAACCTGTCCGTCATCTGGCAGACCGGCAAGCAGTCGCTGCCGATCATCCTCGTGACGATCACGACGTCGCTCGTCGTGGCGTGGCTGCTGCACAAGCTGCTGCACATCCCCGGCAAGATCTCGACGCTCGTAGGTGTCGGCTCGTCGATCTGCGGCGGTTCGGCCGTCGCGGCGACCGCGTCCGTCATCGACGCGGACGACGAGGAAGTCGCGCAGGCGATCTCCGTCATTTTCTTCTTCAATATGCTCGCGGCCATCTTCTTCCCCGCGCTCGGCGCACTGCTCGGCTTCTCGACCACGAACGGCGAGGCGTTCGGCATCTTCGCCGGCACGGCCATCAACGACACGTCGTCCGTCACGGCCGCGGCCTCCACGTGGGACTCGCTCTACGGGCTCGGCAGCCAGACGCTCGACAAGGCCGTGACCGTCAAGCTCACGCGCACGCTCGCCATCATCCCGATCACGCTCGTGCTCGCCTTCGTGCGCACGAAGCGCGCCAAGACCGACGGCACGAAGGTCGATTTCAAGAAGATCTTCCCGATGTTCATCCTCTACTTCCTGCTCGCGTCCGTGATCACGACCATCTGCGTGAGCACCGGCGTGTCGGCAAGCGTGTTCACCCCGCTCAAGACGCTCAGCAAGTTCCTGATCGTGATGGCCATGTGCGCCGTCGGCCTGAACACGAACATCGTCAAGCTCGTCAAAACCGGCGGCAAGCCGCTCATCATGGGCTTTTGCTGCTGGGTCGGCATCGCAGGTATGAGCCTGCTGATGCAGCACGTGCTCGGCATCTGGTAAGACACGAACAAAAAACGGGCGGCAGCCGGAGCTATCCGGCTGCCGCCTTTGTTTTATGCTTCTTTGCCGTCGCGCGGCAGCGTCACGAGCATGACCGTTCCGTCCGCGCCGCTGCGCTCGATCTGCACCGTGCCGCCGTGCAGCGCGGCAATCTCCCACACAAGCGACAGACCGAGCCCGACGCCGCCGTGTGCCCGGCTGCGCGACTTGTCCACGCGGAAAAACGGCTGGAAAACGCTCTCCCGGTATGCCTCCGGGATGCCGGGACCGTGGTCGCGGACGCGGATCTGTACATTCCCGTCCGCCTCGCTGACCGCGATGCGCACCGCCCCGTCCGGCCGGCCGTAGCGGATGGCGTTTTCGGTCAGGTTGAACAGCAGCCGGTACAGCAGCGGGTCGCTGCCGGTGAGCACAGCGCCGCCGTCGGCCTCCAGCGCGATGCACTTGCGCTCTGCAAGCGGCGCGAGATCGGTGAAGATCTCCTCGATCATGGGCGCGAGCTCGACCCGGTCGTCACAGGGCACGGTGCGCAGCTCACTCATCTCCAGCAGGATCTTCGTCATCTGCGACATACGCTCCGTCTGCTCCTGCAGCAGGGTCAAAAACGCCGCCGTTTCGGGCGCGGCGTCCGTGTGCTCGGCAGAAAACAGCTCAAGCTGCGCCTGCATCAGCGCAAGCGGCGTGCGCAGCTCGTGCGCAGCGTTGCCCGTAAACTGCCGCTGCGCCGTGAAGCCCGCGTCCAGGCGGTCGATCATGCCGTTGAACGAGCGGCTGAAGCGCTGAAACTCCGGCAGCACGTCCTCGCTGACCTTGCACTGCGCCAGATTGCCCGGCTGAATACTTTCCACCTGCGCTGCAAAGCTGCGCAGCGGACGCAGCGCGCGGCCGCTGACAAAATACGCGAGCACGCCGCCGGTGAGCGTGACCGCCGCCGTGATGTACCAGTTCGTGACGCTGAAGGCCGCCTGCGCGCCGCTGATGATGATCGTCAGCTCGTCATCCGGCTGTTTGCTCTGCGGGTCGAAGGCGTCGGGCGCACCGGACTCGATCTCGCTGTAAGACGAGATGCCGCTGCCGATCGCGTCCATGTACCGCTTGCCGGAGTAGCCGATCAGGCAGTTCATGAGCACACACGTCACGCCAATCAGCGCCGCCGTCATCAGCGTGATGCGCCACTGCAAAGATAGCCGCTTCATGTCTGCGCCTCCATAACATAGCCCTCGCCGATGCGGTTGCGGATGGGGTCATAGCCCAAGGCGGCGCGCAGCTTTTTCCGCAGTGCGGAGATATGCACGCGGATGGAGTTGCCGAAGCCGTCCGCCCCGCTGTCCCACACGTGCTCCAGCAGCTCCTCCTGACTGACCGGCCGCCCCTGATGCAGCAGCAGGTATTCGAGGATGCCCGTCTCCTTGCGCGTGAGCGACAGTACCTCGCCGCGCACGGACGCCTTGCGCGCCTTGGTGTCAAACGACAGCTCGGCGCAGGTCAGGACCACGTCGCTCTGCGTAAAGCGGCGCAGCGTCAGGCTGCGGATGCGCGCCGCGAGCTCATCGAGGTGAAAGGGCTTGGTGAGATAGTCGTTCGCGCCCGCATCGAGCCCCGCCACCTTATCGGCGACCTCGCAGCGCGCCGACAGGATCAGCACCTTGGTGTCGCGGTCACGCTCGCGCAGCGTCCGCAGCACCGTCATACCGTCCTCGCCGGGGAGGTTCAGATCCAGCACGACCAGATCAAAGCGCTCGACGGCGAGCATCTCCGCGGCGCTCTGCCCGTCATAGCAGCAGTCCACGCTGTAGGCAAGCCGCCGCAGACTGCGCGCGATCGTGTCGCAGAGCGCCCGTTCATCTTCCACAACCAAAATATGCATACCATTCTCCTCGTGCGTAGTTACGAATGTTCGACTTTATTATATGATAACACAAAGGCATAAAATCTCTGTTAAGTTTCCGTTCTTAACGAAGATTTTATCTGTGCCATGGTATCATGGGGCAAACAGAAGGGAGTGATCCGGGTGTTTCGTGCAAAAAAAGCCATTGTGCAGGTTCTGCTGATTGCTGCGGGCATCGCCATGGTGTGCTTCGGCGCGCTGCGCGGCGAGGCCGGCGCCGTGCTCAACAAGGCGATCCGGCTGTGCTTGGAGTGTGTCGGCATTGGATAAGAAAAAACAGTCTGTTTCCCTGCTCTTGAGCCGGTTTCGCGGCTGGATCCAGGCGGCGGCGACGCTGCTGACCAACATCCACCTGCCGAACTTCTTTAAGGGCGGCATCTATCAGGGCAAGGGCAAGAGCGTCTGCGTACCCGGTCTGAACTGCTATTCCTGCCCGGCGGCATCGGGCGCGTGCCCGATTGGGGCGTTTCAGGCGGTGGTCGGCTCGTCCAAATTCCGCTTTTCGTATTATATCACCGGCATTCTGATCCTGCTCGGCGTGCTGCTCGGGCGGTTCATCTGCGGCTTTTTGTGCCCGTTCGGCTGGCTGCAGGAGCTGCTGCATAAGATCCCGGGCAAAAAGCTGTCGACAAAAAAGCTCAGGCCGCTGACCTATTTGAAATACGTCATCCTGCTGCTGGCCGTGGTGCTGCTGCCGGCGCTCATCGTCAACGACGTGGGCATGGGCGACCCGTTTTTCTGCAAGTATATCTGCCCGCAGGGCGTACTCGAGGGCGCGATCCCGCTTGCCGCCGCAAACGAGAGCATCCGCGCGGCGCTGGGCGCGCTGTTTACGCGCAAGCTGATCATTCTGATCGCGGTCGTCGTTTTGAGCGTGCTGTTTTTCCGCCCGTTCTGCAAGTGGATCTGCCCGCTCGGTGCGTTTTACGCGCTGATGAACAAGGTCTCCCTGCTCGGCATTCAGGTCGACACGGACAAGTGCGTCTCCTGTGGCAAATGCGCGCGCACCTGCCAGATGGACGTGGACATCACCAAGTCCCCCAACGACACGGAGTGCATCCGCTGCGGCAAGTGCATCCGCGCCTGCCCCACGGAGGCCATCCGCTTCCGCTATGGCTTCGGCCTGAACGGAAACACGAATCCGAAACAAGTAAGCAACCATCAAAATCAAACGGAGGAATCATGATGAAGAAAATCACAAAATTTGTGACGCTCCTGCTCGCGCTCGCGATGGTGTTCAGTCTCGCGGCGTGCTCGTCGGGCAAAGGCAAGGACAAGGCGGACGGCAGCACCGACATCGCGACCCTGATCGCGACCGAGCCGAACAGCGCCGACGAAGCAGCCAAGCTCTATCAGCAGCTCATGCAGAAGGAAAACGACATTCTCGCCGCAAACTCCGACCTCTGGAACAAGGTGTTTCTGTCTGCCAACAAAAACAGCACCATGATCGAGGACGGCACGAACTACGGCGACTTCTTGCTCGCCACGATCGAGAGCGCGAAGGACGGCTTCTCGGCCGACGAGCTCAAGACGCTCAAGGCCGGCGCCGAACAGATCAAGGAGATCGAGGGCAAGCTCACCATCCTCGAGCAGAAGTATCCCGGCTGCGGCACGGCGCCCGGCGCAGGTGACAGCGTGAGCGCAGAGGAGGCCGGCATGACCGCCTCCGGCAGCGACCTGATGAAATTCCCGAGCTTTCAGGGCAAGGACCTCAACGGCAATGACGTCGACAGCAGCAAGCTCTTTGCCGGCAACAGCGTCACGGTCGTGAACTTCTGGTTCACCACCTGCAACCCGTGCGTCGGTGAGCTGGCCAACCTTGAGGCGCTCAACAAGGACCTCGCCGCGAAGGGCGGCGCGGTCGTCGGCATCAACTCCTTCACGCTCGACGGCGACAAGACCGCCATCGCCGAGGCGAAGGACATCCTGGCGAAAAAGGGCGTGACCTACTCCAACCTCTGGTTCGCCTCCGACAGCGAGGCCGGTAAGTTCACCGCCGGTCTGTACTCGTTCCCGACCACGTACGTCGTCGACAAGAACGGCAACATCGTCGGCCAGCCGATCGTCGGCGCGATCACCGCGCCCGATCAGGCAAAGAAGCTCAACGAGCTCATCGACCAGGCGCTCGCAAGCAGCAAATAATGACCCCGAGACAGCATCCGCCTCGGCGCGCCTTTCTGACGGAAGGTGCGCCGGGGCGGATCTTTTCTGTCTGTCAGAGCCTGACGTCCTCAAGCTGGTGCAGCTGCTCGAGCGCGACGCTGCCGCCGCTGATGACAAAGCAGACCTTGTCTCCCCTGCGCACCGGGAGCTGGCCGCGCAGCGCGGCACCGATGCCGATGGCGGACGACGGCTCGCACAGCAGCTTGCCCTCCAGAAGCAGCAGCTTCATGCCGCGGAGAATGTCGGCATCCGCCACATCCGCAAAGCCGACGGTGTGCGCCGCCACGTACGGGAAGCACACATCCCCCGGCGTCTGCGCAACGAGCGCGTCCGCAATCGAGCGCTTCTGCTCCACCTGCACCGGATGCCCGGCGCGCAGGCTCGCCGTATAGCGCGGGAGCGCGGCCGGCTCCACGCCGAACACGCGCACGCGCGGCGCGAGCGCCTTGACGGCCGTGGACACGCCGCCGATGAGTCCGCCGCCGCTGACCGGGACAACGACCGCGTCGATCTCCGGGCACTGGGCCATGATCTCGAGCCCGACGGTGCCCTGCCCCGCCATGACCAGCTCGTCATTGAACGGCGGCACCATCGTCGCGCCCCGCTCGGCACACAGCCGCGCCGCGACCGCGAACCGCTCGGACGCATCGCACAGCACGAGCTCCGCGCCCAGCGCGCGGATGGCCGCCTGCTTGACGGCCGGGGCCGTCTCCGGCATGACGATGCAGGCGTGCGTGCCGAAGCGCTGCGCGGCATAAGCCACCGCGCGGCCATGGTTGCCGGACGAGGCCGCGACAAAACCGCAGGCACGCTCGGCATCCGTCAGGGCGAGGATCTTGTTCATCGCGCCGCGCAGCTTGAACGCGCCCGTGCGCTGCATGCACTCGGCCTTGACGTACACCTCGCAGCCGAGGGCGTCATCGAGCGCCGGCAGACGCAGCAGCGGCGTGGGCACAATATAAGGGGCGATGCGCGCATGCGCCGCCCGAATGGTTTCCAGTGTCATACTCATGGGAACGCTCCTTTCTCAGCAGGATCATTGTAACGCAGCCGGCGCGGATTGTAAAACCAAATCTGAGCGCCGCGGCGCTTGACAATCCGGGGCGCAGAGGTCATAATCAAAAGAAGTTTTTGCAAATTTTCAAACTCAGGAGAAACCGCACGTGAAACACGCCGACAAAAGCAAACGCGCCCGGAACCTGTGCAACGCGGTCATGCTCTGCTGTGCTGCCGCCGTGCTGCTGACCGGGCTCGGGCGTACACTGCTGCACCCGAAGGACGTCAACTACTACGAAAACCGCCCGGCCAACACCGTCGCTCCGCTGACGGCGGAAAGCTGGCTCGACGGTTCGTTTCAGGATGCCATGGAAACCGCGCTCAGCGATCAGATCCCGCTGGCGCAGACGATGAAAAAGGCCTTCAATGACGCGCAGAACAAGATCCGGTACGACTCCATGATGCGCCTGTCGCGCCGGTATCCGAACGTGCCGGTCCAGTACGACCAGTTTCTCGTCTACGGCGGGAAATATCTGGCCTACACCTACCGCAGTCCCGACGTGGTGACACCGGGGCTCACGCGGCACAGCGAAAATCTCAATGCACTGATCGCCGCGCATCCGGACGTATCGTTTTACATCTACATGGTCGAGGGCGACACGAACAACAACTTTCCGGCCGGAGAAAACAACGGTGCGTTTGAATACCTGAGCAGCCGGTTGAACCTGCCGGCGGCGCAGATGCAGAAATTCGCCATAAACGATCTGACGACATATGAACGCGACTTCTACCAGACCGATCATCACTGGTGCAACGTCGGTTCCTACCGCGGCTATCGGGAGATCGCCGCCATGCTCGGCTGCACGGATCTGCTCGAGCCGCTGGAAACCGTGCGCGTGTCCGACCGTTTCTCCGGCTCCAAGGCGCTGGCCATCGGCGCGCAGGAACAGTTTTTCGAGCCGATCGATGCCTACCGCTTTGCATTTCCGAACATGTCCTTAACGATCGCAGGAGAACCGGCGGACGATTACGGCCGGCAGGACGACGCACTCAGCGGCCGGCTCGAGAGCGTCAGCTACGGCGGCATCTACGGCTGGGACAACGGCGAGGTCATTCTCGACACCGGTACGACCGGACGAGGAAACCTGCTGATGATCGGTGACTCCTACGACAATGCCATCCTCAAGCTCATAGCATCGCACTTTGACCGGGTCTACAGCGTCGACATACGCAGCTATGAAACCGACATGGGGCAGCCGTTCCGGATGGCGGAATACCTGCGCGCGCACGAGATCACAAAGGTGCTTCTCGTCGGCAACACGACATTTTTCACAACGGACGAGACCATCCTGGAGGACTGAGCCATGGTATTCAGCAGTCAGACATTCCTGTTTTTCTTTCTGCCGCTGGCAGGCCTGTGCGTGCTCGTCCGCGCAAAGCCGGTGCAAAACGCGCTGCTGCTCATCGCGTCGCTGATCTTCTACGCCTGGGGCGAGCCGAAGATGGTCGTGCTCATGGTGCTCGTGACGCTCGCGGCCTACGGCAGCGGCTTCGCCATCGTGCATTTCGCGGCGCGGCCGCGCGCGAAAAAGGCCGCGCTGATCGCGGCGATCGCCGTCATCCTCGGCAATCTCGTCGTGTTCAAATACCTCAATTTCCTGTGCCGGACGTTCTCGTTCCTCGGCCTGCCGGACCCCGGCATCGCACTGCCGATCGGCATCAGCTTTTACACGTTTCAGATCCTGTCGTATGTCATCGACCTCTACCGCGGCAAGATCGCCCTGCAGCGCAACTTTTTCTACCTGCTGATGTACGTCAGCTTCTTCCCGCAGCTCATCGCCGGCCCCATCGTGCGCTATGAGACCGTCGAGCAGGAGATCCGGGAGCGCCAAGTGACCATGGACGATCTCGCGCAGGGCTTCCGGCGCTTTGTCGTAGGTCTGGCCAAAAAGCTGCTGCTGGCCAATCAGGTCGCGCAGGTGGCCACCATCGTCTACAACGGCGACCCCGCCAATTACGGCTCGCTCATGTACTGGCTGGCCGCCATCGCCTACACGCTGCAGATCTATTTTGACTTCTCCGGCTACAGCGACATGGCCATCGGCCTCGGCCGGATGTTCGGCTTCCACTTCCTTGAAAACTTCAACTACCCGTATATCTCCCTGTCGGTCACGGAGTTCTGGCGGCGGTGGCATATCTCGCTGTCCACCTGGTTTCGCGACTATGTGTATATCCCGCTCGGCGGCAACCGCGTTTCCCGGGGAAAGTGGGTGCGCAACATTCTCATCGTCTGGGGCCTGACCGGCCTGTGGCACGGCGCGGACTGGAACTTCCTGCTCTGGGGCCTGTACTACGGCGTGCTGCTGCTGGTCGAAAAGCTCTGGCTGGGCAAGTATCTCGAGCGCCTGCCGAAGGCGCTGCGCTGGCTGCTGTGCATGATGATCGTGTGCATCGGCTGGGTGATGTTCAACCTCACGGACTTTGTGCAGATGCGCTGCGCGCTCGCGCGGATGTTCAGCTTCACGTACGTGCAGCTGGCACAGTCCATCGGCGCGGATGTGAGCATCGTGCCGCCGCTGCTGTGGATGCTGCCCGCGCTCGTATTCTCCACGCCCGTCTGCCGGCGCGTGCACCTCGGCGAGAGCTGCGGCGCCGAGATCGTGCGCAACGTCGTGTGCCTGGCGCTGCTGGCCGTGTGCATCGTCTTTTCCGTGAGCGCGACGTTCAATCCGTTCATCTATTTCCGCTTCTGAGGAGGTTTCCACCATGTATGATCTCAACCGCTTTCTCACCGCACAGAGCCGGGACTATGCCGCCGCCCTGCGCGAGATCCAGAACGGCCGCAAGCGCAGCCACTGGATCTGGTACATCTTCCCGCAGGTAGCGGGGCTGGGCATGAGCAGCACATCGCAGTACTACGCCATCTCCGGGCTCGACGAGGCGCGGGCCTACCTGCGCGAGCCGACGCTGCGCGCGCATCTGCTGGAGATCAGCAGTGCCCTGCTGGCGCTCGACGAGAGTGATCCCACGGCCGTGTTCGGCTTTCCGGACGACCTGAAGCTGCGCTCGAGCATGACGCTCTTCGCGGCTGCCGCGCCGGATGAGCCGGTGTTTTCCGCCGTGCTCGAGAAATTTTTCGGCGGGCAGCCTGACGCGCGCACGCTGCAGCTCCTCGGCCTGTAAGGAGGCGCGCCATGGACAACCTGACTGAAACAAAACTCACATCCGAAAAAATTTACAGCGGCTGCATCCTCGACTTCTACCGCGACACCGTGCGCCTGCCCAATGGCGGCACCGCGCCGCGCGAGCTGTCGCGCCACGTGGGCGCGGTGTGCATCGTGCCGCTGCTGGACGACGGCCGCGTGATCGTCGAGCGGCAATTCCGCTACCCGGTGAACGAGGTCATCACGGAGATCCCCGCCGGCAAGCGCGACAGCCGCGACGAGGTGCCCGAGGCCGCCGCGCGCCGCGAGCTGCGCGAGGAGACCGGCATCACGGCGCGCGAGCTCCTGCCGCTCGGCCCGTTCTACCCCGCCGCCGCGTATTCGGACGAAGTGATCTGGATGTACCTTGCCCGCGGCCTGACCTTCGGCGAGCAGCAGCTCGACGACGATGAATTTCTCAACCTGCAGGCCGTGCCGCTCGACGAGCTTGCGCGCGACGTGCTGGCCGGGCGCATCCCGGACGCGAAAACGCAGGCGGCCATCCTGCGCGTGTACTGCATGGAGCACGGCTACGA
>ENA-OUNS01002697-OUNS01002697.1-human-gut-metagenome-genome-assembly--contig:-NODE-2697-length-10876-cov-7.093337_pt1 | contig 10876 bp, 9 predicted proteins | sample MGYA00243237_ERZ505104 | MGnify/ENA primary metagenome ERZ505104 (study PRJEB26097, sample SAMN02711295) | human gut metagenome | biome: Gut microbiome | host: Homo sapiens | place: Denmark: Copenhagen...
CATAGAACTTAGCAGTATGGGTTATCATTGCTCACAAATGGTTATGATTATGACACTGGAAGCCATAGGTGAGGAAAATCCACAGCTTGTAAAGGCTCTGGGAGGTCTTGGCGGTGGGATCGGTTACTGTGGAGATACCTGTGGCTGCCTGACAGGAGGAGCCTGTGCGATAGGTTTGTTCCTTGGCAATCTGGCTCCGCAGGAGAAAGAAGATATACAGATGAAACCGGCTGTGCAGGAATTATATCAGTGGTTCCATAAGAAGACCGAAGAAGAATTTGGTGCTTTTTATTGTAAGGATATCACTTCTAATTTGGATTGGGGAGTGATTATGGAGCAATGTCCTGCGCTGATTGCAGATACTTATACGAAAGTGATAGAAATACTGACAGAACGGGGAATATTGGAACTATGATTACGCTGGGTAAAACAAAAAGTGTATGCCCGATATGTATGAAAGTACTTACGGCAAAAAAATGTATTGGTGAAGATGGCATTTATCTGGTGAAAGAATGTGATATCCACGGAAAGTTTCAGACACTGATCTGGGAAGGAACGGCAGCAGAGTATCTTTCCTGGGGAAGAGAAAACCTGTCTGCGGAGACTCCGGTAAATCCCAAAATCAAAGAGAAATCCTGCCCGGATAATTGTGGACTCTGTGAGGAGCACGAACGAAAAGGCTGTTGTATGATACTGGAAGTGACAAAGCGCTGCAATATGCACTGCCCGGTCTGCTTTGCTTCGGCAGGAGAATGTCTGGAAAACGGTGATCTTTCAATTGATGAAATAGAAAAGCAATATGATTTTCTGATGGATCATGGAGGACCATTCAATATTCAGCTCTCAGGTGGAGAACCAACCATGCGGGAGGATCTTCCGGAGATCATACATATGGGTAGAGAAAAAGGGTTTACATTTTTTCAATTGAATACCAATGGAATCCGTCTTGCGCAGGAAGCAGGATATGCCAGAAAACTAAAAAAAGCAGGACTGAATACAGTATTTCTTCAGTTTGACGGTGTCACAGATGATGTGTATCAGACATTGCGCGGACGCTCTATGATAGAACTGAAAGAAAAGGCTGTGTTAAACTGTTCGGAAGCGGAACTGGGAATTGCCCTGGTACCTGTCATTGCGCCAGGAGTAAATGACATGCAGGTTGGAGATATTCTGAAGTTTGCGATGGATTATATGCCATTTGTAAGAGGAGTACATTTCCAGCCGATCAGCTATTTTGGCAGATGTTCTCAGCAGCGTCCACAAGCTCCGATTACCATACCAAAGATGTTGAAGCTGATCGAGGAACAGACTGACGGGCTTATGAAAAGCAAGGATTTCGCCGGTGGTGGAGCAGAGAATCCATATTGTTCTTTTCATGCAAGTTATCTGAAAAAAGGTGAGAGGGAACTGAAACTTTTGGAAAAGAAATCAGGCAGAGGATGTTGTTGTACTACCAGCGATAATTCCAGACAGTATGTGGAAAATCAGTGGAGCTATAGCACAAAAAAATTTGATGATGGAGAAATGACACAGACAGATGCGCTGGATGAATTCCTGATCCGGGTTCATAATGAAACTTTTGCAGTATCAGGGATGATTTTTCAGGATGCATGGAATCTGGATCTTGAACGTCTGAAAAGATGTTATATCTGCGAGGTGGATTCTGATTATGGAATGGTGCCGTTTTGTGCATATAATCTGACGAATTCGAAAGGAATATATTTATACAGAAAGTGAAACGATCGAATATAGATGCAATGATCTGTAAGCAGGAAGGTATTACAGAGATTACAAGAGATGAAATACACAGAATACAGCTGGAGAAATTAAATATTGTACTGAAGAGAGAGAAAGAACGAGAGGGTTTTTACCGAGATTTGCCGGAAAGACTGGAAAGCCTGATAGATTTGAGAAGCCTTCCTTTTACGACAGAAACAGATCTGGCACGAGATGGAGGCAGGATGCTGCTTTGCTCCCAGGGGGAAGTACAGAAAGTGATATCAGAACAGACAAGCGGAACTACCGGTGCCGGTAAACGTGTATTCTATACAGAGGGAGACTGTGAACACACCATAGAACTTTTTATGGCAGGTCTGGGTGAATTTATTTATCCTGGAAGTATAACGATGGTGGCTATGCCATTTTCAGGTCCTTTTGGATTAGGAGAACTGATCGCGGAGGCAATCAGACGTCTGGGAGCAAAACCTCTTTCAACCGGGACAGGAAGAACTTATGGCGAACTGAACAGGATTCTGGAAGAGGAGCAGCCGGATACGTATGTGGGAATGCCGACGGCATTGCTGTCCATGCTTCGAATGTGCGGAAAAGGCAGTATAAAAAGAGCACTGGTATCCGGAGATGCCTGTCCGAAAACTGTCATGAAAGCAATCGAAGAAATTCTGCAAACACGACTTTGGCCGCACTATGGTTCCAGAGAGATGGGGCTTGGAGGTGCCATTTGCTGCACGGCGCATGAGGGCATGCATATGCGGGAAAACCATTGTATTACAGAGATTATAGATGAGAACGGAAATGTGCTGCCGGACGGTAAATGGGGAGAACTGGTGATTACAACCATTGGAATGGAAGCACAGCCGTTGATTCGATATCGAACCGGTGACTGGTCAAGGATCATTCCAGGAAGATGCCTCTGTGGAAGTGAAATAAAACGCCTGGACTTTGTAAAGCGGATGGATCCATTGGGAAGTATCAGAGAGATGGATGAATTACTGTTTGAGATTCCGGAACTGGTAGATTATTGTGTGAAAATTGTAGATGGAAAAAAGGAAATTACAGCGCTTTTTACATCGGACAATGGAGAAGAACGAATCAGGAGTGTTTTGGAAGAGAAGGATATTCGTTCATGGAACTGCAAAAAAGCAAAGTGGGAAGATGGGGCGCTGTATCCTGGCAAACGAGTTACAAGGCAGTGATTTCGTGGTATCATGGAATCACTGCCTTGCCTGTTATTCAGGATAGTATGGACAATCTTCCTGGATACATTCGCGATTATCTTCGCAGTATTTACACGTTATAGAAGACAACGGAATGTTTACAGAACAAAACTGACTGTAAAAATGAACGGCTTCTTCAATGGCAATTCTGCTGGTACGTTTGCAGCAGCGAGGTCCACCAACATCTGCCAGTCTGGATAAAATAATGGAAACAAGTTTTTGAGGAAACGGCCATGCATCTTTGTGAAGTGGACTGGATCCAGTCATAACGGACATGAAAATACCGGCTCCGGCAGCAGCTCCACAGACACCCCAGTAACCACAGGTACCGCCCGGAACCTGCTTCGCTCTTTTACAGATTTCAGATAGTGCAGCATCGTAATCCATATGTTCTCCATTATTGCGAAACGCTGTCAGAAGAACACATGGGACAATTGCATGATGCTCCGGTCCATGCATATGTACAGATGGAAGATCCATAATTTTTTCCAGAAGAAGCAAAGCATCTTTTTCTGTACTGTCTCTGAGTGTTGTGATTACCGGAGCATATGTGCCATAGCTGTGACAGGCATCACAGATAAAGTGACCATTTTCACAGACCGCATTGGTTAATTGCTCTTTATGGCAGATGCTGCACGTCTGAATAGAGCTTTCAGCACGATACGTAATAGAAGCACCACAAATCAGACATCCGGAAAAATGTTCCGCTTCACCACAACAACAGGAATTATTCGTATGATCCATTTGATTCACCTCCGGAGAATTTATTTTAATAGTGTTAACGATGTAAAAAGTATAACATAAAATGAAAAAGTAATGATAAAGTATCTTGACAATCATGTTACTTTGGGTATATGATTTGATCCAATAAAGGGGAGTAACCTGCGCTTAACAAATTGCGTTTGTGATGTTGTCAGTACGGTGGAAGCATCCGGTATCATAAGGAAATGGTGAGACTTTTATTGCATTTTTTATTATGCAATGAAGGTCTTTTTTTTATATTTTTTTCAAAGAGGTCTTTCATTGCATAAGAAATTCAGGTAGTAAATACTTAGAAACGATGAGGCGGAAGTGATGAAGGAAATTTATCAGCAGACGGTAGAAGAGGTTCTTGAAAGGGTGAATGGCAAGAAATCTGGGCTTACGAGTGAACAGGTGAAAAGATCCAGAGAAAAGTGTGGGTGGAATGAACTTACAGAAGGAAAGAAGAAAGGTATCCTGCAGATTTTCTTTGAACAGTATAAGGATTTTCTTGTACTGATTCTAATTGCATCAGCAATCATATCTGGTATGCTTGGAGATGTGGAAAGTGCGGCAGTTATCGTGACGGTTATTACGATCAATGCAATCTTGGGAACAATACAGACGGTAAAAGCAGAACAATCTCTGCAGAGTTTAAAGAATCTTTCTGGCCCGGAGGCAAAAGTATTGCGTGATGGTACAGTCGTTCAAATTCCGGCAAGAGAACTGGTTGTTGGAGATGTGATACTGCTTGAAGCAGGAGATATGATTCCGGCTGATGGAAGACTGATTGAAAATGCAAGTCTTAAGATTGATGAGAGTGCTCTTACAGGAGAAAGTCTTGCAGTTGAGAAAAACATGGATACAATATTGACGGAAGCGCCACTTGGTGATCGGACAAATATGTTATTTTCCGGTAGTTTTGTAACGTATGGGCGTGGGAAAGCTGTTGTAACGGATATAGGAATGCAGACAGAAGTCGGAAAGATTGCAGGACTTTTGAAGTCAACTTCGGAAAAACAGACACCACTTCAGGTGAGTTTGGAAGTCTTTGGAAAGAAGCTTTCTATTATGATTCTGGTATTTTGCGGACTCTTATTTGCAATAAATGTGTTCCGCGGTGAAAAGATCAGCAGTGCATTTATGTTTGCAGTAGCACTTGCAGTAGCAGCAATTCCTGAAGCGCTAAGTTCTATCGTGACAATTGTACTTTCTTTCGGAACACAGAAGATGGCAAAAGAGCATGCAATCATTCGTAAACTACAGGCGGTAGAAGGACTTGGAAGTGTTTCTATTATTTGTTCGGATAAGACAGGAACGCTCACACAGAATAAAATGACGGTTGAAGATTATTATATAGATGGAAAAAGAATTTCAGCAGAGGCAATTGATATATCAGATCAGGCACAAAAATGTCTTTTAAATTACAGTATTCTATGTAATGATTCGACAAATGAAAATGGAGTAGAAATTGGAGATCCAACAGAAACAGCATTGATTAATCTTGGAAGTCGATATGGGATAGAGGCGGCAAGCGTAAGAAAGCTTTATCCAAGAAATGGAGAACTGCCATTTGACAGTGATCGAAAGATGATGTCAACACTTCACCTGATAGATGGTAAAAATCAAATGATTGTAAAAGGTGCAGTCGACAAGCTCCTGGAACGTACAGAGCAAATCTGGACGAAAGAGGGAATTCGAAAAATTACTGAGGAAGATAAAGAAAAAATACAACGTCAAAATCAGGAATTTTCGATGGAAGGTTTAAGAGTATTGGCTTTTACCTATCGTGAAATTCCTAAGAATCACACATTAACGATACAAGATGAGGATCACTTAGTATTTCTTGGTTTGATTGCGATGATGGATCCTCCGAGAGAAGAATCAAAAGCTGCGGTAGCGGAATGTATAAAAGCGGGAATTCGACCGGTTATGATCACCGGAGATCATAAAATTACAGCAGCAGCAATTGCAAAGAGAGTTGGAATATTACATGATTTATCGGAAGCCTGTGAAGGGGCAGATATAGAAAATATGAGTGACGAGGAACTCAAAGAATTTGTCTCAAATATTTCTGTGTATGCAAGAGTGTCACCGGAACATAAAATTCGCATTGTTCGGGCATGGCAGGAAAGAGGAATGATTGTGGCAATGACAGGAGACGGTGTCAATGATGCACCGGCATTAAAGCAGGCAGATATTGGTGTTGCAATGGGAATGACCGGAACGGAAGTTGCGAAAGATGCAGCAGCGATGGTACTTACAGATGATAACTTTGCAACAATCGTAAAAGCAGTGGAAAATGGACGAAACTTATATCAGAATATCAAGTATGCGATACAGTTTCTTTTGTCAGGAAATTTCGGAGCAATTTTAACCGTTCTTTGTTCATCGGTTGCAGGACTTCCGGTGCCATTTGCACCAGTACATTTACTCTTTATTAATCTTTTGACGGATAGTCTTCCGGCAATTGCGTTAGGCTTAGAGCCGGATAGAAGTGAAGTGATGAGTGAAAAACCGAGATTGGCAGATGAGTCGATATTGACAAAAGATTTTCTTAGCAAAATCGGTCTGGAAGGTTTGGTAATTGGAGCAATGACAATGATCAGTTTTTTGACAGGATACAACCAGAATGGTACATTGCTTGGAAGCACGTATGCTTTTGGAACTCTTTGTCTGGCACGTTTGTTTCATGGATATAATTGCAAATCAGATCATCCGGTAATTTTTACAAAAGGTCTCTTTCATAACAAGTGGCTTCAGGGAGCATTTGTGTTAGGTGCAGTACTCATTACAACAGTACTGACGGTTCCTGGTTTCCATAACTTATTCAAAGTGGAAACGTTGAATCTGATGCAGCTTGGATGTGTATATTTATATGCTTTTGCAAGCCTTCTGATTATTCAATTACTTAAGTGTATACGTATGAAACTAAGAAAAAGAGGGGAAAGATAGTGAATTTAAGTAGATGTTCTATGAAAAAAATTCGAGAACTGATTGTGTTTACGGCATTTCTTGTAGTTGCTTTGTGGAAATTCGATGTGGTGATTGAAGTGCTGAAGTCAATATGGAAAATTGTGTTTCCTTTTGCGCTTGGTGGTGCAATTGCCTTTGTGATTAATGTACCAATGAGTTTCCTGGAAAAGAAAATGCTCGGAAAGATAAAAGAAAATAATAAAATAGGAAAAAAAGCTGCGAGACCGATAAGCCTGCTTCTTACAATTATATTGGCAGCAGGTGTAATGGTATTGGTAATGTTTGGTGTGATTCCACAGCTTACACAGACCATGGGAAATCTGATGACGAGTATTTCAGATTTTATTCCACAGATGCAAAACTGGATTCGGGAATTTTCACATGATAATCAGGATATTATGAAATTGGTAGATCAGCTGCAGTTTCAGCCTGATCAGGCAATTAAATGGGGAATAAGTCTTCTTGGAAACGGAGTCGGAAATATGATGAATACGACGATGTCAGCAGTAGGTTCCATTGCCAGTGGATTAGCGACCTTTTTTATTTCGTTTTCCTTTGCATGCTATATTCTTTTTCAGAAGGAAAAATTACATTTACAGGTAAGAAAAGTGATTTTCGCTTTTATTCCAAAACAAAAAGCAGATGCAATTCTTAACATATGTTCGCTGACATATCGGACATTTGCAAATTTTCTTGCAGGGCAGTGTCTGGAAGCAGTAATTCTCGGAATGATGTTTGTTATCACGCTAAGTATTTTAAAAATGCCATATGCACTTTTAATTGGAATTTTGATCGCGTTTACCGCATTGGTTCCTATCTTTGGAGCCTTTATTGGCTGTGCCATGGGAAGTTTTCTGATCTTTATGGTAAATCCAAAACAGGCAGTTTTATTTATTATAGTTTTTCTGCTTTTGCAGCAGATAGAAGGTAATCTGATCTATCCTCATGTGGTTGGCGGATCAGTAGGACTTCCATCAATTTGGGTATTGGCGGCAGTTACAATCGGCGGAAATCTTATGGGAATTATAGGTATGCTGATTTTCATTCCACTTGTATCGGTATTTTATACTATATTCCGGGAGTTCGTATATCTGCGCCTAAAAAAACAACATATAAAACGAGTAACGAGGACGGATGTGGAAGAGTATGCGGAGGAGGAAATTGCGTCATCCTTTATTATGCCGAATGAAAAATAATGATATGATACAAATATAAATGAAGTGTAATGCCGATTATTAAGACGTTATAAAAATAGATTACAAAGGAAGAAGATATTATGAAGAAAATAGGAATCATGACAGACAGCCACAGTGGAATTTTGAGCGAAGAAGCGCAGAGACTCGGAATTAAGGTACTACCGATGCCCTTTTATATCGGAGAGAAAGTGTATCGTGAAGGAGTAGATCTTTCCAGAGATGAATTTTATGATATGCTTCGAAAGGGCGTAGATGTATCTACATCTCAGCCGTCACCAACAGAAGTTATGGATATGTGGAAAGAGATGCTGAAAGAATATGAGGAGATTGTTTATATTCCTCTTAGTAGTGCTTTAAGTGGGTCCTGTATGACAGCAGAAGCCATGGCAAATGAAGATGAATTTGCCGGTAAGGTGTTTGTCGTAGATAACGGTCGTGTGGCAACCCCGATGCATCGTTCTGTTCTTGATGCAGTAGAAATGGCAGAAGAAGGATACAGTGTAGTCGAAATCAAGAAAATTCTTGAAGAAACCAGAGAAAAAATGACAATTTATATCGGGCTCAGCACACTGAAATATCTCAAAAAAGGAGGAAGAGTCAGCTCTGTGACAGCTTTGGCAGCAGATGTCCTGAATATCAAACCTGTTATGCATTTCAGCACAGGAAAGCTTGATATCTACCAGAAATGCCGTGGTATGAAGAAATCACGTAAAGTTATGATCGATGCAATGAAGCATGAGCTGGAAACGAATTTCCGAGAAGAATATGCTGCGGGTAAAGTGTACCTGATGGCGGCGTCCAGCAGTACCGATGAAGTGACAGAAGAATGGGTAAACCAGATTAAAGAAAGTTTCCCGGGAATGGAAGTCATGTGTGATAAACTTTCCTTCGGTTTGTCCTGTCATATCGGTCCGGATGGACTGGGAATCGGATGCACCTGTAAGCCAGTGTAAAAAACTGCTCCGGAGAAGATAAAATAAAAGATTAGGGTGTCAAAAGGTTTATAGCCTTTGATATAAATTTGTACCTTGAAAACTTAACACGATATGTAAAAACATTGGATTCTTTGGTAAAATGTAGGTAGCATTTTATGAGGTGATCTATATGTCTTTTGTTAAAAATGATAATCAACAGCTTACTGTTTTAGACAGTACTTTTAATCTTACAGAACGCGAAAAACGAATGTTAGAAAAATCATGGGCAAATACTTTTGCAGACAAAGTTTTTCCTGCTATTGATGAAAATATTTTTTCTGTTCTTTACAGTAAAAAAGCATCCAGACCTAATACTCCGGTCAATGTGATTGTTGGGGCACTGATTCTTAAAGAAGCTCTTAATGTTACTGACGATGAGATCATTGAAGCTATGGCATTTGATATCCGCTATCAGTATGCACTGCACACAACCAGTTTTGAAGAGCAGCCAATTAGTGACAGAACCCTCAGCAGGTTTAGAGCAAGAGGAAACAGAGCATGATGTTGATCTTATTCATGAATGTGTTGTAAAAATGGCAAAAGAAATATCTGATTTTATGGATATCACTCCGGATAAACAACGTATGGACAGTTTAATGGTTGCTGCAAATATCAGAAACCTCTCATTGCTTGAATTGTTTTATACTTGTGTTGCTAATCTTTGCAAAATAATGGATGAGCGTGGAACAAAAATTCCGGATGAACAATATCATTATATTAAAAAAGATGATTATAATAAATGCATTTATCACAAGCGGGATATGGATGCAACTGAGAGAAACGTTGTTGTGATGAAAGATGCAGATATCTTGATAAAGATTTGTGATTCAACCGGTGATTTTGATGATACAAGTGAATATCAGCTTCTTATTCGCCTATTAAAGGAACGCACAATCATTGATGATGGTGGCTCAAGGCGGCTTCGACAAAAAAGAGGAAGTTGAAAATCCTTCAGAAGTATTGCTTAATCCTTCTGATCCAGAAGCCACTTTCCGCTATAAAGCAGGTGGCAGACATCTTGGATACGTTGGAAACGTAGTTGAAGCTGTCGGAGAAAAAAGCAGTCTGGTCATTGTCTACGATTACCAGCAAAATACCTACGCAGATAATCAGTTTATGAAAGATTATCTTAATGAGAAAAAAGATTTTTCTGATGGTTCTTTTATTGTTGCCGATGGGGCCATACAGCGGAGAAGAGAACTCACGTTTAGCATCTGAACATAATCTAAAACTTGTTACAACCAATTTCACAGGACGCAAACCAGATGAAATATATGCTGATTTTGTTTTTACTGATGATGGAAAATATCTCATCAAATGTAAGAATAATCGTGTACCTGAAGACTGTATCTATGATCCAGGCAATGAGCGTTCCGTTGCGTATTTTCGGATAAGTGACTGCGAAGGATGTCCTTACAAAGAACGGTGTCAGTCGCGTTTTCTAAAAACACGAGTCCGAAAGGAAGTATCTTGGAAATCCGTTGGTCGTGCAAAACAATTACAGTACATGCAGACGGAAGAATTTTCTGAATATGCAAAATTTAGAAATGGAGTAGAAGCAATTCCCTCTCTTCTTCGTCGAAGATATCATGTGGACAAGATACCTGTGCATGGCAAAAAACGTACCCGGTTATTCTTCGGATTTAAAATAGCAGCATTAGATTTTCAAAAGCTATTAGATTATAAAAAAGCATTATATTTTCCAAAAAGCTGGTCGATAGAATCCAAGAGGCCTGCAAGATCTCCAATTAGTTTCGTGGCTGAAAGAAACAGATTGTGAGATGGCTGCCATGGAAAGTACGGGCTCTTATTGGAAACCTGTATATAATATATTTGAAGAAGAACAGATACCGATCATGGTTGTGAATGCGCAGCATATCAAAGGAGTTCCCGGACGTAAGACGGATGTAAAAGATGCAGAGTGGATTGCCGATCTGGTACGCCATGGATTAGTAAAAGCAAGTTACATACCAAATAGGGATATTATATGGTTCCAAATTACACCGATGGTATCAGATCTGTTGATTGGTTTGTG
>ENA-OUNS01002699-OUNS01002699.1-human-gut-metagenome-genome-assembly--contig:-NODE-2699-length-10867-cov-3.971236_pt1 | contig 10867 bp, 9 predicted proteins | sample MGYA00243237_ERZ505104 | MGnify/ENA primary metagenome ERZ505104 (study PRJEB26097, sample SAMN02711295) | human gut metagenome | biome: Gut microbiome | host: Homo sapiens | place: Denmark: Copenhagen...
GCGTCCCTCTTTTTTGAGAAAGATGCGCTCCGCTTTGTGCCTTGCCACCCGAAAGGCGGCTGCGACACGCGCCGAGCGAGAAGTGTTTTTCCGGCGTACACGCCGCCGGAAAACGATTACAATTTATTTCGCGTCTGCGGACACCTGGGCAGCCGTTGGCAGCTCTGCCGCCTTACGGATGCCGCGTACCCCTTGCGGGTAAAACTCTGCGAGGCTTTTTTAACCGCTGCGTTAGTCGGCGGTGGCGATATGGCTGGCGATGCGCTGCATGATCATGTCGAGAGCGACTAAGTTGTGGCCGCCTTCGAGGACGATGATGTCGGCGTACTTGCGGCTCGGCTCAACGAACTGCTCGTGCATGGGCTTGACGGTCGTCAAATACTGCGTGATGACGCTCTCGAGCGTGCGGCCGCGGTCGCGCACGTCGCGCAGCGCGCGGCGCAGAATGCGAACATCGGCGTCGGTCTCGACGAAGATCTTGATGTCGAGCATTTCGCGCAGCCGCGGGTCCTGGAAAATGAGGATGCCCTCGACGATGACGACCTTGCTCGGCCGGATGAGCTCGGTCTCACTTGTGCGCTGGTGGTCTGCGTAGGAGTAGACAGGGCAGCGGATGGCCTTGCCCGCCTTGAGCTCCTTGAGCTGCTCGACCATCAGATCGGTCTCGAAAGCGTCGGGGTGGTCATAGTTCTGTTTGCAGCGCTCTTCAAAGGGCCTGTCCTGATATTTATAATAGCTGTCGTGGTGCACGACGCTGATATCGTCGCCGAAGTGCTGCTTCAGATGCTCGGTGAGCGTCGTTTTGCCCGAACCGGTGCCACCTGCAATGCCAATGAAGATGGTGTTCATCGCCAGACCCTCCATGAATCGTTTGTTGTTAAGTCGATTATAGGAAGACTTTGGCGAAAAAGCAAGGCCGCGCGGCGGAATGCGGCAAAAATTTGTGCGTGGGCGGTTGACGCGAAGCAAAAAAGCAAGTATTATGTAAAGGAACGCGGCGCAGCTGATGTGCCCGCGCGCAGAGACTCTATTTTGACAAAAGAAAGGAGCGTCGGCATGGATCTTCTCAAGTGCCCGCGCTGCGGCGAAGAATATTCCCCCAGCTATCGCAGATGCCCGTTCTGCGAGGAGGGAGACCATCCCCGCAAGATCAAGTACAACTCCAGCAAACAGAGCGGCGGCCGGCGCGTTTCGGATAAAAAGCAGACGCAGTCCGTCCGCGGTGCGATGGCGGCGGTGCTCGTCGTCGTGCTGCTGCTTCTGAGCTGGTCGCTCTTTGGTGACAAGATCGTCGCAAAGATCACGCCCGCCGACGACGGCAATACCCCCGGCGTGCAGGACGATGTCAATACGCCCGACGACAGCAATACGAACACGGACGATCCGAACGCGAACAAGGGCGACACCACTGACCCGAACACCGGTGATGAGCCGAACGCAAATGATCCCGCAAACGGCAGCGACACAACTGCCACCAATCCCGGCACCACGACAACCCCGTCCACCCCGACGGTGGATGCCTCGGCCCTGAGCATCAAGACGAACGTCGGCACGACGCTGCCCAAGGACGGAAACGGCAACTTTGACTGCACGATCAAGCCGAGCGAGACCATCCGCCTGAGCGTTTCCGGCACGGACGCGGCCGCGACCTGGGCGGTGGCGGACGCGAGCGTCCTGTCCATCTCGGCGGACGGCTTGATCGCGCCTGCCAAGGTGGGTACCACGACCGTGACGGCCACCGTTGGCGGCGCGGTGCTGACCATCACGGTGCGCATCAAGTAAAGAGAAAAAGAACGGCCGGGGGCCGTTCTTTTTTTGCGCAAAAAGGGGCGGCTTTCCTTGCAAGCACTGCCAGCCTGTGCTACAATTACCTTGAAAAAGTATTTGCAGGAGCTATCGACCATATGACGACCCGTGAATTTCAGCAGAAAAAGCCGCTTTCCATTCTCTTCACCTACTTCAAGCCGCACCGCGGCCTGTTCATCCTGGACCTTGTCTGCGCGACGGTCGTTGCGCTCATCGATCTCGCCTTTCCGCTCGTGACGCGCAAGTCGATGTACGACCTTTTGCCGAATCAGCAGTACCGCACGTTTTTTATCGTGATGGGCGTGATGATGGCGGCGTTCATTGTGCGCGCGCTTTTATACTATGTCATTTCCTACTGGGGACACACATTCGGCATTCTGGTGGAGGCGGATATCCGCCGCGACCTTTTCACGCACGTGCAGGAGCTTGACGTCAGCTTCTTTGACCACAACCGCACGGGCCAGCTGATGAGCAGGCTGACGAGCGATCTCTTCGAGATCACGGAGCTCGCCCACCACGGCCCCGAGGACCTGCTCATTTCGACGCTGACGATCGTCGGCGCGCTCGCCATCCTGTTTTCCATCGAGTGGCGGCTCGCGCTGGTCGTGGCGTGCATCCTGCCGGTGTTCATCGCGGTCATCATGTCGCGCCGCAGCAAGATGACGGCAGCCTCGCGCGGCGAGAAGCAGAAGACTGCCGCCATCAACGTCGGCATCGAGTCGTCGCTCTCCGGCATCCGCACGGCGCGCGCCTTTGCCAACGAGGAAGAGGAGATCGACAAATTCAACGCGGCGAACGAGGAATTCAAGGTTTCCAAGCGCAAATTCCACCACGAGATGGGTGTGTTCAACGCGACGATGGAATTTTTTATGACGCTGCTCTCCGCCGCCGTCATCACGGTGGGCGGCTATCTCATCATGCGCGGCGAGATGAACTACATTGACCTCATCACGTTTTCCCTTTACATCGCAACGTTCATCAACCCCGTGCGAAAGCTCGCGAATTTCTCTGAGATTTTTGCGCGCGGCTTTGCCGGCCTCGAGCGCTTCACGGCGCTCATGCGCGTCGAGCCCGCGCTCAAGGACGCACCGGACGCGAAGGAGCTCGAACACTGCCGCGGCGAGATCGACGTCGACCATGTGAGCTTTTCTTACGAGGGTGAGGAGAATGAAGGCGTGCTCCACGACGTGAGCGTGCACATAAGGTCTGGCGAGATGCTCGCCATCGTCGGCCCCTCCGGCGGAGGCAAGTCGACGCTCTGCCAGCTCATCCCGCGCTTTTACGAGGTGAGCGAGGGCGCAATCCGTATCGACGGGGAGGACGTGCGCTCGCTCACGCAGTCGTCCCTTCACCGCGCCATCGGCATCGTGCAGCAGGATGTGTTCCTCTTTGCCGACACGGTGCGCGAGAATATCCGCTATGGCCGCCCCGACGCGACGGACGAGGAGATCGTCGAAGCGGCGAAGCGCGCGGAGATTTACGACGATATCATGGCCATGCCGCACGGCTTCGACACCTATGTCGGCGAGCGCGGCACGATGCTCTCCGGCGGACAGAAGCAGCGCGTGTCCATCGCGCGCATCTTCCTTAAAAACCCGTCCATCCTCATTCTGGACGAGGCGACGAGCGCGCTCGACAGTGTGACGGAGGTCAAAATTCAGCACGCTTTCGACGAGCTCGCGCGTGGGCGCACGACGCTTGTGATCGCGCACCGGCTCTCGACCATCCGCTCGGCAGACCGCATCCTCGTCATCGAGGACGGCCGCATCGCCGAGCAGGGCAGCCACGAGGTGCTGCTCGCGCAAAACGGCGAGTATGCGTCCCTCTGGCGCACGCAGAACGGGATGGCGTAATGGACAGACGACAGCTTTTGGACCGCGCCGCGCGCAATGGCGACGAGCGCGTGCTGCTGGCGCACATTCTCGATAAATGTGAGCAGAGCAGAAACCGCAATATCCCGTCGGCGACGGACTTTCTGAGCCCCGCTGAGCAGCGCAGCGCGCAGGACCTACTGCACGCCGCGGCCATCCACGACGGCTACGCCTTCTGCGGCGGATTTGAGCGCGCGGAGCGGAGAATGCTCCTCTTTCTGCCCGACTGGCAGGAGGAGGCCGACGAGAGCGAGTACATGACGGCGCTCCGCTGCACGTATCGCAAGGAAGATACGCTGACGCACCGCGACTTTCTCGGCTCGCTGATGGCGCAGGGCGTCACGCGCGAAAAGCTCGGCGACATTTTGGTGTCGGAGGGCTCGTGCGATTTGATCGTCTCGCGCGATATCGCGCCGTATCTGCTGCAAAACGTGACGAGCGCGGGGCGCGTGAAGCTCTCGGTCAGCGAGATCGAGCTTTCAGACTTGAGCGTCCCCGAGCTCAAGGTCAAGGAGATTCGCGACACGGTCTCGACGCTGCGGCTCGACGCCGTGGCGGCAAGCGGCTTTTCGATGAGCCGCGGCAAGGCGCAGGAGCTCATTTCCTCGGGCCGCGTGCAGCTCAACCACCGCGAAACGCTCAAGAGCGACGCCCCCGTCGCGCAGGGGGATGTGATTTCCGCCCGCGGCCTCGGCAAGTTTGAGGTCGCCGAGGTCGGCGGCCTGAGTAAAAAAGGAAGAACGGCGCTGCTTCTGCGCCGATACCTGTAAGGAGAATCAAACAATGACGATGGATGAAAAGATCGCGCGCATCAACGCGCTGGCGCACAAGGCCAAAGCTGAAGGCTTGACCGACGAGGAGAAGGAGGAGCAGGCGCAGCTGCGCCGCGACTACATCGACTCGGTGAAGGCAAACCTAAAATCCCAGCTCAATACGCTCTATGTGCTGGACGAAAAGACAGGTAAAAAGACGAAGATCGTCGACTTTGAGCGCGAGCGCGCCGCGAGAGCGGGCAAGAAAAAGGAGAACAGGTAAATGAGCAAGGATTTTGAATACGATCCCGAGACCGGTTCGTTCCGCTTTGACGAAGGGGGCGGGAAGACGAAGAAAAAGAACGATGTCGACGTCGGCGGCTGGATTTTGATCGCGGCGCTGTTTGCCTTCGGCCTGTGGCCCATCGGCCTCATCGCGCTGATCTCCAAGCTCTCGGACAAGCCGAAGAAGGTGAATTCCTCACGCGGCGGCACGCGCACGAGCACCAGTCCGAACGCGAACGTTACGGCGCGCAGTACGAACAAGGTAGAAAAGACCGTTGTGCAGACAGCGAAAAAGATGAACCGCGCGCCGAAGGCTTCGGACAAGACCGCGCGCATTCTGATGATCGTCGGCGCAGCCATCACTGCGATCTTCGGCATCAGTCTTGTGACCATGCTGGGCGAGGTCATCGCCTACGGCTGGTATTCCTACATGATGGAAGAGCTTTTTCCCATGTGCGGCTTCTTTGCCGGCGGCGTTGCCATGCTCGTCGCCGGGCAGCGGATGAAGCGCCGCAGCGCACGTGTTGCGCGCTATCTCGCCGTGATGGGCGAGCGCGGCTACATCAGCGTGGAGGAGCTCTGCACCGTGACGGGCAAGAGCCGCAAAAAGATCGAGAGCGATCTTGACTACATGGTCGAAAAGGGCCTGCTCGGCACGGGCGCGTACTTAGACAGCGGCCGCGGCATCTTCTTCCGCAGCGCCGACGCCTTTGCCGACTACGCGAATGCGACCGCGAAAAAGGAAAACGTCACGCCCAAGGAGGCCAACGAGGGCTATGCGGGCGCGCTGCGCGCCATCCGCTCGGCGAACGACCGCATCGCCGACGCCGTGCTGAGCGAGAAGATCGACCACCTCGAGACCGTCGCGGGCAAAATTTTCCGCGAGGTCGAGCAGCATCCCGAAAAGCAGCAGCAGGCCGCGACGTTCCTCAATTACTACCTGCCCACGACGCTCAAGCTGCTCGACAGCTACGCCAAGTTTGAAGAGGCGGGCATTGAGGGTGAGAATCTCTCCCGCGCGCAGGAGCGCATCGAAGAGACGATGGATGCCCTCATCAAGGGCTTTGACAAGCAGCTCGACGATTTGTACCGCAACGAGGCGATGGACATCGACAGCGATATCCGCGTGATGGAAAATATGCTCCGCCGCGACACGGCGAGCGTGGAGGACGATTTCGGCCTCGGCGGCGCGGCAGTGCAGCGCGCGCCGGACGAGGAATGAGGCGCATGCGGTGTGATGCAGTCTCATATGCTCTATGATGAGAAAGGACAAGAGGCATGAAACAAACCGGCAGACGATTTGACGCCGCAGCCTTTTACAGCGGCACGAACAGCGAGGCCTACCGCTATCTCGGCGCGCACCGCACGCGGCGGGCGGGAAAAGACGGCTACGTCTTCCGCACCTGGGCGCCGAACGCCGCGCATGTGTCCGTCGTGGGAGATTTCTGCGGCTGGAACGGCTACGCCTACCCGATGGAAAAGAACGCGGACGGCTTCTGGGAGTGCTTTGTGCCGTCCCTCAAGCGCTACGACACCTACAAGTTTGCTGTGACGGCACAGACGGGCGAGACCGTGCTCAAGGCCGACCCCTATGCTTTCCACGCCGAAACCCGCCCCGGTACGGCCAGCAAGCTCTATGACCTCGGCGGCTACCGCTGGGGGGATGACGAATGGCGCACGAGCCGCGCAAAGGCACCCCTCGACCGCTCGCCGCTCAACATTTACGAGGTCCACCTCGGTTCGTGGCGGCGGCGCGAAAACGGCGATTTTTACGACTACCGCACGCTCGCACGCGAGCTGGCGGATCACGTTCTGGACCTTGGCTACAACTGCGTCGAGCTCATGCCCGTCACCGAGTATCCGCTTGACGATTCCTGGGGCTATCAGTGCACCGGCTATTTTGCCGCAACGTCGCGCTACGGCACGCCCAGGGACTTTATGTACTTTGTCGACCATCTGCACCAAAAGGGCATTTCCGTCATTTTAGACTGGGTGCCGTCGCACTTCTGCAAGGACGCGCACGGCCTCATCGACTTTGACGGCACGCCCTGCTACGAATACGCCGACCCCAATAAGCGCGAGCACGAGGGCTGGGGAACGCGTGTGTTCGACTATGGCCGCGGCGAGGTGAAGAGCTTTCTCCTTTCCTCTGCTGCGTTCTGGCTGCGCGAGTTCCATGTGGACGGCCTGCGCGTGGACGCGGTCGCGTCGATGCTGTACCTCGACTATGGGCGCGAAAATGGCCGTTGGACGCCAAACATCAACGGCGGGCACGAGAATTTAGAGGCCATCGACTTTCTGCGCGCGCTCAACGAGACTGCGTTTTCCGTCGACCCGAACGCGCTGATGGTCGCGGAGGAGTCGACCGCGTGGCCGCTCGTCACACGGCCCGCCAAGGATGGCGGCCTCGGCTTCAACCTCAAGTGGAACATGGGCTGGATGAACGATATGTGCCACTACCTCAAGCTCGACCCGTGGTTCCGCCAGTTCCATCATAAGGACCTCACCTTCTCGCTGATGTACGCCTTTTCGGAGAATTTCGTCCTGCCGATCTCGCACGACGAGGTCGTGCACATGAAGGGCTCGCTTCGCGGCAAGATGCCGGGGGATGACTGGCAGCAGCTCGCGGGCGTGCGCGCGTTCACGGCGTACCTGCTCGCCCATCCGGGGAAAAAGCTCACATTCATGGGCGCGGAGCTGGGCCAGTGGCACGAGTGGGATTTTGCCTCTCAGCTCGACTGGTATTTGCTCGAAAATAAAGAAAATCAGCAGACTCAGCGGTTTTTCAAGGACATCAACCGCTTTTACTTATCGCAGAGCCCGCTTTGGGACATTGACTTTTCGTGGGAGGGCTTTGAGTGGCTCGTCGCCGACGACAACCACAACAACGTCGTCGTCTTCGTCCGGCGCGACCGGAAAGGTCGCGAGCTCATCGCGGCGGTCAACTTCTCGCCCGTCGGACGCGCGGACTACCGCTTCGGCGTCCCGCCGAAAAAGATATACCGCGAGGTGTTTACCACCGACCTTCCCGCATACGGCGGCACGGGCGACTGGCGCAACGAAGGAGAGCTTTTGACCGAGTCCATCCCCTCACACGGCAAGCCCTGCTCGCTGTGCGTGACCATCCCGCCGCTCGGTGCGGTGTTCTTCGCGGGCGAGGGCGAATGGCAGGAAGAGGAGAAAACCAACGAGCCGTCCGAGGTGTGACCGGACGAGAAGAAACAAGGAGGAGAGAACAAGCGTGAAGAAAGAATGTATCGCTATGCTGCTTGCCGGCGGCCAGGGCAGCCGCCTCTACGTGCTCACGGAGAATATGGCGAAGCCCGCCGTGCCGTTTGGCGGCAAATTCCGCATCATTGACTTTCCGCTCTCAAACTGCGCCAACGCTGGCATCGACACCGTCGGCGTTCTGACGCAGTACCGCCCGCTGGAGCTCAACCGCTACATCGGCTCGGGCCAGCCGTGGGATCTCGACCGCGCGGACGGCGGCGTGCACATCCTGCCGCCGTATCAGAGCGCGGGCGGTGCGTCGTGGTATAAGGGCACGGCCAACGCCATCTTCCAGAACATCGGCTTTGTCGACATGTACGACCCCGAGTATGTGCTCATCCTCTCGGGCGACCACATCTACAAGATGAATTACGCTAAAATGCTCGCTCACCACAAAAAAACGGGAGCAGATTGCACCATCTCCGTCATGGAGGTGCCCTGGGAGGATGCGCCGCGCTTTGGCATCATGAATGTGGACGAAAACGACATGATCACAGAATTCGAGGAAAAGCCCGCGCATCCCAGGAGCAACCTGGCGTCGATGGGCATTTACGTCTTCACGTGGAAAAAGCTGCGTGAGTACCTCATCGAGGACGAGAGCGACGAGGCGAGCAGCAACGACTTCGGCAAAAACATCATCCCCAAGATGCTGCAAAACGGGGAAAAGATGGCGGCGTACCGCTTCTCCGGCTACTGGAAGGACGTTGGCACGCTCGACTCCCTGTGGGACGCGAACATGGATATGCTCGCGACCGGCAGCGGGCTCGATCTTCTCGAAAAGGACTGGCCAATCTATGGCCGCTCCGTCTCTGCGCCGCCGGCGTATCTGGGGCAGAACGCGCACGTGGAGCACAGCGTCGTCGCGCGCGGCTGCACGGTCGAGGGGGAGGCGGAGAACTCCGTCCTCTCTGAGCGCTGCACGGTGGAGGAGGGCGCAAGCGTCCAGTACTCCATCCTGATGCCCGGCGCGGTCGTCAAAAAGGACGCGCGCGTCTCCTACGCCATCATCGGCGAGAACGGCGTCGTCGGCGAGCACGCCTTTGTCGGCGCGCCGCCCGAGGCGGTGCCGCCGGAGCAGTGGGGCATCACGGTGCTCGGCCCCGGCGCGGCGGTCGCGGATGACTATGTGCTGCCTGCCAACCGCATGCGCAGCGTGGACGGAAAGGAGACGGTACGATGAACGGACTGCACGGCATCATCTTTGCCTATGAAAAGGCTCCCGGCCTTCGCGAGCTGACCGAAGCGCGCATGCCCGGCTCTGTGCCGTTCGGCGGGCGCTACCGCGTGGTCGACTTCATGCTCTCCAACATGGCGGGCGCGGGCATCACAGACGTCGGCGTTGTGCTGCACGGCAACTATCAAAGCCTGCTCGACCACATCGGCAGCGGCAAGACGTGGGACATGGCGCGCAAGAACGGCGGTCTCAAGCTGCTGCCGCCCTTTGCCGACGCGCGCAAGTTCGGCGTGGAGAAATTCCGCGGCAAGATGGAGGCGCTCTCGGGCGTGCGGTCGTACCTGCACGAGATCCGGCAGAAGTACGTCGTCCTGTCCGACAGCGACCTTATCATCAATCTGCCGCTGCAGAAGGTGCTGGACGCGCACATCGAAAGTGGCGCGGACATCACCTGCGTCTGCACCGAGAGCGGCCAGTTTGTGGAAAACGCCACGTATTTCACCGTCAACGAAGCGGGCCGCATCACCGAGACGCGCTGCGCGCCGCACAAGGCGAGCGGCTGCCGCAGCTTGGAAATTTATCTTCTGAGCCGCGACCTTCTTATCTCCCTTGTGGACGAGTGCGCCGCGCAGGACAAATACAGCTTCCGCAGCGACGTTCTCGGCGGTATGGGCGATCAGCTCGACCTGCGCGCCTTCCTGTGGGACGGCTTTGCTGCGCAGCTGCGCACGGTGCGCGAATACTATGAGCGCAGCATGCAGCTGTTAGACCCTGCTATTCGCGCAGAGCTCTTCTGCGCCGAGCGGCCCATCCTCGCTAAAGAGGATGACGAGGCGGCGTCGTACATCGCGCCGGATTCGCGCTGTGTGGGCTCGCTCATCGCCGACGGCTGCCAGATCGAGGGCAGTGTGGAGGGGAGCATCCTCTTCCCGGGCGTCAAGGTCGGCAAGGGCAGCACCGTCAAAAACTGCATCCTCTTTAAAAACACCGTGGTGGAGGAGGGTGTGACGCTCGGCTGCGTCATCGCCGACAAGGATGTCCGCATCCGCCGCGGCGGCACACTCATCGGACACGAGAGCTACCCGCTCGCCGTGAGCAAGGGCAGCATTGTATAAAAGCAGCAAACAGAAGAAAGGAGCTTGCAGATGAACATTTTGTATGTGACGAGCGAGGCGGTCCCCTTTTGCAAGACGGGCGGCCTTGCCGACGTGGCCGGCAGCCTTCCGCAGGCGCTCGCGGCAAACGGAGACCGCGTGAGCGTCATCCTGCCGCTTTACGAGCGCGTGAAGGACAAGTGGGGCGAGCAGCTCCACTTTGAAAAGTGGACGTTCGTGCGCCTTGCGTGGCGCAGCGTCTACTGCGGGCTCTTTTCGCTCGAGCGCGACGGCGTCACGTGGTACTTTGTCGACAATGAGACGTATTTCCACCGCAGCGAGCTCTACGGCTACTATGACGACGGCGAGCGCTTTGGCTTTTTCTCCCGCGCGGTGACGGAACTGCTCAAGTCCCTGCCGCAAAAGCCCGACGTTGTCCACTGCAACGACTGGCAGAGCGCGCTTGTGCCCATCTACATCAGGGATGAAGCCGTGCGCGACGACTTTTATAAGGGAATCCGAACCGTCATTACGGTGCATAATATCGAATATCAGGGCCGCTACGGCAGCCGCACGGTCGAAGACCTGTTCGGCCTGGACCATGGCTGGTTCGAC
>ENA-OUNS01002702-OUNS01002702.1-human-gut-metagenome-genome-assembly--contig:-NODE-2702-length-10857-cov-3.259119_pt1 | contig 10857 bp, 6 predicted proteins | sample MGYA00243237_ERZ505104 | MGnify/ENA primary metagenome ERZ505104 (study PRJEB26097, sample SAMN02711295) | human gut metagenome | biome: Gut microbiome | host: Homo sapiens | place: Denmark: Copenhagen...
AGATACTGGATCTGTTCCATGGAGCTGTCGATACTGCCCATCCGGATCTGGTCGGTCTTCCCGAGAGCCTTCACAGCCCGGGCCGCTCCCACGGCAGAATACTCATTGAGACCCACGATCATATCCATGTCCGGATATTTTTTCAGAAGCTCCTTCGTCTGCTCATAGGCTTTGTCTGCGTCGGAATCGCAGAATACAATCTCCGCCACCTGTGAGCCGGCGTCACCCAGACCTGCGCGAAAGCCTGCCTCCCGTCCCACTGCCGTGGAGCTGCCCTTCACATGCCCCACGACTCCAATGACACTGTCCTCCTTCACAAACTGCTTCATATAGCTGCCCAGCTTATAACCGGCCTCATAATTATCGGTGGCCACCACTGCGCTGCCCATGGGCTCATCCATGGTGGAGTCTGCCAACACCAGCCGGATTCCTGCTTTTTCGATCTGCTCCGCATATGCTGCGGTCTGATCCGTACTGCTGGGGCAGAGCACGATAGCGTCCGGCTTCGATGCAATGGCGTCCAGAATCATCTGGTTCTGCGTATCCACCTCACGCTCATTTTTCGGACCCATGACAGTCAGATTCACATTATATTCTTCCGCTGCGGTCTCCCCGCCCTGATACACGGAGGTCCAGAAATCCGTATCATCCAGAGCCTTCTGTATCAGCACGATATCCAACGGGCGCGCCGTGTCCCGGGCCTTTTTCCAGTACCAGAGGCCGCCGGCCAGCACAATCAGGGCCGTGCCGGCAGCCAGAAGCATCCGTGCCCGTTTTTTACTCATTTTCAACTGCCGTCACATCCTTTCCGGCCGGAATCACCACGATAGCCCTGGTTCCCTGTCCCGGCTCGCTTTCAAAATGCAGCCCGTATTCCGGGCCGTAGAACAGCCGGATCCGTTCATTTACATTGGAGACGCCCACGCCGTTGGACTTTGTATCCCGGATGTGTTTTTCGAAGATATGGGCCAGAGCCTCCGCGTCCATGCCGATGCCGTCGTCCTCCACCTCCAGCTGTATGAGGCCGCCGGTTCGGAAACCGCGGATTTCAATGGTGCCTTTTCCTTCTTTATATTTGATACCGTGATAAATGGCATTCTCTACCAGGGGCTGCAAAAGGAGTTTTACAATTTTTTCCTCTTTTATGTCTTCTTCTACCGAAATCGAATATTCCAGTTTATCCTTATACCGCATTTTCTGAATGGTCAGATATGCCTCGGTGCAGTCCAGCTCCTCGCCGATGGTCACCTGCTCCTGTTCGTTGCTGATGGTCCGACGCAGCAGACGCGCCAGGGACGACGTCATGGTTACAACCTCCTTGTTTTTGCCCCACTCGGCCATCCAGATAATGGAATCCAGGGTATTATACAGAAAATGAGGGCTAATCTGGGATTGCAACGCCTTCAGCTCGTACTTGCGCTTGGCCCGCTGCTCCTGCTCGCTCTGCCGCATCAGGTTCTGAATTTCCTCAGTCATAATATTGAAGCTGCGGGTCAGGGAGCCAATCTCATTGCTGTCCCGCACTGCCAGGGCCGCATTACTGAAATTGCCCCGCTCTACTTCCTTCATGGAGCGCTCCAGTCCCTTTATGGACCTGGTAATTTCGCTGGAAAGCAGGTAGGCCAATGTCAGCGCCACGGTAAAAAGCAGCAGCGCCATGACCACATAAATCAGCCGTGCCGCGTCCGCGTCCGCCATCAGCTCCGCCACGTTGGAAACGCCCACCACGATCCAGCCGGTGGCCTCCGACCGGGAAACGGTGTATAGCTTTCCATCCTCTGTCAGGAAAGAGGAGTCTGTGCTCTCCATGACCTCGGAAATCAATTCATGCTTCATACCACTGTAGATCAGCTGCTGCTGGGGATGATAGACAATACTTCCGTCTTTATCCAGGATATAGATATAACCCTTATTGCCCAGGCTGATGCGTTCGCACAGCTCCCGGATGGAGTTGTAATTCAAATCCACAAAAAATACGCCGCAGACGCCGGGATTCGCCTTGTTGGTGATGCTCCGGCTTAAGGTCACCACCCAGTCGTATTTATCCCGCACCGCGTTCTGCACATGCGAGGATGAGATAGCCGCCTGTCCATTCAGCTCCAACGCCTCCTGATACCAGGACATGGCGCCCACCTTCGTATAGGGATTCAGCTCCGCGTCCCCGTCATTGATGATCGGATCCCGATCCTGAGGCAGTAAGGCAATATTCGTAATATCCCCGCGGGTATCCGACACAGTCTTAAATACGGTGGTAATCCGCTCCCGCAACTGCCTTGCGCGCTCGTCACTCAAATTTTCCGTGAAGAGATAATCCCGGACATCATAGTTACTGGATACGATATAGGAAATATTTTCCATATAATTGATATAAGAATCAATGTCGTTGTTTACCTGGCCAATCAGCTGTGAGGTATAGGCCTTGGAATTCTTCAGAACCGTATTTTCCGTATACCGCAGGGAAATCACCAGATAGGTCAGCAGGGAAAAGACAATCAGCACACTGAAGACCACTATAATCGAAGTACGGATACTGCGGAACCGCGTCAGCAGATTCTTTTTCATTTCTTCCGTTTCTCCTTCGCATATTCGGTCGGGGTTTTGCCGGTGGCTTTCTTAAAGGCCACACTGAAATAATGGGGATCGGAAAATCCCACTTCTTCCGCTACCTCATAGGCGCGTTTGGAGGTATTTTCCAGTAGCTGTTTTGCCTTTTCCATCCTCTTTTTTGTCAGCGCCTCAATGAAGGTCTCTCCGGTATGCGTCTTGAACATGGTGCTGAAATAGCTGGTACTCATGGCCAGATAGGTGCAGACGGAATTCAGGGTCACATCTGAATTCATGTAGTTGCGTTCAATGTATTCCTGCGCTCTGGCTGCCTGCTTTTTCCCGTAGCTGTCCCGCTGCTCATTCAGAAGCCTGGAAAGATGTCCGCAGATAGCAATGATGTCCGTGGACATATCCCGAAGCCGCTCGTAGGTATAAAGCCGGTTCATCAGCTCTTTTTCTTCTTTGTATATCTCATTTTCCTGTTCTTCTTCCAAATCCGCGCTGTTTATCACGCTGAGGAGCAGGTTCTGCATATAGATAATGGAACGGGTCCGATTGGTCCGCCGCTCCCGGAGCTCCTGGGCAAAATCGCGCACCTCTTTTTCAATCTCCTCCGGATTGCCCGCCTTCACCGCCGTGTGCACCCGTTCTGCCCAGTGAGGCACATCCACCGGAGCGCTCTTGCGGGCGTCCAGCATACCGGATACCAGGATCTGGGAGCCTCCCAGAAGCCATTTCAGCTCCAGGGCTGCCTTCGCTTTTTCGAAGGACTGATACAGCTTCATCCGATCCTCCACCGTCTCTCCTACGCCTATCGTCGTATCGATCAGCAGCAGCTTCCGGATGGTTGCCCGAACCTCTGCCAGCACGGTTTCCATCTGTCTGTCCAGCTCCTTCTGATCTTTTCCGCTGAAAATGATCACGGTCCGGGCGTCCATGTTCTGGAATACCACGCCCAGTCCCCTCTGCTCCACCAGCTCCTGGGTGATATTGTAGATGGAAAATAACGCCAGCTCCTCCCGCACGCCTGAATACTGCTTCAGGAACGGAGTCAGATCATCTCCCTCCACAATGGCGGTATTATAGAAGGGTCCCGGAAGAGATATGTCCAGATCCCTCATTTTCTCTTCCAGCTCTTCCTGCCGCTCGTCTCCCCGCAGCAGACTGTTCAGGAAACGTCCGCGCAAAAGAGGCCTGTTGCTCTGATAGGCCCCTTTTAATTTCTTTAAGGTTTTTCGCTTGCTCCGCGCTTCCTCTAGCCGTTCCTTCGCCTTCAGAAGCACCTCTGTCAGTTCCGATGGCGTAATCGGCTTCAGGATATATTCCATAACCTGATAGCGCACTGCCTGCTTTGCATACTCAAATTCATCGTAGCCGCTGATAATAATGGTTCTGGTATCCGGACAATTCTCGTAGATATATTTTGCCAGCTCAATACCGTCCACATAGGGCATACAGATATCGGTCAATACCAGATCCGGTTTCTTTGCCCGGATCACTTCCATGGCTTCCCGTCCGTTTTCGCAGCTGGCCACCAGCTCAAATCCCAGTTCCCCCCAAGGAATATTTTCGCCGATTGCCTCGCGGATCAGAGCCTCGTCATCCACCAGCAATACCTTATACATAATGCTCCCCCACACTTATTTTATCCGATAACCTGATTGATCAGATTCATAATCCGGTCAAAGAACCGGGTGATAAAATTGCCTACCTTCTCTGTATCAATTTTATCCAGATCCAGTCCCATTCCCTTCAGCTTGTTATAAATCTCAGTCGCCTGTCTGGAAAGGGCGTCCACATCAATATCCAGCTTGCTGATCTTATGCATCAGCTCTATCAGCTGCTTGATCTGGGCGTCGGTCAGCTTAATATCAAACTGCTTCATGGCGTCGCGGATTACGGCTTCGATATCTGCGTCGCTGTTGATGTCGCCGGCCAGAACCTGCTGCTTAATATAGGCAATCATATCGGAGGCTGTCTCGGAATTTCCCAGGGAATCTCCCAGATCTCCAGTCACTACCAGCTCGTTGACCGCTGTCTCCAGCGCCTGCTCGTCTACCTTGCTGTCCGTCATTTCCGCGTAACCCTTTACCGCTCCAATCAGGGCTGAGGTTCCGGAGATATTGGTGGGAGCCGCCACAAATACGTTGGCGTCCTGAAGTCCTGCGGTCAGCAGCGCATTGGTATACATATCAATGGTACAGTAGCTGATATTATAAGTAGTTACATTCAGTCCCGCGCCCTCGTCAGCCGGACGGATCAGCACGGATGATAAGGCGTGGGTGCCGATAACGCTGGATGAAAGGTAAGCGTCCAGATACTGATGCTCCTCCGCATTGGTGATGCTGATGACGTCGTAATTGGCCAGATCGCTCTCATCCACGCCCAGAAGTCCCAGAACCGCAGCCCGCTGATCCGTGCTTAAATCCGCGCCCAGCGCCAGAATCGGTTTGTCATCGGAGGCGGCATTCGCTGTCACGCCAAGTCCCAGAGTCATGGTCAGAACCAGTACCATTGCTAAAAGCTTCTTTGTTATTTTCATAATTATTTTCCTCCTGTTTTACGCCGCGGATCGTTCATCCGTACGTACAACCATGCGTAGAGATCCTTGTAGACCGTGGCACGATCTGTCTCGTTGAGGATCTCATGTCTGTCATTTTCATATAAAATCCAGGTAACGTCCTCCATACCTACAGCCTGAAAGGCCTTCCGCACCTGCTCCACGCCTTTTCCAAAATTTCCCACCGGATCTTCGGCTCCGGATACGAACAGCACCGGCAGATCCATCGGCATTTTCTGAAGATTCTCCGGTTTCGAGGCCTCCTCGATGCTATGGAACAGATTATAATAGCCGTTCAGTGTAAATAAGAAGGTACAGCGCTCATCTGCGAGATAAGCGTCTACAATCCGCTCGTCCTTCGTCAGCCAGTCTCTGGTGGTGCGGGCCGGTCGGAAGTGCTTATTATAGCCCCCGAAGGCCATATTGTCAACAAAGGGCCAGCGGTAACGCCATCCCTTCACCTTCGCCATCAACCGACAGAGGTTCTGCCCAAAGCGCAATGCCGCCATCGGCTGGCTTCCGGTTCCCATGATAATCGCACCGTCCAGCTCATCACCGTAACGGCACAGATACTGACGAAGCAAAAAAGATCCCATGCTGTGGCCCAGTATATAATAGGGCAGCTCCGGATACCGCTTCGCCGTCCTCTTGTGCAGGGTTCTCAGATCCCGCAGCACGATTCCGTTACCGTTCTTCTCTGCGAAATATCCGTAATCCTCTTTATTTACAATGGAGCCGCCGTGGCCCAGATGGTCATTGCCCACCACCAGAAGGCCCTTTTCCGTCAGGTAAGAGGCGAACTCCTCATAGCGTTCGATATACTCCACCATGCCGTGGAAGATCTGAAGCACCGCTTTCGGCTCTCCTGCTTCCGGCTTCCACTCCACGCCATGGATCTTCGTCCGCCCGTCCGCGGACGCGTATGAAAATTCCCGTTTTACTGCCATGTCATTTTCCTTTTATCCCAATATCCAAAAAGGGGTATCTTTCCTTTCAGATACCCCCTCTTATCTCTGTCAGTCTGTGTTATTTATCAGCCAGCATATTTTCCGCAAAATCCTGAATGGCCTTTGCCGCCTGCTCATAGGTCATCTGTGTGGTATTGATGCACAGATCGTAGTTCTGCATATTCTCCCATTCCTGACCGGTAAAATAGCGATAGTAATCGCGGCGGTACTTATCCGTCTTGGTGATGAACTTATCCGCCGTCTTCCAGTCGATCTTCTGGCGGTTCATCTCTTTCTCAATACACTTTTCCCGGGATGCGTAAATGTACACACGAACCAGTCCCGGCTTGTCGCGAAGCACATAATCTGCCGCGCGGCCAATGACCACATAGTTGGACTCGTCCGCCAGCTCGCGGAGCACCTTAGCCTGATAGTTGAACAGGTTATTGTTCGAGGTGAAATCCTCCTTCTCCGGCGGGATCAGGCCTCCTGTATATACCTTCTGGGACGCCCGGAACAAAAGGCTCTGCTTCTGATCCTCATCCGCCCTGGCGAACAGTTCCTCGCTGATGCCGCTGTCGTCTGACGCCAGACGCAGGATATTCCGGTCATAAATCTCCACGCCCAGATTCTTTGCAAGAATTTTTCCGATAGAGGTCGCCCCGCTTCCGCAGGTTCTGGTGATTGCAATTACGAATTTATCCATATACAAGCCTCCTCTTTTCTCCGCTTATAGGTATTTTTATTGTAGTTTTTTTTCGAGGGTTTGTCAATTGCTGTTTCGCTTGTCAAACAGGGACGGCTCTGCTATTATCAGATTAGATTGTTATCCTATTTTATAGAAGTAAGGCAGGTATCTCCTTTATGAAGCATACGATTCAGAAATTCCACCGGCCTTCCACGCCTACGGCCACGGCTCTTTCCCTGTGCCTGGCTCTTTTCCTGGCGCTGGTGCTGGAACTCGGTATTTTTCAATTTTCTTATTTTACGCAGAACTCCGGAGCTTATCCGGAGACGGCCCTTGATCTCTCCGGCATGAATGGCTGGAACGGAGAAGCGCTGGCGATCCTGCCGGAGAATCCGTCCGTATCCTTCGACGGCCTTTCCCTGCCGACACGCAGGGTGACCGTGACCTTGGCCGGGCCTTCCGGCGTCATCTCCGGCAATGTGGGCATCTGTGATGAGGCCAGCTCTGTGAAGACTACCGGGGCGGGCAGCTTCTCGGTCAATCCGGGCGGCCGGGAAAATGCCTTTACCGTGCGGCTCCAGAGCCGCGGCGATCTGACCCGGCTGCGTCTGACCTTTGAGGAACTGAATGAGCCGGTTTTTCTGCTCTCAGTCACCCTGAATGCCCGACAGCCCCTCGCCATTCACTGGCTTCGTGTATTCCTTCTGACCGGACTTCTGGCCGCGCTGTTCCTGGCCTTACGCTTCCGGCTCTACGCGCAGGATTATCAGCCCGGAAAGCGCAGCCACCGCCTCCTGAATCTGGGCGTGCTGCTGCTTGCTCTCTTTATCTCTGCCGGAATTCTGTATGGAAGCGACGCTTCCCACCAGCTTCTGCGCCCCTATCCGCCCCTGGAGGAAGTTCGCTCACCGGAGATGGTAGTGGACGCTTACATGCAGCAGTTGGACGCCTTTGAAAAGGGACAGCTGGAGCTTGACCTGGACGTCAACCCGGCCTTACATGAACTTATCAATCCTTATGATAAGGGTGAGCGGGATAAAAATGGCGTGGAATATCACTGGGATCGGGCCTATTATAACGGAAAATACTATTCCTACTTCGGCCTGGCACCGCTTTTTATGGTCTATTACCCAGTATTCTGGCTGACCGGCATGCTGCCCACGACCATTTTCGCAGGAGCCTGCCTCACCGTTTTTGCCATTCTGTGTATCTTTGCAGCCATTCAGGGGCTTATGCGGCTCTTTACGCCAAAAGCCAACCTGTTGCTCTTTCTCTCAGGAGAACTGGCTGTCATGGGCGGCAGCCTTCTGTGGCTGATGCAGGCTTCGGCCTCCAGTTTTTACTATCTGCCGCTCATTGCCTCCTTTGGCTGGCTGGGCGCATTTACAGCTTTCGCCTGCTATGGATATCAGGCAGGGAAGCCCTGGAAACGGATCGTGCTCTTTGCGCTCTGCGGACTTTCCGTAGTAATGCTGGTATTGTCCCGGCCCAACGCAGCACTGCTGGCGATGGCCTTCGGTGCGCCGCTGTTCTTACGGATTCTCCTGGATAAAAACCTCTCCGCGCGTCAGCGGTTTTTTGAAAGCGCCCTGCCTTTTCTGATCCCGATTCTCATGGGAGCAGCCGGAATCATGTATTATAACGCTATCCGTTTTGGATCGGTTTTTGAATTTGGCACCTCCTACCAGCTGACGGAAAGCGATATCCGCTACAATTCCGTGACGCCAGGCCTGCACCATTTTGGTTCCATGCTCTATCACTATTTTGCGGAATCCTTTGTGTACACAGAATTTTTCCCCTTCCTGCGTTTCACCACGGAGAAATGTGTGGATTTCGGCAACTATCTCTATCAGGAATACAGCGCAGGGCTCCTGCAAATGCCGCTGAATCTGGGCATATTCCTGTTGATTCCGGCAGTATTCACGCGGTCTTCTTCCTCCGACCGGAAAGGACTTCTAAAAAAACAGACCGGCGTGCTAGTGCTGCTGGCGGCTCTGGCCCTGGGGTATCTGGATTTTATGCTGGGCGGAATCCATATCCGCTATGTCTGCGACCTGACCCTGGCTCTGTCAGTGCTGGCCCTGTTCCTGATACTGGAGCAGATCCATTTTGACAGAACGCGTTCCGCGCGGATTCTGTACGTAATAGTGCTGTGCGCGATACTGGTGACGATTGGGAGGGGAGTTCTTACAATTTTCTCAAATGAAACCAATGATGTGTTGCTAAAGAATCCGGACTTCTATCTGTATGTGAGCCGGATATTCCATCCATAGAAAGAAAATACGAAGGGCTGTTACAGCAGAATATTTACAGTTTTCCATATCCCATGTTCGCCCGTTTCTCGTTACAGCAGTATGCTTGGCTCAGACTAAAGTCTGCTCCATTCATACAGCTGTCTCGAAAAGGCGGACATCTGGATATAGGAAAAACTGTTTATACTCTCTGCAACAGCCCTTTATCTTGTATTCTTCAAGCTACGCTTAGATATTCAGCAGCTCGCTGTAAGCCTTCAGCGCTCCGTCCGTATCATGCGCCAGTACCCGCTTTGCCAGTACCTTGCCAAGCTGTACGCCCTCCTGGTCGAAGCTGTTCAGGTTCCATGCGAAGCCCTGGAACATAATCTTATTCTCAAAATGAGACAGCAGCGCGCCCAGAGTCTCCGGAGTCAGCTGATCGCCTACAATGATGCTGGAGGGACGGCCGCCTGCAAAGTACTTGTTGCGATTCTCGTCTTCCTTGCCGCACGCGAAGGCTACCATCTGAGCAACTACATTGGCGCAGAGCTTCTGCTGGCTGGTGCTGCCCTGGATGTCCACATCCACGCCGCACTGGTTGTTCTTAAATCCGATGAACTGCAGCGGTACGATGTCGGTTCCCTGGTGAAGCAGCTGATAGAAAGAATGCTGTCCGTTGGTTCCCGGCTCGCCGAAGATGACCGGTCCGGTCACGTAATCTACCGGCTCACCGAAGCGGTTCACGGATTTTCCGTTGGACTCCATATCTGCCTGCTGCAGATGGGCCGGGAAGCGGCTCAGTGCCTGGGAATACGGCAGAACTGCTGTGCAGCCCATGCCCAGCACGTTGCGCTCATATACGCCAATCAGGGCGTCCAGCATAGCCGGGTTCTCCAGAAGGTTCTCCTTCTTCGCAAGCATGTCCTCTGCGGCTGCGCCTGTCAGGAAGCGGTCAAACACCTCCGGTCCGAAAGCCAGGGATAAGACAGCGCCGCCTACCGCGGAGGTAGAGGAATAGCGGCCGCCGATATAATCGTCCATGAAGAAGGCTGCCAGATAATCATCGCTCTTTGCCAACGGGGATGTCTCGCTGGTTACGGCTACCATATGCCTGGAAGCGTCCAATCCTGCCTTTGCAAGAGCGTCCTTTACGAAGGACTCATTGGTCAGGGTCTCCAGGGTGGTACCGGACTTGGATACCAGCACGAACAGGGAATGTGCCACGTCAATGGACGCCAGTACGGCTGCCGCGTCGTCCGGGTCTACATTGCTGATAAACTTCGCTTCCATCTTGAAGGTATCATGCTTCTTCGCCCAGTTCTCCAACGCCAGATACATAGCCCGGGGGCCCAGGTCGCTGCCGCCGATACCGATCTGTACGACGGTAGTGAATTTCTCACCTGCCGCGTTGGTAATCTCACCTGCGTGTACTTTATTGGCAAATTCTGCTACTTTTTTCTGCTGCTCTACGTAAAACGCGCGCTTGTCCACGCCGTCCGCTACTACTGCATCGCCCAGCTGGCCGCGGGTCAACTGGTGAAGCACCAGACGCTTCTCGCCGGTGTTGATCACCTCGCCGTTATAGAGAGCCGCGAACTTCTCCGTCAGCTGTGCTTCCTTTGCAAGCTTCGCCAGTACTGCCAGTACGTTATCGTCTACGGCCTTTGCGGCGTAGTTGTATGCCATGCCTTCTGCCATTGGCACACTGTATGTCTTCACACGCTCTGCTCCGTTCTCACCGGACATGACTTCCGCCAGGTTTACGCGTGCGGTGTCTTTCAGCTCCTGATAGGATTTCAGGGTATCCAGATTCTTCCATTCTACCATTATAGATTTTTCCTCCATTTCTGTTATTCCGATACCATAACCTGTATGCAGAAT
>ENA-OUNS01002732-OUNS01002732.1-human-gut-metagenome-genome-assembly--contig:-NODE-2732-length-10755-cov-5.636822_pt1 | contig 10755 bp, 10 predicted proteins | sample MGYA00243237_ERZ505104 | MGnify/ENA primary metagenome ERZ505104 (study PRJEB26097, sample SAMN02711295) | human gut metagenome | biome: Gut microbiome | host: Homo sapiens | place: Denmark...
TTAAATGTTTATTCATCAAACGGTTAGACGAAACCGTTCAGAATTTAAAATAAAACGTTATTTTCACCGCTTGTATTGAGCCGGAGCAGGAATACGGGGAACCCTGCTTTTCAAAAACTGTAAATCAATGAGAATTGCGATTGTCGGCAGCGGGTACGTCGGATTGGTATCGGGCACCTGCTTCGCGGAAATGGGAATCAAAGTCACCTGCATAGATACGAATCCGGAGAAGATCGAACGCCTGCAAAACGGAAAGGTTCCGATCTACGAACCGGAACTGGACACGTTGATCCAAAAAAACATGCGGGCGGGACGCCTGTCGTTCGGAACCGATTTGGGCGCGGTCGTCAACAGCGTCGACGTCGTCTTCATCGCGGTCGGCACGCCGCCGGACGAAGACGGGGGGGCGGATCTGAGCCATGTGCTCGACGTCGCGAAAACGTTCGGGGCGAGCGTTTCGAAGTATACGCTGCTGGTCACCAAAAGCACGGTACCGGTAGGCACCGCCGCGAAGGTCAGGGAAACGGTCGAACGGGAACTGGCGGCGCGCGGAATCGAAGTCCCGTTCGACGTGGCTTCCAATCCGGAATTTCTGAAAGAGGGAAATGCCATCAAAGATTTCATGAGTCCCGACCGCGTGATCGTAGGAATCGACAGCGAACGGGCCCGCAAACTGATGACCCGGCTCTACCGGCCTTTCCTGCTGAACAACTTCCGTGTGATCTTCATGGACATCCCGTCCGCAGAAATGACCAAATACGCGGCCAACTGCATGTTGGCTACGCGGATCAGCTTCATCAACGACATCGCCAACCTGTGCGAACTGGTCGGAGCCGACATCCACATGGTTCGCAAAGGGATCGGCAGCGATCCGCGAATCGGCAGCAAATTCCTCTATCCGGGCTGCGGTTATGGGGGGTCCTGCTTCCCGAAAGACGTCAAGGCGCTGATTCATACGGCAGAACAGCGCGGATACCGGATGCAGGTGCTCCACGCGGTCGAAAGCGTCAACCAGCAGCAGAAACGCGTGCTGTTCGACAAGTTGATGCGTTATTTCGGCGGCGATCTGACCGGCAAGCGGATCGCGATGTGGGGCGTCGCCTTCAAACCGCAGACGGACGACATCCGCGAAGCTCCGTCGCTGGTGCTGATCGACCTGATCCTCCGGGCCGGCGGCCGGATCACCGTATACGACCCGGTAGCGATGGACGAATGCCGCCGCGTCGTCGGAGACAAAGTCGCCTATGCGAAGGACATGTACGAAGCGGTCGTCGATGCGGACGCCCTGCTGCTGGTCACCGAATGGAAAGAATTCCGGATACCGTCCTGGCCGGTCATCGAACGGACGATGCGCTGTCCGGCGCTGTTCGACGGCCGCAACATTTACGACAAACACGAATTCGACGGCACGTCGATCGTCTACCACTACATCGGGGGCTGATCCGAGGCGGCCCCGTTTCCCGGCTGCAGTTCCGGACAAAAAAACGGCGGAGTCTGTTCAAGACTCCGCCGGATTCATATTTTTGACGGTCGTCAGAATCCCACGCCGATCCGGAAACCGAAATTATTCAACTGGTCGGTCTTGTATTTCAACACCGTCCCGCTGTTGGTCGCATAGCTATAATAAAGAGCGAAGTGAAACCCGAAGCCGGATGCCCCGAACGGGCGAACGTTCAGACCGATTTCCGGCGACATATAGAATCCCCACGTCTTTTCATAGGCTTCCAATATGTAGAAGTTGGAAGAAATGCGCGCGTAATTGGCGCCGAGTTTCAGGGCTACGTAAGGTTCCAGCACGTTCGTCTGCAAGAAACGATAACGTCCGGTGGCGCCGAACGGCAACTGGAAGACCGAATGCTGCTGGTCGGTAGTCACCGTCGAAGTCTCGCCGACCGGAAAAGTCTGCCTCGGAATGTACTCGTTGTTGGTATGGTAAGCGATGAACGCACCCACGCCGAAATTATTCGGGAAATAATAACCGCCCTCGAAGTTCATTCCCCAGCCGCTCGATTTATCGGCGAAGCTGGCTCCGAGCGGCACGTTGTACTGCCAGTCGATATTCAGATAGATGTTGTCGTTGCCCTGAGCACGACCGACGGACGGCAGCAACAACGCCGCAACGGCAACCGCTGCCCATCCCGTTAATTTGCTTTTTATGTTTTTCATGATATTCTGCTGTTTTTAAATTCTACATGGGTTGAAACGGAACTTATTCCCCGACTGCGGCGCTTCTGACCAGATAGGGGGACTGCACGAACGACTGATTGATAGCCCTTACGGTCAGTTCCATGTTGAACGCGTCCGATCCGCTCAGCAATCCGCTCAGGAAGCTATTCCAGACGACGGTCAGTTTCCGGTCGGCGCTGGGCGACGTACTCAGGTCGACCATCTCGGTCAGCAGCGAACCGACGCTGTAACTGTACACGACCGGATAAGGGTAATACCAGTATCCCCAATCGCCCCAGTAGCCGGGAAGCCAATAACCGGGATATTCGTTCCACCAATAAGGATTGCGGTAATCCACGAAATAGGCGACGCTCTGCACGTAGCTGATCTGCAAACCGACGTCGGCTTCCGATTTATCGTCCGTACGGACATAACCGCAGGCCTGCATGTTATCCTCATAGGCTTTCAGGATATCGGCGGCCTTGCTGCCCGTCCAGTATTCCGGATCTTTCGTATCGCCGATCACCATCACGCTGTCGGGCATATAATAACGGGTGAAACGGTTGAAATCCGCCTTGCCGTCGTAATTGGTAAACACCAGAAAATCACTGCTCAGATCTCCCAGATCCGGATCCTCCCGACAAGAGGTCAGTGCAAAAACGGCAATCAAAACGTAAATTAATTTTTTCATACTCTTTGCTATTTAATAAGGTTTTCGAATTCTATAAATACTACAACCGAATCTATTTCAAAATCCGTTCCACACTACTTTCGCCCCGTCTGCCGAAACCGCGCCGACCGGCGGCAAATCTCCTCCCGAACTTCCTGCTTTTGCGCCCGAACGCGATGTTTTTTCATTCCCGAAACCGCTCCCCGATAAATCTTTATTTTGTTCCGAAAAGACTTTCTTAAGGCATAAATCTTGCGATGCACGACAAAAATTCGTATCTTTGAGCAGATGAGACGTTTTCTATAATTATTCTAACTTTCGAGAAAGATGGTGCTGGATGCCGGGAATATCCTGTTGGTGGGAGCGGTTTTATTGTTTGTGAGTATTGTCGCGGGAAAAGCCGGTTACAAGTTCGGCGTGCCGATGTTGCTACTTTTTCTCGGCGTGGGGATGGCATTCGGCAGCGACGGCGTAGGCATCCAGTTCAACAGCCCGACGATCGCCCAGTTCATCGGAATGATCGCACTGAGCGTCATTCTGTTTTCCGGGGGCATGGACACCAAGTTCAAAGAGATCCGCCCGGTTCTCGGACAGGGAATCATCCTCGCTACGTTGGGCGTCATGCTGACCACCGCCATCACCGGAGGAGCCATCTACCTGATTACGGATTACCTTTTCCCGAGTTTTTCGCTGACGCTTTACGAATCGCTGCTGCTGGCCGCCGTAATGTCGTCGACCGATTCGGCCTCGGTATTCTCGATATTGCGATCGAAAGGACTGAAACTCAAAGAGAACATGCGTCCGCTGCTGGAATTCGAAAGCGGCAGCAACGACCCGATGGCCAACATCCTGACGATCCTGTTCATCCAGATCATCCAGGTCGGCGAAATGAGTTTCGGCGAGTCGGTTTCGATCCTGCTGTTGCAGATCTCGATCGGGGCCGTCGCCGGATACGTGCTCGGACGCGTCTCGTTGCTGCTGATCAACCGGCTGAACATCGACAACCGCTCCTTTTACCCCGTGCTGCTGCTGGCCTGCGTCTTCTTTATCTTTTCGTTCACGAATCTGATTCAGGGCAACGGCTATTTGGCCGTTTACATCGCCGGGCTGGTCGTCGGCAACAACAAAATGCCGCATCATCGCAGCACAGCGACCTTTTTCGACGTCATCGCCTGGCTTTCGCAGTTGGTCATGTTCCTCACGCTCGGACTGCTCGTCAATCCGAAAGAACTGATCCCGGTAATGGCGATCGGGCTGCTGATCTCGGTCGTGATGATCTTCCTGGCCCGCCCGGCGACCGTATTCCTATGCCTGCTTCCGTTCCGCAAAATGAGTACCCGCGCCAAATCCTACGTGTCGTGGGTCGGTCTGCGCGGCGCCGTACCGATCATTTTCGCCACTTATCCGCTCACGGCGGGTATCGAAAACGCATCGCTGATCTTCAACATCGTATTCTTCATCACGATCGTCTCGCTGGTCGTACAGGGCACGACGGTGAACTTCATGGCTAAAAAACTGAAACTGACGGACGACACGGCTCCCAAAAGCAGGAGATTCAACTTCGAAGAACTGCCGGCGGAGATCAAATCCACCCTGTCCGAAATCGACGTGACCGCCGACATGCTGGTCAAAGGCGACCGGCTGATGGACCTGCCGCTGCCGGACGACGAACTGGTCGTGACCGTCAAGCGCGACGACACCTTCTTTATTCCGAACGGACGCAGCAAGCTTTATCTGAACGACAAGCTGATGATCATTTCGCACAGCAAAAAAAATCCGGACACGGAAGTCCCGGATTCCAATACTCCGTCCGAACCGGCATCCTGAATGCCGGAAACCTAACGGCGGACGTAATCCAAAAAAACGAAAGGATGTTCGAACTTTTCGCCGCGTTCGCGACGTTCCTCGCGTACCGGCGTCCAATCGGCCGGATTCCACGCCGGGAAAAGGGTATCGCCTTCGTAATCGGCCTCCACCCGCGTCAGGTAAAAGCGGTCGGCCAGCGGCAACGCCTGGGCATAAATCTGCGCGCCGCCGATCACGAAAATCTCTTCGGACGGATCGAAACGCCGGATCGCATCCTCCAACGAACCGGCGACGACGCACCCTTCGGCGCGGTAACCGGTCTGCCGGGTCACCACGACGTTGATCCGGTTCGGCAGCGGACGCCCGAGCGATTCGAAAGTCTTGCGTCCCATAATCACCGGATGCCCGGTAGTAATCGCCTTGAACCGGCGTAAATCTTCCGAAATATGCCAGATCAGCCGGTTGCGATCCCCGATCACCCCGTTGCGCGCTACGGCCACGATAATCGAGATCATACGGCGATCGGCGCTTTAATAGACGGCCAGGGATCGTAGCCTTCGAGCAAAAAATCCTCGTAACGGAAGTCGAAGACCGATTTGACGTCGGGGTTGATCTTCATCACCGGCAACGGTCGCGGCGTGCGCGCCAGTTGCAGGTCGACCTGTTCGATATGATTCAGGTAGATGTGCGCATCGCCGAGCGTATGCACGAACTCGCCGGGCCGCAGGCCGGTCGCCTGCGCGATCATCATCGTCAACAGCGCATACGAAGCGATATTGAACGGCACGCCGAGAAAAACGTCCGCGCTGCGCTGGTAAAGCTGACAGGAGAGCTTGCCGTCCGCCACGTAGAACTGGAACAGCGCATGGCACGGCGGCAGCGCCATCCTATCGATCTCGGCCACGTTCCACGCGCTGACGATCAGCCGGCGCGAGTCCGGATTGCTGCGGATCTGGTCGACCACCTGCGCGATCTGGTCGATATGGCTGCCGTCCGGCGCGGGCCAACTGCGCCACTGGTATCCGTAAATAGGTCCGAGGTCGCCGTTGGCATCGGCCCATTCGTCCCAAATCGTCACGTTGTTGTCGTGCAGATAGCGGATGTTGGTATCGCCGCGCAGGAACCACAGCAGCTCATGAATAATCGAACGCAAGTGCAGCTTTTTGGTCGTCAACGCCGGAAACCCCGCTCCGAGGTCGAAACGCATCTGATAGCCGAACGTGCTGATCGTACCGGTACCCGTGCGGTCGCCTTTCACGGTGCCGCAGGTCTTGATATGGCGGAGCAGGTCGAGATATTGTTGCATGTCGTTATGATGTTGTCGGATAGCTGTTCAGCGTAAATCCGTTTTGATCCAGTTTGCCGTAAGTGGGGCGGTCGATCCACTCGCCGAGGAATGCGATCCGGCTGCCGCCCGCGAGCGGAACGATCTCCGCGCAATGAATATGCCCGCAAACGAACAGGTCGATCCCCGGATGTTCTTTCAGGAAATCGGAGGCGAAACGCACGATCGGCTCTTCTGCGCCGCGGAACGCATGCCGGATCGGTTTCGCCTTACGGTTCGAACCGCTCCACCAATGGCCGAAACGCATCGCCGCATTCGGATGGACGAATGTCGAGAAAACCCACTGGATCGCCCGGCTGCGAAACACCCGGCTCAGCAGCCGTCCCCCGCGCCCCCGCTTGCCGAACACATCGCCGTGTCCGATGAAAACCCGTTTCCCGGCCAACGCGAGAATTTCGTAATCGGCTCGGTGCAGTACCACCCCGCACTCGGTCTGCAAGTAGTCGAACGCCCAGAGGTCGTGGTTACCGGGAAAAAAATGGACGGCGACCCCTCGGTCGGTCAGTTCCGACAGTTTTCCCAGCAGCCGCGTGAACCCTTTCGGCACGACGCGCCGATACTCGTACCAGAAATCGAAAACATCGCCCACCAGAAAAATCGCCTCGGCATCCGCAGACACTTCGTCGAGCCAGCGGACGAACAACCGCTCGCGCGTGGCGTGCGTCTGCCCCACCTTGAGGCCCAAATGGATATCCGATGCGAAATAGTACATTACCTGACCAGTTCGGCGACTTTATTTTTCAGTTGATCCCCGAAAAGGTTACGAGCCACGATCGCACCGTCGGAACTGATCAGCACGTTCGACGGCACGGCCTGGACGTTATAGCTCATGGCCGCGATACCGCCCGTGCCGCGCGGATCGAACACGTTGATCCACGGGAGCTTCTGATCCTGCACCACCGTCACCCAGTCGGCTTTCTCGTCGTCCAGCGATACCTGATAGATGGCCAGTCCTCGGTCTTTATAAGTTTTATACAGCTCCCTCATTTCGGCGTTTTGCACCGGATAGCGGGAATCCCGGGTCGACCAGAAACTGACGAGGATTGTTTTTCCGTCCAGCGAAGACAACTTCTGATCCTTGCCGTACACATCCTGCAAGTCGATTTCCGGATAATTCAGCGCGTTCCCCGACTGGTTCTGTATCCGGTCGGCCAGTTCGAGCACCTTTTTCCGCTCTTCGATCTCTTTTTGAAGCACCTTCACGCGCGAAGCATCGGGATAGCGCACCGACGACGAATCCGCGACGATCCGGTAATAGATCAGATCGGTTTTTTCATTGAACAGCCACGGGTCGTCCGGCAACCGTTGGTACAGCGCATAAACGGCAGCCATCGACGAAGGATGGGCCATAATGAAAGCGATGTGCTCGCGCTTGATCCGGTAATACTCCGCCAGGTACTGATCCAGCAGGTTTTTCCGCCGCTTTTCGGTATCCGCCACCACGGGCGTATTCCGGTAAATCTTCGACAACGAATCGAGCGTCGCGACGCCGTTGCCGTACTGCGTATTGAACTGCTTGAGCAACTGCGACTCCTCGGAGCCTTCGACCGTGTAGTTCCGGGCCAGGTCGCACAGCGAGTTGACTTCGATCCGGTCTCCGGGCGTCACGATCAGCGGAATCGCACTGCCGTCGCAAAGCAGGTTGTAAAATACGGGGCCTTTCTCGGGCAGCTTCACCCGAAAACGGAAATCGCCCCCTTGGTCGATAACGGTCGAATCCACGATCCGGCGTCCCTGCGTCGTAACCATTTCCAGCAACACGGTATCGTGAGACAGTCCCGAGAAAGAGCCCTGGACACGCGCTTTGCGATCCTGTCCGCAAGATGCGATCAACACGGTCAGGGTAATGACCGAAAGAATCTTTTTCATACAGTTTCCTCTCGTATTATCAATACGGTCGTCACGGCCGGGCCGAAGCACGAAACCCGTGACTTTTTTAAAGTTACAAAAATAGATTAATTTTCTCACAATATAAAACGATTTTCCCGGCATTTATAGTATCTCCGAAACAAAGCGGGCCGGGTTTCGAAACCCGGCCCGCTTTGCAGAACAGCGTTCCCGCCCGTCAGGCGGGAACCGATTCCTGCATCGTTTCCTTATATTTCCGGTCGACCTCGATCTCGAAATCGCTCAGCACGTTCATGTAATTGATGAACGCTTCGTAAGGCGACTCGTACGGGTTGAAATAGCTGTGAACGTCGCCGTCCGAGAACCATTTCGTCGCCATGTAATAAAAATGATCCGACACTTGCATGAAATTCCACGCATGGTAAAAATCGGGATGATTAATCGCCCGGATCTTATCTTTCAACGCATAAAGTTTTTTGAACGCTTCGTTCTGGAGTTCGTTGCCGAGCCAGGCCGTGATGTCCCGCTCCTCGTCGGCCCACGAAATTGGGTAGGGAGCGTGCAAGATAGCCACCGGCTGGAACTTTTTGGATACCTCGGTCGGCGTGGCGAACTTCAGCGACCCGGTCGCCAGCGCCGCATTCGGCAGGTGTTTCATGAATTCGAAGATCCCGCTGTCGGCCTTCTGATGCTCCCCGAACGTCTCGTAGTCCATAAACAGGTTGATCACCTCGCCCGGAAGTTCCGGATTGTTCAGCCAGCTCACGTATTTCTCGGCCGTCAGCGGCCACTGCGACCATCCCCGGTCGGAAAAACGGAACGCGATATCGTCGCTCAGCTTGAAATTCCGCAGCAGCAGGTGCAACTTCTGGTCAATCGCATTGGCATAGACGTAATTCGGACTTTTCCATCCCAGAACGTGCTTGGCGCCTTCGGCCAACATCGTGCGGAACCCCATCGAAGCGACCACTTCGCCGATATGATCCGAATAGATCAGTTCGGTATTGCGAAAAGCCGTGGGCTTTACGCCGAATTCCTTCTCCATCAACGCACAGTGCTGCTTCACCTGAGCCACGAATTCGTCCCGGTCGGCCAGCGCCGCCAGCGAATGCGAATACGTTTCGGCCAAGAACTCGACGCAGCCCGTACGCGCCAACGCCTGGAAGCTGTCCAGCACTTCGGGCGCATACATCCTGAACTGTTCGACCGCGATCCCGGAAATCGAAAAACTGACTTTGAACTTTTTGCCGTTTTTGCGGATCAGTCCGGCTAACAGCTCGTTCATCGGCAGGTAGCATTCCCGCGCCACTTTCTGCATGATCGCACGATTGGCGTAATCATCCAGGTACTCGTGGTCCTTACCCATATTGAAAAAACGGTACTTTTTCAGTCTCATCGGCTGATGTACCTGAAAATAGATGCAGATTGTTTTCATAACCTCGTATTTTATAGTCCGTCCCTTATCCGACCAAACTGCGGTAAACATCGAGCACTTCGCCGGCCGCGTTGTCCCATTTCAGATTAATCACTTCGCTTTTCCCCTTTTCGGCCGACATCGCCGCCAGCGACGGATATTTCAACAGGCCGTAAATCGCGTCCGCCATCGCGTCCACATCCCAATAATCGACCTTGATCGCGTAATCGAGCACTTCGGCCACTCCCGACTGTTTCGAAATGATCACCGGGACGTTCGACTTCATCGCTTCCAGCGGCGAAATTCCGAACGGTTCCGACACCGACGGCATCACATACACATCGCTCATACCGAACATCTTTTGCACTTCGTCCCCGCGCAGAAACCCGGTAAAATGGAACCGGTCGGCAATCCCCAGCTTGGCGACGCGCCGGATCACATGGACCAACATATCGCCGCTGCCCGCCATGACGAAACGGACGTTCGGCAACCGTTTGAGCACTTTGGCCGCCGCCTCGACGAAATAGTCGGGGCCTTTCTGGTAGGTGATCCTCCCGAGGAACGTCACGATCTTATCCTCCACGTTCCGTTCGCTCTCCCCGGAATCCCGCTTGTCGAAACGCACCGCATTGTGCACGGTCACGACTTTGTCCGCCGGAATCCCGTATTTCTCGATCACGATGTTGCGCGTCAGGTTGCTCACGGCAATCACGCGGTCGGCGGCTTCCATGCCGGCCCGTTCGATGTTATAGACCGACTGGTTGACATGCTCGCCGCTACGATCGAACTCGGTCGCGTGCATGTGTACCACCAGCGGCTTGCCGGACACCCGTTTGGCGGCGATCCCCGCATAGTAGGTCAGCCAGTCGTGCGCATGGATCACATCGAACTCCCCGGCCCTATCCCGGGCGATCTGCGCGGCGACCATCGCATAGCGCGCCACTTCCTCCATCAGGTTCGGCCCGTATTTTCCGGAAAAAGCATAGCGCTCTTTCCATACGTCGTGTCGCCCGGGCAACTCCCCGGTTTCGCGGAACTGCCTCGAATAATCGTCGAACTCCTCGGGAGACACATAGGGCACCATATTGGAATCCACATGGATAAACGTCAGCTTCTCCCAAATTTCTTTCTCCCGCGTATCGTCCGCGGACACTTCCACGTCGCTCGCGTTGACGACCCGTACGAAACGGCCGTCCTCGTCCCCGTAAGCCTTCGGCACCACGAAGATCACTCCGACGTCGTGCTTGGCCAGTCCCCGGGTCAATCCGTAGCATGCAGTTCCCAGTCCTCCCGCGATATGCGGCGGAAATTCCCATCCGAACATCAATACTCTCATCTGCTTTATGGTTTTTATTATTTTATATCAATTCAATTCGTTTTCCTCTTTTCCACACCGACCCATAAACAGCGGAGCTTTTTCTGAAATTTTCCGGAAAATCCGGTTTGCCGGCCTCAACCGTTCCTTCAAAAAACAATTCCCTTGCAAACAACCTGCCGTCCGGTTTC
>ENA-OUNS01002734-OUNS01002734.1-human-gut-metagenome-genome-assembly--contig:-NODE-2734-length-10753-cov-7.624790_pt1 | contig 10753 bp, 12 predicted proteins | sample MGYA00243237_ERZ505104 | MGnify/ENA primary metagenome ERZ505104 (study PRJEB26097, sample SAMN02711295) | human gut metagenome | biome: Gut microbiome | host: Homo sapiens | place: Denmark...
AGCTTACTATTACAAGTGTTAATTGTTTCTTTTGCATATTTAATGCTCTCCTTTCTTTTTAAAGACACGAAAAAATGGGTAGAGTTATTCTATCCATTTAATTGTACATGAAAAACTATAGTTATTTATACTATTTAATAACCCCCCCCCTCCATTTTGTACTTTGTTTTGTACTAAAGAGTTTATTTTCATATACTTCACTTCCTATCTTTATTACATAATTAATGATATCAAAAAAAGATACTCTTTTCAAGTATCTTTACATAGTTTTTGTTAAACTTTTTCCTTTAATAGCTTTTTCTACATCTAAAGTGTATTCTTCTACAGTTGTACCAAGTTCATTTATTATGTAATCTCTGTTCTTAGTATCTACTATACCATAAGCATAATTGTAAGTTAAAGTTGTGATAATTGTATCGCCAAATTCGTTTGATATACTAAGTATTTTGTTATCTTTAGTTAGTGTAATATATGCTGTTTTACCTAGTTTTAATTTCTTTGATGCACCAAAAGCATTTGACATGAAGTCACATTCTCTTGAATAGTTTACTACACTGAAAGCATAGCCTTTAGTGCAGTCTACCATAAATGCATAAGTTATACAATTATTTGATGGATATATTTTTTGTATCTTAGTTTCAATAAGTTCCATAAACTCCCCTCCCTTCAATATTAATATTCACAATTTCCTGGTGTTCTAGGGTATGGTATAACATCCCTAATATTTTCTACACCAGTGATATATATAAGTAATCTTTCAAATCCCATTCCAAAACCTGAATGAACACATCCTCCAAATCTTCTAAGATTTAAATACCACTTCATATCTTCTTCTTTCATACCTAATTCAGTCATTCTTCTAACTAGTTTAGTATAGTCTTCTTCTCTTTGACTTCCACCCATTAATTCTCCTGCTCCAGGTACTTCAAGATCAACTGCTGCAACAGTTTTCCCGTCATCATTTTGTTTCATATAGAATGCTTTTATATCTTTTGGCCAATTAGTAATAAATACTGGTCCATTAAAGTATTCTGTTATATATTTTTCATGTTCTTTTGCAATATCTTCTCCGTATTCAGGAGTAAACTCCCATTTAACATTAGCTTGTTTTAAAATAGTTATTACTTCTTCATGTGTAATTCTAGTAAAATGACTATTTACTAATTTATTTAATTTTTCAAGTAATCCTTTTTCAACAAATTTATCAAAGAAAGCCATTTCATCTTTAGCATTATCTAATACATATTTAACAACATATTTTAGCATACTCTCCATTACATCCATATCATCATTTAAATCCATAAATGCCATTTCAGGTTCTATCATCCAAAATTCATTAGCATGAGTTTTAGTGTTCGAGTTTTCAGCTCTGAAAGTTGGTCCAAAAGTATAAACTTTCTTATATGCAAGTGCAAAAGTCTCAGCTTCAAGTTGTCCTGATACTGTAAGGTTAGCTTGCTTACCAAAGAAATCTTTAGAGTAGTCTACTTTACCAGTACTCGCTACTTTATTTAAGTCAAGTGTAGTTACTTGAAACATTTCTCCAGCTCCTTCACAGTCACTAGCTGTTATAAGTGGTGCATGAAAGTAAACAAACCCTTTTTCTTGAAAATATTTATGTATGGCAAAAGCAGCTATACTTCTTACCCTAAAAACTGCATTAAATAGGTTTGTTCTAGGTCTTAAATAAGCAATTTCTCTTAAAAACTCTCTAGTAGGTCTACCCTTACTTTGTAATGGATAGTCTATATCTACATCTCCTAAAACAGTTATTTCAATTAACTTAATTTCATACTCTTGACCAGCACCTTCACTAAGTATAACAGTTCCTTTTACTTCTATACTACTTCCTACTTGTACTTTAGAAGCAACTTGATAAATATCATCACCACTAGTATAAACAACTTGTACTCCTTTAAAACTAGTTCCATCATTTAAATCAATAAAACCTAGTGTTGACTGATCTCTATTACTTCTAACCCAACCATCAATTATAACTTCAGTATCTAATAATTCTTTATATTTTAAATTTAACTCTTTTACATCAATTTTCACAATTTTATCTTCCTTTCTTGATCTAACTCAATTATATCTCCTATAATTCTTCTTAAATACTTATACTCTCTTTCTTTCTCATAAATATCTGACTCAAAAGCCGAAGCAACAAGTGCATCTCTCATATATTTATAAGTGTTTTCATGTTTAAAGAAATTAACATCAAACTTAATATCATAACTATTTAAATAAGTTCTTAAAAATACTAAACAAGTTCTAGTATTACCTTCTCTAAAAGGATGTACTTTCCATAAATCGCTTATTAAGGAAGTTACAAAATCTTTCTGCATTTCAATATCTAAACTAAGTAAATCAGTATTTCTAAGTATTTCAAATATCTCATTTAATTGGTAATCAATTTCACTTGGTTTAGCATATTCTACAGATTCATAAGAAAGTACTCTTCCTTGTTTATATATTTCTATAGTCCTATATTTACCTGCAAAAGAATATATATCGCTAAATAAATATTTATGTAATTCTAAAAAATAATCTTTACTACTTTCAAAATACATAGTTTTAAATATTTCATGTATTCTAGTAATAACTATATCACTCTCTGCTTGCTTTAATTTATTATTATCTTTAATATTTAATAAATTTTTAAGCACTCCTGTATTACTGTCAATATACGGATCACTCTTCTCCATAGTACTCCTTTAATTTTTCAACAATTTCTTCTTCTGTAATTAATCCTTTTCTTTGTTCTTCTATAAGTTCCCTTAAAAAACAACTTCCAGAACATCCATCACATTTATTTATTTCTTCACTAACAATCCATTCTAAGTCATTAAAATTGTTATTATTATCATTATTATCGTCTGGCATACTAGTCACTTCCTTTAATGATAATATTATACTACATTTTCATAAAAGAAAAAAGAGTTAATTTTCATAAGTTTTTTAACGTATTTTTAAATAATTTGCAAAATAAAAAAAGAAACATTACTTTTTAATGTATCTTAAAATTTGACTATTAGTCTCATCTATCATTTCTAATAAATATTCATGAGTTATACCACATTCAAACCTTTGTTGTACACCGAGTTTTTCTTTTATAATATGAAAGTATTCTTTATCAATTTCATTAATATGAGTAGCAACTTCTTTAAAAAGTTCTTCTCCCACATAATTCTTTTTAACTGTTTCTTCAAGCATAATTGGTCCATATATATAATAGAAATCATTTACTAACCAATCTAAATATGTTACATCATATTCTTTTAAATCACTATTTAATAAATACATATACTTATCTTTAGTTAAATTATAGGCATACACAAAATTATTTACTAAGCCATTTTTCATTGTTATATTTTCACATTTATATATAAATAATTTTTCCACCAAAACCACTTCCTAGATAAATTATAGCATAAGAAAAGTGTTTATTCAACAACATAAACACTTACTTTTTTCTTATCTTTTCCTAATCTTTCATATTTAACTATTCCATCAACTAATGCAAATAATGTATGATCTTTACCCATTCCACAGTTAGTACCTGGATAAATTCTAGTACCTCTTTGTCTATAAATAATAGAACCAGCAGTAGCCTTTTGACCATCAGCTAATTTAGCACCAAGTCTTCTACCAGCAGAGTCACGTCCATTTTTAGTTGAACCAACACCTTTATGGGATGCGAATAGTTGTAAATCTAATTTTAAAAATTTCACTATTTATTCCTCCTTAATTGTAATGTTTTTCTTGTAGTCACTTTCTATATCTTTAAGAGTTCTAACTAAGTTTTCTAGTAATTTATTAGTTATTTCACTTTCATTTATATTAGTTAATATAAATGGGTCACTCTCGTTATAAGTAATGCTTTCTTTATCAAAAGATAAACAAGCATTGATAGTTACAGTAAGCGACGTACTAACTCCCGCACATACAATGTCTTTACCGTATTCATCATACTTTGCATGTCCAGATAATATTATTTCTTTTATAAAATTATTTTTTCTTTTAACATTAACTTTAATCATACTAACCAACTATTTTCTTAATTTCTATTTTAGTGTATGGTTGTCTATGACCTTTAGTTACTCTAGAAGATTTAGTTTTATTTTTATATTTAAATACTCTTATCTTCTTTTGTTTTCCATGTTTTAAAACTGTTGCAGTAACACTTGCACCTTTAACAGTAGGTGTACCAACTTTTCCATCAACATATAATACTTCATTAAATGTAACATCAGAATTAACTTCATTATCAAGTTTTTCTACATATAAAGTATCTCCTTCAGTAACTAAATATTGTTTACCACCAGTTACGATAATTGCTTTCACTTTACATACCTCCTTCATTTTTAAGACGCGCCATTTAGGTAAGTATCACACTTTTGTTAACCTATTCTGTGCGGTTTACAAGGAAAGACTTCTTACAAACGAATTTATTGTACCATAGATAACTAAGAAATGCAAGTAAAAAGCAATGATTAGGCCATTTTTAAATTAAAAATTCAAAAAATAAGTTTACTTTATAAACAAAATATGTTATTATTAGTACATAAATTAATTAACGCACGCAAGTTTACGCCGATATTTATTATCTAGCGTTGGCGCGGGGTTAATTGATTTTTTTATTTTAAGAAAATCCAATTTTATTATTTACAAAAGAAATAAAATATGGTACTATTAGTACATAAATTAATTAACGCACGCAAAACTTGCCCCGATATTTATATCCAGGGTTCAGACGCGGGGTTAATTAATTTTTTTATGTCTAAAATATCATATAAATATTTTTTCTTATCTTCACTATTTCTTATTAATACAACCGCTTCATATATATTTTCTTTTACATCATCTTTAATACTAAAAACTATTTTGTACCTATAAAATCCATATTTAGCATCTTTAACATGCTTTAATTTCTTATAATTTACAAACTTTCTATCAAAAGAATTACTAATAATTTCCTTCAAGTATTTACTCAATATGCCTTTTAGTTTTTTAGTATTTATATTTAAACTTTGTGAGTACTTAGAAAACGAATACTCTCTACTAGTTTTCTTATCAATAATAACATTGTTATTAGTTTCTGTTATCTTATAAACTTTGCCTCTTTGGCTATTTATATTTTTTACAGTTTCTTTATTTATAGTTTTAAAATTCATATTATCAAAATCTTTATCTACTATCCGAAGTCTATTAAAACTGCCATCAGCATTATAAACTTCAGTACTTTCGCATACCTCAAACGAACTTTCCGGTGTGTAGTCCAAACATTCACAACTTATAATATTGACTATCATATAATCACCCTTCGTTTAGAATTTATTATACTAATTTATGAATCAACTTTCAAGCGTATATTAAAAAAATATAGACCAGACCAGTCTATATTTTAAATTCATCAAAGAAGTCACTCATTGTTAAAGTTTCATAAACTTGTTCTTCTTGTTTTTTATCTTCTTTAGGTTCTTCTTTTAACTCTTGAGTTTTTTCTTCTTTTTTAGGTGTTTCTACACTACTACTTTCTTCATGTTCAGGAGTACTTGCTAGCGCATCGTCTATCACTTTAAGTCTTGCTTCTTTAAATACATCAGTTAAATCTTTCTTAGATATCGTACTACCTGTACTAGATTTATCCATAATATTAATCTCACTTGACTTAATTGTTTCAGTTTCTTCCCTTATAAGACCATAATTAGTTTTAGAACTTCCTGCATAACATTCAGTTATTTTATATTTCTTTGATTTTGGACTATGTAAGATATTATCGCCTTTTAAACTTCTCTTACTATAATCTATTTCTTCTAGTTTTATTCTTTTAGCAGTATTTTTATCAGTGAATATAGTAATGTATTCATGGTTTTCATTAGTTACAAACGCACTTACTACATTATCACTCACTAATTTAATACCTTTAACTCCACTTGTTTTTAATCCAACAACAGGTATTTCTTCTTTGTTAAACTTAAGAGCAAACCCGTTTTCTGTAACTATATATACTACTCCATCATTTATACTTGCACTTACTACTTCATCATTATCTTTAAGTTTAAATATAGTCATAGGTTTAGAGTATCTTGTAACTGGTAAATTAGATAATTCAGTTTGCTTTACAAAACCATCTTTACTAAATAGTGTTATAGTTCTAGAGTCAAAATTCTTTATACCAAAACTTGCAATAATAGTTTCTCCTTCAGATAAAGGGATATAACTACTTATATGTTTACCAATATCTTTATATTTACATTCAGTAATATCTCTTACTGGTAAATAACAATAATTTCCTAAATTAGTAATTAGTATAATTGTATCTATATTATTAATTTTATATAAACCTATTAAATAGTCTTTTTCTTTTAATACATAATCAGTTTCATTATTAGAATTATATACCTTTATACTTAACTTTTTAATATATCCACTTTTACTTACACTTACTATAAAGTCTTCCTTAGGTATCATACTTAACTCGTCTATCTTAATTTCAGTAATTTCATCTTTAATAATAGTTCTTCTAGGAGTTGCAAACTCTTTCTTAATACTTCTAAGTTCTTCTTTCATTACTCCTTTTAAAACACTTTCATCATTTATTACACTTGTTAAATATTTAATAAGTTCAAGTAAGTTAGCATGTTCATTTTGCAAGTCAGTAACATCAGTATTAGTAAGTTTATATAATTGCATCATAACAATAGCAGTAGCCTGTTCAGTAGTAAAATCATACTCTTTAACTAAGTTTTCTATTGCATCAGCCTTATTTTTACTTTTCCTAATAGTTTTAATTACTTCATCTAGTATATCTAGTGCTTTTATAAAACCTTCTACTATATGAAGTCTTTTTTTAGAATGCTCTAAATCAAACTTACTTCTATTTATTACAACTTCTTCTTTATGAAGAATAAATGCATCTAATATTTCAAGAAGTCCTAAAGTTTTAGGCCTTTTATTATCTATTGCAACAACATTAAAGTTATAGTTTATTTGTAAATCAGTATTTTTTAGTAAATAATTGATTATCAAATTAGCGTCAGCATCTTTTTTAAGTTCAATTACTAATCTAGCCATGTTAGTTCTATCTGACTCGTCAATTACATCAACTATTCCATCAATTTTTTTATCACTCTTAATGTCTTCTATCTTTTTCTTTAATTGTTCTTTTAAAACTTCATAAGGTATTTCTTTTATAAGAATTTGTTTTTTACCTTTTTCTTCAATAATTTCATAGTTAGCTTTTAATACTACTTTTCCTTTACCAGTAGTATATGCTTGAATTAGACCATCTTTGCCCTCAACTACACCACCTGTTGGAAAGTCAGGTCCTTTTATTATTTCTAGTATAGTATCAAGTCTGCAGTTAGGACTATCAATTCTTTTTATAGTCGCATCTATCACTTCGGCCAAATTATGTGGTGGAATGTTTGTTGCATAACCTGCACTTATTCCAGTAGATCCATTAACTAACAGTGCTGGAAAATGTGCTGGTAAAACAGTGGGTTCTAAGTCTTCATCACTATAGTTAAGCGTCATTTTAGCAGCATCTTTATTTATATCTGATAGCATTACATTTGCTATTTTAGAAAGTCTTGCCTCAGTATAACGACTTGCTGCTGGTCCATCTCCATCAATTGAACCATTATTTCCGTGTATTTCTACAAGTGGTTCACGCATTTTCCATCTTTGACTAAGCCTTACTAACGCATCATATATAGAACTATCTCCATGTGGGTGATAATGTCCCATGATGTCTCCAACCGCTTTAGCACTTTTTCTAAAAGGTTTATCATATGTGTTATGACTTTCATACATACTCCAAAGTATTCTTCTTTGAACTGGCTTTAAACCATCTCTAACATCTGGTAAAGCACGATCTTGTATAATACTTTTTGCATATCTTCCAAACCTATCTCCCATTATTTCTTCTAGAGTGTAATCATATATTTTTTCTACAATGTTTTCTTCAATTTTCTTTTTTGCCATAATTACCTCCTAAAATCATCTTCTAGAGTAAAGTCAACATTCTCATTTATCCAGTCTTTTCTAGGTTCAACTTTATCTCCCATTAACACACTTACTCTTTTTTCAGCAAGCATCGCATCTTCTATATTAACCTTTATTAAACTCCTATGTTTTGGATCCATAGTTGTCTCAAATAACTCTTCAGCATCCATTTCTCCTAGTCCTTTAAATCTATTTATTTTATAAGCACCTTTAATTTCTTTTCTCTTTATAGCTAGTTCTTCATCTGTTTGAATATACTCTTTTGTTTTATTATATTCAATACTATAAAGTGGTGGATTCGCAATATATAGCATACCATTTTCTATTAACCCTTTCATAAATCTATAGAAGAAAGTTATTAATAGTATTTGAATGTGTGCCCCATCATCATCAGCATCTGTCATAATTATAACTTTTCCATAATTACTATCTTTAGGATTAAAGTCACTTCCAATACCTGCACCTATTGTTTGAATAATTTGATTAATTTCTTCATTTCCATTTATATCATTAGTACTTGCTTTTTCACAATTTAAAACCTTACCTCTTAAAGGTAAAATAGCCTGTGTTTCACGATTTCTTCCTGTTTTAGCACTACCTCCAGCTGAATCTCCTTCTACTAAGAATAACTCATTCTTAGAGGGATCCTTCCCTGCTGCTTTAGTAAGTTTACCATTAAGTATTTTATTTTTATCACTTTTAGTTTTCCCACTTCTAGCTTCTTCTCTAGCTTTTCTAGCAGCTTCACGTGCAACCTTACTTTTAAGTGCTTTATCCATTATTAAAGAAGCAACACTTTTATTTTCTTCTAAATAATAACTAAATTTTTCATAAACAATACTTTCTACTACAGCTTTAGCTTGAGGTGTACCTAGTTTTCCTTTAGTTTGTCCTTCAAACTGTAACATATTTTCAGGAATATTAACACTTATTACTGCAGTTAAACCTTCTCTAGTATCACTTCCTTCTAAAGTAGTACTCTTTCCTTTTAATAAATTATTATTTTTAATATACTCGTTAAACACTTTAGTAACAGCTGTTTTAAAACCAACTTCATGAGTTCCTCCATCAATTGTTTTAACATTGTTAACAAATGATATAATATTTTCACTATATGAGTCAGTATAACACATTGCAATTTTAACATCTATTCCATTTTTAGTCCCTTCCATATCAATTACTTTATGTAAAGGTGTTTTATTTTCATTAATATATTCAACAAAACTAACTAGTCCATTTTCATAATGAAAGTTCACATGTTTATCTTCATTTTCATCATTTATTTCAATAGTTAAATTATTTATTAAAAATGCACTTTCTTGCATTCTTTCTTCAATAGTACTAAAACTAAATTTAACTGTATCAAATATTTCAGGGTCTGGCCAAAATTCTACCTTTGTACCAGTTTTTTTAGTTGTACCTATTTTTTTTAATGGCACATCTACATGTCCACCATTTTTAAAACTAATTTCACTTATACTACCATCTCTACAAATAGTAACTACCATCTTTTTAGATAATGCATTTACAACACTTGCACCAACTCCATGTAAGCCACCACTTACTTTATACCCGTCAGTTTCAAATTTACCCCCAGCATGTAAAACTGTATAAATTACTTCAGGTGTACTTTTTCCACTTTCATGCATTCCACATGGTACACCACGGCCTTCATCTTCAACAATAACACTACCAGTTTTAGTTAAAGTTACTTTAATTATATTACCATACCCGTTTATTGCTTCATCTACTGCATTATCAACAATTTCCCAAACTAAATGATGTAATCCTCTTTTATCAGTAGAGCCTATATACATACCAGGACGCTTTCTAACTGCTTCCAAGCCTTCTAATATTTTTATGCTTTTATCATCATAAGCCATTCTTTCACTTCCTAACATAATGTGTAAATATATACACTGTCTTTACTTTTCTTACCATTTAATCATATCACAAGATTTTACTTTTTGCAAAGCCTTACAAATAAAAAAGATAATATTTTAATTATCTCTTTCTTTTCAGTATTTAATTTTATACTATTTAGCAACCTGTCTCCGTTTCTTTTATTGTATAAGGATTTTCTGCTGAACCATCTCCACTAGAGTATTTCGCACATGATTTTAATGATAGGGCTGGGCGCACACCATTGTTGCTGTTGACGTAGTTGTAGTTCAAGCGGCCAGGGTTGGACGAACCGCGCACGATAAACATGCTAGAACCGCTGGTACTCGAATCGAGAGGAGACAACAACCACCAAAATTTTGAGCCTGTAGAACTACCATTTACACTATTATAATAATACCATGTTGGTGTATTTGCACCATATAGTCCACCTGCAAAACTTACTTCGTCTGCTGTCATTAATGCTATTGGATATGTTAGTTTTCCGTTTCCTGTACTTGTGTCTACTGTGAATTTATCTTCTGTTGCTGCACAGTCATAACTTGGTGTTTTATTTGTGCCTAGTCTTGTAAATGCTCCAAAGTTTATGCTATCTGATGATATACTTCTATCGTTACAATATACTGCTGTTGTACTTAAGTATTTTGTATAACCTTTTGCTTCTAAGTTGCTTATATACCAGTTATCTATTGTTGTTTTTATTGTACTGTTATTTGTATTTTCTCTTGCGCTTGATATACTTCCTAGGCTACCATACATATAACTTACATATGCTATATTATTAAAACTACTATTAAATGCTGATGTTCCTATATATGCGTCTGTTGCTGTAGTACTTGTT
>ENA-OUNS01002742-OUNS01002742.1-human-gut-metagenome-genome-assembly--contig:-NODE-2742-length-10709-cov-6.659283_pt1 | contig 10709 bp, 10 predicted proteins | sample MGYA00243237_ERZ505104 | MGnify/ENA primary metagenome ERZ505104 (study PRJEB26097, sample SAMN02711295) | human gut metagenome | biome: Gut microbiome | host: Homo sapiens | place: Denmark...
AGTGGTCGAACAAAGTCGGTGCAGGACGCACCGACAACAAACGACCACGATTGCAGAGACGCAAAGCCCACAAAGCGTTCTTATAGGGATAGAGAATTTGCTCTATTTTATAAAAAACAGACTTTTTCTACAAGCAAAAACCGCCCTGCGTCACAGAGCGGTTTTGCTTGAATAATAGAGAGGTATATATGAAAACTTTCGTTGTACTTAGGCGGAGCGTGTATAGGACGGCTTTTGCCGTCTTGCCGGCTCCAGTTATGTTAACCGTGCTTGTCGGCACGATATTTTTCAAGCCGAAACCTATCGGCTGATTTCGGTCATCGGAATCCTTTCCTCTGACTGTGACTATAGTATACCCCCTTTTTATGAATCATATAATAACGGGCGATGAAAGAAATGTGAAAAATCTTGAAACGAAGGTGTATATGGTGTATGTATCGTAGGGAATATTCTTCAATGACGTGCAAATTTCATCACAAAAAGTAAATCTGAAGCATACATTGCTATCCGCCGGTAACGCAACTTACGCAATCCGCCAACCGTCAGAACGGCGAATTTGAAGCGGCACACTGCCGCACGGAAAAGCCCCTTGTACCTTAGGGGGTGGTACAAGGGGCTTTCCTTTGGGTTATAATTCAGAGGCTATATAAATAGATAAAATCGAATTTAACAGCTGCGATCTCAGAAATATCAGAAATCAACTTCTGTATCGTAGTAGCAGCACTTAAGCAGCTTCTCCATCTCTTCCTGTGTAGGAATACGAGGGTTAGAACCTGTGCAAGCGTCTGCGATAGCATTCTTAGCGATCTCAGGTAATCTCTCCAGGAATACGTTTTCGGGAACGAAACCGTTTTCTGTAGGATAGCTGTCTGCACCGTAGTTCTTGATGCAGTGAGGAATCTTCAGTTCGTCATTCATCTTACGCAGATAAGCGATGAGGAGCTTTACCTTTTCGTCGTCATTTGCACCGCCAAGACCCATAAAGTCAGCGATTACGCCGTAACGCTTCTTAGCTGTTTCGTCCTTTGCGTTGAATGCGATAACCTTAGGAAGATACATAGCGTTTGCAGCACCGTGTATGATGTGTGCGCCGTAATCAGCGAATGCGGCACCTGTCTTGTGAGCCATTGAGTGAACGATACCGAGCAGAGCATTCGAGAATGCCATACCTGCGAGGCACTGTGCGTTGTGCATTGCATCACGCTTAGCCATATCGCCGTTGTAAGAACCAACGAGGTCGTTCTGGATCATCTTGATTGCGTGAAGCGCAAGAGGATCTGTAAAGTCGCAGTTAGCTGTTGAAACGTATGCTTCGATAGCGTGTGTCATAGCGTCCATACCTGTATGTGCTACGAGCTTCTGAGGCATTGTTTCTGCAAGATCGGGATCAACGATAGCAACATCGGGAGTGATCTCGAAGTCAGCGATAGGATACTTGATACCCTTGTGGTAATCTGTGATGATTGAGAATGCGGTAACTTCAGTAGCTGTACCCGATGTAGAAGAAATAGCGCAGAAGTGAGCTTTCTTTCTGAGTTCGGGAATACCGAATACCTTACACATATCTTCAAATGTGCAGTCGGGGTACTCGTACTTTATCCACATAGCCTTAGCTGCGTCGATAGGAGAACCGCCGCCTATTGCTACGATCCAGTCGGGCTGGAACTTGAGCATTGCGTCTGCGCCCTTCATAACTGTTTCAACAGAAGGATCGGGTTCTACATTCTCAAAGAGCTCAACCTCCATGCCTGCTTCCTTAAGATAAGCCTCAGCCTTCTGTAAGAAGCCGAAACGCTTCATCGAACCGCCGCCAACGACGATCATTGCCTTCTTGCCCTTAAAGCTCTTTAATGCCTCAAGTGCGCCCTTGCCGTGATAAACATCTCTTGGTAATGTAAATCTCATGTGAAATTCCTCCTGTTCGGCTTATAGCCGTTATTAATCTATATTTAGCTGTTATCATCGTGCGCCCTGCGTTATGTATTTGTGTTGCAGGACTTCTTTCTTTTGTTCGTTATTATTTTAACACACTGAGTCTGAATTGTAAAATATATTTTAGGAATATCGGTATATAATTATCTATATAACAGTATCGAATAAAATCCGCACAAATCCGCTTTTTATCGCCATTTGCCGTAGTAAAGCCGTTTGTGAGCTTTTTGTAACAAAATTGTGAAAAGTGCGTAAAAAGCTAAATGTCAATATATGGCTGATTTTTTAATGGATAAATATTGCATTACTGGAACTTGTCAAAAGGTCTGCCGCACCTGCTTACCGCATAGAACCGCTTTGAAAATCAAAGAACGCAGAGCATACACCCTGCGTTCGCTGTTTATTCTTCTTCCTTCGTGTTCTGATACGTCTTTAATATATCCTCCGCAACGGCTCTTTGCGTCTTTCTAAGATCCATTGCCTGCTTTTGAATATGCCTGTGCGCCTGTTCTTCCGTCAGATTCAGATACTGCATAAGCATTGACTTTGCACGGTTTACTATCTTCATATCCGATAACTGCTGTGACAGCTGGCGGTTTTCCTCCTCCAGCTTTGCCATTCCGATATGAGCCACCTCGGCAAGCTTTATTGTCTGTATAAGCATAGCCTTGTTGAAGGGTCTTGGGAGAACGAACGCACCGGTAAACCGTATCTTTTTCTGCACCTCGTCGGCAATCTCGTGCTTGGCAAGCACCACTACGCCGTTTTTTGCGTCTTTTGCTATATCTGCGACAAGATCAAGCCCGAATTCGTCCGAAAGGGGAGTGGAGATGATGACACTATCAAACCTTGATATATCTACGCCTCTTACGATAGCACCGCTTGTGAAAGTCGAGATGTTGTCGCAGTCAAGATCAATCAGAAGTCCTGCTATGCTGTCGCAGATTTCGCTTGTTTTGCCTGCTATAAGTACATTCATTCCGACACCCTCTTTCGTGGTATTGAAGCTCCCCGTACCGCTGTGTATTACGATAGCGAAGCCGCTTTATCTATATCTATTTTCGTCTGTTGTCAGTTATGCGTGTAAAGCTGCTTGTACGGGCTTGCTGTATTCGGTGACAGCTTGTAGAATCTGCCCTTTAACAGCTCGTTTGTATTATATCCGAAATTCTTTGCGAATTCATCGACATATTCTCTTATATCGGCCTTGTCACTGTCGTCTGCGACCTCGCACGAAACCTGTACGGGAAGACCCTTAGGCGCTTCGTCGCTTCTTATATACATATGACCGCCGTGCATTCCCGTTCCGCAGAACGAGCCTATCGGCGCTTTGCCGTCACAGCCTATGCCGAGAACGATTATTATTCCGCCTGCCTGATATTCGCCCAGAAAATCTCCGACCTTGCCGCCGATGATTATTTTCGGATAGAATTCGTGGTATTCCTTCATATGTATTCCTACACGGTAGCCTGCGTTGCCCTTTACGAATATCTTGCCCGAACGCATCGCATATCCTGTCGTATCACCGCAGTTTCCGTGGATGAATATCTCGCCGTTGTTCATTGTGTCGCCGATAGCGTCCTGACCGTTGCCGTGTACTATGATAGTGCTTCCGTCAAGATATGCGCCCAGAGCGTTTCCGGGAGTTCCCTCAACCGTTATCGTCTTGCCCGCAACACCGCAGCCGATATAACGCTGTCCCATAGCGTCGGTTATCGTTATATCGTTGTCGTCACATTCGACTATCTTTTTATTAAGGTCGTAATAACCTATTTCGTTAGCGTTTAATACTGTCATGGCTTATCCTCCGTTATTGCAGACATTAAGGGCATCATCAGTGCTTTTTGCCTGCGAGCTTTTCTTCACGTCTTGCCTTGCCGAACATCATCATCTGCGGCTTATCCCTGAGAAGATCGAGATCTACCTCGGTAAGCGGTATCTGCTCCTTTATCATAGAGGTATAGATACCTGCTCTTGCTACGTCGCCCATAAGGATGAAGCCCTTCAGCAGACCGTCCTTGAATACCAGCTTCTTGTAGATTTCCTTGTCTGCGTCCTCGGTAATGTCCTCATCGCCGTCATAGCTTCCGGCTGTTATGATATGCAGACCGTAGAAGCCTATGGCATTCATCGGTATAGCGTTCAGATAAAGCGTTTCCTCGCCTGCCATATTTTTACCTGCGACCTCGCCCTGCATAAATGCGTTAGGCAGAAGTGCGAGTATCCTGTCGGTATTTGACGAACAATCGTGGCTTACTGTGCAGTCGCCTGCGGCATAAACGTTGTCGATCGTTGTCTGCTGGTGAAGGTCGGTTATTATACCCTTTTCAACCTTGCCGCCCGCATCGCTTACAAGCTCTGTGTTAGGCCTTACGCCGACAGCGATTATAAGAATATCAAAATCCACCGTTTTGCCGTTTGTCAGCTTCGCACTGTTTTTTGAGAACTGCTCAACGCTTGTGCCGAGGATAAATTTCGTTCCTTTATCCTCAATGTGCTTTTGCATTATCTCGCCTGCACGGACATCAAGAATACTCGGGAGTATCCTGTCCGCAAGGTCAACTACAGTAATATCGGCATTCAGATGATGAAGTGCCTCCGCACATTTAAGACCGATAAGACCTGCACCTATTATAAGTACCTTTGTGCCGGCTGTGACTTTTTCACGGATAGCCTTTGCACTGTCCCACGTCATGAATGTGAACTTGTCCTCGACTTTATCAATGTCCTTCATCGGAGGAACAAACGGTTTTGAACCCGTTGCTACCAATAACTTATCATACTGTACTTTCTCTCCGTTGTCAAGTACCACACAGCCGTTTTCGATTTTCTCGGCACGCACCGAGAAGATGACCTTTACATTGTTCTTCTCGTAGAAATCAGGCTCTCTGTAGTATATCTTGTCGTCGGCAACCTTGCCCTCAAGCCAGTAGCTTATAAGCGGCCTTGAATATGTGTGATATGCCTCGTCCGTGATTATCGTTATACTGCCGTCCCTGTCAACCGAGCGTATTCCCTGTACCGCACCTATTGCGGCGGCGGAGTTTCCTATGATAACATACTTTTTCATTTCGCTCCTCCTTATCTTTCCTCAAGGACGATAGCCTTGTTCGGACAGCCCTTTACACAGGCAGGCTCGCCGTTGTTGTTCTTCATGCAAAGGTCGCATTTCTGTATGACCTTTGAATCCTCGCTTGTTACGATACAGCCGTAAGGACAGGCAAGCACGCAGGTGTAGCAGCCTACACAACGGCTCTCGTCACACGAAATAACGCCGTCCTTCTGCGATAAAGCGCCTGTTATACAGCTCTTTACGCAAAGAGGAGTTTCACAGTGACGGCACTGTACGGCAAAATTTATTCCGCTGCCTTCCTCGACCTTTATTCTCGGTATCGGCTTTTTGCCGTTTGCAAAAGCCTTTATCATATTTTCGGCTCCGCTGTTTGCGGCGGCACAGTAATATTCGCACAGATGGCACGCAAGGCACCAGTCCTCGTTAACGTAAACTCTTTTCATTTTACTTCTCCTTTATCACTGACCTGCGTGCTGTATGCCGAGTATCTCAAGCTCTTTTTCGTTAAGGCCGATACCTCTGAGCATAAGTCTGTTGCCCTTGAGAGCCTCTACGGAGTTGATACCCATACCGCCCATCATTTCCTTGATCTCGTGATCCCACGCATGAACAAGATTTACAAGACGCTGATAACCGATGTTGGGGTTAAGACGCTTTACAAGGTCAGGACGCTGTGTTGCGATACCCCAGTTGCACTTGCCTGTCTGACAGCTTCTGCAAAGGTGACAGCCGAGCGCCAGCAGAGCGGCAGTGCCGATATAACAAGCGTCCGCACCGAGTGCGATAGCTTTTACCACGTCCGAACTTGAACGGATAGAGCCTGCGACTACTACAGAAACCTCGTTTCTGATACCCTCGTCACGCAGACGCTGGTCAACGCTTGCGAGTGCAAGCTCGATCGGGATACCTACATTATCTCTTATTCTTGTGGGAGCCGCACCCGTACCGCCTCTGTAACCGTCTATTGCGATAATGTCCGCACCCGAGCGTGCAATGCCGGAAGCGATAGCGGCAACGTTATGAACTGCGGCAATCTTTACGATGACGGGCTTTTTGTACTCTGTAGCCTCTTTCAGCGAAAGAACAAGCTGACGTAAGTCCTCTATCGAATATATATCGTGGTGGGGAGCAGGGGAGATAGCGTCCGTTCCCATAGGGATCATTCTTGTTCTTGAAACGTCCTCAAGAATCTTTGCACCGGGGAGATGTCCGCCGATACCGGGCTTTGCACCCTGACCCATCTTGATTTCTATTGCCGCACCCGTTTCAAGATAATCCTTGAATACGCCGAAACGTCCCGATGCGACCTGTACTATAGTATTGGGGCCGTACTGATAGAAGTCCTTGTGCAGACCGCCCTCGCCCGTGTTGTAGAATATGCCAAGCTCCGTAGCCGCTCTTGCGAGGCTCTCGTGAGCATTACGGCTGATAGAGCCGTATGACATAGCCGAGAACATGATAGGTGTCGAAAGCTCAAGCGTAGGTGTCGTTTCCGTCTTTACACTGCCATCCTCGTTGAAAGAAACGTTCTTCGGCTTCTTTCCGAGGAATACCTTTGTTTCCATAGGCTCACGCAGAGGGTCGATAGGCGGATTCGTTACCTGAGAAGCGTTGAGCAGTATCTTGTCCCAGTAAACGGGATATTCCTTCGGGTTACCCATTGCCGAAAGAAGAACGCCGCCCGTTTCCGCCTGCTTGTAGACCTCCGTCATTATCTGCTGGCTCCAGTTGGAGTTGTTCCTGAACTTATTGGGGTTATCTACTATCTTCAATGCGCCCGTAGGACAGATACATACGCATCTCTGGCAGTCAACGCACTGCTGGCTGTCCGAGATCATCATATCAAGATCTGCGTCATATCTGTGTACCTCGTTTGAACACTGTCTTGCACACGCCTGACATTTTATGCAACGGTCCTTATCTCTTATAACATCAAATAAAGGCTGAAAATAATTAAGTGCCACTGTTACCGCTCCCTTTCTTACTTCTTTTCGTTCAGCTTGACGATGATAGGCTCTCCGCCTCTCGGTGACCAGATACGGTCAACAACGGGACAGATGGCTCTTATCGCACATTCCTCGCTCGCAAGGTAAACCATATCGCCCTTTTCTGCGGCAACCATTGAACGCAGCTTAAGTCTGTCGTTGAGTGCCATAAGGCCTCCGTCAAAGCCGAGGATTATCGAGAACGGTCCTGTTATCAGCAGGCTTGAGAATACGTTTCTGAAGTATTTCAGCTTCTGTCTTTCGCTCTCGCTGTATTTATCCGAGTCTATCTCACTCCAGAAAGGAGCGGCGATTATCTTCGCTATATCTTCAAGACACAGCTTCTGTTTTCTGTTGAGGAAGTCTATTATATATGTGATTACCTCTGTATCTGTAAGCAGGTTGCATTTATAGCCGTACATTTCAATATATCTTCTGTTTGCGTCGTAGGAAGAGATCTCACCGTTATGTACTATGGTATAATCAAGCAGTGCAAACGGATGAGCGCCGCCCCACCAGCCCGGAGTGTTCGTGGGGTATCTGCCGTGCGCTGTCCAGGCATATCCTGCGTATTCCTCAAGTCTGTAGAACTTTCCGACATCCTCAGGGTATCCTACCGCCTTGAATACGCCCATATTCTTACCGCTTGAGAAAACGTATGAACCGTTTATCTTGTCGTTTATGTTGATAACGCACTGAGCGACAAACTCTCTTTCGTCAAGCTGACTTTCGGTGAGCTTTGTCGGCAGGGGATTCACGAAATATCTCCATATCAGCGGCTCGTTTGTAATATTCGGGTGCTTTCTCGTGGGGATACGGGAAAGGTTCACCACGTCAAAATGCTTGTCAAGAAAACGCTCGGTTTCCACCCTGGCCTCGTTTGAATCGTAGAAAATATGGAATGCGTACTGATCCTTGTACTCCGGATAGATTCCGTATCCTGCAAATCCGCCGCCCAGACCGTTTGACCTGTCGTGCATATAAGATATAGACTTTACTATCTTGTCACCGCATATTCTGTTGCCGTCCCTGCTTATAAAGCCTGAGATAGCACAACCGGCGGGGATTCTGACCTGACCTTCTTTTTCCAGCATAAGCTCACTCCTGTTCGGTGTCTGTTTGTTTCTGAACGTTTTTTGGACGTTTTGAATCCGATAATTTCATTTTTGGGGACAAAAACAGCAGGCAACAGATGAATCGACCTGCAAATCTGCGGTATTTTGTAAATTAACCGTAAATTCAAGGAGTATTTGCAGTAAAATGAAACGTTTGCTTCAAATTTACCGCCATCTGAAACAGCTTTGTTTCGTTAATTGCCTGCAGCCGTTTTGACTACAGTTGTAATTATATCACGGGTTTGCGGTGTTGTCAATACATTTCTGCAAGTTTTTTAAATGAAACTTGCAGAATATTTTCTTGCAATTTTACATTCCGATTATGCAAAATGACGGCAGAACCGCTGTACCGTCATTTTTCAAAAACCGATTGCTATTATAACTGCACTGTGAAATATATCACCAACACCGCTAAAACATTTTCTGTACCGACAAGGCATTAATATTTTCGTAAGTATATCTGTACACCTGCACTGACATTTACCCTTCAAAAAAACGCACTATCCCTTGCCTCGCACCACGTTCTTGCCTCCCTTGTCAAAGGTGAGGTGCTGTCGCCCGAAAAAATTCGGGCGACTACCGGAGGGATTGCCACGCCCAACCTCTTCATCCCACATTCGCACTTTCCGGACAAAGTAATAAAGCACCCTTCCGCAACATATATTTGTACTAAAAAAACGAAAGCAGGTAACGTCATGGTAAAACGCAGAAGTTACAAAGCGGCGATAAAGAAGCTCAGACCTTTTGTGAAAGGAACTATAGCCGGAACAGTGACAGCGGCGGTTTTTACCGTTATCGGTGCATTTTTGTTTAATATTGCCGATGCTCCTTCGGGAGCCGACAGCGTAATGGCATATGTTTCACTCGGCGCATCCGCTGTCGTCTGCGGAATGTTCTTCGGCGGCGGCAGAGGAAAAAACGGCTTTGCGTGGGGAACGCTCGGCGGCCTTGCAATGTTCGCCCTTTGCTTTGCCGTCACACTTATATCCGGCGGATTTACTGGAACGGAATTTCTGCCTAAGCTGATAAGCTCTGCAGTGTGCGGTTGTATCGGCGGAATAATCGGTGTCAATATTGCGGCTGAGCGATAAAGGCCTGCCAATAAAATATTTCTATAGACAAACAAAGAAAAATGTGGTAGAATTACCTTAAACCCTGTAAGTTTAGGGCTAATTAAAAAATCAAAGGAAGACTTACTATGAAAAAATATTCCATAGAAACGCTTGCGGTTCACGCAGGCTATGAAACAGACGAAGCTACAATGTCGGTAACTCCGCCCCTGTACGAAACAAATGCCTATGTGTTCAAGAATGCCGAACACGCAAGAACGCTCTTTGAGCTTAAAGAGCCGGGCAACATCTACTCAAGGCTCCAGAATCCCACCTGCGATATTCTTGAACGTAAGGTAACAGCTATGGACGGCGGTGTTGCGGCACTCTCGTTTGCGTCCGGACATGCCGCTATATTCAATACTATAATAAACCTCTGCAGTGAGGGCGACGAGCTTGTTTCGTCCATAAACATCTACGGCGGTGCGATAAACCTGCTCGGAATCACATTAAAGAGAATGGGCATCACGGTAAAGTTCGTTGACCCCGATGACCTTTCCGCCTGGGAAAATGCCGTAACCGACAAGACAAGGCTGTTCTTCACCGAGCTTATCGGCAACCCCAATGCAAACGTAGCGGATATTGAGGAGATCGGTAAGATAGCCCACAAGCACGGCATCCCGTTTGTAGTAGACAGCACCTTCACGACACCCTATCTTTGCAGACCTATAGAGTGGGGCGCAGATCTTGTTATCCACTCCGCAACAAAGTTTTTGGGCGGTCACGGCAGTGTAATGGCAGGCGTTGTAGTAGACAGCGGAAAGTTCACGTTCAAGGGCAATCCCAGATTCCCGCTCTTCAACGAGCCTGACGTATCCTATCACGGTGTAGTGTTCGCCGATCTCGGCGAGCTGGCATTCATCTCAAGACTCCGTGCGCTCATAACAAGAGATATAGGCGCCTGCCTTTCAGCGTCTGCGGCTCACACCTGCCTTACAGGTATGGAAACGCTTGCTCTGCGTATGCAGCGCCATTGCGAAAACGCACTTGCAGTAGCAAAATTCCTTGAAGCCCACCCTGCCGTTGAAAAGGTAAATTATCCTGCACTGCCCTCAAACAAGTATTACGAGCTTTGCAAAAAGTATTGTCCCAAGGGTGCAGGCGGTGTGTTCACATTTGTTATCAAGGGCGGCAAGCCCGCAGGCGAAAAGTTCATGAACAGCCTTGAGCTTTTACAGATAGTTGCAAACGTCGGCGATGTAAGAAGCCAGGTTATCCACCCTGCTTCAACAACGCACAGCCAGTTATCGCCCGAACAGCTCGTAGCCGCAGGAATAAGCGAGGGTACGGTAAGACTTACTATCGGTATCGAGGATATAAACGATATTATTGCGGATATTTCTCAGGCGCTCGATAAAGCGACTAAGTAACATAAAATGATGTTTTATGGGGTTTGGGGCGTTGCCCCAAGCGGGATGAGGGCGGCAGCCCCACAATTAGCCCGGCACGGACGCCGGGCGTGTATGCCCAAAGGCTCTGCACGATGCAGAGCCAA
>ENA-OUNS01002754-OUNS01002754.1-human-gut-metagenome-genome-assembly--contig:-NODE-2754-length-10647-cov-5.507270_pt1 | contig 10647 bp, 9 predicted proteins | sample MGYA00243237_ERZ505104 | MGnify/ENA primary metagenome ERZ505104 (study PRJEB26097, sample SAMN02711295) | human gut metagenome | biome: Gut microbiome | host: Homo sapiens | place: Denmark: Copenhagen...
GAATTTTTTTAGTGTATTCATAAACAAATAAATCCTCCCTATTTTTTCTTATATACATTAGTTTAGCATAAGTAAATGTTCTTGACAAGAAAGTCGGGGTATGATAAAAATGTTATTACTGTTAAAAACAATGCAAAGAAGTGGAAAAAGTCAGGAGAACGATCAATGAATTTATATCTTGCCCCATTGGAGGGAATCACAGGACATATTTATAGAAATGCATTACATCAGTGCTTTGACGGATTCGATAAGTATTTTATTCCGTTTATCAGTCCGAATCAGAAAGGACATTTCAGCACAAGAGAGAAGAAGGATGTGATGCCGGAGCATAATCAGGGAATGTATGCAGTGCCGCAGATCCTTACGAATAACGTGGAAGATTTTTTGTGCACAGCTCAGAAACTTGGAGATTACGGATATAAAGAAGTGAACCTGAATCTTGGATGTCCGTCTCGAACTGTTGTGACGAAGGGAAGAGGAGCGGGATTTTTGGATGAGCCACAGAAGCTGGATCGATTTCTGGATGCGGTTTTTGAGAAATGTAATCTGGAAATCTCAATCAAAACAAGAATCGGAATGGAAGATCCGGAGGAGTTTGAGACAATCCTTCCTATCTATAATAAATATCCGCTGAAGGAGCTGATCATTCATCCGCGTGTGCAGAAGGAGTTCTATAAGAACACACCAAAGCTTGATACATATGCATGGGCAGTGGAACATAGCGAACATCCGCTTTGCTATAATGGGGATATCTGTTCTGTGGAGGACATGGAACAGTTGAAAATAAGATTTCCACAGACAGATACTGTGATGATGGGGCGCGGCGTGCTGGCCGATCCGGCACTTGGAAGAAAGCTAAAAGGCGGAAGTGCCGAAACGATAGAAGAGCTAAAGAAATTCCATGATGTTCTCTATGCGGCATATTGTGAAGAAATGTCAGGAGACCGGACAATTCTCTATAAGATGAAAGAAATGTGGTTCTATCTTCATCCCATCTTTACAGATGGAAAGAAGTATTTCAAGAAGATTAAGAAATGTGAGAAATGTGTAGTATATGAATCTGTAGTGAAGGAATTGTTTTTGAAAGAGAATATTCTGGAAAAATGATTTACGCGAGCAACGAGCCAAAGTCCGTGCTTGCACGAGACCTTGGCGACTGCCGCGATAACGAGCGTCAGCGAGTGTACGCGAGCAACGAGCCAAAGTCCGTGCATACACGAGACCTGGGCGACTGTCGCGATAACTTGAGAAACTCGCGGAGTGTGTTTTTCACAGTTTGAGTAACGAGGGGGGATGGAAATGGAAAATGGACAGGTATTACATAGTAGTCTATATGTGGAACAGATTGATAAGTTTGCAGTTTCATTAAAACAGTTAGCGAAAACATTTTTGAAATTAGAAGAAAAAAAGCAGACATTTTCAGAAGAAGAGATTGATGAAATGTTTGCCTGCGTAAGAGAAGAAGTGTGTGAAAAATGTGAGAAAAACAGTTGGTGCTGGGGGGAAAACTATATTCAGATGTATCAGATGGGATACGAGATTCTTGCAGCAGTAGATCAGTATGGAAATGAACTGGATGCAGAGACAAAAAGAAAACTGATGCAGCGATGCATTATGGCTCCGCGGTTTTATCGGGGGATGCTTGACAGTTTTCACGAAGCAAGACAAAATATGATCTGGATCAATCGTATCGCAAGAAGCCGGGAAGGGTGTGCAGCCCAGCTTGATCTATTTGCAGATATGCTGCAAAATATGGCGAAAAATCTGGAAGACAGCATATTTACAGATGAAAGGTTGGGGAAACGGATCTTGTCTCAATTAAAAAGAAAAGGAATACGTGTACTTTCCATGCATTTTCTTGTGAATGGAGAGGGAAAATATGAATTGCATCTGACGATGCGCACCTGGAAAGCGGAAAAGATTCCGGTAAAAAGTCTGGCAGGGATTCTGAGTAATCTGACAGGAAGAAGATTGATTCCGGGAAAAGAAGGGGCGCAGTTGATCGGAGCGGATTATACAACAGTGGTCTTCCGAGAAGGACCATCCTATTACACAATATCCGGAATAGCAAGAATCGGAAAAGGCTGCAGTAATATTTCAGGGGACAGTTTTACGATGATGGATCTTCCGGGTGGTAAAAGGGGAGTTGCATTGTCAGATGGCATGGGATGTGGGCAGGCTGCCTGTCGGGAAAGCACACTTGTGATAGAACTTCTCGAAGAACTTCTGGAAGCGGGATTTCCGGAAAAGACTGCGATCCAGATGATCAATACAACACTGGTCTGCGGAAGAGAAGAAATCCATTACTCTACGATCGACCTTACAGTGTTTGATCTGTATACAGGGGAATGTGAATTGATCAAGGCAGGCGCATCCTCAACTTTTATCCGAAGAAAGGATCAGATTGAGCATCTGACATCGACAAGCCTTCCGATCGGAGTGATGAATTCACTTGAAATAGATTCAGTGAAACGGCAGTTGACGGATGGAACGTATGTAATCATGCTGACAGATGGAGTGCTGGATGCACTTCCGGTAGGAGAGCAGGACTTCCTTCTTGAAACAATCATAAAAGGAACGGAAATACGAAACCCAAAGGAACTGGCCAGACACATTTTACAGCAGGTACTTAACTGGACAGGAAAAGAACCGGAGGATGATATGTCAGTTTTGGTTGCAGCTTTGTGGAAATGCAGAAAGTAGTCATTGACATAGAAGTAACCGTTAACGTATAGTTGAGGTATGATGGATAAAAGATTAGAAAAGATTGAAAACTATATCAGACAATATCATATGATAGAAAAAGGGGACAGGATTGTCATAGGTGTATCGGGTGGCGCAGACTCTGTATGTCTGCTGATGGCACTTTGTTCATTGCAGGAAAAGCTGGGATTTCAGGTGCTTGTCTGCCATGTGAATCATGAACTGCGCGGGGAGGAGGCTGCACAGGATGAGGCATATGTGGAAATGCTTTGTCATAAAATGCAGGTTCCTTTTTTTGCATTTCATGAAAATGTGGAATTAATTGCAAAAAAGCGGAAAGAATCATTGGAGGAAGCAGGCAGATATGTGCGAAGACAGGCATTTGAACAACTCTGTAAAGAACAGGGCGGGACAAAGATTGCAACAGCGCATCATAGTAATGACAATGCAGAAACAATGCTTCTTAACATGGCAAGAGGAACCGGGCTTCGCGGATTGTGTGGGATAAGACCAGTGTATGGAAAATGGATTCGCCCACTTCTGGAATTGTCCAGGGAAGAGATTGAACAGTGGTTGAAAGATTGTGATATCAGATATTGTGTTGACGAAACGAATCAGGAAGATGAATACACAAGGAACCGGATTCGTCATCATGTAATTCCGACATTAGAAGAACAGGTTAATACAAGGACGGTAGAACATTTTGTGAAGCTCAGTGAACAGGCAGAAGAAATCTATGAATATCTGGAAAAACAGACAGATCAGGCATGGAATATCTGTGTAAAACAGACAGACGGACTTCAAAGCAGGAAAGAAATATTTCTCAAGGCAGAGGAAATGAAACACCTTGATCCTGTGATAAAGAAATTACTGATCCAAAGATCAGTAAGTGAAGTGGCAGGGGCACAGAAAGATATTGAAAGCAGGCATATCCTGGCGGTACTGCAACTGTTTGAACGGCAGACAGGACGGCAGATCGATCTTCCGTATAGTGTTACAGCCAAAAGAATGTATGAGGGAGTTCTGCTTGCAAAAGGTGATAAAAAAGTTACATCTGTACATCAGAAAGAGAAAAGAAAAGAAGAGAGTAATTTTGTTCTACAGCTTCAGATTCCGGGAGAAACAAAGATCCCGGGAACAAATTTGAAAATCTGCTGTACAATCAGCGGTGAAAATGAGAAGAATTCAGCAAAAGCGATACCACAAAAAAGCTACACGAAATGCTTTGATTATGATATAATAAAAAGCAGTCTCTGTGTGAGATACAGACGACCCGGAGATTATTTTACAATTGATGGGGAAGGAAAGAAAAAGAAGCTGAAGAGTTACTTTATTGATGAGAAGATTCCGCAAGAAGAACGGGACAGACAGCTTCTGATCGCAGAGGAAAGCCACATCGTATGGATTCCGGGCAGAAGGATGAGTTCGTACTACCAGGTGGGAGACCAGACGAAAAAGATTCTTAAGATAAAGATTATGGAGGAATAGAACAATGGCTGAGAAGATTAAAGTGTTAATTTCAGAGGAAGAAGTAGATGCAAGAATTCGTGAACTCGGAGAAAAGATCAGTAAAGAGTATGAAGGAAAGCAGATCCATCTGATCTGTGTTCTGAAAGGTGGAGTATTCTTTATGTGCGAACTTGCAAAGAGAATTACAGTTCCGGTATCTATGGACTTTATGTGTGTTGGAAGCTATGGAGACGGAACAAAATCCAGTGGTGTTGTAAGACTTGCGAAAGATCTGGATGAGTCTATTGAGAATAAGGAAGTATTGATCGTGGAGGATATCATTGATTCCGGTAATACACTGTATTATCTGATGGACGTACTTCGTCAGAGAAAGCCGGCAAGTCTCCGTCTTTGCACATTGCTTGATAAACCAGACCGCCGTGTGAAAGATGTGCACGTAGACTGGACAGGATTTGAGATTCCGGATGAGTTCGTAGTTGGATACGGACTGGATTATGCACAGAAGTATAGAAATCTTCCATACATCGGAGTAGTAGAAGTCGCAGAATAGAAAGGAAGCAATAATAAATTGAATAATGACAGAAAAAGCAGAGGTCTGAGTGGGGCAACGATCATCAGTTTTGTTGTGATCCTTGTTGTGGTTCTGTGGATGGCGAACCAGCTTCAGATGCATCAGCAGGAGATGACATATACCTCCTTTGTCTCTGCAGTACAGGGAAAAAATGTTTCTGATGTTTACATCAATCAGAACAGTGCAGTTCCGACAGGAACCGTCTCTGTTACATTGAAAGATGATGGTAATACAAGGAAAGTGAATGTGTCAGATGTTGAGCAGGTAGAGAAGCTTCTGACAGAGAATCAGGTGGAGTACAGGCTTTCGGATGTACCGAAGGATTCTATGTTGACAACAGTTGTAGTTCCGATGCTGATCACACTTGGTGGAGTATTTCTGATCTTTTTCCTGATGAGCCGTCAGAACGGCGGGGGAAATTCTAAGGCGATGAACTTTGGAAAGAGCCGCGCAAAGATGAGTACGAAGAATGAGATCAAGGTTACATTTCGTGATGTTGCAGGATTGAGAGAAGAGAAGGAAGAACTGGAGGAGATCGTAGATTTTCTGAAAGATCCGAAGAAATACATCCAGGTTGGAGCACGTATCCCAAAAGGGGTTCTTTTAGAAGGACCTCCGGGAACCGGTAAGACACTTCTTGCAAAGGCTGTAGCCGGTGAGGCAGGAGTACCATTTTTCAGCATTTCGGGCTCAGATTTCGTTGAGATGTTTGTTGGTGTGGGTGCTTCCCGTGTCCGTGATCTGTTCCAGGATGCGAAGAAGAACGCACCATGTATCATATTTATTGATGAGATCGATGCAGTCGCAAGACGCCGCGGAAGCGGTCTTGGCGGTGGTCATGATGAGCGTGAGCAGACCCTGAACCAGCTCCTTGTAGAGATGGATGGATTTGGTGTAAATGAAGGCATTATCGTAATGGCAGCGACAAACCGTAAGGATATTCTGGATCCTGCAATCTTAAGACCGGGAAGATTTGACCGTGATGTCCTTGTCGGACGTCCGGATGTAGGGGGCAGAGAAGAGATCCTGAAAGTTCATGCGAGAAATAAGCCGCTTGGAGATGATGTGGATCTGAAGCAGATTGCCCAGACAACGGCAGGATTTTCAGGAGCAGATCTTGAGAATCTTCTCAACGAGGCTGCAATTCTGGCAGCGAAGGAGAACAGGGTGTACATTCAGCAGTCTGATATCCGTCATGCATTTGTGAAGGTCGGAATCGGTCCGGAGAAGAAGAGCCGTATCGTTTCTGAGAAAGAACGCAGGATTACAGCTTATCATGAAGCCGGACACGCGATCTTGTTCCATCTGCTTCCGGATGTAGGACCGGTTTACAGCGTATCTATCATTCCGACAGGCGGAGCCGGCGGATATACGATGCCGCTTCCGGAGAAGGATGATATGTTCAATACAAAGGGGCATATGCTTCAGGAAATTACAGTTTCCCTTGGCGGACGTGTTGCAGAAGAAGAGATTTTTGATGATATCACAACGGGAGCTTCCCAGGATATCAAGCAGGCAACAGCAATTGCAAAATCAATGATCACGAAGTTCGGTATGTCTGAAAGACTGGGGCTGATCAATTATGATAATGACAGCGATGAAGTATTCATTGGACGTGATTTCGGTCATACATCAAGAGGGTATGGCGAAAAAGTGGCCGGAACGATTGATGAAGAAGTGAAACGTATTATTGATGAGTGTTATTTGAAAGCGCGTACACTTATTCAGGAGTATCATCCGGTACTCGAGAAGTGTGCACAACTGCTTCTTGAGAAGGAAAAGATAACAAGAAGTGAATTCGAAGCACTGTTTGCAGACAGTGAGGTTGAAGGATAGTAGTTATTATATGTATTTAGAATAAGATACCCTCTGCCGGCGGGCAATCCCGTGTTGGCCGGGGGTATTTTGGTTCTATTTTAGAATAGTTTTAAGAATTGAGTTAAAGGAGGCTAAACAGGTGAATAGAGAAGCACTGTTTTGTGACGGTACAGGTGATTATGTCTGTCCGGCAGAGCCTGAGATAAATGAAAAAGTAGTGTTGCGATTTCGTACGGCACATAATGATGTTGATGAAGTGAAACTTCACATCGGAGAACAGGAGTATCCTATGTGGAAGACACGTACGAACGGTGAATTTGACTTTTACGAGATTGAGTATCAGCTTGGTGAGGATATCTTAAGATATTGTTTTGAAATCAAGCAGGGAGCAGAAATCTGTTTTTATAGTAGGTATGGAATAACGGGGAAAAAAGAAAACTATTATGATTTTATTATTTCGCCGGGATTTAAAACACCCGAGTGGGCGAAAGGTGCTGTGATGTACCAGATCTTTGTTGATCGTTTTTATAATGGAGATCCGACAAATGATGTAGAGGATAACGAATATATTTATATTGGGGCACCGAGCCGCAAGGTGAAGGACTGGAATCAGGCACCGGAGGCAATGGATATCCGTAATTTTTACGGCGGGGATTTACAGGGTGTTTTAGATAAGCTGGATTATCTGCAGGATCTTGGAGTTGAAGTTATTTACTTCAATCCGTTGTTTGTTTCTCCGTCGAATCATAAGTATGATATTCAGGATTATGATTACATAGATCCGCATTATGGAAAGATTGTTGTGGATGACGGAGAAGTACTTCCGGCAGGTGCAAAGGATAATATCCATGCGACAAAGTATCAGCAACGCACAGGAGATATCCGCAATCTTGAGGCAAGTAATCAGTTGTTTATCAAACTGGTAGAAGAGATGCATAAGCGTGGAATGCGTGTAATTCTGGATGGTGTATTCAATCATTGTGGCTCTTTTAACAAATGGATGGACAGAGAACGTATCTATGAGCCGCAGCCGGATTATCCGAAGGGAGCATATGTAAGTAAAGAAAGTCCATATAATAGCTTTTTCCTGTTCCATGATGCGAGAAATGAGCTCTGGCCTTACAACGGAACATATGATGGCTGGTGGGGACATGATACATTGCCAAAGCTCGATTATGAGGATTCACCACAGCTTGAGCAGTACATTATGGATATCGGAAGAAAATGGGTATCACCGCCGTATAACGTAGACGGATGGCGTCTTGATGTTGCAGCGGATCTTGGATTCAGTAATGAATACAACCATATCTTCTGGAAGCGATTCCGAAAGGAAGTTAAGGATGCGAATCCGGATGCAATTATATTAGCAGAACATTATGGAGATCCGCAGGATTGGCTTCAGGGAGATGAGTGGGACAGCGTTATGAATTATGACGCATTTATGGAACCGCTGACCTGGTTTTTGACCGGTATGGAGAAGCATAGTGATGAATATCGTCCGGATCTGTGTGGAAATGCTGATAACTTTGTCGGAGCGATGCGTCATTTTATGGCAAGTATGCTGACACCATCTCTTCAGGTGGCAATGAATGAACTTTCAAACCATGACCATTCTCGTTTCCTGACACGTACGAACCACAAGGCAGGACGTGTGGCACAGCTTGGAACAGAAGCAGCTGAAAAGGATGTGAATAAGGCAATCTTACGAGAAGCGGTTATTATGCAGATGACCTGGATCGGTGCGCCGACGATTTATTATGGTGATGAGGCAGGACTTTGTGGATTCACCGACCCGGATAACCGGAGAACTTTCCCATGGGGGAACGAAGATAAGGAACTTCAGGCATTCCATAAAGAAGTGATCCGTATCCACAAGGAAGAGAAACCGCTGAAAAAAGGTTCTATCAAGTTACTGGCGTCAGATGAAAATCTGCTGGCCTATGGAAGATTTGAAGCAGATGAACAGATTGTCGTTGTTGTGAATAACAGTGATGAACTTCGTACAGTGACCGTACCGGTATGGTATGCGGGTGTAGAGATGGAAGGACGGATGAAACGACTGATCTACTCTTATGAAAACGGTTATACGACAGAATATGATGAGTATATCGTACAAGATGGAGAGATTGTCCTGAATATGGGATCTCATTCAGCAATCGTATTAAAGCCGGCAGAAGCATTGAGATTGATGCCGTAAGAAGTGGAACGGTATTTTGCAGATAAAGAAAGAGCATTATACAAGAATAATAAAAATACGGGATGAGCAGTTTTAATATCTGTTCATCCCGTATTTGTTACTATCATTATTTTGTCAGAACCTCTGCCCCATTCTCAGTGATGAGTACCATGTACTCAATCTGGGCAGAAAGACCGTCATCCATTGTATAAATAGTCCAGTCATTGTCCTCATCTACGAAGAAGTCAGGGCTGCCTTCGTTGATCATAGGCTCAATCGTGAACATCATACCTGGAACGAGAAGCATCTCACTTCCCTTTGGTGTCACATAGCTGACAAAAGGATCTTCATGGAATTCCAGACCGACACCGTGTCCGCCGATATCCTCTACAACAGAGTATCCGTTTGCACGGGCATGTGTATTGATCGCATCTGCGATATCACCTAAATGTCCCCAAGGCTTCGCAGCCTCAAGTCCAAGCTTCACACACTCTTCTGTGACGCGGACGATGCGCTCTGCACGTTCAGATACTTTTCCCATCTTGAACATACGGGATGCATCAGAAAAATATCCGTCAAGAATAGTGGATACATCAACATTGATGATATCTCCCTCTTCCAGAATGATATTCTCATCCGGAATGCCGTGACAAATCTCATTATTAATAGAAGTACACACGCTCTTAGGGAATCCCTGATAATTGAGCGGAGCCGGGATACCACCGTGTTCTTTTGTGAAACGATATACGATGTCATCAATCTCCTGTGTGCTCATTCCAATGTGGATCTGTCTTGCTACTTCATCCAGGATCGCTGTATTAAGCTCAGCACTTTTTCTGATCTTTTCAATCTGGAATGGAGTTTTTAAAATCTTACGTGTCGGAACAATCTCACCACGTTCAGCATGCATCATTATCTTTTCTTCAATCGGCATATGGCATTTCTTATACTTCTTGCCGCTGCCGCACCAGCACAATTCATTTCTTTCCATGATATTACCTCTTCTAAAAATCACTTATTTTCTCAGTTTCTACTTATTTTATCACAAAATTCGACAAAAAGATACATGTTATGCTTGCCGAGAACGTAAAAATATAGTACGATTAAGATTCAGATAGGAGTGATAATGCATATGTGGTATTGGGCGATTATGGTACTGCTGATTTTAGGAAGTATCGCACTTCTTTGCAGTACATTTATAAGTGTAAAAAAGAATAAGGCACAGGACGCAGAGCGGAGAAAGCAGTCCAGGAACGGAAAGCGTTACAAGGCAGATCAGGGATATGATCCAGAAGAGGATCAGCCGCAGGGAAAGAAGAGACGCAGTTCAGGGCAGAACGGTTCTATGGATTCAGCGAAGCGTTCTTCTAAAAAAAGAAGACAGTGGAAGATTATCCTGGAAGATCTGGATACATGGCAGAAATATAGCTTCATATTCTATGATGAAGTGGGAATCGGAAGAGCAAAGAGGAATGACAATTATGAGAAGTATCTTCCACTGCATGAGGATGGAAGAGTATCCAAGCAGCACTGTGTGATCATACAGAGAGGTGACTGTTTGTATCTGATGGATGATGGTTCCAAGAATGGAACATACCTGAACGGAATCCTGGTAGATCGTCCGACAGAGGTTCAGAGAGAAGATGTGATTGGTGTTGGGGAGACCAGACTGGAGATTCTCAGAATTTTAAGAGAAAGTGAATAATGAAATTACAGGCAAGGAAGTCCGGCGGAAAAGCCAGGACTTCTTTTTCTTTAGATCGTAAAATGAAGAATCTGTGTGAAAGTAACAGTTGAGTAAGGAAGATCATATAGTAGTTATATAGTTACTGTTCACTCCCGTGTCAATCACTCTGCTGATTGACACGGAGGATGCGTGTTTTGACTTGAATGCATCTCGCCCCATCGC
>ENA-OUNS01002759-OUNS01002759.1-human-gut-metagenome-genome-assembly--contig:-NODE-2759-length-10619-cov-3.551022_pt1 | contig 10619 bp, 10 predicted proteins | sample MGYA00243237_ERZ505104 | MGnify/ENA primary metagenome ERZ505104 (study PRJEB26097, sample SAMN02711295) | human gut metagenome | biome: Gut microbiome | host: Homo sapiens | place: Denmark...
GGTCGAGGAGCCGTGTCGCAGGTGGGACGTCCGCCGTGACGGGGCTCCCATTCAAAACAAAGGAAAGTTCCATTGTAGTTTGCCTCCTCTATTGCCTTGCTGTTTCAACAGCAGCGGGCGCGTCTTCGTGGATCTTTTTGGGCAGAAGCAAATTGAGAAGAATTGCGATCAAAGCCGTTCCGGCAACACCGGTCAGAAGCGTCTGCACCAGAGACGGCAGCTGGGCCAGGGCGCTTTTGCCGGATCCGGAGGGACCCACAACTACGATTTTTTCACCGGGATGAATATGATAACTTACCCCTTTTAACACCTGATTATCTTCAAAGCTTTTATGCAGATCTTTAACGATTATCACTCTTACGCAGTCTCCTTTCCAGTTTTGCAAGCAGGATGGACAATACCTTGGTCAATACAAAATAGATGAAGGCAATACCAAGCAGCGGTGTAAATACATCGAACAGCTTGGAAGTCATCTGATTGGCCACACGGGTAAGATCGCTCATTCCTACATAACCCACAATAGATGTCTCCTTGATCAACACGATAAATTCGTTGCCCAGCGGAGGCAGAATGCTCTTGAATGCCTGAGGAATAATGATATAACGCATGGTCTGGAATTTATTCAATCCCAGGGATCTTCCCGCTTCCATCTGTCCTTTATCCACCGCCAGAATTCCCGCTCTGACGATTTCTGCCACGTATGCTCCGGAATTAATACCGAAAGTCAGGCTGGCGATCAGAACACTGTTTTTGCAGGTAGCCAGAATACCGGACCACATGATCAGCAATTGGACCGTGGTAGGCGTACCGCGGATAATATCAATATAGGCGCTCGCAATACGGGATGCTATAGTCTTCGAACCGTTTTTTCTCGTAGACAATTTTAAAAATGCTGCAATCGTTCCAATCAGGATACCAAGCAGTGCCGCAAAAAAAGAAACCTCTAAGGTTACTCCCAGGCCTTTCAGATAAAGCTTCCATCTGTCAGCTTCAATGAAGGCTGCATAAATATGTTGCCAGATATTTTGCATGTTATTTCCTATGCCTTTCTTGTAAATGTATAAATTTCCATTACCTACCTTAATATAGCAAAAAGAAGAGAATGGCACAAGCCATTCTCTTCTTTTTTCGTGTATATTTTGTATAAAAATTACTCTCCGATGTACTGAGCTACCAGAGCATCAAAGGTACCATCTGCCTTAAGGTCTTCCAGTGCCTGATTGATCTGATCTACCAGTTCGCTTCCCTTGGGAAGTGCAATTGCATATTCTTCGGTCTCGAAACCGAACTCTGCACCATCGATAATCTTAACCTTGCCTTCGAACTTGGTGTTGAATACTTCTGCAGGGTTCTTGTCGATGATAACCGCATCTACTCTGCCGTTTACCAGATCGTTGACAGCATCGATGGCTCTGTTATAGGTCTGTGCAGTAACACCTTCAATGTCCTCGGAAAGGAACATTCCGGTAGTACCCAGCTGGCTGCCGATCGTCTTGTTCTTCAGATCATCAGCGGTTGTAACATCGGAATCTGCTGCAACGATCACATACTGTACTGCCTCGTAATAAGGATCAGAGAAATCCACCTGCTCCTTACGATCGTCAGTTACGGTCATACCAGCGATAGCACCGTCAATTCTGTTGCCGATAGAGCTTACCAGAGAGTCGAACTCCATGTTCTCTACCTGAACTTCCATGCCCAGCTTCTCACCTACTGCCTTGATCAGAGCGACATCAAATCCATCGGGTTCTCCGTCATCACCAACATACTCAAAGGGAGGGAACTCAGCATTTGTACCGAATACCAGTACGCCGCCCTCTGTCTTATCGGCTGCTTCCGTTGTTGCAGCAGCTTCCGTTGTTGCGACAGCAGTCTCTGCCACACTGCTTTCAGCAGCCTGAGAACTCTCATTGGTTGCGGAATCAGAACCACAGCCTGTCAGCATTGCTGTGCACATTACAGTTGCAAGTAACATTGCGATTGCTTTTTTCATAATATTTTCCTCCTGTCTGTGTTTTGGAAACCACTATGATTTCTAAACTTTAGTTACTATAGCACTTTTTAAAAAGATACGCAACTGTTTATGCATAAATATACGTTGTTCTAAAAACACTTTCGAGGAACATTACGGAAAAAAATGCTGTGATAATATAAGGAATAAACGGCTGTGGTTCGCGCAGTCTGCCTCTTGGAGTGACATTTCCCCGAAACAGCTGCACGATTGTCAATAACACGACTGAGAGGAACATCTGCAACAGAAACCCCACCATTCCGACTGCATTTCCGCACTCCGCCAAAGCACAGACCGAAAATGCATGACAATCCGCTTTTCCGTACATTCTGCTGAATAGAAGCTGCTGCAGCATGACAAACACCAGTACAGCGACGATACCAGAAAATTCTCCGCCCGCCGTCATTCCCAGGATTCCAGCCCACGGGAGGCACCACCACCATACATAATTATACACCCAGCAATTTCTACGATCCATGTATGCTGCACTCAGAAGGCCTCCGGCCAGCAGACAGCCGGCCAGCAGTCTGAGATTACTCACGACCCACCCGTATTCTGTGCATTGCTCCGAATAGTTTACGGTCATCGCACCGAACACAGTCATGACATACATGAAAATCCTGTCACTTCCGTACCATTTTTCTTTATTCCCGTCAACATTCAGCAGCCACTTTGCACTGCCTGAAATGATGATCGTCGCAAGTACTATTTTCCCCATGTCATCACCTCAGTCTGGTCCGCAGGTCCTCCAATACACTGCCTTTTACCCCGATCACGCTAATTCCGGGATGGTCCTCAAGCTTTTTATCTCCCTTATATGCCTTCACCGTAACTTCAAAATTCTCGTTTTCAGGAGTATACAAAGGCACCATAAACTGTAACTGTTCCGTAATACGATATCCCGGCTTGTCCCTATAGTCAAAAATACGATTCAGCTCCGGGCACAGATCTGTCATCTCTTTGGGGAAGATCACTTCCACACGATCCGCATATCCCCAGACCGTAAAAGTCAAGATACCGCTCTCACCGCAACGGAAGGCTGCATCCTGTGGCTCCCGTATTCTGATAATGTCAGCCTCCAATCCGAATTCCGTCGTTCCTTCGGATATTTCCGTTTCATTTCCCACCTGATCGCATGCATATGCAAACACAGTAAAGTCTCCGCTGAACAGAGCATCATCTTCTGTGATTTCCATCCGTATACTGCCATCTGCATCCGGATGATATGTTTTACTTACAGTATTGTCTGTATTTTGTATGTTCACATAAAACTCCTTCACTCCACTGACAGCATCACTAGCCGTTATTGTTACATTCACCTTTCCGTCCCGCCTGTCGATCAGTTCCCTGTTCTCCAGCATTTCCATTCCATATATCACCGGCGGCTCTCCATCCGCGATCAGAGTAATCTTATTTTTTTCATCCAGTTCATGAAGCGAATAGATTTTACCTGAAACGGAATCGGCCTCTGCAATGGGAATTACTTGTATCCTCTGTCCGGACCGGTCCCCTGTGATCGTAAATTTTTGTACACCGGTAAGACTTTTACCTGAATCTGAGCGAACAGTAAATGAATACGGATATTGCTGTAATACTGTGGTTCCTTCCGTAGCATAAATTAAACCTTCAGCATCTGTGCGGACAGTTTCCACAGCTGTATCTGACGAAGGCGTACGGATAATATTCCGGGCTATTGTCCCTTCTTGTGTCCTTGTCTCATAAATTGTCTCATTCAGCTGATATTGCAAAGAGGCCACCCCTTTCAGATATGCCTGATGCTTTAATGTGATCGGAGTTCTTCCGTCAGCGCGTACATACCAGCACCTTTCTTCCGATGACGGAGCTACATTTCCGTCTTCTCCTTCCTGAATCAGCTGGCCGGTATAAATCTTCCATGGCACCTCTGTTTCTTTGATGGTGAAATGTGTTGTAGCTCCTATATTTCCGGCAACATCTACTGCTGCCACATGGAGATACTTCGTGATTTTGTCAGCTGTCACATTTGTATGCGGTTCTGTGTTGAAATGTCCGTTAACTTTCGTTACATTCGTATCTTTTGCGTCATCTGCAACCAGATAATATCCTGCAATCCCACTGGTCAATCTGTTTTGTGTAATATTCGATTCACAAAGCCGTACTGTACTTCCGGTCAGATATGATTCTGCCTTGTGATAATATACCGTTCCGTTGTCCTTCGGCTCCTGCCAGGTAACACGTACGCGTTTTTCATCTATTGCCTCATAAATCGCTTCTGCCGGTATTTTATCCGGCAGTGCAAAATCTGTTGCCACAATACCTTTTAAATGTGATGTTTCCTGATATCCTACCATTTGGGATCGAATCTCCACGCTTCCGTTACCTCTGTTATTACCGCTCAGGCTTTCAAATATTTGTACACAATCCTCATTCACATAGTTGCTTCCTCCATAGGCCGGTTTAGACGACAGCACCTGACCTTCCGTATATCCACAAATCGATGTCATTCCGCCGGTGAAATTCAAACCGGTAAGAGATGATGAAAACCAGGCATTGCTGCAATCGTGATAAAATTTAAAGTGCAAATATACTTTTGTAGTTCCCTCCGGCAAGTTAAAGTGAAATGTTCCTGAAAATTTACTTGTGCCCGGAGCTCCACCCCAGGAGCCATCCTCATTCTGCCACGAAGAGTTTGGTGTCTCACCCAAAGCATACACTGCATCCCGGAAGCTTCCGGATAGAATGATTCTTCCCGCCTGATTCAAAATACAATATTCTGATCTGTTCAGCGAAAATCTGCACCCATTCCCCCAACTGTCAGCATATACAGATACATTTAATTTTGTATTTCCTCTGGTATCAATCCCCTGATATCCGCTGGTATTCCATCCATCTGCGGCCCAATGAGGCCGGGACCAGCCTGCTCTGATAACATGGTAAGTGTTGTCATCATCCTTCGTATGCCCTCCGACACTGGTGGCGGTATATGTATTACTGTAGGAATCGTTAGCATACACAAAATGCTGCCAATTTCCGAAAGCCGGCGTATAAGAAGCATCCCGATAGCATTCGTTCGTATGGTGATGAACGATTCTCTCCCCGGCACTTCCTCCCAGGTATCCGGCACCGCCACCAGCCATTCCATCCTGTCCGTCACTGTTTTCTGTCACTCCCGCCATACTTCCTCCGGCACCTCCGTTTCCGGCAGGAGATGCACCACCGCCTCCCCCGGCGATCAGCAGAATCCCTTTGCGGTCCGACACAACGCTTGTCTTCCCGCCTCCGTTTCCGTAATCTGTGGCGCTGCCACCTCCGTTCACGCCATTCTGACCGCCCACAAAATAGGTAAGTTTCTCTCCCTGTTGTAGCCAGAATGTACCCGTAACACTCCCTCCGTATCCTCCACTGTTTGACTCATAATTTTGTCCCTGGGCCCCTTTTGCCGTTATCGTATAGAGACCTGTATACGGAATAAGAAATGTTTTTTCTTTTCCTGTATATTCCTCCTTTTTGTTCACCTCCGCTACATTACTGATATCGTCTGCCGTATTCACTCTGGTCCAGGCACCATTCTCCCGTTTCTGAAACAGAAGATACGATTTGTCTTTTTGATCTGCCTGCGACCATGTCAGATCTACCGCCCCTTTTCCCTCGTTGGCTCTGTAATTGTCCGTCGATTGTAGCCGCAATGTCACCCAATGAGCATACAATGTCAGTGAGGCGGAGGGGATGATCCTGTCCCCCGGAGCGCCCGCCGGCTGCGTAAACTTTGTATCATAATACCATCCGCCGAACGACCAGCCTTCTCTGGATGTGGCCGGCAATGTGACCGGATCCGGATGATATACTGCTTTTACCGTATCCGTATGTCCGTCTGCAGCGGGAAATATATAACTAGCCCCGTCTATCTGTCCCCGGAATGGCAGGATCCTCATCCATTCTTCGAAATGATTAGTCGCCCTGACAGGTGACACCGGCGTACCTCCGTTGGTCTCAAACTTTATAAGACAGCCTTCCGGTGGTTCTATATGTGCTTCCTGCAATGCATATTTTTTTTGATACTCCCCTGTAACTGAAAAAACACTTTCTCCGTTATAGCTTCCTCCTGCTGCATCTATCTTCAAAGTACTTTTACAGGGACGCCATTGTGCGTAGAGAATCACCGTGCCGTTGTCTTCCTCCGTCCACGTGGTCCTGTCTTTGTAATCAGCCGTAGACAGATTGTATATTTCTGCACGGTCCCCATAAGAGATACCGCTTCCGTCCGGTTTGCTATTCCATCCGGTGAACACATATCCGGTCCGGGAATAATTATTTACCACAAGATGTGTGACCGGCGTTACTTCTTTTCCCTCATAAAGTACAGCATTATCATACATATGATAGCTTTCTTCCATAAACCCATGGCAGGACTCAGCATTTGCATCATAGGTAATCCTATACTGATTGTTTGAGATCGTCTTACATCGGTGTGGTGAAAATGTAACTCCCTGTTCCAGATTACTACAAAACGGGCACAAATAATAATAGGTCACAGGGTTTTCTTCGCTGCCAAGATCCATATACTGTATCGTCTCCGCCGCTTCCCTGCTCATATAAATATTCCACCATTCTATCGGTTCTCCGCAATCCGCACACAACGGCTTCCAGCCGGAATAATAATACCTATGACATTTTTTCATGCCGAACGAAATACCATGCCATCCGGGGGGTGCTCCATATGCATTATGAATACATTGTGCACCGCGCAAAACAACCTGCCATGCCCCTATGGGTACTTCCCCTCTCCGGCTGGATCTGTAATAATGTTCTCCCTCCTGTAATACCTCCAGGGAAGATTTGATTCCGGTATACACTGTCGTTGTTTCGTTTTCGTCATACCATTTATAGTTCCGGTCCCCAGCACAGGTTGTCCATGCTTTCCCGTCCGGGCTGAATGATACATAACTGCTGTTGTAAATCGTCTTTTTTTCGGAGGCCTGTACATGCCCGCCCGGAAGCAACAGCACAATTCCCAGTGCAATTCCCATGATGCTGTACAAAGCACAGCGTATTTTCTCCGTCATGCCGCTTCTCCTTCCTGGTGTATCCCGGGGCACTGTCAATCGCAGACCTTAACGACTCTGAGCGATCCTTTTGCCAGATTCCTGTAAAAATCATCTACTTTACCGTTGTCCATGTAAACATTGATCCTCTGCGCAGGAGTCGTTGTATCTCCACTGTCTATCGCATTTCCGTTTTGGTCGAAAACCTGCTGCACGAACAAATTCTTCCAAACCGGCTTTTCTTTGGCTGTTTCTTCTTTATCAATACAATAAATATGAATCCTGTCCCCCGCTCGCAGGACTCCTCCCACTGCCTGATACAGATCTTCCGCACGAAATCCGGCAATTACAGCTTCTTCCATCTCTCCGGTGATCTGTTCTTCACTTTCCAGCATTCCCCGGGTCACAACACTGCCTTTTTCAATCCGGTGTACCGCTATTCTGCCTGTGATTTCATCCATATTCTTTATTGCCGTGTCCGGTACGATCTTTCGGTCGATCTCCACCGTCTGTACATAATTCAGGATGTTGTCTTCCGTGATGCTTTCTCCCTTCGGGAGATCGTCGATCGTTACACAGACTGTGATTTTCTCATACTCGGCCAGAACCTTTTTTTCTGCCTGAAGCATTATGATAAATACTGCTGCCGCCGCTATGAATGCCGCCAGAATACTTCCGTTCCATATTTTATTTTTTGTGCTTTTACTCATTTCCCGTAACTTTATTTTCTGTAATTTCATTTTTCTTCTCCCTGTTGTCATTTCTTATAACATCTACCAGTTTTCCCTTATGAGCCATCACGCGTGTGCCCAGAAATCCTTCCACAGGATAAGCGATCTCACTGTACACACCGGTTTCTTCAATCAGCTGACCGTTCGGTGCATGAACATTTCCAACATTTCCGCTCCATACAGATACCGTTCCATCCCGATCTCTCTGCCATATCTCTACCAGATCGGACGTGACATTGTAGATTGTGTAATTCTGTATTTCCACCTGTCCAGAGATCATTCTCCGGTTCTGTGCCATAAAATGATTATCCAGTCCGAGATTTTCTCTCAGTGCATGACAGTACCTCTCATATGCCTGTTCGGGATCTGTTATGAGTACTTTTTGCGTAATGCCGTATTCTTCTATATCGATGACAGCCGAGGCCAGATTCGACAATGCCAGGGCATCTTCCATATACATGGCAGATTCTCTGTACAAAGCAACCTGCAGCTGCATACATAACAGTATTGCCAAAAACAATATCAGGAACAGTCCAAGCACCCAGGAAGCCTGCCCCCGTTCTCTAGTTTTTCGCTGTAGATACTCTTTTTTCATAAATTTCATAAGTTTCCCCCAGCCGGCCATGAATCTGCAATACAACGTCATTTCCGTATCCCGCCGGATTTAATGTACTTCCCTCATAATCAATCCCTGTCATCCCCAGATTCTCCAGTTCTGCGGTCAACTGCGTCTGATCCTGAGCCGCCAGATAGCCGACCGTTTCCATCTTGAGCAGATAACATCGTGCCAGCTGACCCACTTCCGCCTTTTTGGCAATCAGCTGTACATTTTCCATATAACTTATCATTAATGCGGTGAGTGCCAGGATGCACAGTCCTATTGTCAGTATTTCTCCTACGTTTCCGGCTTCTTTTTTTCGTCCTGTCATACACTCTCCTGCCTTATACACCGGTGAGAATATCTGCCGCTTTTGTCTGCATTGCCGTCACGATCGTCTGTATAAACGTTGTCAGACTGTCTTTCATGACCACACACAGCAACAATGCAATAATGCATAGTCCGACTGTCACCAGAATCCCATCGATTCCCGGTTCTCTGCTTAAGGCATGTTTTTTAATTCCGCTCACAATCTTTTCCCAATTTCCATGTTTTTTCTCTTTCATTTTATTTCGTTCCTTTCGTATTTTAATATTTTGTATTTTTGTTTTTTCATTGGCCGGCTGTTTAGAATTTCACTGCCGCACGGAGCATATATCCCACACAGGCATACAAAATCACTCCCAAAGTCGCGCCCAGCATCCCCAACTGGTAAAATGTAATGCTGCGGTCCAGTGCATTTTTCTGATGATTTAGAACTGTTATCTCCATATCCTTCAGCTGTTCTCCCATATCTCCCAGGAGTTCCACAGCTTGTCCGGATTCCCCCGCCTGGATCAGCGTGATGCACAATGCATCAATTTGCCGGTTATCAAACTTTCCCTGAAAAGCTGACAAAGCCGTCATAAGATCAGACTGCATTACAAGATCCCCCGCCAGTTCTATCAGGGCCTGTTGCAGGCGCCGTCCTTTCACACTCTGACAACATTCCGTCAAAGCATCCGCGACATAAATACCGGCACGGATCTGTACCTCCAATGCCTGATAGATCAGCTTGATCTCCGTCAACATATTGCGATTATCCCTCTCATTCATATATATCAACAGCAGTTCCGGCAGAAAATACAGCACCGTTGCTGCCAAAACAGCGTATCCGCATCCGATTTTCAACAGACTGATCGCCCCCAAAAAAGCCAGTACGATTCTACCTGTTAAGTACTTCATGGGAGTAATCGTTTTTCCAAAATGATATTTTGCTCCGTTACGGATCAATTTTCTCTCTGTCTTTTCCGCCCAGCCGGTATAGCCTTTGCTTTCCCGTATCATTCCCGTAAATTCCTCCATGGTGTGCAGCAGGATTTCCGGTGTTTTACTCCTTCCCAGACGAAAAACAAACACTCCGCCGAAGACAGCTCCCAATATCTGCGGTATCCAAATAGTTTTCCAGTACATTCTCTCATTCTCCTCACATTTTGGTATCTACACAACATTTGTGTTTATCTTCGAAACCCATATACCTTGCGCAGGAACAATCCAAATATGATCCCATAGATTCCCAATGCCAGGTGTCCGGGTAACGTATCTGTTACGATCTTCCAGACAGATACATCGATCAGACGATCCACTGTCATCAGAGCGAATACTGACATTGCCGCCAGCAGTCCCATATTGATCGCTGCTTCCCTCAGCATTCCTTTTCGTTCCTCCTCTGTCCTAAGATATTCCCGCACAGAACGTCTGCTACTGTCTACCAGTGTTGTCAGATCTGCCATGTAACGTATACTGATCTCCAGATTTCTGGCAAGTTCTTTGAACTTCGGATGTTCCACCTTTTCCGCCATTGCCAGCAGTGCCGTGGAGGAATTTCCCGTCATCTGTGCCTCATAGGCGCATTCCTCCATCACTCCTTTCAGTGGCTCTTCCATATATTTACTCACCTGCCCCAGGACACCGGTGATCTCCCCGGCAGTCAGGCTGTAATTTCCCAGGAAATTCAGGCACTTTAAAATATTGTCATTTACCGACCGGTATTCCAAGAAACGAAAGGTGTTCAGGAGAATCATCTCGACAGCCATTGTGATCATCAGATACAAAAGTGAAGTTATCATTTTGCACCCAAGCACCTGTGTCCCTCCGAAGACAGCCGCAATCAGCAGTACATTTCCGGCAACCCATTTTTCTGCTGTAAAATGGGGCATTCTTCTGCGCAATCCGCTGTACCGTAAAACCTCTTCTATCCTGTACCAGACATTATTTTT
>ENA-OUNS01002785-OUNS01002785.1-human-gut-metagenome-genome-assembly--contig:-NODE-2785-length-10527-cov-5.487299_pt1 | contig 10527 bp, 9 predicted proteins | sample MGYA00243237_ERZ505104 | MGnify/ENA primary metagenome ERZ505104 (study PRJEB26097, sample SAMN02711295) | human gut metagenome | biome: Gut microbiome | host: Homo sapiens | place: Denmark: Copenhagen...
TAGAAAATAAAAAGAAAAATTTTCCAAAATTGCAAAAATAAAATTGTATATTCACAAAATCAAAAGAACATAATAATATTATAATTTTTTTGAAAGGTGGATATATTATGAAAGTTAAAGATTGTATGTGTGACAAAGTAAATTGTGTAAAACCAGAAACATCAGTACAGGACTGTGCAAAAATAATGTGCGAACATCATGTTGGTTGTACACCAGTTTGTGATTGCAATAATAATTTAGTAGGAATAGTAACAGATAGAGATATACTATTAAGAGCAGTTGCTTGTGACAAAGATACTTGTAAAACTCCAATTAGTGAGATAATGACTTGCAATACATTTTCTTGTAACTGCAATAGTGATGTTTCAGAAGCACAAAAAATAATGGCAGAAAAGCAAGTAAGAAGAATACCAGTAGTTGACAACGGAAAGGTTGTAGGTATCTTAACAATAGGAGATTTAGCAGCAAATGATCAAATAAACAATAATCAATTTGGAAACACAATGGGATGTATATGTGGTTCAAATAAAAACAATGCAGAGTAAAATTATGTATAAATTTTCTAAAAAGACATAAAATAATAAAAATGTTTTTAGGAGAATCTAATGGTAATAGATATGAATTATTGGACAAAGGTGCTAAAAAAGCTAATGATATTAATCATTAGCTTATTTGGCTTATATCTAGTATTTAAAGTAGCAGTATTCTATCTGCCATTTTTGATAGCATTTATATTAGCACTTATTTTAGAACCAGCAATAAGATTTCTAATGAGAAATTGCAAGTTTAAAAGAAACGTCAGTAGTATAATTATTTTAGTCTTAGTAACAGGAATTTTATTAGGTCTTATAGCGTGGGGGATAGCAACAATAATTTCAGAAGGATCTAATCTGTTAGATAATCTGGGAACGTATGTAACACAGGCAACTAGATTCATTCAAGATATTTTAAAAGATGATAACCTAAAGAAATTTAATATTCCTAATAATGTAATAACAACAATAGAAAAATCAGCTACAGACTTACTTCGGAACAGCTACATCTTGGCTAAATTCTTTCTTAAAAGCTGTGTTAGCATGGATAACATCAATTCCAACGATGGGAGTTTGCTTAGTAGTAACTTTTTTAGCATTATATTTTATATGTACGGACAAAGTTTATATAATAGATCAAATGGAACATCATTTACCAGAAATATGGGTAAAGAAATTATATAAACATCTAAAAGAAATAATAACAGCATTAGGTAAATATCTAAAAGCACAGGCATTACTAATTCTAATATCATTTATAATTTCAGTAATAGGACTTTATATTTTTAAAATTGCAGGATTAAATGTAAAGTATCCATTGTTATATGCGCTGGGAATAGGATTTGTGGATGCACTTCCAATCTTTGGTTCTGGTAGTGTAATGGTGCCGTGGGCGATTATTTCAGCTTGTAATGGCGATATGCAACTTGCAATAAGTGTTTTTTTATTATGGATTTTTATGTCGGTTGTAAGACAATTAATAGAACCAAGAATAGTAGGAAATAAAATAGGAATTCATCCGATATTTACATTAATTGCAATGTATACAGGATTTAAGGTGATGGGAGTAATGGGACTATTTATTGGACCAATAATGCTAATTATCTTAAAAAGTATATTTAGTGATTTATTAGATAAAGGTGTGGTGAAATCTATATTTTCACGAGATTATTCATAAAATGGCAAGTCTTCTCATAAGATTAATTAAAAGTTCTATGAGGAGGCTTTTCTATGTTTGTAAAGAATTTTAAGTTAAATAGCAAAATGATTTTTAAGATAATTTTTGTAATATTATTTATATTAATTTTTATTATGTGTATATTTGGAGTTGCACAGATGCTTAGAAGCAAAGAACAGACGACAAATCCGTCAAACAATGTTTCTAAAGGTAATATAAATGTTTTAACAACTAGAAACTATACAAATGTTTTAAAAACAGTACATAGTGATTTAGACACATATGTTGGAAAGAAAATTCAATTTACAGGATTTGTATATAGATTATATGATTTTTCAAATGAACAATTTGTACTTGGAAGACAGATGATTGTTTCTAGTGATATGCAAGCTGTTGTAGTTGGATTTTTGTGTCATTTAAATGGAGCAGATAAGTACAAGGATGGATGTTGGGTAGAAATAGAAGGAACTATAACAAAAGGAGATTATCATGGGGCTATACCAGTTATAGAGATAGAAGGGATAAAAGAAGTAAAAACACCGAGTGATGAGTATGTGTATCCACCCGAAGAAACATATATACCAACATCAGCAACATTATAATAACAAGAAAAATGTCGAACGATTTTATAAAAAATTAACTAAAAGGTATTGAAAATATTTTATGGTATGGTATAATAAATATTGTAAAGGAAGGCTCATAAATCATCAACTTTACAATAAGATGGCAATCAAAGATTGCAAAAAAAAAACAGGCATCATACCGCGATGCCTGTTTTTCTATTAACGAAACAAATCGATAATAGATTTCAATACCTGAGCTATTTTTAAGAAGTACTTAGATACAATAAGTATGCTATGTAAAAACTTAAAAATTTTCTTAGTATTTCTTCTCTTACGTTTGAGAAGGCTCATGATATCACCTCCTTTTTGATAAGATGACATAAGTATACAACATAAATGATGAAAAATTTGTCAAAACTTGACAAACATAGAAAAAAATTAAAAAAAGTCTTGCATTTTATATAGAAAATGTGATATTATATTAACATAAGATAAATGCTAAGAAAAAGAGGAGTAGATTTAAACTATCTAGAAAAGAGAAAAGAAGTCACCGGCTGAAAGCTTCTTATAGAAAAGAAAATTGAAGGTAGCTTTGGAGCAGATATATTGAAACAATAGTAAATATATTCGTTTAGTTTGCGTTACAAAACTCAAGAGATATATTTTTTAATATATAACTAAGGTGGTACCGTGAGAATATTCTCGCCCTTACATTTGTAAGGGCGTTTTTTGTTTTTTAAATAACCACAAATTCTAGCATTTTAAAAATTTAAGGAGGTAAAGCTTATGTGTAAACACGAATTAGAAGGAAAGTTTAATCCACAAGAATTTGAGGACTCGATTTATGAAAATTGGGAAAAGAAAGGATATTTTAAGCCAAGTGATGACAGAACTAAGAAACCATATACAATAGTTATTCCACCACCAAATATAACTGGAAGATTGCATATGGGGCACGCGCTAGATGAAACATTGCAAGATATCTTGATTAGATATAAAAGAATGTCAGGATACAATGCTTTATGGATTCCTGGTTCAGATCATGCTTCTATTGCAACAGAAGCAAAAATAGTAGCAGCTCTAAAGAAAGAAGGAATTTCTAAAGAAGATTTAGGAAGAGAAGGATTTTTAGAGAAAGCATGGGAATGGAAAAAAAAATATGGTGGATTTATAACTGAACAAATAAGAAAATTAGGAAGCTCTTGTGACTGGGATAGAGAAAGATTCACTATGGATGAGGGGTTAACAAGAGCAGTACAAACAGTTTTTGTTAATTTATACAATAAAGGGTTAATCTACAAAGGCGAAAGAATGATAAACTGGTGCCCTTATTGTAATACTTCTATATCAGATGCAGAAGTTGAATACGAGCAAGAGGCAACTCATCTATGGTATATTAAATACCCAATAAAAGGTGAAGAGGGAAGATTTGTAACAGTTGCAACAACAAGACCTGAGACAATGCTTGGAGATACTGGAGTAGCAGTTAATCCAAATGATGAAAGATATAAGGATTTAATTGGAAAAACAGTTATTTTACCAATTATGAACAAAGAAATACCAGTAATTGCAGATGAATTTGTAGAAACAGAATTTGGAACAGGATGCGTTAAATTAACACCAGCACATGATGTAAATGATTATGAGGCTGGAATTAAGCATAATCTAGATATTGTACAGGTTTTTGATGAGAATGGAATAATGAATGATTTAGTTCCAGAATATGAAGGACTAAATATGTATGATGCAAGAAAGAAAATTGTAGAGAAATTACAAGAAATCGGAGCACTAGAAAAGATAGAAGATTATACTCATGCTGTTGGAAAATGTTACAGATGCCATAATACAATAGAGCCAATGATTTCAAAACAATGGTTTGTAAAGATGAAACCTTTAGCAAAACCTGCAATAGAAGCAGTAAAAAATAAAGAAACAGAATTTGTTCCACAAAGATTTGAAAAAACATATTTCCATTGGTTAGAAAATATCAAAGACTGGTGTATTTCAAGACAATTATGGTGGGGACATAGAATACCAGCATATTACTGTGATGACTGTGGAGAAATAATGGTTTCAATGGATAAGCCAGAAAAATGTACAAAATGTAGAAGCACACATTTAACACAAGATCCAGATACCTTAGATACTTGGTTTAGTTCAGCATTATGGCCATTTTCAACACTTGGCTGGCCAGATGAAACAGAAGATATGAAATATTTTTATCCAACTGCAACATTAGTAACAGGTTATGATATTATATTCTTCTGGGTAGTAAGAATGATGTTCTCAGCAATAGAACATACAGGTCAAGTTCCATTCAAACACGTATTAATCCATGGAATTGTTAGAGATGCACAAGGAAGAAAAATGTCTAAGAGCTTAGGAAATGGAATTGATCCAATTGAAATAATAGAAAAATATGGAACAGATGCTTTAAGACTATCATTAGTAATGGGAATAACTCCAGGAAATGATATAAGATATATGCCTGAAAAACTAGAAGCAAGTTCAAACTTTGCAAATAAATTATGGAATGCAGCTAAATTTGTGCTTATGAATATTGAACCCCAAAATATGGATGACACAAATATTGATTTATCAAAGCTTGAATATGAAGATAAATGGATATTATCAAAATTAAACGCTTTGATAAAAGAAGCAACAGCTAATTTAGATAATTTTGATATAGGAGTATATGCTCAAAAATTATATGATTTTACTTGGAATGAATTTTGCGATTGGTATATAGAAATTGTAAAAACTCGTTTATATAATAAAGAAGAGTCAGATAAAGAATCAAGAATAGTAGCTCAAAAGGTTCTAAATAAGGTATTGTGTGATATATTAAAATTGTTACATCCTGTAATGCCATTTATAACAGAAAAAATATACAAAGAATTATATAATAATGATGAAAGTATAATGATTTCTGCTTGGCCAACAGCGGATTCAAAATATGATTTTGAAATAGAAGAAGAACATATAGAAGAGATCAAAAAATTAATTGTTCAAATAAGAAATATAAGAACAAATATGAATATTCATCCTTCTAAGAAATCAGAATTAATTTTTATAACAGAAGATTCAGAGTTTGAAAAATTATTAAATTCTTCTAAAGCATGGATTGAAAAATTAGGATTTGCTGATAATATAAAGATAGAAAAAGATGAAAGCAATCTTCCAAAAAGAGCAATATCTGCTATGGCAAATGGAATTTCTGTATATATACCTTTCGAGGAATTAATAAATATTGAAGAAGAAAGAGCAAAATTAGAACAAGAAATAACAAAACTGCAGGCAGAGGTAGAAAGAGGGACAAAGATGCTTTCAAATCCAGGTTTTGTAAATAAAGCACCAGCAGAAAAGGTAGAAGAAGAAAAAGAAAAATTGCAAAAATATAAAGATATGCTTGAAGATACAAAATCAAGATTAGCACAATTATAAAAATAAGGGGCAAGGCTTAAAGCTTTGCTCCTTTTAAACTTGTTCTCTTAAAATATTTCTTATAATAGAGTATAGATAAGGCTTGTATTCTTCTAGTGTAAGAGGTTCGGAATATAAGATAGAACTGAAAGCTGTTGAACTTACAAGCTCTATTATTGTAAATAAAGTAACTTTAGGATTTTTTAAATTAATGTTATTCTTATTTACTGTATCTATGAATTTTTCATACAAAGTTTCCTCGTTACTTTCTATATCTGGAAGTTTTGAGATAGCACTGTTAAATAAACCAAATGATAAATTCTTTGATATAAGTTTAAGTAGTATTTTATTTTTATTTAGTTCGTCTAATATATAATTTATTATATATATAATTTGATCCTCGAAATTTTGAATATAGCTATTTTCTAGAGCAACTAACGCATCGGAAAAAAGTTTGCTAGAACAGTTAGCTATTACTTTATCTCTGATATCATATTTATCTTTAAAGTACAAGTAAAAAGTACCTTTTCCAACTCCTGCCGAATCTGCAATGTCTTGTATAGAAGTATTGTTTACACCTTTCTTAGTAAATAAATCGAATGCAGTAGCTAGTAATCTATTTTCTTTATCTTTTTTATCCATAATTATTACCTCTTTATTTAATAACTTATTACATTATACCACATAAACTGACAAATAGTCAAATTTCGAAGAAAATTATATAAAACCAAAATCCTATAGAAAATAAAGGAAGACAATGCTTTTACTTAAAATTCAGAAAAAATTAGTAAAAACTATTGACTATCGGTCAGAAAAGTTGTAGAATACAAAATGACCGTTGGTCATAAAATGTATAAGGAGGATTTTTAAACAAAATGAAAACTACAAACAAATTCGGACACTTTATTTGCAAGTATAGAAAAGCAATTTTAATTATTTCGTTGATATTATTAATACCTTCAATAATTGGTATTAAAGCAACAAAAATAAATTATGATATTTTAACATACTTGCCAAAAGATATAGAAACAATCGAAGGGCAAGAGATTCTTGCAAAAGACTTTAATTTAGGCTCGTTTTCTATATTAATAGTAGATGACAAGATGCCAACAAAAGATATATTAAAAATGGAAGAAAAAATAAAGGAAATAGATTGCGTAGATAAAGTAATTGGCGCAAGCGATATTTTAGGAACAACAATTCCACAAGATATGTTACCAGACGACATAAAGGATGAACTTAACAAACAAGGAACTACTCCTATTTTAGTAACATTTACAAGTGGAATGGGAGAAGAAGATACTATAAACGCAATAACTAAAATAAGAGAAATAGCAGATAGTCAATGCAAAGTCAGTGGTATTTCTGCAATGGCAACAGATATAAAGTACTTACTAGATTCTGAAATGGCTTTATATGTTGTAATTGCAGTTGTACTTTGTATCATAATATTGGAACTTGCACTAGACTCTTTTGCAGTACCAGTTATTCTTTTAGTAGGAATTGGTATGGCTGTGCTATACAATATGGGAAGCAATGTTATGCTTGGTCAAATATCTTATCTTACAAAAGCGGTTGCAAGTGTGTTACAGTTAGGCGTAACAATGGATTTTTCAATTTTCTTGTATCATAGCTATCAAAAAGAAAAAGAAAACAGTAAGGACATATACGAAGCTATGGCAAAAGCTATTAATTCAACACTTGTATCTGTATTAGGAAGTTCGTTAACAACAATTGCTGGATTCTTAGCATTATGCACAATGAAGTTAGAAATAGGAAAAGATATAGGATTAGTTATGGCAAAAGGAGTTTTAATTGGACTAATTTGTGTAGTTACAATACTACCAGCTATGATACTTGTTTTTGATAAACTAATTCAAAAAACAAAACACAAAGAAATATTGCCACAATTTAAACACTTACAAGACTTTGTAGTAAAGCATTATAAGATTATTACAATAATATTTGTAATACTAGCAATACCAGCTATATACGGAAATGCTAATGTTAAGGTATATTATAATTTAAATAAATCATTACCAGATACATTATTAAGTACTCAAGCCAATAATGACTTGTCAAATATATACAATATGAAATCCACACAAATAGTACTAGTTGACAAAGATTTAAAAGATTCAACTGTAAATAATATGTTAGACGAAATAGATAAATTAGATGGAGTTGAGTGGTCTATTGCAAAGAGCAAATTTACAAACGGACTAATACCAAATTCTATATTACCAGATGATATAAAAGATGTTTTTGAAAGTGATAAATATCAAATGGTACTAATAAATTCCAATGTTGAAAATGCAACAGATGAAGCAAATGAATTAATAAACACAATAAATGGAATAGTCAAGAAATACGACGAAACAGCAATAGTTGCAGGTGAAGGACCTTTAATGAAGGATTTAGTGGAAATTGCAGATATTGATTTTAACAGTGTAAACATAACATCAATTTTAGTAATATTTGTAATAATGATATTTGTTTTCAAATCACCAACAATACCAGTATTACTAATAGCAGTTATAGAATTTGCAATATTTGTTAATATGTCAGTAGCTTACTATACAAATCAAACATTACCATTTGTAGCATCAATAATAATTGGAACAATTCAACTAGGCGCTACGGTTGATTATGCAATATTAATGACAAATAAATTCCTAGATGCGAGAATAGCAGGAAAAACAAAAAAAGAAGCTGTTTATTACACACTAGACAATTCAATAAAATCAATAATAGTAAGTGCATCTTGTTTCTTTGCAGCAACTTGCGGAGTTTCTATAATATCAGACATTGACTTGGTAGGAGCAATTTGTACATTGATTTCAAGAGGTGCAATAATTAGTATGATTTCGGTAATTTTTGTATTGCCATCATTATTAATAATATTTGATAAATTAATTTGTAAAACAACAAAAAGAACAAGAAATGCAAATATAAAATTTTAGGAGGTTTTAAAAATGGATAAGAATAAAATATTTACAAAAATAATTGCTACATCTTTGATATTCTCAATAGGAGTTATTAGTTCATCAGAGGTAATGGCATATACAAAAGAAGAAACAGTATATAGTAAATTAGATGCGCAAGGAAATTTATATGACACAGTAGTAAGTGAACATATTAAAAATACAGACAAAGAACAATTATTAAGAGATATGTCTGAACTATTAGAAATTACAAATGTTAATGGAGATGAAGAGTTTAAGCAAGATGAAAATTCGTTAGAATGGCAAGCTTGTGGAAATGATATCTATTATCAAGGAAAAATAAATAAAACTCTTCCAATAACCAGTAAAATAACATATACATTAGATGGTGAAGAAATTTCTGCGAAGGACTTAGCTGGAAAAAGCGGTAAGATTACTATAACAATTGAATATGAGAACAAAGAGCAAAGAAGAGTAAAAGTTAATGGAAAATATGTACAAATGTATGTGCCTTTTGTAGTAATGGCTGGAACAATATTTGATAATACCAAAGCTAGCAATATTGAGATTACAAATGGTAAAGTTGTAGATAATGGACAAAAAACGACAGTAGTAGCATTAGCTTGCCCTGGACTTGAAGAAAGTCTAGGAACAAAAGAGAGTCTTTTACCAGACTTAAATAAGATAGAAATCACATTAGATGCAAAAGACTTTGAAATGGAAAACATTATGTCTTATGCTACGCCAAAAGTATTTGAAAACATTGATTTATCAAATATGGATCAATTAAACGAGATTTATAGCAAAATATCAGAATTACAAACAGCATCAAACAAACTAGTACATGGAACAGAAGAATTAAAGAATGGTGCTAGTGCACTAGATGAAGGCGTTAGCAAAGTAAGTACAGGACTTAATTCTCTAAAATCAGGAGTTGAACAAGGAAAACAAAAAGCTAATAGCCAATTAACTCAAAGTGCAAAAGTTTTATCTGATGGGGTAGATCAAATAATTGCTGGAAAAGATCAAGAAACAGAATTAATAAAGAAAAAAGTAATTGAAGGTGGAAACACAACTCTTGCAAATGGACTAAAGCAAAATATTCCTAGCGCAGTAGAAACACAAATAAATTCTTTAATGGAAAGCAAAATCACACAAATGGTAAAGAATGGACAAATAACACCAGAAGTTGCAATGACTTTAAAGAGTTCTTTATCAATGACGGAAGAAGAAAAAGCAGCATTAGCTAGTGGATTATCAACTGCAATAGATGGAGCAATTGATAAAACAACAACTGCACAAGAGAATGGATTAGATGCAATAAATAATGCAGGTTTAACAGATGGTTCATCAGAAGCAGGAGTAAAAGCTGGATTATATGCTCTAAAATCCCAAGCAACAACAAGCATAGAAAAAGGAACTAAACAAATTGCAAGTGGATTTGATTCTATAGTAGATGGAACAGATGAACTACTTGCTGGGACATCAAAGCTAAAAGCTGGAAGCAACACACTTGCAGAAGGTAGCTCAACTTTATCAGATGGAATGAAAGAATTTAATGATGGAGGAATTAGCAAAGTTGTTTCTTATATCAATGGAGATTTAAAAGATATTCAAGAAAGAGCTAAAAAACTAAAAGAACTTGCAGATTCATACAATAACTTTGCAGGACTTTCAGAAAACGAAGAAGGAAATGTTAAATTTATATTTGTAGTAGATAAAATAAGAAAAATAGAAGAATAAAAACAACGCCTTGGGGTAAACCTCAAGGCAATTTTTATAGGATTTTTTAATTGAATATATAATTTAATTAAAAACTTTATACCAAATGTATAGCATAACTCTAAGAAAAAATCAATACCATAAAATTTATAAAAATAAAATTC
>ENA-OUNS01002812-OUNS01002812.1-human-gut-metagenome-genome-assembly--contig:-NODE-2812-length-10438-cov-6.551189_pt1 | contig 10438 bp, 8 predicted proteins | sample MGYA00243237_ERZ505104 | MGnify/ENA primary metagenome ERZ505104 (study PRJEB26097, sample SAMN02711295) | human gut metagenome | biome: Gut microbiome | host: Homo sapiens | place: Denmark: Copenhagen...
CAGTGTGGAATTTGTTCGCCTGCGGCGAACAAATTATGCGCGCAGCAGACTGCAACCTTTTTGTCGGAAAATTCCAAAGGAATTTTCGACAGGGATCTCAAGGGTGGTCCCGCAGATATTGCAGGCGCTTCCAGGCCCGGTGGGCTACCAGGAAGCCGCCGATGGCCAAAGCGGCGCAGAGAAGGCCCAGGAGGATCATCCACCACTGAAAGGCCGTCACCTCGCAGAGGTAGGCAAAGATGCGGTAAGCCAGCAGCACCGACACGATGCCCGCAAGGAGCAGGCCCACCAAGAGATCGGTTTTTGTGCAGGTGTCAATACGCTTCATGGGCGCGTCCTCCTTTGACTTGGTGGGTCCATTATAGCAAAGAGAGAAAATTGCTGTCAATAGGGGGTGTCAGCCCTTTTTGCGGTAAGCCTTGGCTATGATCAGACCCAGGGCCAAGGCGGCGGCGCTGGCCATGAGCAGCCGCTTGCCGTCTTTATCCAGGGTGAAGGATTCACTCGTCTCGGTCCGTTGGCCATTCGTAGTTTGGTCGTCCCGGGGGGTCATGGGCTGGCCGTCTGCGCTGCCGTCCGGGGCTGTGGGCATGGTGCCGCCCATATCGCTGCCGTCCGGGGGCGTGGGGCGGTCGGTGGTGTCGCCCGTGGTGCCCTCCTCCCCGTCGGGATGGGCAGGAGCTTCGCCGGAGGGCCGGAAATCGCTGTCGCTGTCCGGCGGTGTGGGCGGAGTGCTATCGGAGTCGCCGAAGTTACCGCTTGTGACGCCTAAACCCCCGGCGCACCTTGGCCGTTTATGCCGCTATCCATACCGCCGGGGCCGCCGCCCTGGCCCATGCCCCCGCTAACGCCGTAGGAATCAGCCACCTGGGTGAGGGTAAACTCCTGGGAGGTGGCACCCAGGGTCAGGGTGTAGGTGCTGCCGAGCTGCATCTCGGGGCAGCTGACCAGCACGGCAGAGAAGCTGTTGGGTGCGGCGAAGGTGAGAAGCGTTTTGCCGTCGGCAGCTTGCAGGGCAATCTCCGTCCCCGCCGCTTGGGTGGCCCCGGCGTAAAGCAGGGAGGGCTGGGCGGAGGTCTCAGACATGGTCTCCAGCATGGTGGAGCCGCCGCAGGCCACCACAGTGCCGCCGTTTATGCGGCAAACACCGCCGTTTTCGCTGCCATAGTCCAGGGCGCAGTTGCTGCCGTCACCTACGAGGCTAATATAGACCAGGCCGCCGTTTATATTGATATTGCCGTTGGAGTCAATGCCGTCGGCGTCCCGGCCGGAGGGGTTCAGCAGCGTTACGGTTCCGCCGTTGATGGTGACGCCGGGGAGACTGCCATCGGCGGTCTCCGTGCCGCAGGCGTTGATGCCGTCATCGGTAGAGGTGACAGTGATGTCGCCGTCCTCTATGAGGATTTCCGGGGACTCAATGCCCTCGCTGCAGCTATTGACAGTGATGCCGCCGCCGAGAATGGCAATGGAGGTATCGCTGCGGAGGGCATCGTCTCCGGCGCTGAGGGTGAGGGACGCACCGGTGATATGGAGGCTGTCGTTGACATGGATGGTGTCCGAAGGAGCGGTGACGGTGATGGCGCCGCCGGCGATGCGCAGACTGTCATTGGCGGCGATGCCGTGTTTATAGGCGGCGGTGACCGTGAGGGCTCCGGAGCCGTTGATGGTCAGGTCGTCATGGGAGAAGATGGCGCCGTCGGTTTTATCCGCCAGGGCGGCGGCGCTGTAGGTCTCGCCGGAGGTGACGGTGTTTTCCGTGCCGGCGGCCAGGGTCAAAAAGACCTTATCCGCCTGGTTTATACGGATGGCGGCATCGTTGGAGCAGGTGATGGATACACCGTTTAAGCGGATGAACACCTTGGCGTTCTTTTCGGCGTCTACCGTAAGGCTGCCGTCTGTAAGGGTGCCGCTGACGTCGTAGTACCCGGCGGAGGCGATGGTAACGCTGCCGCCATTTACATAGGCACCGGGGCCGCTGACGGTGGCGGTTTCGCCGCTGAGGGTAATAGTGGCTGTGGCCGCCCAATCGGTGTTTTGGTCGTTAGAGGTGAAGTACTGGGAGGCTTCGCTCTCCTCCTCATCCTCATCCCGGATGACCCGGATGCCCAGCTTTTCGCCGTTCATGAACAACACCGTGACGATCAGAGCCAGCACGAACACCAAGGCACAAACGGCGGAAAAATGCTTGTTTGTGGACATAGGGCATCTCCTTTAGCCCATGTACTCGCCGTTGTAGCTGACCAGCACGGCGCTTTCAACGCCGGGGATCTGGGACAGGGCATTGACAAAGCCGGTGTTTTCATCCTGCAGGCGAATTTCGGCGTTGAGCTCCACGGCATCGGCCCGGACGGTCTTACTCTTGACGACGCACTTTTTCACCTTGGTCTGAAGGAAATCCATGGCGTGCTTCTCGGCATCCTGATTGGCGCAGTGGAGAACCACCATATAGGGGGCCACATGGCTCTTTTTATTGGCGAACACCAGCAGCACCAGGCCGATGAACACGCTGCCCAGCACCGCCAGGGGGATCATGCCGGCGGCCAGAACGATGCCCGCGGCGATGGCCCAGAAGAGGAAGGTAATGTCCAGGGGCTCCTTGATGGCTGTTCTGAAACGGACGATGGACAGAGCGCCTACCATGCCCAGGGAAAGCACCACATTGGAGGTGACGGCCAGGATGACAAAGGTGGAGATCATGGTCAGGCCCACCAATGTCACGCCAAAGCTGGAGGAATACATGACCCCGGCATAGGTCTTGCGGTAGATGAGAAAGATGAAAAGGCCTATGGCAAAGGCCAGACCCAGGGCCATCACCATGTCCAGGACAGAAACGCTGGTCACATTTTTCAAAAAGCTGGATTTGAAGATGTCTGAGAAGGTCATAATGGATTCTCCTTTTTTGATTTATTTTTTGGGGGCGGGCCGATGTGGGCATCGGCCCCTACGGATGTAATTTGGGGGCGGTGTTTATCCGTACACTCGGCAGATGGCGTATTTGGAAAAGGCACCGGTTCTTGCGGAGGGCACCTGCACCAGATCCCGAATCACGGCCGGAAGGTATTCGTCCCACTTTACCTCCAGCACTGCCGCAGTATCCCCGGCGGGGATGGTGGGGCAGCGAAAATCGAAAAAGTCCGTGCTGCTTAGGCCTGTGTGAATCTCATAGTCCAGCGTCACCCGGACATTGCCGGGGGCAAAGACAAAGGGCTCCCGGGTATAGTCCACCATAGTCTTGGGCCGCAGGCCCCGGGTGTGCATCTTCCATAGCAGCTCCTGCATCAGGGGTGCGGGGTCGGCGGCCAGGGCCTCGAAATCGCAGACCAGCAGCGCCTGGGCCTGGGGACGGGTGAGGCAGGTCTGCTCCTTGGCGCACAGGCCGCCCACCTTGCTCTTTTTCTCCAGCACCAGGTAGCTGTCGTCGCCGTTATAGCACCGCAAACGGAACTTTTCCCGGCGGCTGACGCCGTCCAGCTTCTCCCGCAGGGCCGTGTCCCGGAGGTCATCGAAATACAGGCTGCGGACAGAATAGCGGCCGCCCTGGGCATGGGGGTCCGGAGTCATTACGGACGAAAGACGCTGGCGCAGGCACAGAACATCAAAGACACTGATCTCGTGTTTCCACTCGTGGCGATATTGCAAGGGGATCACCTCTTTCCTTGTTGTTGGGGGCAGTATACGGAGCGCACCTTAGAATAAGTTTAAAAAAAGTTTTAATTAAACAATAAGTAAAAAATCAAAAGCCCTCCTTTATCAAGGCTAAACAGTGAGCGTTAATATAGGGCGCTGCAAATCTTAGAAAAATCCTCACGCAAAAACTATGGCGGAAAAAGTCGACGCCCCGAATTTCAGAAAAGCCGTTAATACAAATATTTGCGCATATTCCCCTTATTACACAAAAAGCGGCTGCCGACACCAAACAAGCGTCGGCAGCCATCCGCTGAAATAGATTATTTACTTGATGAGACCGCTTTCCTTCAGCAGGATCTCAATATCGGTGCCCTTGACCTTCTTCAGGACGAGCTTGAGCAGCTCCTTCTCCTTAAAGGACAGGGGCGCTTCGCTGATGGGCTTTTTATCAATGGCGTAATAGCAGGCACGCAGCAGCTCCCGCACATCGTACTTGCTGCCCCAAACCTCCGGCACACCGCGGTCAATATCCAGCAGCGTGTAGACCGACTCCATGCCGGTACGCATGGAATACTCCGTGGTGAAGATAGTGTCCCGGGGCGTCTCGGCGAACTGGCCGATGAAGGCAAAATTCACGGCGCCATCGGGCACGACCTTGGGCCGGTCGCTTTCCTTGCGGGGCTGGAAGAAGGCGTTGATATAGGGCATGAAGCAGGTGGTGGTGTTGCAGGCATCATGTGCCAGCGCATGGATCTTTTCAGTGGGCACACCGATGTGGTACAGCCACTCGCAGCAAACCTCCTCGCCGGTGCAATCCCGCATGGCCTTCTTCACGAAGTTGCCCTCCTTATTGGTGTTCAGCGAATACAGCCATACAAGCACCATGTTCTTGTCCTGAGACTTGAACTGAGGCTGGCGGTTGATGGTCCAGGAGAGATACCAGTTGTCGGTGCTGTCCTTGACGGTGACGATGCCGCCGGTGGTCACCTTGCCGGAACGGGGGTCACGCTTGCAGATGTTCATAATGTGCCGGATGATCTCCTCGTTGGAGGTGGCCACGGTGGCACTCATCCAGTTGGTGGCGTCTACATCGGAGCAGAATTTATCCGGATTGCCGTATTCGCCGTGCTCAGCCTGGGCTGCAATGGCTTTCCACATATCCCAGGATTCGCCGCAGCCGTTTTTCACACCGGACAGGTCCGGCGCATGGGTCTGGTCGCCATAGCAAGAGGTATCGGTGCAGCAGCCGTTGGTGATGAACACCAGGTCATCCTCGATCAGGTCAATGGTTTGCTCCCGGCCGTCCTTGACATAGACGATCTGACGGGCAAGCTTCTTGTCACCCACAGTTTCGATGATGACATTCTTCACATCCATGCCGTATTCGATGCGCACCCCATGAGACTCCAAATATTTCACCAGCGGCAGGATCATGCTCTCATACTGGTTATACTTGGTAAAGCGCAGGGCGCTGAAATCAGGCAGGCCGTCGATGTGGTGGACATAACGGCACAGATACCGCTTCATCTCCAGGGCACTGGACCAGCGCTGGAAGGCGAACATGGTCTGCCAATACAGCCAGAAATTGGTGCTCCAGAAGGAATCCGGCAGCACATCGGAGATCTTCTTGTCCTCCAGATCCTTTTCCGGGGTCATGAACAGCCGGGAAAGGGCCATGGCGGAGGCTTTATCCAGCTTAAACTGCTTGTCGGTGTGGGCATCCTCGCCGCAGTTTATGCTGGCACGGCACAGAGAGTAGTTGGGGTCGTGCTTGTTGAGCCAGTAATACTCATCCAGCACGGATACACCCGGCGTCTCAATGGAGGGCACATCCCGGAAGGTGTCCCACATGACCTCGAAATGGTTATCCATCTCACGGCCGCCCCGCATGAAGAAGCCCTTGGTAATATCCTTGCGGCCGTCGCAGCTGCCGCCGGCCAGATCCAGCTTTTCAAATACATGGATATGCTCGCCCTTCATCTGCCCATCGCGGACCAGGTAGAAGGCCGCGGTCAGGCCGGCCAAACCGGTGCCGATGATATAGGCTGACTTTTTATCCACATCCTTGGGCTTTTCGGGATGAGCAAAGGCTTCATAAGTTCCGGCAGAGTAATACATAACAAATACCTCCTGTGTTTTTCTTTTTATGCCCTTATTATACCCGCTGCTTTCAGGTTTACCATAAGCAGAAAAACCCCCGTGATAAAAGTCTTATCACGGGGGCGGAATGTGTAAAAAGTATTATCAAATTTGTAAAAATGATAAAATCAGAATTGGAATCGGGAGAGCGCCGCTGATACAGAGCCTTTGATCAGCTTGGCAAGCCTATCCACGATCTGCTGTGGATCTTCACGCATGTCATCCTTAATCCAATCGAGCATGAGTCCGATAAATATGTACGAATAAATTTGGGCGATAAACTGCTTGTCCTCGTCACGGACTTTCATTTCGCCGGCTTCTTCATTAATCACATCCAGCAAGAGCCGGTCTACCAGGGGCTGCAGATATTTTTCCACCTGCTCTCTATGAACGCAGCGGTACACATTCAAAATAAACGGCTTGTTATCCTGTACCGCCTCAAAAATCTGCAAAAATCCCTGCTGCCATGTTTCATAAGTCTTATTCTCGTCCAGGGCCCGCTTGGCATCCTCCAGGCAGGACCATTCCACCAGGTTATAAATATCCTTAAAATGGTAATAAAAGGTCATGCGGTTGATACCGCAGTCGTCAGCGATATCATTGATGGTAATTTTGGTCAGCGGCTTTTTCAGCAGCAAATTTTTCAGTGATTGCTCCAAGGCTCGCTTTGTTACCTGTGACATAGCGGCTTGCTTCCTCCTTATAGTATCGGTTTTGCAGCTTTTCTCTACAGCTCGATTGCCTTTTCTTAGTCGGCAGCCTGAACGGCGTTGGCCAAAAAGGTATCAAAAAGTACGCCTAAGCGGTCTACGCTCTCATCAATAGCATTGTCCATGTGGTTCCAAAAAAACTGCATGACAAAGCCAATATAAGCATAGCGGCAAAAGGCCGCAATGCCGCGAAGGCGATCATCCGAAAGGGATCGCCCCTCTGCGGCCTGCTGCACTACTTTCATAAAAACATCATCCGTTAAAGAGAAGATGTACCGCTCCAAGCGGTCACGGGAAAGACCGTCGAACACATGATAAACTGTTTTCGGATGCGCCTTGCATTGATACAGCACCGCCTTGGTGGTGCTTTTCCATTCAATTGGGGCATCACTGGGGATGAATGCTTCTGCCCTTTCCCGAAACCAAGCATCCAGCAAAGCATAGATATCCTGATAATGATAGTAAAATGTATTGGGGCTGATACCCGCCCGCTTCACCAGCGCCGCAACGGTGATCTTGTCAAAGGGGAGCTCCTCCAGCATTTCCTGAAATGTGGACATGATGAGCTTCTTTGTGTATAAGGCCATATACAGCCCTCCTAAGCATGGCGGATTCTAATTTGCCTCTATCTATTCTGCATTTTATAAGAATTAAAGCAAAAACGCAAGCTTCGTTAGAACGGGAAAACGGGTTTTTCGCATGGCTTCGCCCCCGGCAAGAGCAACGGACATGGGAGCATAGGATGGGCATATCCGCCTTGCCGGCATTGGCTTTCTGCCGCAGAGCCGCACTGCCGGAATGCTCGCCCGCACAGCAAAAGGAAGAACAGCGTGCCTTATGACACGCTGTTCTCTCTTAAAGCATATACCCGCCTTATGCAGCTGCTGCCGGCAGAGCAGAGGGCTTTTGCTGTCTCGGAATTGCCCTGATAGTCGTCAGAACAGCAGCGCCCAGCCCAGGAAGCCCAGGCAGGCCACCGCACCGGTGAACAGCAGCACAATCACCAGGTAGCCCATAATATCACGGGCAGAGAGTTTGGCAATACCCAGCGCAGGCAGAGCCCAGAAGGGCTGGATCATGTTGGTCCACTGGTCGCCCCAGGCAATGGCCATGGCGGTGCGGCCGGCCTCGATGCCCATTTCCGCGCCGGCGGGCATCATGATGGGACCCTGGACCGCCCACTGGCCACCGCCGGAGGGAACGAAGAAGTTCACCACGCCGGCCGCCAGGAAGGACAGCATGGGGAAGGTCACATTGGTGGAGATGCTCACGAAGAACTCGGAGATGACACTGGCCAAAGACACGCCCTGATCGTTGGCGGCCACCATCAGGCCCATAATACCCGCGTAGAACGGGAACTGCAGCAGGATGCCGGCGGCACCGGCGGCAGCATCGGAAATGGCGTCCACATAGCGGCGCAGGTCGCCGTGGAGCAGCAGGCCCAGGAACAGGAAGATCATGTTCACGATGTTGAGCCCCAGGGTGAAGCCGTTCTCCACGAAGTAGTACACAATGTAGCCGAAGCCCAGGACCAGGGTGATGACCCACAGGATCTTGGAGTGTTCCATCTTCTCGGCAGGGGTATCCTTTACATAGGTGCGCTCCTCCTCGTCCACCAGCAGGGCGGGATCCACGGTAACGGTGTGCTCCTTATGGGGATGCATGGCGTAGTTGACCAGGGGCATGAGGATCAGGATCACGCCGCACATGATGAGGTTCATGGGGTGGAACACGGTGGCGGTGATGGGTGCCTGATAGGTCACCTCGCCAAAGGCTTTGCCGGCCACCAGGTCCAGAGGAATGGAACCGGACAGGCCCGCATGCCAAATGACAAAGCCGGAGTAGGCGGAGGCGATGAGCAGCGGATAATCCACTGTGGGAACGCGGCGCACCACTTCCTTGGCAAGCAGGGCGCCGATGACCAGACCGAAGCCCCAGTTCAGCCAGCAGCAGAGGGTGGACACGAAGGTGGTGACCAGGATGGCCTGCTTATTGTTGTGGCACAGACCGGCCACAGCGCGCAGCGCCTTCTTGCAGGGGCGGGCGGATGCCATGGCAGAACCGAAAACCAGCACCAGGGCCATCTGCATGGAAAAGCTCAGCAGGCCCCAAAAGCCGCTCTTTTGGTCGCCCCAGGCGGACAGAACCTCGATGACACTCATCTTGGTGGCCAGCAGCGAACCGATAAAGGTAATGATGGTCAGGATGATGGCGAATAGGAATGCGTCGGGCAGCCAGCGGTTAACAACGCGCACGCAGCCATTGGTGAATCTCTTAAACACAGCGTCACTCTCCTTTTTCTTCATAACAAGCATGTTATTTCCGCCGATCCGTCGGGCGGATTGACAATATTTTAACGTGGATCGCCGTGATAATCAACCGGAATCATAATTTCTTAACGCCTGTGATTGTAGAATTATTGTCAATGTTTTTATGCACTTTGACCACTGCACAAATTATTCCTTGTTGCTTTTTGCAGAAACGGGAAATACTTTTAGAAATCTCCCCGAACAATTCCCCAAGCGGCAGGTATTTCTCACGCGGGGATGGCAGCAGCAGGCATTCGGTTACAAAATAGAATCCGGATTGTTACCCATATAGTGTTGAAGCTCGGCTCGTTATCACTTATGATCGAGATACTATCCGGCGGCGGCACGATGAAATCCGAGCCGAATATATGAAGAACAGGAGTTTCCCCGTGAGCTTTTCTAATCTGCAGTTTTTGTTTTATTTTCTGCCGCTGTTTTTCGCGGCTTATTATTTGCTTCCCTTTCGGTTTAAAAACGCGGGCCTGGTGCTGGGCAGCGCATTGTTCTATTTTTTGGGCGCGGGGGCGCAGGACGCGCTGCTGCTGGGCGCCGTTATTTTGCTGCACTACGGCCTGGCCCGGCTCATGGCCGGGAGAAGCCGGGCTCTGCGCAAAGCCTTGCTGGCTGCGGCCCTGGCGGCGGACCTGCTGTGCCTGGTGTATTTCAAATATGCTGCCTTCTTCCTGGAGAACTGGAACGGCCTGACCGGCCAAACGATCCCCCTGCCCCGGATTGCTCTGCCTTTGGGCGTGAGCTTCTACCTCTTTCAGAGCATGGGCTACCTGATAGATGTGTACCGGGGCGAGAAGCCGGAGCGAAATATCATAGACTACGCCGCCTTCACCCTGGCTTTTCCCCAGCTGACCATGGGGCCCATCCTGCGCTGGCGCGATTGGCGCGGCCCGCTGAAGGAGCGGACCGTCGGACGGCAGGATGTTTTGGATGGCCTGGAGTACTTTATTGTGGGCCTTAGCTGCAAGGTGCTGCTGGCCGACCAGCTGGCACCGCTGTGGGCGTCTATAGAACGCATCGGCTATGAATACCTCTCTACACCCCTGGCCTGGCTGGGCGCAGTGAGCTACAGCCTGCAGCTGTATCTCGACTTTTCCGGCTACTCCCTTATGGCCATGGGCCTGGGACAGCTGCTGGGCCTGCCTGTGCCCCGCAACTTTGACCTGCCCTACACCGCCCGCTCGGTGAGCGAATTTTACCGCCGCTGGCACATCACCCTGGGCACCTGGTTCCGGGATTACCTGTATATCCCTTTGGGCGGCAGCCGCCGGGGCAGGGCCCGCACAGTCCTGGCGCTGGCAGTGGTATGGCTCTGCACAGGCCTGTGGCACGGGGCCAGCTGGAGCTTTGTCCTATGGGGCGCCGCGCTGCTGGGCTTCATTCTGTTGGAAAAGTTCTGCATCGGCGGCTTTTTGAAGCGTCACAGGATCCTCTCCCACGCCTACCTGCTGGTGGTAATTCCGCTGACCTGGGTCATCTTCCGCATTACGGATCTGCGGGACCTGGGCGCGTACTTTTCCCGGCTGTTCCCATTTTTCGGGACGCCGGGCGCCGTTTCCGCCCAGGATGCAGCCAAGCAGCTGGCCTCCTATTGGTGGCTCCTGCTGGTGAGCATTCTTCTCTGCCTGCCGCAGCCCCGCC
>ENA-OUNS01002815-OUNS01002815.1-human-gut-metagenome-genome-assembly--contig:-NODE-2815-length-10434-cov-3.883707_pt1 | contig 10434 bp, 7 predicted proteins | sample MGYA00243237_ERZ505104 | MGnify/ENA primary metagenome ERZ505104 (study PRJEB26097, sample SAMN02711295) | human gut metagenome | biome: Gut microbiome | host: Homo sapiens | place: Denmark: Copenhagen...
CATGCGCACGACCTTGCGCACGACGGGCGCGGCATCGAGGATCTCGCGTTCCTCCTCCACACTGCTGTCGAGCTTCGTGAGCGTCAGAAGCTTCTGCGTCAGGCGGCCGAGACGGTCTGCCTCGCGGCCGATGTCGCCGATGAACTCGCGCTGCGTCTCGGGGTCCATCTCGTTTTGCAGGATGGAGTCAGACAGCAGCTTGATGGAGGCCAGCGGCGTCTTGAGCTCGTGGGACGCGTCCGAGACGAACTGGCGCTCGGTGATCTCCGTCTGCTGCAGCTTCGATCGCTTTTGCCTCTTCCGCTTCTTCGGCATCGTTATCGCCGAGGATTTTTACCTTACCCTCGTAAAGCTCCTGGACTGCGATGGAAAGCGGCTTTTTGCCTGCTGCTCTCGCGATGAGCGGCTCATCTCCGCCGATGATCTGTCTTGCACGTTTGCTTGTTGCAAGTACCAGAGAGTAACGGCTGCTGACAACCGGTGCCTCGTCCAGATCCTGGCCCTCGTTAATAGTTGCAATCAGTTCCTGATAAGATGGATGAATCATAATAAATGCTCCTTTCTATTTTTCCAGACTTTTTTTCATCTGTTCGATAAAGTCTTTCTGGTTGCTGCTCATGAAATGCTGGCTCTGAATGGTCTCATGCATCTGTTTTACGCAGGTTTCGAGGTCGTCGTTGATCAGGACATAATCGTACTGGTCCATGCCCTGTGCTTCCTCTTTTGCACGCTCCATTCTGCCTTTGATGACTTCTTCTGTTTCCGTTCCGCGTCCCCGGAGGCGTCGTTCCAGCTCCTCGGCGGTCGGCGGTGTGATGAACACAAGAAGGGTGTCCGGACGTTTTTCCTTGACCTGAAGTGCTCCCTGGATTTCAATCTCAAGCAGAACATCTTTTCCGGCATCCAGCTGCTCCTCTACGTATGCCTTCGGCGTTCCGTAGGAATGTTTTACGTAACGCGCATACTCGAGGAAGGCATCCTCTTCTACCATGCGGTCAAACTCTTCTTCTGTACGGAAAAAGTACGATACGCCGTCTTCCTCGCCCGGACGCGGGTCTCTTGTGGTGACGGAGATGGACAGCGCATAGTTGTCGTACTCCTCCATCAGGCGTTTCATCAGTGTTCCTTTTCCTGCTCCGGAAAAACCGGATACTACAGTAAGTATTCCTCTACTCATTTTCAGATTCCCCTCGCTCTTTTTCTGTTTCCCAGCCGCCGTTGAATCTGCGGCTGATCGTTTCCGGCTGCAAAGCCGAAAGGATGATAAATTCTTCTCCGGTGATGAGCACTGCTTTCGTGCGTCTTCCCTGCGTCGCATCGATGATGCGGTTGCTTTCCTTTGCACGCTGCACCATACGCTTGACGGGCGCCGCCTCGGGACTCACCACTGCTATTATTTTATCCGAATTTACGACATTGCCGAATCCGATGTTGATCAGTTTTGCCACAATCCGTCCTTTCCTGTACCTTCTGAAGTCTTTTTCAGAAAATACATCTACCCATACGGATTTATTATAATTCATTCAGAAAGCCTAGTCAAATCTTTTTTTCTGTATTATAATGAAAATACCAGAATTTCAAACAAAGGAGATATTTTCTATGGCTTTTGATGGAATTACCATTGCAAATATTGCACAGGAACTGAATCAGACCATCGTCGGCGGAAAGATCAACAAGATCGCACAGCCGGAAAACGACGAGCTGATGATTACAATAAAAAACAACCGTACCGTTTACCGTCTTCTCCTCTCGGCAAGTGCTTCGCTTCCGCTGATCTACCTGACGGACAACAATAAGCCCGGCCCGATGACCGCACCGAATTTCTGTATGCTGCTCCGCAAACACATCGGCAGCGCCCGCATTCTCTCCGTTACCCAGCCGGGACTCGAGCGTATTCTTATTTTTGAGCTCGAGCATTTGAACGAACTCGGCGATATCTGCCGCAAGAAGCTGATTGTGGAGATCATGGGAAAACACAGCAACCTGATCTTCTGTCAGGAGGACAATACGATCCTTGACAGTATCAAACATATTTCCGCCAACATGAGTTCTGTCCGTGAGGTTCTTCCGGGCCGCACCTGGTTCATTCCGCACACGCAGGATAAGAAAGATCCGCTCACGATCACAGAAGAAGAATTTTTCGATTTCGTCTGCACGAAACCGATGGCTGCCGCAAAGGCAATCTACACTTCCCTTACCGGCTTCAGCCCGCTGATGGCGGAGGAAGTCTGCTGCCGCGCCGGCATCGACGGCGGATTTGCGGTCAATGCACTCGAAGAAAATGCAAAGCTTCATCTGTTCCGCACCTTCTCTTATCTGATTGAGGATATCAAAAACGGCGCATTTACGCCGAACATCGTATACCAGGGCGATGAGCCGAAAGAATTTTCCGCACTGAAACTGACGCAGTATCAGGATTTGCGGGAGGAAACATACGATTCGATCTCCGGTGTACTGGAAACATACTATGCCATGAAAAACCGCATCACCCGCATCCGTCAGAAATCTTCCGATCTGCGCCGTGTCGTCAATACCGCACTCGAACGGAATGTCAAAAAATACGACCTGCAGCAGAAACAGTTAAAAGACACCGACAAGCGGGAAAAATACCGGATTTACGGTGAGCTTTTAAATACGTACGGCTACAGCTGCCAGCCGGGCGATACTTCGCTGAAAGCCGTCAATTACTATAACGGCGAGGAAATCACGATTCCGCTCGACGGAACGCTCTCTGCCGGCGAAAATGCGAAAAAATACTTCGACCGCTACGGAAAGCTGAAGCGGACCCGTGAGGCACTCGAGGAACTTCTTGTCGAGACGAAAGAGGAAATCGACCATCTCGAATCCATCAGCACGGCGCTTGATATTGCGCTCGATGAGGCGGATCTGGTGCAGTTAAAAGAAGAGCTGATCGAGTACGGCTACATCCGCCGCAAGGGACCGACAGGGAAAAAGCAGAAAATCACCTCCCATCCGTTCCACTACCGCTCTTCCGAGGGCTTTGACATTTATGTCGGCAAGAACAACTTCCAGAACGAGGAACTTTCGTTTAAATTCGCCTCCGGCAACGACTGGTGGTTCCACGCGAAAGGCCAGCCGGGCAGCCATGTCATCGTAAAGACGAACGGTAAAGAGCTGCCGGATTCCGTCTACGAAGAGGCCGCTGCTCTCGCCGCCTATTACTCGAAAGGCAGACAGGCACCGAAGGTGGAAATCGACTACACCTTAAAGAAAAACCTGCGCAAACCAAACGGAAGCAAACCGGGCTTCGTTGTTTATTACACCAATTACTCCATGATGGCGGAGCCGAACATCCGCAATCTTCAGGAAGTACAGGACTAAATTCAGAATACAAAAGACTTTTCGCACATTCCTATCTGTTCCTCTTTGCGAAAAGTCTTTTTTTCGTAAAATTTAATACTTCCTTCATTTCTTTTTCGATGCTCTATGGTATACTTCTTAGTATGGAAAAAGATTCCAGACGTGATCTTTTTCAAACAAACCACAGTGAGGCTGTCTCTTCTTTATCAGGACAGCCGGAGAGGAATATAACTGTTATGAACAAAACAATTCCCGAAATCATTCACCGCCGTGTTCCAACGACGCGCTATGAGGCAGACCCTTCCGAAGGCCTTTCCGCCGAGCAGGTTGCCGAGTACCGCGAGAACGGCTGGACCAACCGCGCGGTGGAACCTCCGTCCAAGACAACGGCCGAGATCGTAAAGAGCAATGTCTGTACGTATTTCAACCTGATTTTTCTGATTATTGCCATCTTTCTGATCCTTGCCGGTTCGTTCCGGGATCTTACGTTTCTGCCGGTCATCATCGCGAACACGCTGATCGGTATTGTACAGGAGATCAAGGCGAAAAAGACGCTGGAAAAGCTGTCTGTTTTAAACGCGCCGAAGGCTACTGCGATCCGTGACGGGGCTGAGGTAACACTCGCCGCGGAGGATCTCGTACTCGATGATATTGTTGTATTTACCGCAGGAAAACAGATCTGCGCTGATGCCGTCGTGCTTGAAGGTGAGGTACAGGTCAACGAATCGCTGCTTACCGGTGAATCCGATGAGATTACCAAGCGCCCGGGCGACGAGCTGATGTCCGGAAGTTTTATCGTCTCCGGAAGCTGCAAGAGCCGTCTGACCCAGGTCGGTGAAGATTCCTACATTTCCCGTCTGACCCTCGAGGCAAAGGCCATGAAAGAGGGCGAACAGTCCGAGATGATCCGCTCCCTCAACAAGCTGGTAAAGGTTGTCGGCATTCTGATCATTCCGATCGGTCTTCTGCTCTTCGGCCAGCAGTTTTTCGTCTCCCACGAAACGTTCCGTGAGAGCATTACCTCGATGGTGGCCGCCGTGCTCGGCATGATCCCAGAAGGTCTTTACCTGCTTGCAAGCGTTGCCCTTGCCGTCAGCGTTATGCGGCTGGCTTCGCAGAAGGTTCTCGTGCATGATATGAAATGTATCGAGACGCTGGCTCGCGTCAACGTGCTCTGTGTCGATAAGACGGGAACCATCACCGAGACAAATATGAAAGTACATGATCTGATTCTGGTCGGCTCCAGTTCAGTCCCTGATACAGAATCCGGCGAAAATGCTCCCGCACCGCAGAAAGAAGAGCTTTCCCTTGCGGTCGGTGATTTCGCATCTGCCATGTCAAACGACAACATTACTATGGCGGCACTGAAAGAATATTTTAAAGACAACAACGGCAAAACTGCCGTTTCGATGACTTCGTTCTCCTCGGAATTCAAGTATTCCAGTGTGACATTTTCGGATGTCTCCTATGTGCTCGGTGCCCCGGAGTTCGTTCTCCGCGATGATTTTGCACGCTATCAGAGTGAAATTGAAGCGTATACCTCAAAGGGATTCCGTCTCCTCGTCTTCGGCACATCCGAAACTGTACCGGATGGAAAAGCACTCTCCGGCCGTGTCACGCCGCTTGGCTACGTGCTTCTCTCCAATCCGATCCGAAAAGAAGCACCGGAAACGTTCCGCTACTTCAAAGATCAGGGTGTCCATGTCAAGGTCATCTCCGGTGATACTCCGGTAACGGTATCTGAGGTTGCCCGCCAGGCAGGGATTGCGCACGCAGAGGATTATATTGATGCTTCCACTCTAAAGACACCGGAAGAGCTCGAAGAAGCAATCCTGAAATACACCGTGTTCGGCCGTGTCACACCAGACCAAAAACGCCAGTTTGTCCAGGCTTTAAAGAAAAACGGCAAGACCGTTGCGATGACCGGCGATGGTGTCAACGATGTGCTCGCATTAAAGGATGCCGACTGCTCCGTTGCGATGGCATCCGGAAGTGACGCTGCCGCACAGGCTGCACAGCTCGTTCTGCTGGACAACGACTTTTCGAAGATGCCTTCTGTCGTACTGGAAGGCCGCCGCGTTGTCAACAACCTGCAGCGCTCGGGAACGCTGTTCCTGGTAAAGAACATTTTCTCGTTTCTGCTGTCCATCTTCTCACTGATCTCGATGGTGACGTATCCGCTGGAGCCGTCCCAGATCTCGCTGATCAGTATGTTTACGATCGGTATTCCAGGCTTCCTGCTCTCGCTGATGCCGAACAAAAACCGGATCGAGGGCCACTTTATCACGAACATTCTGACACGGGCCCTGCCTGCGGCGCTGACCGACTTTTTGATGGTCGCAACACTCGTCGTCTTCGGCCAGGAATTTGCGGTCGGCTCGGAAGATATTTCGACCGCTGCCACCGTACTGCTCGCCATTGTCGGTTTTATGATTCTCTACCGGATCAGCAAGCCGCTCAACTGGATGCGCTGGACGATCCTGATCGGCTCGATTATTGCCTTCATTTTCTGCAGTACCTATCTGAACCAGCTGTTCGCCATTTCTGATATGTCCAGAAAATGTATCATGCTGCTGGTCGTATTCTCTGTCGCAACAGAGCCGGTTCTGCGATATTTGAGCATCCTCGTGGATTCCATTTCCTCTTTTTACCGGAAGCAGAAAATTTTCTTCCTGCGAAAACGGGAAGCGAGAAAAGCGAAATAAAACGTAAAACCAAACATCAGAAATGCCGTACAGCGTTGGAAATTTTTCCTCCGCCTGTACGGCATTTTTTGATTTACCAATCACAGTTTCTTACTTTCTCATCTCCGGATCTTCCGCGTAATGCGTCCGCTCGCCGCCGATGTATTTCGGTCTTGTCCGCGCGCAGACAACGTGCGCATCTCCGATCGTTTTCTGCGATACCCGGACCGGAACGGCTACTGCCTTCAGCTGCATGCCGATCAGCACATCACCGATATCAATACCTGCATGCGCCTGCACACGCTCTACGGTGACAGCGTCCTCCAATCCATAGTATGCCGCCATCGCAAACGATCCGCCGCCATGCAGCCACGGTACCGCGCAGACCGGCTCGTAACCGTATTTTTCTGCCGCCGCACGCTCCAGAACAACCGCGCGGTTCAGATGCTCACAGCACTGCGCCGCCAGATACAGCCCGTGCTCCTTCGTACACGCATACAGCGCCTCAAACACCGCCTGCCCGATCTCCTGGCTGGAATCCGTTCCGAGCTTACTGTTGTGAATTTCACTCGAAGAACATCCCACTACCAGAATCTGTCCCGGTTTCATCTGCGCCGTCGTAATCAGCTCCTCTGCGACGGCACGCGCTTCCTGTCTGATTGTTTCAAGATCCATTTTGTATCCCTCCTTGCTAAACAGCAATATTTATGCAAAAGGAGACTGACTCTTTTTCCAAGAATCAGCCTCCTTTCTTCAGCTTACATAATTATTATTTCTGAACGATATTCACAATTCTTCCCGGTACGTAAATTTCTTTTACGATGTTTCCGGTCAGTTTGTCTGCAACTGCCTCTTTTGCAGCGGCGATTGCGGTCTCTTTATCTGCATCTTTGGCGATTTTGATCGTTCCGCGCATTTTGCCGTTGATCTGAACAGCGATCTCGGCTACTGCCTCTACGGTCTTCTCCTCGTCAAACTCCGGCCATGCGGTCTGATACAGACGGCCTTCGTATCCAAGGTCTGCCCACAGTTCCTCGGTCATATGCGGTGCAACCGGATTCAGCAGGATCAGAAGGGTTTCGAACTCTTTTCTCGTTACTTTTCCGGCTTTGTAGAACTCGTTGACCAGGGTCATCATGGCTGCGATCGCTGTGTTGTATTTCAGGGACTCATAGTCGCTGGATACTTTCTTGATGGTCTGGTGCATTTTGGACTCCAGCTCTTTGGAGTAGGAATCTCCGTCTACCAGGCTGTCCTGCAGTTTCCATACACGCTCGAGGAAACGACGGCATCCTTTTACACCTTCCTGAGACCAGGATGCACTTAAGTCGAAGGCACCGATGAACATCTCGTACGTACGCAGGGTATCTGCACCGAACTCAGCTACGATATCATCCGGGTTGACAACGTTTCCACGGGATTTACTCATCTTCTCGCCGTTCTCGCCGAGGATCATTCCGTGGGAAGTACGTTTCTGATACGGTTCCGGGCAGGTAACTACGCCCTGATCGTACAGGAATTTATGCCAGAAACGGGAATACAGAAGGTGAAGGGTGGTGTGCTCCATTCCTCCGTTGTACCAGTCAACCGGCAGCCAGTATTTCATAGCTTCTTTGCTTGCCAGAGCCTCTTTGTTCTTCGGATCGGTATAGCGGATGTAATACCAGGAAGAACCAGCCCACTGCGGCATGGTATCGGTCTCACGTTTTGCAGGTCCTCCGCAGCACGGGCAGGTGGTGTTGACCCAGTCTGTCATGGCAGCCAGCGGAGACTCGCCGTTATCGGTCGGCATGTAGCTCTCTACATCCGGCAGCTCCAGCGGAAGGGATTCTTCCGGAACCGGAACGTAACCGCATTTGTCGCAGTGTACGATCGGAATCGGCTCACCCCAGTAACGCTGACGGGAGAATACCCAGTCACGCAACTTATAGTTTGTTTTTGCTTTTCCAACGTGGTTCTCTTCGAGCCACTCAAGAATTTTCTTTTTTGCTTCCGCAACGGAAAGTCCGTTCAGGAAACCGGAGTTGACAAGAGTTCCCTCTGCAACGTCGGTGTAAACTTCGTTCTGTACGTCGCCGCCTGCAACAACCTCGATGATCGGCATGTTGAATTTCTTTGCGAACTCCCAGTCACGCTCATCGTGTGCCGGTACTGCCATGATGGCGCCGGTGCCGTAGCTCATCAGTACATAATCGGAAATCCAGATCGGGATCTCTTTTCCATTAACCGGGTTGACTGCGGAAAGTCCGTCGATCATGACACCGGTCTTGTCTTTTGCAAGCTCGGAACGCTCGAAATCGGATTTTCTGGCTGCCATCTCACGGTATGCGCAGACCTCATCCCAGTTCTTGATCTCATCTTTGTACTGGTCGATGTACGGATGCTCCGGGGAGAGTACCATGTACGTAACACCGAACAGGGTATCCGGGCGTGTGGTGTAGATGGTCAGCTTCTCCGGTTTATCTTTCAGGGAGAAATCAACCTCTGCTCCGTGGGAACGTCCGATCCAGTTTTTCTGGGAAGTTTTGACACGCTCAATATAGTCAACGCCGTCCAGACCGTCGATCAGCTTGTCTGCATACTCGGTGATCTTCAGCATCCACTCGCTCTTTACTTTGCGGACAACCGGGCTTCCGCAGCGCTCGCACACGCCGTTTACAACTTCCTCGTTTGCAAGACCTACCTTACAGGAAGTACACCAGTTGATCGGCATTTCTTTCTTGTAAGCAAGACCTGCTTTGAAGAGTTTGAGAAAGATCCACTGGGTCCAGTGATAGTACTCCGGATCGGTGGTGTTGATCTCTCTGTCCCAGTCAAAGGAATATCCAAGGGACTGAAGCTGATCTTTGAAGTGATGTACGTTGCTTTTGGTAACGATCTTCGGATGGATGTGGTTCTTGATCGCATAGTTCTCAGTCGGAAGACCAAATGCATCCCATCCCATCGGATACAGTACGTTGTAGCCCTGCATTCTGCGCTTTCTGGCTACGATATCCAGTGCGGTGTACGGACGCGGATGGCCTACGTGAAGTCCCTGTCCTGACGGATACGGGAACTCAACGAGTGCATAGTATTTTGGTTTTGTATAATCATCTGTGGCGGCAAAGGCTTTCTCGTCCTGCCAGATCTTCTGCCACTTTTTCTCAATGTTCTGTGGCTCATATCTTTTACTCATGGGTAACCTCCTGCATGTTCAAGTTCAAAGTTCTTTTTTCTCACACTGCCGCATAGGACAGCATGCACATTTGAACATATAGCTGTATTCTATCACTCTTTCCCTGTTTTTACAATTTATTTTTTCCTATATCCTCCGTTTTTCTTCAAAAACAGCAGAAAAATCCGGTTTCCGGGCGAATTCTGCTCCCGAAACCGGATTTTCTCTGTTTTATCACACTATTTTATAAAGCTTTATTCTTCTGCTTTTTCAACCTTCGAAGCTCTTGCCTCAATCTCTTTTGCCTGGATATCGGACGGAGCCTGCTCATATCTCGCAAACTCATAGGAGAAATCACCGCTTCCGCCTGTCATGGAGCGGAGTGTTGTGCCGTATCCGTAGATCTCAAGTTCCGGAACATCAGCCTCGATAATCGTATGGCCCTTGTGATCCGGGTTCATGCCGAGCACACGGCCGCGGCGTTTGTTGAGATCGCCCATGATATCGCCGGTGTATTTATCGTCTACAGTGATCTTCATCGAAACGATCGGCTCAAGGAGAACCGGGGATGCTTCCATAAAGCCTTTCTTGAACGCCTGGATCGCTGCGGTCTTGAATGCCATCTCGGAGGAGTCTACCGGATGATAAGAACCATCATATAGAACGGCTTTGACGCCGACTACCGGATAAGCAGCCAGAGGGCCTTTCTGTACGGCTTCCTGGATACCTTTTTCAACAGCCGGGAAGTAGTTCTTCGGAACGGCGCCGCCGACAACTTCCTGCTCGAAAACGTATGGTTTCTCGAGATCTCCGGAAGCTGAGAAGCGCATTTTTACATGACCGTACTGGCCGTGGCCGCCGGACTGTTTTTTGTATTTTGCTTCTACATCCGAATTTTTGCGGATCGTCTCACGGAAGGCTACCTTCGGACGGGACAGCTCTACTTCTACTTTGTAGCGCTCCAGCAGCTTGCTGACGATAATATCGATGTGCTGGTCGCCCATGCCGTACAGCAATGTCTGATGGTTTGCAGAATCATTGACTGCCTTCATAGTCAGGTCTTCCTGCATCATCTTGGCAAACGCCTGGGAGATCTTATCTACATCGGCTTTGTTCTTCGGTTTATATCGTTTTGCGGTGTACGGAGTCGAAACATCCGGTTTTCCGTAGCGGACCTGATTGTTCTTTGTCGCAAGGGAATCGCCGGTTCTTGCATCGCCGAGTTTTGCGATGGCACCGATATCTCCTGCATGAAGCTCCGGTACTTCGATCGGC
>ENA-OUNS01002824-OUNS01002824.1-human-gut-metagenome-genome-assembly--contig:-NODE-2824-length-10416-cov-5.597336_pt1 | contig 10416 bp, 10 predicted proteins | sample MGYA00243237_ERZ505104 | MGnify/ENA primary metagenome ERZ505104 (study PRJEB26097, sample SAMN02711295) | human gut metagenome | biome: Gut microbiome | host: Homo sapiens | place: Denmark...
AATAGTGACTGGAGTTCAGACGTGTGCTCTTCCGATCTCTCTGCAAATCTCTTTCTTCGTGCTCCCTCTTCCCCTTTCTCTGCTGGTGAAGCGCTTCGTTTTGGTGATGCAAAAGTACGATTAAAATTTAATTTTACAAATTATTACGAAAAAAAAATTGCGGTTTTTACCGATTTTATGCCGAAAATTTTTGAGGGATGAAATGAAAGGCAGGGTTTTGTGCCCTGCCTTCGCGCATTCGGTCGTCGTGCGGAAATCCGCCGGCGTTCGTCTTCGGTTCGAAAATTATTTTTTCTCTCCGCAGCCGCAGTTTTTCAACGGAATCTTATCGATACGAGCCTGATGGCGGCCTCCTTCGAATTCGGTGTTCAGGAAAATATCGACGATTTCGCGGGCCGTGTCGGTGCTGATGAACCGCGCCGGCATGGTGCAGACGTTGGCGTTGTTGTGGCGGCGTGCCAACGATGCGATTTCGGGTTCCCAGCAAAGGGCGGCTCGGATTCCCTGATGTTTGTTCAGCGTCATCGTGATGCCGTTGGCGCTACCGCACATCGCGATACCGCGCGGCAGTTCTCCTTTTTCGATGGCCTCGGCCAGCGGGTGGGCATAGTCCGGATAATCGCAGCTCTCTTCCGAGTTGGTGCCGAAATCGTACACGTCGTAGCCTTTCGAGTCGAGGTAACCGATTACGAATTCTTTGAGTTGGTAGCCGGCATGGTCGCTGGCTATTCCGATTTTTTTATTGTCCATAGTTTTAGTTTTAGCGTTTCGGTTTGTAAAGATAATGAAAAGCCCCGCATTTTCTATGCCTACTTGTGTCGTTCGGCCAGTTCTTCTTCCAGGTCGGCGATCGACAGGCCTTGGTTTTCGAGCAGTACGAGCAGGTGGTAGATCAGGTCGGATGCCTCGTAAACCACGTCCGTATTGTTGTTCGCTACTGCCTCGATGACGGTTTCGACCGCTTCTTCGCCTACTTTCTGTGCGATCTTTTTAACGCCTTTGGTGAACAGTTTCGTGGTGTACGAACCTTCCGGCATTTCGCGGTGGCGCTGCTGGATTACGCTTTGCAGCTCGCCGATGAATCCTTCGTTTTCGCGTCCGCCGAAACAGGTTTTCGTTCCCTTGTGACAAACCGGGCCGACCGGTACGACGCGGATCAACAGCGTGTCGTCGTCGCAGTCTTTGACGATACTTTTGACGTTCAGGAAGTTACCGCTGGTTTCGCCTTTCGTCCACAGACGGTTTTTCGTGCGGCTGAAAAAGGTCACGCGACCTTCGGCCACGGTTTTGTCGTAGGCTTCCTCATTCATGTAGCCCAGCATCAGGACTTGGCGCGTATTGTCGTCCTGGATGATTGCGGGAACCAGTCCCTCACAACGCTTGGTTGTGTTCAATTCACTGAATTTTATCATAATCTGACAGGTATATGCAGTTTGTTCAACTCCTGTTTCAGGCGGGGGATCGGGATCTCCCCATAATGGAAAATACTGGCGGCAAGGGCGGCGTCGGCACGCCCTTCGGTCAATACGTCGGCGATGTGCTGCGCGGTTCCGGCTCCGCCCGAAGCGATCACCGGGATCGACAGCATTTGTGATAGCCGAGCGTAGGTTTCGCACGGGTAGCCGTTTTTCGTGCCGTCGTGGTCCATTGACGTGAATAAAATCTCGCCGGCTCCGCGCCGCTGCGCTTCGGCGGCCCACGAAAACAGTTCCTTGTCCGACAGCCGGTGTCCGCCGTGCGTGGTCACGCGCCACCGGCCGTCGATCTGTTTGGCGTCGATCGCCACGACGACGAACTGGTTGCCGTATTTCGACGCGATATCGCTGATCAGATCGGGGTTATTGACGGCCGCACTGTTGACGGTCACTTTGTCGGCCCCGGCGGTCAGCAGCCGTCCGGCGTCTTCGACCGACGCGATGCCGCCGCCGACCGTGAACGGGATGTTGATGTTCGCGGCGATGCGCGTCACCAGTTCGGCAAAAGTCCTGCGCCCTTCCATCGACGCGCTGATGTCGAGGTAAACCAGTTCGTCGGCTCCCTCTTCGGCATACCTGCGTCCCAGTTCGACCGGGTCGCCGACGCCGCGCAGTTCGAGGAAATTGATTCCCTTGACCGTCTGCCCGTCCTTGATATCCAGGCAGGGGATGATTCTCTTCGCTAACACCGTTGTTGGTTTTTGTCGGTTCGTACTGTAAGCATGTATTTTTCGAGCTGTTCGAAACGGATCCGTCCTTCGTAGATCGCCTTGCCGACGACGACGCTGCGCAGTCCGTTCCGATCGAGTTCTTCGATGTCTTCCCACGAGCTGATGCCACCGCTGACCGTGACGTCGATCTCCGGAAACGTTTTTTGGAGTTGCAGATACAGCGGGACGGACGGGCCCGAAAGCATCCCGTCCTTGGTGATATCGGTGCAGATCACCTGCGACAGTCCTGCGCCGCGGAACGATTCGATCAGTTCTTCGACTCCCACCGTAGCGGCTTCGAGCCAGCCGTTGATCGCGATCCGTCCGTCGCGGGTATCTGCGCCGAGGATCATTTTCGCGGAGCCGAATTCGGCCAGCCACTCGCGGAACGCATCGGGCTGCGTGACGGCGATGCTGCCGCAGATCGCGCGGGCGGCCCCACTGCCGAATACGTCGCGCAGGGCTTCGGCGTTTTTGATGCCGCCGCCGTATTGCACTTGCAGCGAGGTCGAAACGGTGATCCGTTCGAGCACGTTCAGGTTGACCGGGTGCGCGGCCTTGGCCCCGTCCAGATCGACCAGGTGCAGCCGCCGGATGCCGCAGTCCTCGTAGCGTCGAGCCGCGTCGAGCGGGTCTTTGTAATAGGTGGTACGGCGGTCGTAGTCGCCCTGCGTCAGCCGGACGCACTGGCCGCCGATCAGGTCTATTGCCGGGATAATTTCAATCATAGCGTTAAAAAGTTTTGTAGGATGCGTTCGCCGACCGAGGCGCTTTTTTCCGGATGAAACTGCGTCCCGAAGAAGTTGCCGCGGTTGATCGCGCCGCTGAACGTTTCGCCGTAAACGGTCGTGGCGATCGTGTCACCGTTGACGGTCGGGGCGTACGAGTGCACGTAGTAGACGTACGAACCTTCGGCGATGCCGTCCAGCAGCGGCGAACGCAGGTTCCCGATGCTGTTCCATCCCATGTGCGGTACTTTGAGCCCTTCGGCCGTGAATTTACGCACTTCGTTGTCGAAAATTCCGATGCACTCGGCATCGCCCTCCTCGCTGCGGCGGCACAGCAACTGTACGCCGATGCAGATACCCAGTACGGGCTGCGTGAGCGAACGGATCGTCTCGACCAGTCCGCGTTCGCGCAGTTTTTCCATCGCGGTCGAAGCTTCGCCGACGCCGGGCAGCAATACCCGTTCGGCCGAACGGATCTCGTCCGGCGACGCGGTGATCCGGTATTCGGCTCCCAGTCGTCCGAGCGCGTTGGCGACGGAACGCAGGTTGCCGGTGTCATAGTCGATTACTGCTATCATAATACTCCTTTACTGCTTGGCAATTCAAATTTGAAGCCGTTGCGGGCGATGGCCATCCGCAGCGCGCGAGAGAAGGCCTTGAACACGCCCTCGATTTTGTGGTGCTCGTTTTCGCCTTCGGCCGCGATGTGCAGGTTGCAGCGCGCGGCGTCGGCGAAGCTCTTGAAGAAATGGCGGAACATTTCGGTCGGCACGTCGCCGATGCGCTCGCGGCGGAACGGGACGTTCCAGTCGAAGTCGATCCGGCCACCGAAGTCGATCAGCACGCTGGCCCGGCATTCGTCCATCGGCAGGCAGAAACCGTAGCGTTCGATGCCGAGTTTCGATCCGAGCGCCTGGTAAACCGCTTCGCCGAGCACGATGGCCGTATCTTCGATCGTATGGTGTTCGTCCACTTCAAGGTCGCCTTTGACCTCGACGATCAGCGATACTCCGGCATGGTGCACGATCTGTTCGAGCATGTGGTCGAAAAATTTCAGTCCGGTGTCGATGTGCGACGACCCGCTGCCGTCCAGGTCGATCGCCACGCGGATATCCGTCTCGCGCGTCTTACGGGCGATTTCGGCGGTGCGTTCGCCGGCGCGCAGGAATTGCCAGACGCGGTTCCAGTCGTCGGTGATCAGCACGCAGTGTTCCGCAAGGCCCCTTTCGGCCAATATCGCGCGTCCCGCTTCGACGGGCTGCAACAAGATTCCCTTTGCGCCGAGATTTCGGGCCAATTCGATGTCGGTCGTGCGGTCGCCGATGACCAGCGAATTTTTCAGGTCGTAGTCTCCGCCGAGATATTTGCCGAACATCCCGGTCAGCGGTTTGCGCGTCGGGGCGTTGTCGGCGGGCATCGAACGGTCGATCAGGATGTCGTCGAAGCGAACGCCCTCGCCTTCGAACGTTTTGAGCATCAGGTTGTGCGCCGGCCAGAACGTCGCTTCGGGGAAACTCGCCGTTCCCAATCCGTCTTGGTTCGTGGCCATCGCCAGCTCGTAACCGAGCGTAGCGATGCGGCTCATGGCCGTGATCGCCCCGGGCATAAATTCCAGTTTTTCGAACGAATCGACCTGGTAATCGACCGGCGGTTCCTTGATCAGGGTTCCGTCGCGGTCTATGAAAAGTACGCGTTTCATCGTTACAGTTTTTTCAGGGTTTCGAGCAGCCGGTCGTTCTCTTCCGGCGTGCCGATCGTGATCCGCAGGCAGCCTTCGCATCCTTTGATCCGCGAGCGGTCGCGAACGATGATGCCCGCCCCGATCAGGCGGTCGTATATTGTGCGCGGTTCGTCCACTTCGACCAGTACGAAGTTGGCGTCCGTCGGGTGGATTTTCCGGATGACGGGGTTTTTCGCGAGTCCTTCCAGCACGCGTCCGCGTTCCGAAACGATTTCGGCGATCTGCGCGTCGGGGGATTTCCGCAACTGTTCGAGGACGATTTTTTGCGTCACGACGTTGATGTTGTACGGATATTTCACGCGGCTCAGCGTATCGACGATCAGCGGTTGTGCGAAAGCCAACCCGAGCCGGAGGCCCGCCATGCCCCATGCTTTCGACAGCGTTTGCAGGATGACGAGGTTCGGGTATTCGTCCAGTTCGGACAGGAAGCCCGGCTGGCCGGCGAAGTCGATATACGCTTCGTCGAGGATCACGATGCCGTTGAAACGGCGGATGACCTTTTCGATCTCTTTTTTCGGAAAACAGTTGCCCGACGGGTTGTTCGGCGAGCAGAGGAACAGCAGCCGGGTGTTCTCGTCGGCCGCCGCCAACAACTTTTCCGCATCCAGCGTGAAACCGGGCTCCAACTGCACCTCGCGCATCTGCACGTCGTTGATCGCCGCCGCCACCTTGTACATGCCGTAAGTCGGGGCGATCGACACCGCATTGTGCCGCCGGGGTTCGCAGAACAACCGGAACACCAGGTCGATCGGTTCGTCCGAACCGTTGCCGATGAAGATCTTTTCGACCGGTACGCCCTTGATTTCCGCCAGCCTCCGTTTCAGGTTTTTCTGATGCGGGTCGGGGTAGCGGTTGTAGTTGTTGTCGTACGGGTTTTCGTTGGCGTCGAGGTAGATGCCCAATTCGCCCTGGTATTCGTCCCGCGCGGTCGAGTAGGGGGCCAGCGTGCGTATGTTTTCTCTGAGTAGTTCGCGGATATCCATCGTTCGTGTCTTTGTCTTGTTTTCGCTACTGTGTGTGCGGCAGGCGTTTCCGCAACCGGTCGCGGCCTGCCGGGCGTTTTTCGCGGCGTCGTTTACCCGAGGCTTTTCAGCCGGATCGTCACCGCATTTTTGTGCGCGTCGAGCCCTTCGGCCCCCGCCATCGTTTCGATGACGTTCCCTATGCCGCGGAGTCCGTCGGTCGTGATCTCCTGGTAGGTGATCTTGCGTAGGAAGCTGTCGAGGTTCACGCCGCTGTAAGCGTGCGCCCAGCCGTAGGTCGGCAGCGTATGGTTTGTGCCCGATGCGTAGTCGCCCGCGCTTTCGGGAGTATAGTTTCCGATGAAGACGCTTCCGGCTGCGGTGATTCTTTCGGCGATTTTCCACGGATTTTCCATCGAGATGATCAGGTGTTCCGGGCCGTAGGCGTTGCTGAATGCGATCAGGTCGTCCTCGCTGTCCATCACGACGATGCGGCTGTTGTCCAGCGCCCGGGTCGCGATGTCGCGGCGCGGCAGTTCGGCCAGTTGTCGTTCCACTTCGCGGACCACCTGTTCGGCAAAACCGCGCGACGGCGTCAGCAGAATTGCCTGCGAGTCGCTTCCGTGCTCGGCCTGCGACAGCAGATCGGAAGCCACGAAAGCGGGCACGGCGCCCGAATCGGCCATTACCAGCACTTCGGACGGGCCGGCCGGCATGTCGATCGCCACGGTCGAGGTGCTGACCTGCTGTTTGGCGACGGTGACGTACTGGTTGCCCGGGCCGAAGATCTTATCCGTTTTCGGGATGCTTTCGGTGCCGTAAGCCATCGCCGCGATCGCCTGCGCCCCCCCCGCTTTGAAAATACGGTCTACGCCGGCCAGCGAGGCGGCATAGAGGATCGCCGGGGCGATGTCGCCGTTTTTATCGGGCGGGGTGCAGAGAACGATTTCTTTGCAGCCGGCTACGCGCGCCGGGATCGCCAGCATCAACACGGTCGAGAATAACGGGGCGGAACCTCCGGGGATATAGAGCCCGACGCGCTGGATCGGCACGGCGCGCTGTATGCACTTGACGCCCGGCATCGTTTCCAGTTCGACCGGTTGCGGACGCTGCGCCGCGTGGAACGCTTCGATGTTGCGGGCGGCAGTCGCGATGGCGGCTTTCAGTTCCGGAGAAACGTTCTCCGTTGCCTGTCCGATCTCGTCCGGCGTGACGATGACCGATTTCAGTTCGATCCCGTCGATCTGCCGCGTCAGTTCGAACAGCGCTTTGTCGCCTCCGGCTTTCACCGAGGCGAGGATATCGGCTACCCGCTGTCCGATCACCGAACGGTCGATCTGCGGGCGGCTGAGCAGCGGCCCCCATTCGCGCGGGTCGGGATTTACCAGGATTTCCATTACAAGATCATTTTTTCGAGTGAGAGAACGAGGATGTCTTCTGCGCCGATCGTCTTGAGCTGTTCGATTTTGCTCCACAACTCGCGTTCGTTAATCACGACATGGATCGAACTCCAGCCCTCCTGAGCCAGCGGAAGGATCGTCGGACTCTTCATGCCCGGCAGGATGCGGATCGCCTCGTCGATTTTTTCGTGCGGCAGGTTCAGCAGCACGTACTTCATACCGCGGCTGCGCTCGACCGATTCGATGCGGAACAGCAATTGCGACAGGATTTGACGTTTCTCTTCCGACAACGATTGGTTGGAGATCATCACCGCTTCCGAGAAGAGCACTTTTTCGACCTCCTTCAGCCCGTTGGTCACCAGCGTGCCGCCGGAGCTGACGATATCGAAGATGGCGTCGGCCATCCCGACCGACGGAGCAATCTCGACCGAGCCGGCGATTTCGTGGATCTCCGCGTTGATCCCGTTTTCCTTGAAAAAACGCGACAGGATGACGGGGTAGGACGTCGCCACCCGTTTGCCGTTGAAATAGCCGATCCCGTCGTACGCGTCGGCTTTCGGGATGGCGAGCGAAATGCGGCATTTGCCGAATCCGAGCTTGTGGGCGATTTTTACGTCGAACCCTTTCTCTTCCACTTCGTTGAGACCGACGATCCCGACGTCGGCGACGCCCATCGAAACGGCCTGCGGAATGTCGTCGTCGCGCAGGTACAGCACTTCGAGCGGAAAATCGTCGCAGCGCGTCAGCAGCTTGCGTTTGCTTTCTTCGATCGATACGCCCGCTTCGGCGAGCAGTTCCACGCTCTCTTCGTTGAGTCGGCCTTTGGCCTGAATGGCAATTCGTAACATATTTTCGTTTTTTAGTTGTTTCGTACCGGATTGAACGATATAAAAAAGAGGCTTCCGTAATCGGGTAAGCCTCTTTCGTGTGATTGAATATCGGTTTCAGTTCATACAAACACGCTGTTGCCTACCGTGACGGACGTAGGTGATGATGATGCACGTGAATGTGGTTAAACTGTGACATATTCCGTTCTTTTATGCCGCAAAGTTAGCTTAAAATTTTAAGAAACAAAACATTTTTCGAAGATTTCGCTGTCGGCAAAGCTCTATTTTTCCGCAGGGCCGTATTTCAGCAGCAGCGATCCCGGCGCTTCGCCGATTTCGAGCGTCAGTCCGTCGGCGAGTTCTTTTCCTGTTTTTTCGGCGATTTTGCCGTCGTTGCCGTTCTGCACGCTGTAAACCTGTTGCGGATCGAGTCCCCTCAGTTTCACGACAGTCGAATCTTGCGGGTTGTCTTTGCGCCGGAACGCAACGACGATGCCCGTGCCGTCCGACGGTTTGTTCAGTTGATAGGCCAGCCATACGTCGTCGCCGGTCAGGTCGCCGAGTCCGGTCAGCGGATAATAATCTTCGTAGAAGTAGGGACGCAGTTCCTTGTATTCGGCGATCACCCGCTGCATGTCGGGAATCGAACCGCGGATGCTGGTGATCTCCCAGTTGATGACCATCGCGCTGCTGAGGCTCGACCGGAAATTGTAGTCGTCGGTGCCGTAAATGCCGGTGCCGTGCAGCGGCAGGAAGAAGTTCAGCCCGTAAGTGTGGCACTGGTAGCCGTTTACCTCGCCGTACCGGTAGTCGGTGCGCCACAGCGGCGCGCTGCGGCTCATCGTTTCGAGGTCGAGCCGCCGGCCGCCGGCCGCGCAGTTGTCGATCATCAGGCGGGGGAAGCGGTCGAGCAGGTAATCCCAGAATTTATAAAGCCCTTCGACGTGACGGATCTCCTTCATACCGGTGCGGCCCGGTTCGTCGTTGGCTTCCCAGTACGGGCTGATGCCCATGTTGAAGTCCTGCCGGTAGTAGTCGATCCCGTTCTGTTCGAGCAGGTCGCCGATGTATTTGCTCAGCCAGGCGCAGGCTTCCGTATTGCCGAGGTCGAACAATTGCACCGGATTTTTATCGGAGGACGAGAGCATCCATTCGGGGTGCGTCTTTGCGAGCCAACTGTTGACGATCGCGCGTTCCGGTTCGAACCAGACCATGAACTTCGCCCCGACCCGGTGCGCCGCGTCGGACAGCGGTTTGAGTCCGCGCGGGAAACGGGTGCTGTCGATAATCCAGTTGCCGACGCAGGTCGACCAGTTGCCGCCGGAGAAATCCGGCCCGCCGGAACCTTTGTACCAACCCGCATCGAGCCAGAACACTTCCGGCACGATGCCGAACTGTTTGTAGCGGTTGATCAGCGCGACGGCGAACTCTTCGGTCAGGCAGCCGTACTCGTTGCACGGGGCCGGATCGCCCCAATCGAATCCCGCCGAAAGCGGGTATTCGGCGAATTTGCCGTCGATTTTGCGGGTGTGGTGCGCCAGCATGAAGCGGCGGAAACGGTTGTTGCCGTCCATCGGGTCGTCGCCCTGCCAGAACAGCATACAGATCCGCGGCGTGCGGATCGATTCGCCGGGCAGCAGGTACAGTTTCATTTTTTCCATGCCGGAATTCAGCGTGGCGGCTTTGCCTCCGTGTGACAGCGCTGCGTACCAACTGCCCGTCCAGCCGATGCCTACGACCACTCCTTTTTTGTCCGGCGATCCGAGGTTGAAAAACGGAAAGGCGGTGCGGTCGGACGACCGGCCGTTTTCCGGGGCCATCCGGATCGAATCCCCTGCGCCGAGTTCGGTTAGGATCGGACGGAAATCGGCCCGCGATCCGTAGCTGCCTTCGGCGTGCAACAACTTGAAATCCCCGTCTGCTGCGGCTTCCATCGTATAATCTACTACTTTTACCTGTTCCAGCGTATCGCTGTTTTCAGCGGACGTGTTCGTGAAATTCATTACCCACTCCACTGCATTGAATTCGCGGAACCCGGTCACGTGGCAGTCGGCCCGCAGTCCGGTCGCCGGGTCGAGGTACGAGATCCGGTATTTGACCACCTGCGGATCGTCGCTTTGCTCTTTTTGCATCGTATGCTTCCATTTGCGGATGAATTCGGCCGATGGTTTTCCTCCGTAAATGAACGAGAACGGCGGAACTTTTCCTTTGGCAAACGCAGTCGTAATCCACCGGCCGGCGTCTTCCGGAACGGCGATCCGTTGTTTGACCTGCGCCTGTATGCAAGGAGGCGTTGCCAGTAGTACGGCTGTCAAAGCCGGTAGCAGGACGGCGGTCCTAATCAGCGTAGAGATAGTCATGTTTTATCGTTTGAAGTTAGAGTGCGGCGTTCGCAGCGCGAAGATAGAAAAAAACGGCGGTTTTTACCTGTTTTCTCTTTCCGGAATGCGGTTTCCGAAACAATAGATCATAAAAAGGGTTTCATTCGAACAGTCTTGCAATGTGACGCCGTATTCCCGGATCGTTCCCCGCAGCGTACCGTAGACCGGATCGACGCTGTCGATCCGGATGTC
>ENA-OUNS01002825-OUNS01002825.1-human-gut-metagenome-genome-assembly--contig:-NODE-2825-length-10416-cov-4.586816_pt1 | contig 10416 bp, 9 predicted proteins | sample MGYA00243237_ERZ505104 | MGnify/ENA primary metagenome ERZ505104 (study PRJEB26097, sample SAMN02711295) | human gut metagenome | biome: Gut microbiome | host: Homo sapiens | place: Denmark: Copenhagen...
TACGAGATCGCGAATAGTGACTGGAGTTCAGACGTGTGCTCTTCCGATCTGACAACGATCATCAATCTGCTCGGACCGCTTTTCAGACCTAAGGGACAGGATTTTGACGGCTGGCAGTATTTTTATGCGGAAGACAAAAACAGTCTGAATGCAGTTATGATCGGTTCCAGTGCGATTTACAGGTTTTATGTGCCTGCACAGGCCTATGAGGAACAGGGATTTACCTCCTGTATGATTTCACAATCCTGCCAAAATATCAAAGCAGTTCCCTACATCATGGAAGAAGCGATAAAAACACAAAAGGTAGATTTGTTTGTCGTGGAAACGCGGCAGGTAGTTGTGGATCTGGTACAGGATCCGAAAAAGGCAAAAGAACGGGAAGAAAAGGAAAATTATTACCTGAGTATTGTCACATCGGGAATGAAACAGTCTCTGACCAGGGCAAAACTGATCCATGAACTGCTGATCCCGGATGAGGAAAACAATGAACTGGAGTGGCAGGTTCCGCTATTAAAATATCATGAAAATATTTTTGAAATCCCGGTAGATGACTGGCTGGAAAGGCTTTGTATGGGGAAAAGCCCATGTAAAGGATTCAGGCTCAGATATACGGCTAATGCGCAGGAAGAACCGAAAAAGACACCGGATGCAAGGTATGCGACCGTATCTTTACCGCAGGAATCCAGAGATGATATTGATAAAATTGTACAGACTGCTGAAAAATACGGAACAGAGCTTCTGTTTGTATCAACCCCTTATGTGTATACGGAAAACCGATATAATTATGAGTGCGCATTGGATGCTTATATGAAAGAGAAGCACTATCCGTTTCTGAATATGGGAAGTGCAGAGGTAAAGAGTGCGCTTGCACTTGATTATAAGGTTGATTTTTATGATTATCGTCATGTAAATATTTCGGGTGCAGAAAAGGTAACTTCATATCTGGCAGACTACTTACAGACGAATTATCAGTTTAAGAACAGACTCAATGAAAAGCAGAAAGAAGAGTGGGATACAGCTGTAATGTATTGGCATAAAGACGAACAGGAATATCTGAAAGATTGGGAGGATGAATGTGAAAAAAAATCTTAGAATGGAAACGATCAATAAAGTGATAGGCCCACTTTTGTTTATCGCAAGTCTGTATTTGCTGCCACATAACGTCTTTGATACGTTCCAGTCGCGTGCGGCGATCGGAACTGTGCTCTGGATGGCATACTGGTGGATCACTGAAGCACTGGACTATGCGGTAACGGCATTTTTGCCGATCATTGTCAATGCCTTGTTTAATCTGGTGGACATGAAAGATGTCATTGCAAATTATGCATCTGAAACAATCCTGTTGCTTCTTGGTGCGTCCATCCTGACCGTGTCATGGGAGATTGTCGGACTGGACAAAAGAGTGGCGTGTGCATTTCTGAGTATTGTAGGAACCTCACTGACCACACAGATCCTGTTCTGGTTTCTGCTTTCCACAGCACTTTCCACGATCCTGCCAAATGCAGTTGTGACAGCAACGATCACACCGATCGCTGTTTCCATGCTGCGTTATCTGGGAATCGAAAAGGTATCCGAAAGCGAACCTGCATCGATCATTCTGATGTCGATCGCCTGGGGAGCGGGTATCGGTGGACTTGCTTCTCCACTTGGCGGCGCCATGAATCTGGTTGTGGTAAACTACATCCAGGAGCTGACCGGACAGGAATATATGTACATGGACTGGGTCATCAAGTTTGCACCGATCATGCTTGTGCTGATCATATCCAACTGTCTGTATCTGATCTGGATCAAGCCAAAGCATGAAGGACTGGAAGGAAGTAAGGAATATTTCGTGAAAGTGCGCAAAGAGATGGGAAAGATGAGCAAGGAAGAGATTGTCTGTCTGACGATTTTTGTGATCGCAACTGTGCTTGCATTTACCAGAAATCTGTATGCTTCTGTCTTGCCGGGATTAAAACCTGCCTATGTCTTTATTATTGCAGCAGTGCTTTCTTTCCTGCTCAAGGACAGCAAGGGAGAACCGATCCTGCGGTGGAAACCGGTACAGGGTAAGGTGTACTGGTCGCTTATGTATATCTTCGCCGGTGGACTGGCAGTCGGAACACTTCTGACAAAGACAGGTGCAGATGTCTGTATCGGCAATTATGTCTCCCAAATGGGACTGACAGGCGGCTTTGTGACAGTGCTTGTGATCATCACGGTTACGATCATACTTTCCGACGTGACTTCGAATACGGCGACAGCAGCAGTGGCAATTCCAATCGTAATCTCCGTTATGAACGGAATCGGTGTCGATCCGATCCCTTACGTGTTTGTTGCCACAATTGGTGTAAACTTATCTTATATAATGCCGACTTCTGTACGAAGTGTTCCGGTCGGTTATGGACTGAAACCTTCTTATATGTTTAAAAAGGGATTGCTCCTGACCCTGATCGTGATCGCTCTGATGAGTGTCAGCGCATGGTTTTTACTGCAGAATGGTTGGTTTGCGCTCTGATCGGCCATACGTTTAATGAGATGCTGCGGACTGCTCCGCAGGGATGTATGAAAAAACAAGACCGGCAGAAAGAAAAGCAAAATCAAAGCCAAAAGGAAGAAAAACGAAAGGGGAAAGCACATGAGAAAAGACAGTGTACTTGCCTATATCAAAGAATATGCAAAAACGCAGCCTGATACACTGGCAGTATGCGAGCTGCGTAAAACAGTTACCTATGAACAATATTTCATGAATATCCGGAAAATGGCAGCAGTCCTGATGTCTGCGGGGATTCAGAAGGACGAGCATGTCATTTTGAAATGTACCCAGAACATCAATTATCTGACGATCTTTACAGCACTGCAGTATATGGGAGCGCTTCCTATTCCGGTGGAAAAAGCAACCATGCCTGAGCGCATGACAGAAATCGGAGCACAGGTAGAAGCAAAAACACTCATCTCTGATGCTGAAGCGGAAGGGATGCGTTTTTTCTCTGCCAAAGAGCTGGAAAAGCAGATGGCAGAGGCAGAGCCGGCAGATTGCGGACTGCCAAAAGCGCAGAGCCGTTCTATGATCTTATTTACAACCGGTACAACCGGAAGATCAAAGGGCGTTGTAGTCAGACATATCAATGATGTGGCGGTTGCGGAAAATGTCATCGGCGGAACGCATATGCGGTCGCACAATGTAGAGATCATTCCGATGCCGCTCAATCACGCTTACGGTCTCAGAAGATACCAGTCCGATATGGTAAACGGCGGAACAGTCTGCCTGATGGATGGTATGGTATTTGTCGGAACCCTTTGGAAGCTGATGGAAAAATATCAGGCAAGCTCCATGGCACTTTCCCCGGCTTCGCTTGGTATGATCTTCAAGTTGTCCGGTGACAGGATCGCAGACTATGAAAGCCGGCTGGATTATATCCAGATCGGTTCCGCGCCACTTGTAGAAGCGGATAAACAGCATCTGCTCTCACTGATGCCAAATACAAGATTATACAATTTTTACGGCGCTTCCGAGGCAGGTTGCTCCTGCATTCTGGATTTTAACAGTTCGGATGACAAGCCGGGCTGTATCGGAAGACCGACGGTGAATTCCGTGATCCGTTTTACAGATGAAAACGGAAACACAGTAAGACCGGAAGATGTGAGCGAAGAAAAGCCGGCTCTGTTATCCTGGGGTGGGGATATTGTCATGGAAGGCTATTACAATGATCCGGAAATGACAAAGGAAACGCTGGATAACGGCTATGTCAGAACAAAAGATCTGGCTTATCTGGATGCGGAAGGCAGATGTATTCTGGTAGGACGTATGGACGATATCATCAATTATGGCGGCAGCAAGATCTCACCTGCAGAGGTGGAAGACTGTGCGAGAGGCTATACGGGGATCACAGACTGCGCATACAGCGCAAAGCCGGATCCGATCACGGGAGAAGTACCGGTCATGCTTGTCATTCCGGGCGAGAACTACGAAGAACAGGAATTGATGGAGTATTTGTCCGCCAGACTGGAAGCCTATAAGCTGCCCAAACAGATTTATGAGGTTACAGTATTGCCCAAAACCTTTAAAGGCACTATACTGAGGAAAGAAGTTCGGAAAATGCTGGATCAGTTCTAATGCTTTTTGAAAAATAATACAAGAGGCAAAAGAAATGGATGAACAGTATATAGAAGAAGCATCGTTTAAAATAAAAAGAAAGTGAGGAAACATAAATGGAAGATTTTATCAAAATGCTCAAGGGCGTAAAACCGGACATTGATTTTGAACATGAAACAGCGCTTGTAGATGACGGGCTGTTAGAGTCACTGGATATTATCTCAATCATTTCCGAGATCTCTGAGGTATACGGAGTATGGATCCCAAGTGATGAGATCATTCCGGATAACTTCAATTCCGCAGAGGCAATGTACGAGCTGGTGCAGGATCTGAAAGAAGAGTAATCTCATACTCTGGACTTTAGCTGTGCGCAAGGTCGTACAGCTTTTGAATATCGGCAGGTAAATGATCGGGCAGCATCTGATGGATCTTATCTTCGTTGCCATCCTTCATTGCCTGCTCGTAATACCAGCATTTAAACTGGATCATTGCCATATTTTTCTGAAGCTCCAGCATATCATGCTCCAGCGATTCCCGGCGGTTTTCAAACAGCTCTTTGCGCTGGGCATAAGTGGAAGGCCCCTCGGAGCACCATTCCATAAACTGTTTGATCTCTTTGATCTCCATGCCTGTTTTTTTCAGACATTCGATCATGCGCAGACATTCAATCTCTGTGTCGGAAAATTTGCGGATTCCGGAGACTCTCGTCATATGTGGAAATAATCCCTCTTTATCATAATACCGGAGTGTGGAAACCGGTAATTGAAACATTTCAGATACTTGTCCGATTGTATACATAGAATAAATCCTCGATTCTGCCATACCTTTTTATATCAACATAAAGTCAACTTCAGCATAGCAGAAACCAAAAGAAATTACAAGAAACATACGAAAAGAAATATGTCCTTGCTATCTTTCCTATAGTAGTGGTAAAATAAACCGTATGCAGGATTAGTCTATCGGTAGGGCGCCAGCTTCCCAAGCTGGATAGGCGGGTTCGACTCCCGTATCCTGCTTTTTTTTGAGGGTAAAAAATGCTGTAAAAACAGCTATGAATCATAGGGAGGACAAAAGAATGAGTATGAATATTGTATGTTTGGATCTGGAAGGCGTTTTAGTACCGGAGATCTGGATCGCATTTGCAAAGGAAAGCGGTATCCCGGAGCTGACCCGTACAACGAGGGACGAACCGGATTACGATAAACTGATGAACTGGAGACTTGGCATTTTAAAAGAGCATGGTCTTGGCTTAAAGGAGATCCAGGATACGATCGCAAAGATCGATCCGATCCCGGGAGCAAAAGAGTTTCTGGATGAGCTCAGAAGTATGACACAGGTGATCATCATCAGTGATACGTTTACACAGTTTGCAGGTCCTTTGATGAAGAAGCTGGGCTATCCGACGATCTTCTGCAACACACTCGAAGTAGCAGAGGACGGAGAGATCACAGGCTTTAAGATGCGTATTGAGAATTCCAAGCTGACAACAGTCAAAGCATTGCAGTCAATCGGCTATGAGACGATCGCAAGCGGCGACAGCCACAACGATCTTGGCATGATCCGTGCCAGCAAGGCAGGCTTCTTATTCAAGAGTACAGATCAGATCAAGAAGGACAACCCGGATCTGCCTGCTTTTGAAACCTATGATGAGCTGCTTGCAGCAATTAAGAAAGCATTATAAGATGTATCGGATTTTTTTAGTGGAAGATGACGAAACGATTGCCCGTTTGATCAAAAGGCATCTGGAGAAGTGGGAATATGAGGTCAGCACCGTACAGGATTTTGGCAATGTGCTGGGTGAATTTGCTGCCTGCGATCCGCAGCTTGTGCTTCTGGACATCAGACTGCCCTTTTACAACGGCTATCACTGGTGTACACAGATCAGGCAGGTGTCAAAGGTTCCGATCATCTTTCTGTCATCCGTATCGGACAATATGAATATCGTGATGGCAATGAATATGGGCGCAGATGATTTTATTCCGAAGCCATTCGACCTGGAGGTACTGACCGCCAAGGTGCAGGCGCTGCTGCGCAGAAGCTATGATTTTGCGGGAAGCAGCAGTATGCTGGAGCACAAGGGAATGCTGCTGAATCTGTCAGATGCGACGATTCTGTATCAGGAGCAGAAGGTGGAGTTGACAAAGAACGAGCTGAAGATCCTGCAGACCCTTATAGAAAACAAAACGCAGGTTGTGACACGTGAAACGCTTATGACAAGGCTCTGGGAAAGTGATATGTATGTGGATGAGAATACGCTTTCCGTCAATGTGAACAGACTGCGTAAAAAGCTGACTTCCATAGGTCTTGAGGACAGTATCCTGACAAAGAAAGGAATCGGGTATCAGATCGGATGAAAGTATGGAAAGGATTTATCAGACGAAATAAAGGCTGGCTGGGACTCTTTACAGGGATGACCGCCAGTCATCTTTTTTACCTGTATTTAATGCGTGTGCCAAAGGCGGATCTAGTGTACAGCACCTGTATAGATGTGGGTATTTTCCTTGTCATTTCCCTTGTGATGTGGATAACTTATCAAAAGAAAGTACAAAGGCTTCGCCAGTTTCTTTCCTGCCCGCTGGAAAACAATATGCAGCTTCCGGAGGCGGAAGAGTATTTGGAGGAGCTTTATACCGAGCTGTTTTCCCGCGCAAATGAAGAACGTGCGGAAGCGATGCGCAGAGCGGGGCGTGAGAAACAGGAGCAGCGGGAATACTATGCCAGATGGGTGCATCAGATCAAAACACCGATCGCTGCTATGCAGCTTTTATTGCAGATGCAGAGGGAAGAAGCGCCGGAAAGATATAAGGAGCAGGAAGAAATAGAGGAGCAGCTTTTCAGGATCGAGCAGTATGTCAGTATGGCACTGCAGTACCAGAGGAAGGACAGCCATGATTATGTCCTGCACTCCATTGCACTGGATGGGATCATCAGAGACAGCATTCACAAATATGCGAAAATGATGATCCGCAAAAAGATCGGTATACAGTACGAGAGCTGTGATCTGGTCGTAACCAGTGATGAAAAATGGCTCTCTTTTGTGGTAGAGCAGCTTCTCTCCAATGCGGTCAAATATATGCAGGAGGGCGTCATCACGATACAGACAGGGCAAAATGAAACAGAGGCATTTCTTTGCATAGAAGATCAGGGGATCGGGATCAGGCAGGAAGATATCCCGCGTGTTTTTGAACAGGGGTACACGGGATTTAACGGACATACGGATAAACATTCCACTGGGATCGGACTGTATTTGTGTAAGCAGGTGCTAACGAAGCTGGGGCATACGATCAGGATCACATCCGAGCCGGGTAAGGGCACGCAGGTATGGATCGGCTTTTCCCTACAAAAGATAGATATACGGGACTGACAGCTTCTGCCTTACAAAAATGTAAGAAATCAGGCTGAAATGTAAGCTGAATCGATGGCTGGCATTTCGGCCTTTTGTTATGCTGATGGAAAGTGAAAGACAGGAAAGGAAGGAATCATATGTCTATATTAGAAGTCAGTAACTTAAAGAAAATTTACACGACCAGATTTGGAGCCAGTCAGGTACAGGCACTTTCCAATATCAGCTTTTCCGTAGAAGAAGGAGAGTATGTTGCAATCATGGGAGAATCCGGTTCCGGCAAGACAACGCTGCTCAATATTCTGGCAGCACTGGATCAGCCGACAGACGGCGAAGTGATCCTGAACGGGAAAAAACTGCAATCCGTCCGGGAAAAGGAGATCGCTGCATTCAGACGGAAGCATCTTGGATTTGTGTTTCAGGATTTTAATCTGCTTGACAATTTTAACCTCCGCGACAATATTTATCTGCCGCTTGTCCTTTCGGATACAAAGTATGCGGAAATGGAGGCGCGGCTGGAGCCTCTTGCAAAGAAGCTTGGTATCAGCCAGCTTCTGGATAAGTTTCCGTATGAAGTATCGGGCGGACAGAAGCAGCGTGTGGCAGTGGCAAGAGCCCTTATTACAAGACCGGAGCTGATCCTGGCAGATGAGCCGACCGGCGCACTGGACTCCAAAGCAACAGACAGTCTGTTAAATCTGTTCGGTCAGATCAATCGGGAAGGACAGACGATTTTAATGGTAACCCACAGCACGAAAGCTGCAAGCCATGCGGGACGGGTTCTGTTCATCAAGGACGGCGAGGTGTTCCATCAGCTTTACAGAGGCAACATGACCAATGAACAGCTCTATGCGAGGATCGCAGATACGCTGACAGTATTACAGGCAGGTGGTGAGCAGCATGAATAAATTATACGGAAGACTGGCAAGAACCAATCTGAAAAACAATAAGCCGCTGTATATACCTTATATTCTGGCTGGTGTGATGACAGTTGCCCTGTTTTATCTGATGGTGTTTCTGAATAACAATCCGGGGCTGGATCAGATGCGGGGCGGCTATTATATCAAGACGATCATGGGAATGGGCGTTTATATCATCGCCTTTTTTTCACTGATTTTTCTTTTTTACACAAACAGCTTTATCATCAAGCGGCGGAAAAGAGAGATCGGCGTTTATAATATCCTGGGAATGGAAAAACGCCATATCGCAAGGGTACTTTTCATCGAAACTGTCTATGTTGCGGTACTTGCCATTGCAGGCGGTCTGCTCGTGGGGATCGGTTCTTCCAAGCTGATCCTGATGATGCTGTACCGGCTTTTGGATGTGGAAGAAAATGTGATATTTGTCGTGACAAAGGCAGGCATCACCTATGCGATTCCTTACTTTTGTATCCTGTATTTGCTGATATTTGGTTATAATCTTCTGCAGATCAGGCTTTCCAATCCGGTTGCACTTTTGCATGGCAGCAATGTCGGAGAAAAGGAGCCGAAAACCAAGATCGTGATGACCGTGCTTGGCTTAGTCTGCATCGGAATCGCTTACTATATATCTTTTACGACAGAAAATCCGCTGAAGGTGCTGACGCTGTTTTTTGTAGCGGTCATTCTGGTCATTGTCGGCACGTATTTTCTGTTTACGGCGGGCAGCATTGCACTGCTGAAGCTGCTGCGCAGGGATAAACTTTTTTACTATAATAAAAAGCATTTCAGTGCGGTTTCCGGTCTTTTGTATCGTATGAAGCAAAATGCGGCGGGACTTGCCAGTATCTGTGTGCTTGCTACGATGGTGCTTGTCATGGTATCGATCACAGTCAGCCTGTATGCAGGTGTCGATGATGAACTGTATACCCGTTATCCGCAGGAGCTTTGTGTTTATTTAAACTATGGGACACCGGGCATGAGCAAGGAAGGCATCGCACAGGAAATCAGACAGGAAGTGGAAAAACAGGGCAGGACAATTACAAAAAGCTGTGTTTATGAAAAGATTCCGGCATTTACAACGAATGATGGGACAGAATTTTCAGCAGTAACGCAGAAGGAGTACAACGGAAACCAGACAGTCTTATATCTTGTGACAAGAGAAGATCTGCTGCAGATGGATAACAGCCTGCAGGCAGAAGCTGTGCAGCCGGTAAAGCCGGGCAGTGTGCGGATCTATGGTGGGCCGACAGCTTATACGGCAGATACGGTCAGTCTCTGGGGAAATGCTTTCTCGGTGGAATCGTCAGAACTTTATCAGAACGATGATGATCGGCATAAGATCAGCATGCTGAAAGGCTGTTATTATGTGATGTTTGACAGTGAGGAAACGATCAAAAGTGTTTACAGCACATATGGAGACGGACCAATTGATGTCAATGGCGTGATCGGCTTTGATTATGATGGCAGCAAAGGAGAAAAGATTGCCTGTTACCAGACAGTGGATTCCCAGCTTGAGAGGATCAAAGCAGCCGCAGGTGAGGAAAATAGGATCGATCTGTATGTAGAAAGCAGGGCATGGAATGAAACAGAGGTCTATGCGCTGTATGGCGGACTGTTTTTCCTGGGTGCCTTTCTGGGAATCATGTTTCTGATTGTGACAGTGATGCTCATTTTCTACAAACAGATTTCGGAAGGCTATGAGGATAAGGAAAGGTATGTTATTATGGAAAAAGTGGGAATGAGCAGCGAAGAAGTAAAAGAGTCGATTACTTCCCAGATCAGGATCGTATTTTTTCTCCCGCTTGTTGTAGCAGCGATCCATGAACTGGCAGCGTTTCCAATCGTCAGAAGACTTCTGGCGCTGCTGAATCTGACTAATGTCAGATTGTATGTGATCTGTATGGGTATCACCTTCCTTCTCTTTTCCGCAATTTATTACATTGTTTTCCGCGTAACATCTCAGGCGTACTACAGGATCGTAGACGGAAAAGCGATTTAAAAGTTAAATAAAATACAAAAATTTCAGACCAAAAATGTGCTTTTTACAAAGTTTTGAAATACGGCGGGTTATCCCCTTC
>ENA-OUNS01002833-OUNS01002833.1-human-gut-metagenome-genome-assembly--contig:-NODE-2833-length-10390-cov-4.516207_pt1 | contig 10390 bp, 9 predicted proteins | sample MGYA00243237_ERZ505104 | MGnify/ENA primary metagenome ERZ505104 (study PRJEB26097, sample SAMN02711295) | human gut metagenome | biome: Gut microbiome | host: Homo sapiens | place: Denmark: Copenhagen...
ATAGATCGGCAGATACAACAGATAGCAGACAGAAAAGCTGCTGCTCTGCCGGATAGCATGCAGTTTTTTCAGAAAAAGTTGTCCGAAGGCAAGTCCCGCCGTCATAGCAAGCAGATTGGCAAAAACAAGTGCCTTTACGTTCCATACACCTGTCAGACGGAAAACAAGCTCCGTATACAAGGTCAGTCCGAGCTGATAAGGATACTGATCCAGATAACCGCCTGCCTGCAGCGGACTGTAATCTCCTTCTATGAACTTTGCCGCGCTGTCACAAATATACCACGGATCGCTTCCTGCCTGATAGACAGTTCCGTCCTGTATAAAGAGAAAGGCTGCCAGCACAAACATAAGGGCAAGCAGTGCCTGCAGCAGCTTCTGTTTCCGATAATTAACCTGTCTGATTCCATAAGAGACAAGTAACAGCAGAAAAAACAAAGCTGCTGCTCCCACCACCGTTTTCCAGACAGAATCCTTCTGCGGGGTTGCGATCTCCAGATATTCCACCGGGAAAAGATAGGAATAACGGAGCGCATACAAACTAAGCCCCAGCAGGATCAGACCTGCCAGAGCTATGATACATTTCATAAAAATGTCTGTTATTTTTTCTTTCATGCAGACTCCCTTTTCTTCACAACGGTACAAGTATATCGTATCTTAAGTAACCATTGCGGATACTTGTCCGGTTATTTACGGACGATATTTTAGCTTGTATACAGTTGTGCATAAAAGCCCTTCTTTGCCAGAAGCTGTTCATGGTTACCCTGTTCAATGATATTTCCGTCTTTCATCACAAGGATCAGATCCGCATCTTTGATCGTAGACAGTCTGTGCGCCACGATAAAGCTTGTTCTGCCTTCCATCAGACGTGTAAAGGCACTCTGGATCTTCAGCTCTGTTCTCGTGTCGATGGAAGAGGTTGCTTCATCCAGGATCAGCATAGGCGGAAGTGCCAGCATGATACGGGAAATACACAAAAGCTGCTTCTGTCCCTGTGAAAGCATACCGCCGTCTTCTCCGATCACCGTATCATACCCCTTTGGCATACGGCGGATAAACGGATCAGCATAGGCTGCCTTTGCCGCTTCTATCATTTCCTCATCAGTTGCCTCCGGCTTACCCATTTTGATATTGTCACGGATCGTACCGGATTTCAGCCATGTTTCCTGCAATACCATACCATAGGAAGAACGCAGGCTCTTTCTTGTCATATCACGGATATCTGTCTGATCGACGCAGATCTTACCGCTGTTTACATCATAAAAACGCATCAGCAGGTTGATGATCGTTGTCTTACCACAACCTGTGGGCCCTACGATCGCAATATTTTGTCCCGGCTGTACCTGAAGGTTGAAATCCTGAATCAGCTGCTGCTCCGGTGTGTAGGAGAAATATACATGTTCTGCCGTTACATTGCCCTTTGCATCTGACAGCACAGCTGCATCTTCCGCATCCGGGATCTGGGACTTCTCCTCGATCAGTTCAAAAATCCTGCCCGCACAGGCAATGGCATTCTGCAGCTCCGTAATGACCGCGGATACATCGTTAAACGGCTTTGTATACTGATTGGAATAGCTTAAAAAGCTGGACAAAAGCCCGACTGTCATCTTGCCGCCGATAACGGCAAATGCACCTGTCAGTCCGACACCTGCATATACAAGAGCGTTGATAAAACGGGTACTTGGGTTTGTCAGGGAAGAATAAAAGATTGCTTTCAGCGAACATTTCTGCAATCTGTCATTGATCTCGTCAAAGCGGGCAATTGCTTCCTCTTCCTGTCCGAATGCCTTTACGACCTTGGCATTTCCGATCATTTCATCGATCAGAGCTGTCTGTTCTCCTCTCGTTACCGACTGCTCACGGAACATCGTATATGTGTGTGTTGCAATGAAGTTAGCAACAAACAGAGAAAGCGGTGTTACCACAACAACCACACAGGTAATGCCGACATTGAGTGTCAGCATGATGATCAGTGTTCCCAGAATGGTCACAATACCGGTAAAGAGCTGTGTAAAGCCCATCAGAAGGCCATCCGCGAACTGATCCACATCCGTGATCATACGACTGACGATCTCACCGTAAGAATGCGAATCTATATATTTCAACGGCAGATTCTGCAGCTTGTCAAAGGCTTCCTTCCGGATATCCCGTACTACATGATAGGTTACTTTATTATTGATCTGGTTCATGATCCACTGCAGAACAGCCGTGATCAGAACAAGTACACCGATCGCAAACAGATAGCCCTTGATCGGTCCGAAATGCACACCGGTCTCTACGATCTGGTCAATGGCACGTCCGACCAGGATCGGTACATATAGGGTCAGCACAACAACCGCAATGGAAAAGAGGAAGGATAACAGGATCAGCATTCTGTAATGTTCCAGATATTTCCAGACTTTTTTCAGAACATCTTTCTGTTTCATTTTACTCCACTCCTTTCTTATACTGAGATTCAAAGATCTCACGGTAGATCTCACATGTCTTTAACAGTTCGTCATGCTTTCCTTTTCCGACCAGCTTACCATCGTCAAGCACAAGGATCTGGTCTGCATCCATAATGGCATTGGTACGCTGCGACACAATAAACACGGTCGGATGATCCGGCATCCGGCGGATCGCTTTACGGAGGTTGGCATCCGTTGCCATATCCAGTGCGGAAGCACTGTCATCCAGAATAAGGATCGGCGCATGCTTCATGATCGCACGGGCGATCGTCAGTCTCTGTCTTTGTCCGCCGGATAAGTTTTTACCCGCCTGGGAGATCTGTCCGTTCAGACCGCCTTTGACACGCACAACATCCGCAGCCTGCGCGATCTCAGCCGCCTGCTGCATCTCTGCTTCCGTTGCATCACGCTTTCCCCATTTCAGGTTCTCTGCGATCGAGCCCTGGAACAATACTGCCTTCTGCAGCACCATGGCAACCTGTCTCTGCAGTTCTTTTTTCGTATAATTCTTTACATTCTTGCCATCGATCAGGATCTTTCCCTGTGTTGCATCATAATAACGCGGAATCAGATTGACAAGCGAACTCTTACCGGAACCTGTTCCGCCGATAATACCGATGATCTCTCCCTTTTTCGCCGTAAAGGAAACATCCGAAATAGCAGCCTCACTGTCTGCATGATAAGCCAGTGACACATGATCGAACACAACCGCATTTTCCGGATCTGTCACTTCTGCTTCCGTTTCTTTTTCCTGCCATTCCATGGAAGAATGGATATCAAATACATCTGAAATTCTGTTTGCACTTGCCAGTGCTTTATTGATCGTCACGATCAGGTTTGCGAGCTTGATCAGCTCGACAAGGATCTGTGACATATAGTTATACAGTGCTACCACCTGACCCTGTGTCAGAATACCCTTCTGTACCTGCAGTGCACCTGTCCAGATGAGCACGATGATTGCAAAGTTGATGATGACATAGGTCAGCGGGTTGGTCAGTCCTGAGATAGAACCGGACTTTTTCTGCATTCTGGTCAGTTCTTCGTTTTTCTGTCTGAAACGTGCCAGCTCTTCGTCCTCCTTACAGAAGGCGCGGATCACACGGATACCTGTCAGGTTTTCTCTGGCGGTCAAAAGAACATCGTCCAGCTTTGCCTGTACGGATTTCATCATCGGGATATTCAGATACATGATTCCAAAGACAACGATCGATAACAGAATGATCGCACCGACAAAGCTGAGTGCTGCTTTAAAATCGATCGTAAATGCCATGATCATGGCACCGAATACAACGAACGGAGAACGCAGGAACAGTCTGAGTGCCATATTGACACCATTCTGCAGCAGGTTGATATCACTCGTCATACGGGTGATCATCGTGGAAGTTCCGATCGTATCTACCTCTGAAAAGGAAAGGTCCTGCAGATGGGAAAACAAAGCATGTCTGAGCTTTGTTGCAAAGCCAACCGCTGCCTTAGCACTGAAATACTGCGCCGTTACCGCGCAGGTCAGTCCGATGAGGGCAAGCAAAAACAGAAGCAGGCACATACGGATGACATAGCCCTTATCTTCATGTGCAATACCGGTATCGATAATAGCCGCTACGACAAGCGGTACAAACAGTTCAAAGGATGCCTCCAGCATCTTAAAAAGCGGCGCAAAAACGCATTCCTTTTTGTACTCACGCAAATAGATGAATAGTTTTTTCATGATCTTGTCCTTCTTGTAATGTCATTTTTTCTATGTTAGTATTGTGCTAAATTATAATGATGCTATACGGATTGTTACGTGCTCCGCACAGCGTGGTCTATGACTTTTGACCCTTGCATCATTATATATCAGACAGAAAGGAATTACAAATGACGAAGCTGCTATTTTCAGATATTGACGGAACACTGCTCAGAAAGGACGGAACGATCTCTCCCACTCTTGCCCGGAAGCTCCGGGAAATGGGACAGGCAGGGCATGGCATGATCCTGTGCTCCGGCCGCCCTCTCGACGGCATCCTTTTGGTGCAGTCCTACCTTGAAAGTCTCTCTATTCATTTTCCATACTCCTATGTGATCGCTAACAACGGTGCACTGGTCTATGACTGTAATGAAAAGAAAGCAGTTCTGGAGGACAGACTGCCTATAGAGCTGATCCCGCGGGCACAGGCACTTGCAAAGCAGTACCATGTCCATCTGCAGACTTATACCGATCACGAGATCGTCTGCGAAAAAGAAACACCGGAGCTTTTACATTATCAGACGCATGTGAAGATTCCTGCAATCTTTGCACCGGATTATACAAAAGCATTGTCCAGACCTCCCTTTAAAATGCTGGCGCTGAGTCTGGACGGTTCTGACGCACTGAAACAGTTCCGTGTGCAGATACAGACCGCACTCGGAGACGGCGTACAGACAATGTTTTCCGGCGCAGGGTATCTGGAGATCTTCTCCGCACAGGCAAGTAAAGGCAATGCACTGCGTTTTCTGTGCGACTATCTTTCCGTTCCTGTCAGCGATAGTATTGCTGTCGGTGATTCCGAAAATGATATCCCGATGCTCCTTGCCGCAGGGCTCGGCGCCGCAATGCAGAATGCCACTGAAACAGTAAAATCCAGTGCCGGTTTTATTACCGCACTGGATCATGAACATGATGGGCTTGCAGAGCTCATCGATACTTATATTTTGTAAGCCTCGGCTTACTTATGCTTCTTTGCGTATTTTCCCGCAGCCTTTCCGGCCTCATATCCGATCTTGTTGAGACCGGTCTGGTTGATGTGGATCGCATCATAATGGTAAGTGCCCGGATTTAAGCCAAACTGATAGGCTGACTTTGATACCATGATAAAGTTTTTATTGGTATTACAAAGCTTTTTCTGCGCCTTTACGATCTCATCCGTCTGTCCGATCGCAGCCTGATTCTGCCCGATCCGGATCATAAACACTTTTTCCACGCCAACCTTTTTCATCTTGGTATAGATCTTCTTCATACGGTTGTTGTACTGCCAGCCTTCCAGCCCCTGTGCAGCATCGGATTCTCCCTGATACCATACCATATAAGTATGGCGGATCTTAATACCCTTCTTTTTCATATATTTCTTTGCCAGCCTGACACGCCGCTGCGTCTCTTTGACCAGTCCGCGGTTCAGCCATGTATTGGTAGAGGTGCCTCCCCAGCTTGCGGAAACACCGACTACCGGTATCTTTGTCTGTTTGTAATAATTGATACAAAATGCACTGACCATCGTCCCTTTTGTGCTGTATGTACCGCTGTCTTCCAGCCCGTTGATCCGGTTTGTACCTTCTCCGAACGGCTCCTTCATCGTAATACATTTTTTGGTATTGGTGGAGATATCAAATTCATAAGCTGTTCCCGTATCCGGCTTTGGTGCAGCACCGGAATTGCCGCCGGAACCGCACATATTGCTCTGTCCGGCAAAAATGATCAGATCTACCGTATCATTTACCTTTACCGTATAAACCTTTTTGGTCGTTCCGTCTGTCTGCGTGATCTTCACGGTGCCCTTTTTCCGTGCCTCAACAAGTCCGCTGTTTGCCACCGCCGCGATTTTCGGATCACTGCTTTCAAAAGTAGCCGTGTAAGGAATCGATGTGCTGACATATCTTGTCTCGCCTGCCAGCATATTGATCTTTCCCGGTACTTTCGTTACCGTATATTCGATCTGTGTATCCGCTTCCGGATCTGTTTCTTCTGCTTTTACTTCTTTGGGAAGCAAAAATACAAGCCCCAGACAAAGAAGCACCCCCGCCATCCAAATCTGATTTTTCCTTTTTCCGTTCCTTTTCATCTATAACCCTCTCCTTCATGTCCGGCAGCATATCAGAGACTCCGAACATCTATCAGTATACTGCATATAGTATAAAAAAGAAAGCAGGAGCCTGCTTTTTATGAAACCTTTGATCCTGATCGCCGGAACCATGGATGTCCACAGACGATATTATGAGCTCGTACAGAAAAGCGGTATGAACGCACAGATGCTTTCCTATCGTGCAGGGGAAGCCTTTCCATACAGCAGCCTGCAAAACCTTTCGTTTGATCTGCTCCTTCTGCCCGGCGGCGGCGACTTTGATCCCGCCTTTTATGGAGAAACAGCCGCAGGCGCAAAGCCGTCCGACGGTATGCTGGATCTGATGCAGTTTCAGCTTTTGCAGCTCGCCCTTGTGCGCAAAAAGCCCGTGATCGGTATCTGCAAAGGCATGCAGCTCATCCATGTCTTTTTCGGTGGCAGACTTCTGCAGGATCTGCCCGAAGATAACATGCATTATTATCCTTACACAATGGGGGACGCCATTCATTCCGTCCAGCTTCTGCCGCTCCCTTCCATACAGACAAACAAAGAATATGCCATGCATTTCCCATCACAGGAAAAAGCATCTGCTTCCCAACGGGAAAAGCAAATGCTTTTTACACTTCTTGCCAGATTTTCTGTTGTAAACAGCGCACATCATCAGGCTGTTTCCGATCTGCCTGACTGTCTGATCTGCCTGCAGCAATCACCGGATGGGATCCCCGAAACAATCCTGCACAAGGATCTTCCCATCATAGGATTTCAGTGGCATCCGGAGCGTCTGCCAGCCTTTTTGCCGGCTCATTTTTCTGACCTTGTATCGATTCTCCTGCGGTGGGAGACTTCCGTATATTGAATTTATTCCTTGTTTCCCAGCTTTCTTGCAATCTCTGCCACGATCTGACGGATACTTTTCTGCTGACAGTCAATGATCAGATCCGCATACTTTTCATAAAGAGGGATCCTTTCCTGATAGATGTCATATAAAGTCTGATTCTCCCTAAGCGCAACGCCGCGCTTATGCAGATCTCCCAGACGTTCTTCGATCTGTTCGTATGGCAGGGACAGGTAGATGATCGTTCCGTTTTCTGCCAGATGCTGCATGGCATGTTTACCGAACACTGCACTGCCTCCGGTTGCGATGACAGTTTTCTCTGCGTCTATGCCTGCATTCACTTCATCCTCCGTCTGTAAAAAACCGTCAAGTCCTTTTTCCGTGATGATCTCATGCAACAGTTTTCCTGTCTGCTGTTGGATCACAATATCCGAATCCATAAAATGATAGCCCAGATTTTTGGCAAGGACAACTCCGATCGTGCTTTTCCCGACACCGGGCATTCCGATTAATACAATGTTGCTCTTCATGTTGTGTTCCTTTCCTCTTATCACTGATACAACTTTGTCCATCCATGTTTTCCCGTCTGCCGGAATCCTGTGGAGGTTTTTCAAAATAACTATGCATCCATCTGCATCAGTTTCTTCAAAAGCTCCCAGATCCGCTGGGTGGAAGAAATGCTGAGTTTTTCTTTTGTCGTATGGATATCGTCGATATTCGGCCCGAAAGATACACAGTCGAGTCCTTCAATCTTCTGCGATAAGATACCACATTCCAGTCCTGCATGAATGGATAATACCTTTGGCTCTTTTCCCAGTACTTCCTTATAAGTGCGGACTACCTGCTCGCGCAGCTCTGATTTCTCTTTATATTCCCAGGACGGGTACTCTCCGTTTGCTTCATATTCGCCTTCGCTTTCAGCGATCATATTGCAGAGTTTTTCTTTCAACGCCTGCTTTGCCGTACTGCTGCTGGAACGAAGAGAAAAACCGACTTTTACCTCCTCTTCCGGCTCCATATGCAGCGTTGCAAAATTCAGGGAAGTCTCCACCAGTCCCGGCAGATCCCTACTCATTGCCTGCACACCGTTCGGTGCTTCCAAAAAGAAGGACATGACACGGAAGAAATCAGATGCGTCGATCGCTTTTTCATACTGCTTTTCTGCTTTTTCGAGTCTGATCTGTAAACCGGACTCTTTCTTTGCCCATTCCTCACGGAAGGAATTTTCCACAACGCCGATCAGCTTTTTCAGTTCTTCTTCCTTTGCTCCACAGGCAATCTGTGCTTTTGCTTCGTGTGGAATGACATTATCCTTTGTACCGCCGTCCATTGTGATCACACGCACATCCAGCTCACGCTCCATCAGATACAGAAGCTCGCAGAGCAGCTTATTGGCATTGGCCCTGCCAAGACCGATCTCTACACCGGAGTGACCGCCCTTTAAACCATATACAGTAACAACATACTGCTCTTTATCGCCGATCTCTGTATAAGCGACCTGCCAGTTTGCATATACACGCAGACCACCTGCGCATGCCACGGTCAGCTCATCTTCCTTTTCGGAATCGATGTTCAGCATTTTCTTTCCCTGTAGCATGGAAAGATCGATCCCCTGTGCACCAAACATACCGGTTTCTTCATCTACCGTGATGATGACCTCAAGCGGCGGGTGCGGAATATCTTTGCTGTCTAAAAGTGCCAGCGCATATGCAACTGCAATACCGTCATCTGCACCAAGGCTTGTGCCTTTTGCGTAGACATAGTCGCCCTGCACAGCCAGATCCAATCCTTCCGTTTCCATATCTTTCTCACAATCCAGCTCTTTTACAGCAACCATATCCATATGCCCCTGTATGATGACCGGCTCTTTTTCTTCCATGCCGGCTGTCCCATCTTTTTTGATGATGACATTGCCAAGCGTATCCTGTATATAAAACAGATTTCTTTTCTTTGCGAACTCTGCCAGATAATCGCTGATCTTCTGCGTATTGCCCGATCCCCGCGGGATCTGATCTATTTCTTCAAAAAACGAAAAGACGCTTTTCGGTTCTAAATTCTCTAACATACTATTCTTTCACTCCTTACTAAATATACGACAAAGAACACCGGAATACTCCGATGTTCTTTATTTATATCCCTATAGGATGTCCATTATGCAATCTTAGATTTTGCAATTTCTGCTAAAGACTTGAAGCCTTCTGCATCATTCACAGCCATCTCAGCCAGCATCTTTCTGTTGATGTCGATTTCTGCGAGCTTTAAGCCGTACATGAATTTGCTGTAGCTAAGGCCGTTCATTCTTGCTGCTGCATTGATACGAGCGATCCAAAGCTGTCTCATCTGACGCTTTCTCTCTTTACGTCCTGCGTAAGAGGATGCCAATGCACGCATTACAGACTGTTTTGCAACTCTATACTGATTAGATCTTGCTCCTCTGTAACCTTTTGCAAGTTTTAATACTCTATTATGTTTTTTCTTTGCGTTCATTCCGCCTTTGATTCTTGCCATTTCTATGCTTCCTCCTTACGATTTATAAATATGGTGTTAACTTCTTCATGTTCTTAACATTTGTTGCATCTGTCATTGCAGGTTTTCTAAGATTTCTCTTAGTTTTTGCAGATTTCTTTGTTAAGATATGACGCTTATAAGCTTTATTTCTTTTTAACTTACCTGTTCCTGTCACTTTGAAACGTTTTGCTGCTGCTCTGTTTGTTTTAACCTTTGGCATTTTAAATTCCTCCTATCAACTTTAGAAAATCTATTTCAACTTAAATCCGCAAATTCAAGTTAAAAGCTTTTTATGAGCGTTTCTCTGCAAGCACCATTGTCATGCTTCTGCCTTCTACCTTTGCCGGCTTTTCCACAACTGCGATCTCTGTCAGTGCTTCGGCAAAGTCATCCAGAATATGCTTGCTTGCATTCATATGTGCCATTTCACGGCCACGGAAACGAAGTGTAACTTTTACTTTATCACCCTTTGTCAGGAATTTCTTCGCTGCATTGATCTTTGTATTCAGATCGTTTGTATCAATATTAGGAGATAAACGAATTTCTTTGATTTCAATGGTTTTCTGTTTCTTGCGGGCTTCTTTTTCTTTTCTGGCCTGTTCGTAACGGTATTTACCGTAGTCAACGATCTTGCAGACCGGCGGCTTTGCTGTCGGTGCGATCTTTACCAGATCAAGTCCTGCCTCATCTGCCAGTTTCTGTGCTTCTCTTGAAGACATGACGCCAAGCTGCTCGCCTTCTTCTCCGATCAGACGTACCTCTCTGTCTCTGATCTGTTCGTTAATCATTAATTCGCTAATAGTGATACA
>ENA-OUNS01002834-OUNS01002834.1-human-gut-metagenome-genome-assembly--contig:-NODE-2834-length-10389-cov-6.337914_pt1 | contig 10389 bp, 1 predicted proteins | sample MGYA00243237_ERZ505104 | MGnify/ENA primary metagenome ERZ505104 (study PRJEB26097, sample SAMN02711295) | human gut metagenome | biome: Gut microbiome | host: Homo sapiens | place: Denmark: Copenhagen...
TACGAGATCGCGAATAGTGACTGGAGTTCAGACGTGTGCTCTTCCGATCTGTTAAGCAAAGAGGAATGGAACGCCAACAAAGATAGCACCAGCATTATTTATTGCTTTGAAGATGGCACGACCAAGGAAATCACAATGGCAGAATATCTGCGCGCTCATCCGGAGCATAGCGCCGAAGATTTTCGTATTATCAAAGAGCTTTCGGATGAACTACTGTACCATGATTACCATTCGGACAATTATCATGGATACTGGAAAGCTGATAAAGATTTCAGCGGACTGGCTGCTCTGGTTCCATCTCCAGAACCGGGGCCGCTGGAAAGCCTGCTGCGAAAAGAACAGCTTCGCTTTGCTTTTCGTGTAGCTGCGCGCCTGCTTCACAGCGGCAAGCTGACAGCTATACAGCGCCGCTGCTTTATTGCATATTTCATCAAGGGTAAAACCGTAGCCGAAATTGCGCATGACGAAAAAACCTACCGTATGACAATTTGGCGGCATATTCGCCGCTTAGAAAGCGCTCTGCGCGATGCTGTTTGATATGTGTTCCATTGGAACACTTTTTTTGTATTCAAAATAAGGAGTGAACACTATGCCAAAATTCACACCGCAGCAGCTTGATGAGCTTTATCAACAGGCGCTTGCGGAATTTGCTGCTTCACCAGAGAAGTGGCGTAACTTTCTTGACACCGCTGCGCGGCTGTACAAGTATGATTTCAAATCACAGGTATTGATCTGGTCACAGCGACCGGATGCAACGGCCTGTGCCGAGCTGCCGCTGTGGAACGAACGCCTGCACCGCCGCGTCAATCGCGGCTCAAACGGTATCGGTATCGTTGATAACAGCAGCGGTCAGCCGCGCATCAAGTATCTGTTCGATATTTCGGATACTTCACCGCGCGACCCGTCCGTCGCACCGCCGTATATCTGGCAGATGCGGAACGATGCATACGATACGGTTCTGGACGGTATCTCTGCCGCATTGGGCGAGAATATGCAGACCGATTTTGATTTCCCTATTAACCTGTATCTGTCCGCCCAGTGTTTTGCAGATAAGAAAGCCAGCGAGTACACCGATAACACCGATTTAATCCGCATCGCAGTAAAGTCCACTGCTTATAGCGTCTTGCAGCGCTGTGGCTTTGAACCGTCGCAGTACATCTCGGATATTCCCACCGGAAACCTCTCTCCTAACGAGCTTGCGCTTGTCGGACAGATTACGCAAGAAGCGTCTGAAACGGCATTACGCTCGATTGAGCAGTCTATGAAGAACTTGGACGGTTGTAAACTTTTTCGATTTACAACGCGAAAGCGTATTGCAGAACAGCCTTCTATGTTGTATAATAAAGGTACTGAAAGAGTATCTGAACCGACAAAGGAAGGAGCTGTTATAGATGGCAAAACTGCCGAAGAAAGTGTATTACCACGAGGGGCCGGACGGCAAGATGCACCCCGATCTGGTAAAGCCGGAGTACGGCGAATGGGGCGCAGCGCGTCTGAGGTACATGAAGCAGTACCTGCCGGAGGAACTGATGGAATTGCTTCGGAATTGCGAGCTGAACCACTATCTGAACAAGCTGGATCGCCGCGCGATGGACAAATTCGAGTTGCTGGTAGCGCAGAAAGCGAAACAGCACAGAGTAACGGAAGAACTGAAAGAACGCGACCCGATGCAGTGGATCGGTCTGATGGGCAACATTCAGCACGAAGTGACGCAGATAATCGAGGAAACCTTCATTTACTAAACAGCCAAACAGCAGCAGAGCCGGAAAAGCCTGCTGCTGTTGCTTTTGAACAAATGTCGCTGATGGACGATAGCAGCAATGTGTTCCAGTCGAACACGCAGACTGCTGCACCCACTTCTGATGTGTTCGAATGGAACACGCCCGATGTTTCCGATGAGGTAATCAACCGCGTACTGACCGCAGGCAGCAACAGTACCCATAGCCGCGAGCGTATCGCGGCTTTTTTCATGCAGCCAAATGTCCAATCTGCGGACGCTGCTGCATTCCTGCGGCGAGAATACCGCATAGGCGGTGCGGGCGTGCGCGTCCATAACATTGACCATTCCCTCTGGTTTGACGGCAACGGTCTGCGTATTGCACGCGGTCACGATACCCGCACGCCGCGCGCTGCTGTACTGACTTATGAAGATGCAGCTAATCGTATCTCCACGCTGCTGAAAAACGGCCGGTATGCGACAGCGGCTGAACTTACAGATGCCAAGCCGAACGAATATCGTGAACTTGCATCAGAAATCTGGCACGCTTATCAGGATACCAGTGAAAAAGCGCGTGAACAGGGATTTTTCTCCCAGACAAGAGCACTTGCAGACGGTATTTATCCTCCGGCAGTCGAAAAATTGACCGCCGCGCTGAGTGACCCGGCCCAGCACGCTATACTGACCAGCGAAATGACAGACTACGCTCGTGCCGTACAGCAGGACACCGACCTTTGCCGTTTCCGCTTCAATGTGCAGCGTTCCGAAGACGCAGCAGAGCGCTTGCAGCGCATCGAGCATATGACAACGCTCTATGCTGCCGCAGACGGCTTTGAACCGGCGCGTGCAACCTTTATCACGCAGGACGAGATCGACGAAATGCTGCGCAGCGGCAGCGGTATAGATCGCGGCAAAAAGCGCATTTCCGAGTTTTATGCGGAAAATCATACGCAGAAAGAACGTATTGAATTTTTGAAAAACGAGTACGGCTGGGGCGGTCGTGCTTACGGCGGTTACAGCGAAAATCACGATGGCAAGGGTATTGCATTCGAGCGCAGTATCGACAGAGAGGTATACGACAGGATAACGCTGTCGTGGAGTCAGGTCGATCACCAGATTAGTACGCTCATCCGGCAGAACCGCTATCTGACACCGGAGGAACAGCGCCGGTATGCGCAGGAGCGAACAGATACCATAACGATTTCTGAACCGGAAAATGTGTTCCAGTCGAACATACAGCAAATCGTCGAGGACGATGATTTCTCTGATATTAACCCGGCAGAGGTGCGCGAAGCGCTTGCAAGGAATGGCATTGTTAATGGTGAAGTAGTCGAACCGGAAAAACTGAATAGTAGTCCATTTATTCAGCAGGTAATATCTGATGTTGAGAGCGTTTCGCAAAATGATGTGTTCCAATCGAACACACAAAAGCAGCAAGCGCCGGTTGACACACCGAACGACTATAATTCCATTAAACTGAATGCATCTTACGCAGACAGTATCGTACTGTTTCAAGTAGGCGATTTCTTTGAAATGTTTGGTGAGGATGCAAAACAGGCTGCGGCTCTGCTGGAACTGAACCTTACCACGCGCGAACTTCCCGGTACTGGTCGTGTAGAGATGTGCGGCATCCCGGCGCACAGCTTGGAGCGGTATGTGGAGAAGCTGCGCGACAAGCATGATGTAACGATTGCCGCCACCAAAGGTAACAGCACCGAACGCCATGTCTATACTATGCGTTCCATCGACCATGAAGCAGAAGATGCTATAAACGCTTACGAAACTGAATTCGGTGCAGACGGCTTGCGAGCATTCCGCGATACTTCTGCCGAAACACAGGCGAATGTGTTCCAATCGAACACGCGGAGTGCTGAGCCGACACAGCCTAAGCAGTTCATTGCCCATTTCTATGTTGCAGAGGATATTCAGAAACGCGGTGCTCTGGACATCAAGGAGTTTCATTCTCTTGAAGATGCTCTGAACGCTTACCATAAACTCCCGAACAACCAGAGAAAAGCGCTGGGAGCAATGAATACCGAAGCTCTTCCGGGCAGTCTGGATTTTGTGCAGTGCGTAGACGGCAAGGACACCATTATTCAGGATTATACTAAGGTGGCAGGCTGGCAGAACGCCGAAGTCCTTAACAGTATCGCCCAGATCGAACGATCTCTCAACACCAGAGAAGCTGTGTTTGTTCCTGCGGAGAATGTGTTCCAATCGAACACGCCGGAAGAACCGGACAGCGACCGCTATGAGATCTACCAGCTTACGGCTGATCCAGCCAATGCAAAACTACTGTTTACTTCTTACGACGGGATTCATGCGGGCGGCATGACGATAAACCGCAGCAACTACGAGCTGAAATATTCCGCACCGCTCACCCCAGATACCACATTGGACAGCATTTATGTTCAGTTCAATATCAACCGTCCTGCCGACTTCACCGGTCACAGCCTGTCGGTTTCGGATATTGTGGTGCTGCACCGGAACGGACAGGATACCGCGCACTATGTGGACAGCATCGGCTTTGCCGATGTACCGGAGTTCCTTACCGAGCAGACGCAGGAGAATGTGTTCCAAAGGAACACGCCGCCGGAGCGTGATGTGTTCGAGGGCAATTCTCCGGCAGAACGCGCAGAACTTGCCGCGTCTGACCCAGACAATGATGTGTTCGATGGGAACACATTGACTGAAGCGGTACAGAGCGCCGAAGCGCATACTGCCGAGGACAGCGATCTCAAAACCGCAAAGCAGTTGATCAACGATTACTGTATCGAGGAATTTGATACAATGGCTGACTTCTCCGACCTTTCTGATGTTGGTCTGGCATACAGCACAACGGAGGACGATGAGCATGAAATACAGGTCAGCGCCGATCTGAACACTTATTGCATCAATTACGCCGTAGATGGTGAAACGGTTCACAGCGTTTCGTTTGATAGTCTGCATGAACTCAACGATCATTTTGCAAGCCTCTATTTCGACGCGATGATCTCCGATGCAGAATACCACTATTACGAGCTGCACCCGAATGAGAAAACGGAGAATGTGTTCCAGTCGAACACGCCAGCCGACAACTCTATCATGGTGCGCTGTGAATGGAGTGAAAGCAGTGCGTTTGAGGACGGCAAACTGTATCCAATTGCAGAATTTGACCGCTTAATGAGAAAAGCGGATGAGGATTTTGTTTCCGGTCGGGAATCCATCGAGAAAAAGTATGGTTCGTTGGAAAATGCTTTCGATGCCGGATATGAAGAAGCATACCAGTATGCTGGTTACGATAAAACCAAATTTACGCTGTTGCTGCCGGACGGCAGAACGTTCACCGAGCGTCAGGATATTGGTGACGGTGACGGCGGCCTGCTGGATTTCCTTAGTCAGTATCCGGCTTACAATGATATTATGCCTATGCTGCGTGAAGCAGCAGGAAGTACGCCGGTATCGGAAAATGTGTTCCATTGGAACACGCAGGACTACCATGCAGGCGATACCGTTTATCTGGATGGCAGGCCGTTTGAAATCACCGAGATTGGCAAACTCAATATACAGCTCCGCGACCCGGCGCAGCCTTATCCGATTTTCCGGTCGGAAAACCGAGAAAGCCTTACGCGGCTGATGGCGCAGGACGAACGCAATGCGGCACCCGACGTGTTCCAATCGAACACGCAGGAAACTGCTCAGACGGACGGCGCACAGCCGGTATCCATTATGATCGACGGCAAGTGGACAGAGTTTCCCTCAGTGCAGGAGGCAGAAAAAGCCTCGCTTGAGGAATACCGCAATGCGCTGCGCCGCAATCCGCCCACTTTCCATATTACCGATGACAACCTCGGCAACGGTACGCTCAGCGAGAAGTTTGACCGCAATATTGCTGCAATCCGTCTGCTGAACCAGCTCGAAACCGAAAACCGTCCGGCAACCGCCGAGGAACAGCAGGTTCTTTCCCGTTATGTCGGCTGGGGCGGCATGGCGAACGCCTTTTCGCCTGACAATCGCCGCTATGACGAGCTGAAGAACCTGCTGACTGCGGACGAATACAAGGCGGCGCGTGCGTCCGTCCTGAACGCGCACTACACCTCGCCCACGATCATCCGCGCGATCTATGACGCTGCGGCTCAGTTCGGCTTTGAAAACGGCAAAATTCTGGAGCCGTCTATGGGTGTCGGCAACTTCTTCGGTATGCTGCCGGAGAGCATGAAAGACAGTCAGCTCACCGGCGTGGAGCTGGACAGCATCAGCGGACGCATTGCCCGCAAGCTGTATCCGAACGCCGATATTAAGATTACTGGCTACGAGAATACCAAGTTTGCAGACAACTCGTTCGATGTTGCCATCGGCAATGTGCCGTTTGGCGATTACAGCCTGCACGACAAGCGGTATGACAAAGACCACCTGCTCATTCATGACTATTTCTTTGTTAAGACGCTGGACAAGGTTCGTCCGGGCGGTATTGTGGCCTTTGTCACCTCTAAGGGCACGCTTGATAAGGCTAATCCTGCCGCGCGCCGCTTAATGGCAGAGCGTGCCGACCTTCTCGGTGCAATTCGTCTGCCCAATACGGCATTCAAGGCAAATGCCGGAGCCAGCGTTACCACCGACATTCTGTTCCTGCAAAAGCGTGACACACCGCCGGAGCAGTTGCCCGCATGGACGGAAACCGGCAAAAATGCAGACGGCATGGAGCTGAACAATTATTTCTTGCAGCACCCGGAAATGATTCTGGGTACGATGCAGGAGGTCACAACTCAATACGGTAAGGATACCGCCTGCGTCCCCGATCCGAATGTCGAACTGGAAGATCTGCTCTCCGCAGCAGTTCTTCACCTCGGTCACGAGAATGTGTTCCAGTCGAACACGCTCATTGAGGACGATGTGTTCCAATCGAACACGCAAGAACCGCCTGCACCAGAAACCGCTGATGTGTTCCAGTCGAACACGCCAATGGAAGAGCTGCGTCCTTTCTCCTATGCTGTGCAGGACGGTAAACTAATGTTCAAAGAAGCAGACGGCAATCTTGTACCGTCCGAAATGAACGCTACTGCTGTTAAACGTGCTATCAGCATGATCGGTATTCGAGATGCTGTGCGTAATCTGATCGAAGCCCAGCGTGACGGCTGTGACGATGAGCAACTTCATGCTTTGCAGGCAGACCTCACGCAGAACTACGATACATTCGTAAAGGAGTTCGGCAATATTCATAAGCGCGGCAATAAACTGGCTTTTCGAAAAGATGCTGGGTATCCGCTGCTGCTTGCACTGGAAAAACTGGACGATGAGCAGAATGTAATCGGCAAGACCGCCATTTTCAGTAAGCGCACAATCAGTCCGCATATTGTTGCAACACACGCCGATACGCCAGAGGACGCGCTCGGACTGTCGCTGGCAGAACGCGGCAAAATCGACCTTGCATATATGTCCGCACTGCTTGACGGTATGCCGCAGGAGCAGATTACCACTGCACTGCGTCAGCAGATTTTCCTCGACCCACAAACACAGGAATGGCAGCCTGCGGACGAGTATCTTTCGGGCAATGTACGCGCCAAACTTGATATTGCACGCCTTGCCGCACAGAGCGACCCGGATTTCGCTGTGAATGTGCAAATGCTGGAGCGCGTGCAGCCGGAGCCACTGACCGCTGCGGACATCAATGTAAAGCTCGGCACAACATGGATACCGCCGGAGGACATCAATCGCTTTATCCGCGATGTACTACACCCGCCGTTTTATACTCTGAATAAGATTAAGACCTCGTATTCCGATGCTGCAAAGCTCTGGTATGTATCCAATAAGAGTGTAGATAAAGACCCTCATTCGCTGGCATATACGAAATACGGCACTTCCCGCGTGAATGCTTACGAACTTCTGGAACTGTCACTCAATCTGCGCGATGTGCAGGTCAGTGATGTAAAAATCATAGACGGCAAGGAAAAGCGTATTCCGAATACCAAGGAAACCATTAAGGCAAGAAACGCACAGGACGCACTTCGTCAGGCGTTCAAGGACTGGGTATTTGATGATCCTGCGCGCCGCGAACGACTTGTGGGTTATTACAACGAACATTTTAATACCACCCGTCCGCGCGAATTTGACGGCAGTCACCTTACTTTGCCCGGTATCAATCCAAGTATTCAGCTATATTCTCACCAGAAAGATGCAGTTGCTCGTATCCTTTACGGCGGCAATGCGCTGCTTGCGCACTGTGTCGGTGCGGGCAAAACATGGACGATGGCTGCGGCAGCAATGGAGCTGCGGCGGCTCGGACTTTCTCACAAGCCGATGTTCGTCGTGCCGAACAGCCTGACTGAGCAGTGGGGTACAGAATTTCAGCAACTTTATCCCGGTGCCAACATTCTGGTTGCATCTGAAGCAGACTTCACCAAGGAGAACCGCAAGGCGTTCTGCGCACGCATTGCGACCGGCGATTATGATGCGATCATCATCGGACACACGCAGTTTGAGAAGATACCGCTCTCGCCGGAAAACGAGCGCAGGCACATCGAGCGGCAGCTTGATGCACTGGAACTCAGTCTGACCGATGCAAAGCGGAACAAGGACTTAAACTTCACTGTGAAGCGGCTGGAGTCCTCGAAAAAGAAGCTGGAAACCCGTCTGGAAAAGCTGATGGATGCAAAGGAAAAAGACGATGTTGTCACCTTTGAGGAATTGGGCGTTGACCGGCTGTTTGTCGATGAAGCGGACGAATTTAAGAACCTCGCTTTGTTTACAAAAATGCGCAATGTCGGCGGTATCAATACCAGCGCTGCGCAGAAAAGCGAGGATATGCTCGCAAAGTGCGAATATCTGAACGAGAAAACGGATTATCATGGCGTATGCTTTGCAACCGGCACGCCGGTTTCCAACTCTATGGTCGAGCTGTACACGATGATGCGCTATCTCCAGAACGATACGCTGGAAAGTGTCAACATGATTGACTTTGATAGCTGGGCATCGAACTTTGGTGAAACGGTTACAGCAATGGAACTGGCACCCGAGGGAACCGGCTATCGCACAAAAACGCGCTTTGCAAAGTTCTGTAACTTGCCGGAACTGATTAACCTTTGGCGGCAGGCGACGGATATTCAGACTGCGGATATGCTCAATCTTCCGCGCCCGGAAGTGGAATACCACAATATCAAGGCACGGCCGACAACAGCGCAGCAGACCATGGTGCAGAAACTCGGCAAACGCGCTGACCGCGTGCGCAGCGGTGCAGTCGCGCCCTACGAGGATAATATGCTCGCCATTACCAATGACGGACGTAAGCTCGCACTCGATCAGCGGCTGGCTGACCCGTCCCTGCCGGACGATCCGGGCAGCAAGCTCAATATGGTCGTAGAAAATGTGTTCAACACATGGGAAAGCAGCAAGCCGACCAAAGGCACACAGCTTATCTTCTGCGACCTTGCAACACCCTCTGCGGCAGGCAAGGACAGCGGTCGTTTCTGTGCGTATGACGATATTCGGGATAAGCTGATCGCCAAGGGTGTACCGGCTGACCAGATCGCATATATCCACGATGCGGACACACCGAAAAAAAAGAATGCACTCAGCAGCAAAATGAAATCTGGTGCAATCCGCGTGCTGATTGGCTCGACCGCCAAGATGGGCGCTGGCTTCAATGTACAGGAACGCCTTGTTGCACTGCATCATGTCGATTGCCCATGGCGTCCGCGTGATGTAGAGCAGCGTGACGGTCGTATTCTCCGTCAGGGCAATACAAACGAAAAGGTACACATCTATCGCTATGTTACTGAGGGTACATTCGACAGCTACAACTGGCAGACGGTCGAGAACAAGCAGAAGTTTATCTCGCAGGTCGTAACCGGCAAATCTCCGGCGCGCACCTGTGATGATATTGACGATGCTGCGCTGTCTTATGCCGAGGTTAAGGCGCTTGCTGCCGGTGATCCGGAGATCAAGGAGCGTATGGAGCTTGATGTTGATGTACAGAAACTCTCTGTTCTGCGCACTGCATACCACAATGACCAGTATAAGCTGGAGGACGATGTAAAGCAAAACCTGCCGGACAGCATTGTTAAGAAAGAAAACATGATTGCAGCGTTGAAAGCGGATAAAGCAACACTGACCGCCAATCATGCCCAGACAGAGGGCGCAACCTTCCGTATCGAACTGAACGGAAAAACTTACACAGCTAAGGACAAGGCCGGTGAAGCGTTGCTGACCATGATAGCGGATGAACGCAGGAAGATTTCGCAGAACATGGAAGACAAGCTGTCATATGATGACACACGCTCTATCGGTTCGTACTGCGGCTTTAAGCTGGAACTGAAGCGTTCGCTCATGGACGAGGTGCGTATCTGTATTCATGGTGCAACCAAGCGTATGGTTGAACCGGGTGATAATGTGGCCGGCTGCATCCAGCGTATGAACAACGCTATGAATGACATCGGAAAGTTTATCGGTGACAACGAGCAGAGCCTTGCTCGCCTGCATGAGCAGCTTGATGAAGCCAAGGCCAACCTCGGTAAGCCATGGCCGCTGGAGGACGAGTATCAGCAGAAGATCTCTCGCCTTAACGAGCTGAACTACAAACTGACCCGTCACCATTCCTCTGAAAACTCTCCCGAACACTCTCCTGCGCAAAGTGAATTGGAGCTATGAAGATATGAAAAAAGGGCCTGTTGCAAAATAAAAACGCGATAGCAACCTGC
>ENA-OUNS01002843-OUNS01002843.1-human-gut-metagenome-genome-assembly--contig:-NODE-2843-length-10369-cov-4.738705_pt1 | contig 10369 bp, 6 predicted proteins | sample MGYA00243237_ERZ505104 | MGnify/ENA primary metagenome ERZ505104 (study PRJEB26097, sample SAMN02711295) | human gut metagenome | biome: Gut microbiome | host: Homo sapiens | place: Denmark: Copenhagen...
GACATTCATACGGTTTGTTCCGGCACCGATCACGCCGCGAAGACCTGCCGTACCAAACTCAAGATCCATATAAAAACGGTCTTCGATCTCTTTTTCATTCCCCTCAATCGCTTTTAATTCTGCTTTTGTTGCATCGTCGAAGTATGGATTATTTAACCATTCTTCATACATTTCTTTGTATCCCATGATTATTTCCTCCCTATATTTATTTCGTTTATAGTTTAGCTTTGTCAGCCGCTATTTTCAAGTTATTTTTTTGTAACTATTCAGAGCCAGGGCAGTTTTCAAAAATTTGCGAATCATGCTTGCATGAATGAGCATAATTTTGAAAATTTCTTTGGCGAAGTAACCACAATGAGCAAATAACAAGCATGCTTGTTATTCAAGGAAAGCTCTGAGAGAACGATTTTGCGAATGAGGTTCTGAATAGTTACATCTTCTTACTTATTCAACGACGTGATGAGATCAGAAAGTGTGGACAGATAATCAGATGTCACATCTTTGTCCGTGGACTTGTCTGACGTCTCCGAATCTTTTTCTGTACTCTTTGTCTCCTCCTCACTGTCTTTTGTCTCTGTCTCAGCAGTTTCGGTCTCCTCCACAGACTCTGTGCCCTCTGTCATGTCATTGTCTGACGTAGTACCGTCTCCGGTAAGAGAGATATCGATATTCGCTGCCGCAGAGTTAACAAAAAGCTTTTTATCAAAATCGTCGTATCCCTCTGCCTCCGCATGCAGTTCATGCACACCATAGGTGAGTACCACAGGTGCACTGTAATCCACGGTATCCCCGTCAATGGAAAGCGTTGCTCCCTCCACATCAATATAAAATATGATACTTCCAGTCTTAGGGCCCTCACCTTTTAATTCATCCAGATCAAGCGTGCAGTTCTCCCCTCTTGCGATCTCCACCTCTGTGCTGCCGCCATATCCTTCATTTGCAACGGTAACCGTATAAGTTCCCTCCGGGATCTCCAGCTTCATATTGTGTGTGATCTGTGCAAAAATCTTACTTCCCACCTGAATAAAACTTCCCTCAAATACGGATGTATTCTTTAACTCCAGAGTTCCCTGTCCGGTAGTGACGGATACGGATAATATTTTTGTTCCGATTCCAACGACACGGATCTCATCTTTTTCGTTCAGGTCGGACAGACGGATTTTTTCTCCATTCGATTCCACGAACAAATCTGCGTCATACGAATACTTGGAATCCGCAATTTTGAAAATCCCACGCTCTGTATCTACCGAATATTTTGTGATATCCGAATATTCCCAGACTTCATCCGCGATCTGTGCCTGCAAGAGCCGTCCTTCGCCATCTTTTTTTCCAATATGGATCACCCTGCCCGGCTCAAAATCCATCGTTGTTGCACTGTTTCCGTATTTATCCAGAAAGTCTGTAGACAATGAATAAACATACAGATACTGCTTTCCTGATGCAAGCTGCTTTAAATTCAACTGTTCATTGGTCATGTCATTGCCAATGATCAGATAGAGATCGGTTCCGATCGATGTCTTCGCCACTGCGTCCTCTGCTTCCTCAGTATCTGCCGCTGTCTCTTTCGCAGGATTGTAATACTGTGCGGTCGAGACCGGTCTTGTCTGCTGTCCACAACCCGCTAATAAAATCATACTTAAAATAATGCTATAATACATGTATCTTAATTTTCTCAACGTATCACCTCTTATGTAAATTGCGAAACTCATCAAAGCGTAAATAGAATTGTGAAAAAAAAGTTTCGCTGTTACCTAATTATATCCCATTTCCCACTTTCCCTGCAAGCGTCTGCAAAAAATGCTCCCTCGCCCCCTCCTGTGTGATCACCTTGCTGAGTTTTTCGGTGTTTCTGCCGGAAAGCCAGGCTTTGTGGGACTGGCTATAATGATTTGCAATTTTCCAGAATTTCTCGGGATACGCAAGGTAAAAATACAAATATGAAAATTCCTGCGGCTTTAGTTTACGCACAGAATCATATGCCCCGATCAACTCCATTCCAAGCGACGTGTTCCAATTATTTTTTTCCATCATCTTCCGCACAAAATTTGAGAGGTCACTCACCCGGATCTGATAGGAAAAATTAAGGAAATTGACGATTGCCACGCCCTCTCTCGAAAAAATGACATTGTGCTGGTTATAATCCCCATGGCAGAAGCCAGTCAACTCCTCACGAATCTCCATATTTTGTAACTGCTCTGTGACAGCTTGTGCCTTTTCAAAAAAGCCTGCAAACTGACGCATAAACATTTCCTCAAACTCATTTTTCTGTTTTCTGCCACGGATATAGTTGCGCACCTGCCGCAATTCACGATTATGTTTTTCATAAAGCAAAAGCAGGGCGTTAGGATTCATTTTTACAAACTCAGGCACCTCGTCCGGATACTGTTCAGTTGCATTATGTAAACCAGCGAGCAGTCTTACCGCATACACCATGTCCTCCCTGCTCTTCGTATCGCACTCGGCTCCACGGAAAACTGACAATAGCAGATAATTCTGTTCCTCTTCGTCCCTGGCAAAAATTTCCCCTTCTTTTGTATAAAAGATCTGCTCTGCCACAATATTCTGCCCCTTCAGGAAATCAAGCATTCCAGCCAGAAATTCCGCACGCTCCACAGAGCCCCTATACTCCTTCAGCGCGCGCATTCCGAGATCTGTTTCACACAAAAAACAGTCCCTTCCCTTCGAAATAGACTTTACCTCCATCTCATATTGTTCTGCTATCTGTTCCGGCCTGATATACATGAAAATCCCCTCCATACGATGAATCTGCGATAAGAGAGCAAATGCTCTCCTGCCGTGTCAATTCATCATATGTGAGGGGATGCGATATTATGAACCTGTTCCATTAATTTTTCTTTCGTGTTGTCCTCCGGGTGTTCCAGCACATACTCCAAAAGCTGTTTCAGCGTCTCGCCGATCGCCTTTCCCGGCTGCATTCCATCTGCGATCAGATCCGTTCCCGTAACCGCAAGTTCCTTTATGGAAAGGCACTGCCGCTTCGCCATGATCTGCTCATATATTTCTTCGTATTCCTTTAAATACTCTGCTTTTTCCTCCCGCCTGTATGCACTCTGTGCCAGCATGTCCGCTCTTTTTACTGCAAAAAGCAGCGGATACTGATCCACACCGTTCCGGTAGATTGCTCTGCGGACCGTCCGCTCCTGCAAAGGCGGATTATCGTCGTGGCATAAGATCAGTCTGCATACCCGGTCGGTTGTATCATTGTCAAACTTCAGCCGCCGCAAAATCTTCCTTGCCACAAGACTTCCTTCCTGTGGGTGTCCATAAAAGTGATCCACGCCATGTTCGTCCGTGGTTCTGCACATCGGTTTTGCCACATCATGTAACAGCATTGTAATACGCGCCACTTTATCCGGCTGTATCTCCATCAGGGCATGCAGCGTGTGCTCCCCCACAGAATAGCAGTGATGCGGATTATTCTGCGGTGTTTTCATCATCTCGTCAAATTCCGGCAGAAAAACTGCGGTAAGTCCTGTCTCATAGGCCGTGCGCAGCAGTTCCGGATGTCCGGACGTGAGAAGTTTTACCATTTCGATCTGAATACGTTCTGCACTCACTTTTGCAATGTTTGGTGCCAGGGAAACAATCGCCTCTCTTGTCTCATCTTCAATAGAGAAGCCAAGCTGCGCTCCAAACCGCACTGCACGCAGCATACGAAGCGCGTCCTCCGTAAAACGCTCCACAGCAGCTCCCACGCACCGGATCACACCGCGCTCTAAATCTCCCACACCATCAAACGCATCGACCAGCCCATCCTTATCATTGTAAGCCATGGCATTGATCGTAAAATCGCGGCGCTTCAGATCTTCTAACAGATTGGAAGTAAACTGTACCTCCTTAGGATGCCTTGCATCCTCATATTCCCCGTCTATACGGTATGTGGTCACCTCGAATCCCTCATGTTCAAGCATCACGGTAACCGTTCCATGCTGGATCCCAGTATCTATGGTATGTCGGAATAACTCTTTTACCTGTTCCGGTTTTGCTGATGTCGTGATGTCCCAGTCCATGGGAATCCTCCCCAGCATCGTATCACGGACGCACCCACCTACAGCATAGGCCTCAAAGCCATGCCGTGTCAGTGTGTCAATAATATAAGTTACTTTCTCAGGTAAAACGATTTTCATATACGATAGGTTCCTTTTGTCGTTGTTTTGATCGAATATAACAGGTCATCCGCCTTCTTGATCATCTCTGTCATATCATTTTCCGTACAGATATGGTCTCCGGCTGCAATACCGATGGAGCAGGAGATCTGATGCTGTTTATCGATTGAGAATGACTGTCCGAGTTTTTCACTGATCTCCGCCGAAAATCCGTCTGCCTTATCAATAATCTGATAGATACGCTCTGCTTTTTCTTTGAAAATATCCCTTTCATCGGTATAAAGGAAGATCAGGAACTCATCCCCGCCATAACGGCACACAAAACCATCTTTTCCACAGACTTCCGTAAAAATATCAGCCATTTTGATCAGAACGAAATCGCCCACATCATGTCCGTACGTATCATTATAGTGTTTGAAATTGTCCAGGTCAATAAACATCACTCCCAGCTTTGGTTTTCTTTTTTCTCCTGCGATCTCTTTCAGAAGTGTGTCTAATTTGCGGTAGAACCCTTCGCGGTTATAGCATCCTGTCAGCTGGTCTGTAACTGCCGACATATACAGTTTTGTATTCATCTCATAAATCTTGTCATAGGCATCAAGCCTGTTCAATGCATAACGCACCTCACGGAACAGAAGCTGATAAAAGTTCAGATCGTCCTCATCCAGCATATAACGGTTCACCGAGGAATGCCAGTTATCCTTCATCAGCACATAGGTGATGACAATATTCTCGATTTTTGCGTTGTTAAAAAATGGGATTGCCACCATGGAACACACATCTTCATCACCAAAAATCGATGTGATATCCTGATGTTCGGAATAATTGCTGCTGATCTTGGAGATCACAAATCCACCCGCATTTTTGCGCATGGATTTTTCCATGATCTTCATGATCTCCGGCGTCATCTCTTTCTCTGTGTCATTGTAAAGTACCTGCGGCACCCTCTCGCTATAGCGGATATAGACTGCCCGGTCGACATCAAAATGATTTAAAAATGTCTTCATGACCATATTGAGCATCTCTTTTGCAGTGATACCATTTACATCGATCAGTTTCTGCCAGATAGAAATAAAGTCGAGCTGTTCTTTCTTACTCTTATATGCCCGCTCCACGCTCTCCTGCTTTAACAGATCCTCGATTTCCCTGGTTGATAATTCCTCACAGTCGTCATCTACCGGTGGCAGAAGATCTTTCATATCCTCCGCGTACTCATGGAACATGATACGATGTGTCTCTTCATACTGTTTTAAGATGAACTCTTCCTGCTCATAAAGGATCTCTTTTCCTGCATTCCTGAAGCATTCCATCCTGTTCCTTCGGAACAGCACATAACAGAAAAACTGGTTTCCCTCTGCTCTCTTTAAATAAATATCTGCCTGCTCATATAATTTTAGCGCCTCCTCGTTGTCTCCGTCATGCTGTGCTAATAATGCCTTGGAAAACGTATAGAGGAACATATCATCATCTGCCTTTGCGTAGTCATGCACAGTGGCGAGGTTGTTTTCTGTCTTTTCCTTCTCGAAAATATAATTCAAAAACTGGCGGCAGCTATACAGATACCTCTCACAGTTAAAACGGTTTCCCTGTAAAATGGAAACCAGAGCAAACAATCCATACAGTTTGGACAGGTTGCAGACACGCAGACTGTTCAGATGCAGCTTTTCGATCGCTTTCATACACTGTGTCAGGTATTCCTGCGCCTTGTCATACTGCCCCAGCATAACGCAGTTCAATGACATATTATAATGTACTTCTGCAATATCCTCCGGCTTTCTCAGTTTACATAATATCTTAATTGCCTTGTTGTAATAGCTCTGGGCTCTCTCATTTTCTCCCATTGCACATAAATTATACGCAATACCGGAATAGATCCTTCCGCCCTCCACGCTGTCAACATCTTTCATCGCCTCATAGGTACGGATCGAATATAACAGGGAAACTTCGTACTCGCCATTTGTGGATGCTATCATGATATTTTTCCGGTATGCAATGCTGATAAGCTGCTCATTGCCAATCTCTTTTGCAAGCGCAACGCCCTTGGAAAAATAAATCAGAAATGCTTCCGACCGGTACGCTTTTGCCACGATCTCCGGTTTATTGTCGTATGCATAAATATAAATATGCGCCAGATGATTTTTGTAATGGTACGCATTCAGCTTCTCGATCAGTTTATCGCTGATCTCAATATCCTGGGCACAGAAGAAAATATTGCACCAGCCGGACATCTGGTTCTGCGCTTTTAAAAGTTCTGCACGGAACACTAAAAAATCATCCCCAAGCGCTTCTCCGCACTCCTTTGCCTTCTGTACATAAATCATGGCTTCCTCTAACTTGCCAAGATACATGTAAGAAGTTGCCATCCAGAAATTATAATAAAATGCTCCCTCTTTCTCCTGATCCTGCAGTTTTTCCAGATCTTCGCAGGATTCCAGAGCCTTCGCAATATCTCTTTGCAGCACCGACACCATAATCTGTAACAGCAAAAGCTGATAATGCTTTTTCTCAGAAATCGTAAAGTTATCAAACTTGATCCGGCGCTCAATCTTGCTCAGATGATGGTCTGCCTGGTCAAAATCCAGAAAGTATACCAGATTATTCAGTTTCCGATAGCCATCGTCACTCTCATAATCAGAGTAATAGTCCATGACATCCGGTTCCATGTTCCTGCCTGCATTTCCGATATGGTACACCATGTTCCGGTCATCCATACTCTCACAGATCGCATCCCACTCTTCATGTGCAAATTCCGGAATCGACTGCACATCATTGACTCCCAAGACAATGCCGATATTTTTATTCTCTGTCTGAAGCAGTCTGTTGGTAAGCTGCATGGTACTTTTCGAAGCCAGCTGAAAGCGGTTCAACACAATGACGATTGGACAGATCTCCGATAATTTCTGAAGCATGGTCACGATCGAACTGTGCATGCGCTCCTGCTCATACTCTACCTCATCGATCAGGATCTGTTCCGTTCTCTCGCAAAATCCCTTTTCAAAATAACTTTCAAACACAGGTCTCTGAAGCTTGTAGACATCACATTCTTCCATAAACTCTTCCAATGTGCCGCTGCAATACTTATGAAACATCTGCCGGATCAGTCCCAGATATGGTTCATAAGCCTCTGCGATCTTGTTATAAGAAAACTCATGACAGGTAAAAAAGATATCTGTCTGGTCCTTATAATGATTGACACTCTCTAAATCCCATATAGAAAAATCATTGCTATACCGCACAAGGATACTGTTATGTTCTACATTTCCGATTCCTCCTGCGACCTGTTCGATAACCCCATTATAATACTTTTCTATCATACGATCCCCTTTTGCTCCAAAAAAACGCTTGCTGTTTTGTCACATTCTATATCCATTACCGATTATACAATAAAACGTTCCACATTTTTCTGTAGTTTTTCAGCAGAATGATAGGTTGTCTCTGCCTTCTGTTTAATTGCCTCTGCCTCCTGCACAACGTTTCCTACTTTTTCAGCAATATCCGTTGTTCCGGTAGCTCCCTCTGTCGCAGTCTTGCTGACATCGGAGATAGCATCCATCACTCCGTTAATGGATGCGAGCAGCTGCTCCGATGACGCTGAGAAATCTGTTACAAGGGAATCTACATTGGCAGCATCACTATTATAGGAATTTGCCATTTCTGCAAATCCTCCAAGACTCTCCACAACATCATTTCCGACAAACTCCAGCAGCCTCTCTGCATCATTTGCAAGATTCTCAACGGCTGCGGTCACATTGCCAGTCACTTCCTGAATATGGGCAACTGCTGCTTTGGACTGCTCTGCCAATACTCGGATTTCATCCGCAACAACCGCAAATCCTTTTCCTGCCTCTCCCGCTCTGGCAGCCTCAATGGATGCGTTCAAAGCCAGAAGGTTCGTCTGTCCGGTAATATCCATGATTGATTTGGCAAGAACATTGATCTGATCCACAACCTTAATATCTTCGAGTGCTTTGGTCAGGCTCTCATTAATCTCCTCATGAATCGATCTGGTACGTCTGTCATTTTCGTCTGTATCTTTTTTGATTTTCACAGCACGTTCCCTGATCTCATCTGCCTCGTTAGCGCCATCCTGAGATCTCTCTGCAATACTCTTCGCAGCGCTCTCAATCTCATGTGACATTGCATTTATCTCTTCCGAAGATGCCGCTGTCTCCTCCATACCTGCCGCAAGCTCCTCCGTTGTCGCAGATACATTTTCAATCTGATCATCTAATGCCCGAATACTTGTATCAATCTCCTGCACCATGCCGGTGATCTCTAATGCTTCTGATTTTACCTCTCCAATCAGTTCCTTCATCTCAGAGCGCATTTTCTCAAGTGAATCTGCCAGCTGTCCAAAATCATCTTTTCTCTTTAACAGATCCTGTTCAAATTCTTTTGAAAAATCGCCCTGCGCTATCTCGTCAATATGGGTAAGACTCTTTTTCAATGGCTTCACAATGCTGGCTGTGATCAGTGTCAGAACTAAAATTAAGATTACTTCCATGACAACAGCGATTCCGATGATCGCCATTCTGCTGTTGGATTCATAGGAAGAAAATTCATTTTTCACACCCAATACGTCCTCATCAATATCGTCCGTGTAGTTTCCAGTTCCAAGTACCCAGCCAAATGGTTCAAATGCCTTGCTGTAAGCACGTTTTGGAGATGGTTCCGTCTCACCCTCTCTCGGGAATACATAATCCGTAAAACCGCCGTTTTCCTGCCTTCCTGCACTGATGATTGCCTGCATATACGCAAATCCATTGGTGTCCACTGCATCCATACGATTTGTTCCCTCTGTGTCATTGCCGAGAAGGACTACGTTTGTTCCATCATAGGTATCTACCCAGAAATATCCATTATTGCCGTAACGCAGATCACGAATCTGGTCTGCTGCAAGTTTTTCTGCCTCGTCTAAGGTATACTCACCTTTTTCATACCGATTGTAAATGCTCTGGCAAAGAGATATTACATTATCTACCTGTGCCTTGATCTGTTCATCATACGAGGAACGCATATCATTCTCGATAATGTCTAACGCATTATTTCCAAGTCCTGACAGGCTTGTGTTGGAAATGACGGTGCATAGTGCCAGTGCGATCAGTGCAATCACCATTACAATAACTAATTTTGTTCTCACCTTAATATTGTTCATACCCATACCTCCTACTACATCTTTTTTATTTTATGAACCCAATTTTAAATCCTATTTGTATTTTAGCACATTATGCTTATTTTACCACTCTATTTTCGACATTTTTCGTGATTTTATTCTATTTTTCGTTACTGTTCACTCATACTTCGTTCCAGTAACGATTCGCTGACTCATTTCAGTTTTTGCTTCACAAAAGGAGTCTGCTCACTCCTGAATCACTTTCTTACGCAGCAAAACAGCAAGTGTTTTACTGCTGAGTGAACAGTAACTATTTTTATAGCAAAAACGCAGAAGTTATTTGTAACTCCTGCGTTTCTGTCTCAGATGAGAAATGGATTCCTGATTTCGAACTCCATTTTTTTATGTGTCTTTGGATGTTTAAATCCGATTTTATAAGAACAGAGTAAAAGACCGTTTCCACTCCGTGTCATCGCCTCTTTAAAGTTATACTTCGCATCCCCCACGATTGGGATTCCTGCATTTGCTAACTGTACCCGGATCTGATGATGTCTTCCGGTGTCTAACCGGATCCGGAGAACGGCGTTCGTTTTATTCTGTGCGGTCACTTCATAGTTCAGCCTTGCTGCCTTTGCGCCCTCCGTACTTTTAGATACCACTTTTGAAGTGTTTGTTTTTCCATCCCGGAGTAAGTAATCCTCCAATGTACCTTTTTTCTGTTCCGGCACACCGTCTGTCACTGCATAATAGAATTTATCTGCCATTTTTGTCTGCACCTGACGGCTTAAATCCGCCGCAGCTTCTTTTGTTTTGGCAAAAACCATCACTCCGCGCACCGGCTGATCCAGCCTGTGTACCACCCCGATATACGGCTGTTCTCCCTTTCCAGCACGGTAATTTTTCAGAAGGCTTTCCATGTCCGCCTGTCCTAACCGTTTTGTCTGCGCCGCAACCCCCGCCGGTTTTTCGCAGACAATAACCTCCTCATCCTCGTATAAAATATTTATGTCCATGGCTGATGATCTCCTTCGTTATTCTATGGCATTTCTGCTGTTTTTATCTTCCTTGGTTCATTGTAGCATGATTCTTTTGTTTGGGCTACTGTTGCGGAGATTTGAATGAATGCTTT
>ENA-OUNS01002849-OUNS01002849.1-human-gut-metagenome-genome-assembly--contig:-NODE-2849-length-10347-cov-4.281578_pt1 | contig 10347 bp, 4 predicted proteins | sample MGYA00243237_ERZ505104 | MGnify/ENA primary metagenome ERZ505104 (study PRJEB26097, sample SAMN02711295) | human gut metagenome | biome: Gut microbiome | host: Homo sapiens | place: Denmark: Copenhagen...
GACTGGAGTTCAGACGTGTGCTCTTCCGATCTGATTTGATATTGAGATCGTAGAAAAACATCATAACCTGAAACTAGACGCTCCCAGCGGCACCGCACTGGCACTGGCGGACTCCATTAACGAAGAATTCGATAACGAATACGAATACGTCTACGACCGCAGTACACGCAGAGAACGCAGACCCAAGAAAGAGATCGGCATCAGTGCCGTCAGAGGCGGCACCATCGTCGGCGACCATGATGTCATCTTCGCCGGAGCAGACGAAGTCGTAACCTTCTCCCATACCGCCTACTCCAAAGCTGTATTCGGCAAAGGGGCCGTACAGGCTGCCAAATTCCTGGCAGGCAAACCCGCCGGCATGTACAACATGTCCAACGTGATCGATGCAGCGATGTAATCAGTATATTGCTGAATTTTTCAAGAAACCAGTGGGACACATTGGGGTAAGGACAAGCAGACTCTAAGCAACCGTCGGTACTTAGCGGGCGTACTTTGACCGCTTATGTACCGTTACGGTTAAGCGTCCGAAGCGAAAGCGGGTCTGCGGTTCTTATTCTCATGCGAGCTATACTGGCTTTTACAAAATCTTATTTAAAAAACTTATCATAAATTCCAAACAAAAAGATGAAGATCACGATCAGGGGCAGTCCGCAGGTCAGATAACCGCGCATCCAGTCGTGGACTTTTAAACCCTTGCCGGTATTTACTTCTGCCTTATAGTTCTCCCATCCCCAGCCGTATCTGGTCACGCAGAACAGCAGGTATACCAGGGATCCTAAGGGAAGGAACAGATTACTTACCAGGAAATCTTCAAAATCCAGTACCGCTCCGCCGAAGACAGCAAAACCATCCCAGCTCCACACATTATATCCCAGTACGCAGGGAACGGACAATGCAATGATCAGAAACAGGTTCACCAGGGAAGATTTCCTGCGGCTGGCACCGGTCAGTTCCATGCCACAGCAGATGATATTCTCGAACACAGCCAGCACCGTGGACAATGCTGCGAACGCCATGAACAGGAAGAATAAACTCCCCCACAGGCGGCCGTAAGGCATGTTGGCGAAAATATTCGGCAGGGTAATGAAGATCAGGCTCGGTCCTGAGGTCTGATCCACCCCATAGGTAAAGCAGGCGGGGAAAATGATCAGTCCTGCGGTAATTGCCACGAAAGTATCCAGTACCACAACTCTGACGGACTCTCCCATCAGAGAATGATCCTTGCCGATGTAGCTTCCAAAGATCGCCATGGCACCAATGCCAAGGCTTAAGGTAAAGAACGCCTGATTCATGGCACCTACCAGTGTAGATACCACACCGACTTCCTGCATACGTCCAAAATCAGGTACCAGATAGAACTTCAGACCTTCCTTTGCGCCCGTCATGAAGAAGCTATTGATGGCAAGTACTACCATAATGGCAAGCAGTGCGATCATCATGACTTTCGTCACGCGCTCCAGACCGTTCTGCAGTCCACCGGCACACACAACGATACCAATGATCACCACCAGTACCATCCAGAACATCATGACCCCCGGATCTGCCAGCATCCGGGGAAACTGTTCCGCTACCGCATCCGCGGAAAGCCCGGAAAGTTTACCGGCAGCCGTCATATAAAAATAGTGTAACATCCAGCCTGCCACCGTTGTGTAGAACATCATCAGCAGATAGCAGCCTGCCAGTGTAAAATATCCGTGGATATGCCACTTCTGTCCAGGCTTCTCCAGTGCCTGGTAAGCCTTTACGGGACTTTTCTTACTTGCTCTTCCCACAGCGAACTCCATGGTCATAATCGGCAGACCAAGGATCACCAGGAAGATCAGATAAAACAATACAAATGCGCCACCGCCGCCCTGGCCGGCCATGTACGGGAACTTCCATACATTGCCGATACCAATGGCACAGCCGGCAGACAACAGTATAAAGCCTAAACGGGATTTCAGATTCTCTCGTTCCATTATGCGAGCTGACCCTCCAGTACTTTGGACGCTTCCGCGATCGCTGCGGGAATGCCTGCGGGATTCTTACCGCCGGCCTGCGCCATATTCGGGCGTCCACCGCCGCCACCGCCTACCAGCGCGGCAATTCCCTTGATCAGGTTGCCCGCATGGGCGCCGGCCTTTACAGCACCGTCCGTTGCCATAGCGATCATATTTACCTTACCGTCCTGTGCGGAAAGCAGTACAACAACGCCTTCGCCAAGCTTATCCTTGAGCTGGTCGCCCAGGTCTCTCAAGCCATTCATATCCACACCGTCTACGCTGGTTGCCAGAAGTTTCGTACCCTTCACTTCCACCACCTGATCGAGTACATCGCCCAGTGCAGATTGTGCCATCTTTGCCTTCAGGGATTCATTCTCTGCATTCAGTGCCTTCAGCTCTGCCTGCATATGCTGGATCTTCTCGGTCAGGGCTGCAGGAGTTGCCTTGGCTGCTGCAGCTGCCTTATTGAAGCTCTCTTCCATTGCCTGATAGTATGCCATGACATTGGCACCGGTCAGTGCTTCAATTCTTCTGACGCCGGCTGCGACACCGCTCTCGGACAGGATCTTGAAATAGCCGATCTCTCCGGTGTGCTTTACATGGGTACCACCGCACAGTTCCCTGGAGAAATCTCCCATAGATACCACGCGGACGGTCTCACCGTATTTTTCACCAAACAGAGCCATAGCTCCGCTCTTCTTCGCATCTTCGATGTTCATGACATCGGTAACGACTGCAATATCCTCTGCGATCTTCTCATTGACCAGAGCCTCTACCTTCGCAAGCTCTTCCGCAGTCATAGCCTGTCCGTGGCTGAAGTCGAAACGGGTTCTTGCGCCGTCCTGGTAGGAACCCTGCTGTTCTACATGATCGCCCAGTACGATCTGCAGTGCCTTCTGTAACAGATGGGTTGCGGAGTGGTTCTTGCAGACACTCTTTCTATTGTCGGTATCTACAGCAAGCTCTGCAGTATCATTTACGGATACGCTGCCGGATACGACCTTACCCACATGTCCGATACGTCCGCCTGCGATCTTCACGGTCTCAGTCACTTCAAAAGTACCGTTTTTTGTGCGGATCACACCAAAGTCACCCTTCTGTCCGCCCATGGTAGCATAGAACGGAGTCACATCCGTGATCAGGGTACCGGTCTCTCCCTCATTTAAGGTATTCACCAGTTCGGTCTCGGATGCCAGTCCTACTACTTTACCTTCTGCGGTCAGCGCATCATAACCTACAAATTCGCTGGTGATCTTATCATCCAGTCCATCGAATACACCTGCTGCAGTAGTCAGCTTCTGGGAGAAGTTCTGTCCTTCTCTTGCCTTCTGCTTCTGCTCTTCCATGGCAGCGGCGAAGCCTTCCTCATCTACAGTCAGATTCTCTTCCTGCGCCAGCTCTACAGTCAGCTCCAGAGGGAATCCGAAGGTATCGTATAAGTAGAATGCGGACTTGCCGTCGATCTCCTTTTTACCTTCACTTCTCTTCTGCTCCAGAATCTTCTGCAGCTCCTTCATGCCGTTCTCCAGAGTGCTCTCGAAGCGGGCGATCTCTTTCTGCAGCTCGCTTAAGACGAACTCGCGGTTCTTCTTCATCAGAGGATAGCTCTCTGCATAGATCTCATCAATATACATAGCAGCAATGTGCAACAGCTGCTCTGTAGTCATATTTAAAGTGCGTCCGTGTCTTACCGCACGACGGATCAGACGACGGAGAATATAACCGGCACCGGTATTGGAGGGAAGCAGCTTCGCCTCATCACCGATCAGCATCACGCCGGTACGCAGATGATCTGCCAGAATACGCATGGATCTGGTCAGCTTCTCATCCGCATTGTATTTCACACCGGAAGCCTCTTCAATGTAAGCGATCACCGGAGCAAACAGGTCTGTCTGGTATACATCTCTGGTACCGTTTAAAAAGGCCAGAATACGCTCCAGACCCCAACCGGTATCCACGTTCTTCTGCTTTAAGGGGGTCAGATGACCGTCATGATGCTTCTCATACTGCATAAATACATCATTACCCAGCTCGGTGTATTTGCCACAGTCACAGCCGGGTCCGCAGTTCGGTCCGCAATCCGGTCTGTCAGCGATATAGAACATCTCACTGTCGGGACCGCAGGGGCCATATTCCAGTCCCCACCAGTTATCATCAGCGGGCAGATAATATACGTTTTCTTTTTTGAATCCGGAAGCGATACGATACTGTGCGCCTTCCTCGTCTCTGGGGGCATTCCCGTCACCGGCAAATACAGTGGCAGCCAGATGATCCGCATCAAATCCGAACACCTGGGTCAGCAGTTCAAAACTCCACTGGCAGCGCTCCTTCTTAAAATAATCTCCAAGGCTCCAGCTTCCCATCATCTCGAAGAAGGTTACATGGCTTTTGTCGCCTACGGAATCAATATCGTTGGTACGTACACAGCCCTGTACATTGCAGAGTCTGGTACCCAAAGGGTGCTTCTGTCCCAGCAGATAAGGCATCAGCGGCTGCATGCCGGCAACGTTGAACATAACACCGGTAGAACCGTCGGATACCAGGGATACTGCTCCCACATCCACATGGCCACGGTCTATATAAAATTGTTTCCAAGCTTTTCTCAGCTCATCAGAAGTGAATTGTCTCATTCTCTCGGTCTCCTTGTCTCAATAATTACATCTTTCGGAAAATAAACCTACATTTCTACATTATAATGTTATCGTTTCGTCGCGTCAAGAATAAAACATCACTCATCCTCGTCTTCCAGGATCTCGTTCAATGCCTCTCTGGCCTCCTCGATCTCCTCTTTTTTGCCCTTTTTCAATGCAGCCTCGAAAACAGTGATATAACGATCCAGTTCTTTTCTCCGGTCTCCCAGTGCTTCCTCATACATCCGCTCCGCTCTGAGAAGCACCAGACGGTTCTCCTCCAGGTCTCTGGGCTGGATCTTCAGGTAGGACAATTCTTCCATTCGCTTCTGGATCTCATCATCCGTCATCTGGTTGTCCTGTCCCTTGATGATCATTTTCTGGGTCAGTCCGGTGGATACCACCTTGACTTCCACTTCCAGCAGGGAATTGATGTCATAGGTGTAAGTCACATCCACGGCTTCACTGCCTCTGGGCCCTTTGGGAACATCAATGTTCAGTTCTCCCAGAAACAGATTATTTCTGGCGAAACGGCTCTCTCCCTGTAGTACCCGGACGCGCACCTTGTCCTGATTGTCTCTGACAGTGTACAACTGCTCCGTATGACTGGCGGGGATCACGGTGTTGCGCTCAATGATGGGACAGAAACGGCCGTCTTCAAATTTGCCTTCCTCGTATTCCACCACGACTTCCGTTCCCAGTGTAAAGGAGCATACATCCGTCAGAATGACTTCCTTTACCTCCGCCCGGCGTTCCTTCATGGCCGCCTGGATCGCCGCGCCCAGTGCCACGGCTTCGTCCGGGTTCAGTCTTGTATCCGGGAATTTGCGGAACAGCCTGATCAGGAAATCCCTGACCACCGACAGTCTGGTGGCTCCGCCGATCAGCAATACCTCATCGATGTCCGACAGCTTCAGTCCTGCATCCGCCAGACTCTTCTTCACCGGTTCCCTGATCTTCATTAGCAGTTCTTCGCACTCTTCCTCATATTCTTTTAAGGTGATCTCTGCCGTTTTGTTCTCTTCACCCAGCATAAGTTCCATGGTCACCGCAGTCTGATCACTGATTCCCCGCTTGGCTTCTTCTGCCTTTTTATAGAGACGCACCTGTTCTTTCTCCGACAGATCCTTATAATGCAGTCCTGTCTTTTGCAGAAAAAGCTTCGACATCACTTCCGTGAAATCTTCACCGCCAAGATAATTGTCTCCGGCTACCGCCCGCACCTCCAGAATATTGTGATACAGCTCCAGAATAGAGACATCAAAAGTTCCGCCGCCCAGGTCAAATACCAGAAATCTGGTGTCTTTTTCTTTTTCGTACAGGCCGTAGGCCACCGCTGCTGCAGTAGGCTCCGAGATCATACGCTCCACCTTCAGCCCGGCCAGTTCTCCGGCCCGCTTGGTGGCTTTTCTTCTCTTGTCGTCAAAATAGGCCGGTACACTGATCACGGCCTCTGTGACTTCTTCCCCCAGATAGGCTTCCGCATCTTCTTTCAGATAACGCAGGATCATGCTGGACAATTCTTCTGGGCGGAACTTTTTGCCGGACAGGTCATAAGTGCGATCCGTTCCCATGCTGCGCTTAAATGCCTGCGCCACACTGTCGGGATAGAGGTTTCTGCGTTCCTGTGCCGTCTCCCCCACATAGACATTGCCGTTCTCATCCACGCTGACCACAGAGGGGGTCAGATGTTTTCCCAGACGGTTGGGGATGATCACAGGTCCTTCCTCCGTAAATGCTGCCACCAGACTGTTGGTGGTTCCCAAATCGATTCCGACTATCATATGTTTTCTTCTCTCTTCATTTTAATTTTTTACTTCTTCCCGAACAGCCTCTGCCAGAATCCCCGTTTCTCCGGCTGTGGCTTTTCCTTGTGAAAAGCGGCTACGGCAGGATCCGTATCCTTCGTCACCTGTTCCGAATGATACCAGTGCCAGATGGCCTGCAATCCCATTCCGGGATGTTCCTGCATCTGCTCTTTCAGCCGCTCCAGTGCTTCTTTCTCCCGACCCTTTTTCAGCATCTGCAGTATCCGTACCATCTCCAGTTCCTCGCAGACGGGATGTACACAGCCATGGCAGAAGGAACAGTCTTTGTCCAGTTGCAGGAGCGTATCCTGTTCCTCATCGGTGGCCGTATAATATCCCGCCAGATATTCGTGTACGATCCGAAGCTTCGGATATTTCAGATACACATCCTTGCCGCTTTTATCTTCTCTTTCCATGCAGGCTTTCAGCGCCTGTGCATAGTCAGCACCTTTCTTCTTATCTCCGTACAGGATGCATGCCAGGATCAGGTCCGCAATGTCATCCTTTTTGCTGAGATCCTCCTTATGGAAGATCAGTGCCTTATCCATATTCTTGATGGCCACTTTTCCGGAACCACAGATCAGCCCATACCATCCCAGATGGAAAAAGTAATCTTCGAAATACTCCTGGGTATTCCCGGTATTTTTCCCAAGCAGTTCGATCTTCTCCGGCCACGATGTCAGAATATTTCCGGCGATCGTCTTTTCCCCGCACCAGACACACAGATCCAGCTTTTCTCCTGCCGCATCCAGTACATTGACAAATGCCTTCTCCAGAACTTTTAATCCCTCCGTAGTCTTGTCATTGCAGGCCAGACATCTGGCGAAATCCCTCATACGGTTCCGGTCCCGTTCTCCGGCACTTCCCGTCATCTCACGGTATCTCCGGTAAAACTGTTCCGACATTTCCGTATTGCCCAGCAAAAAATAAATTTCTGCCTGTTCCGCAATCAGTTCCGGCCAGGCATGATTCTGTGTTCCGCTCTTTTCATAGAAAAATACACATTTTCTCAGGCAGATCATGGCTTCATCGTATTTGCCGCGGCATCTGTGGATCCGTGCCAGTCCCTTCCAGGCAAAAGGATTGGCCGGGTTCGTGGAAAGCGCCTTTTCATAATCCGCTTTTGCCGCCTCCAGACAGCCTGCCGCATTATGAAAATCTCCCCGCTCCACCAATAAAAATTCACAAGGGTAGGCATACAGATATTCCGTAATGATCGGAAGTCCTCTCCGGTAAAATATGGTCTTGCCCGCTTCCAGTTTGCTCAGATATTCCTTCCGGAATTTATCTATGGCGTCGTTCATCCGTTCCTGGGGAAGCCCCGTATTGGTCAGCTGCCATTCATAGGCATCCAGGATCACACTTTTGACATTATTATCCTTCGCCTGTTGTAACAGTTCCTTCAGTTCCTCCGGATGTGTCAGATCCATGTACACCTTTGCCATCATTTCATAGGCCTTGACATAGGTTGGAAAATAATTTAGACAGGCTCTGCCGTTCTGGATCACCCCTGCTGCATTCCACTGCCTCTTCGCCGCTTCCAGTTCGTTGGCATATGCAGCGTAAACCTGATAATCCCCAATCAGTTTCTGGGATATCTCCGCACAGCGTTCATACTCTTCCATCTCCACATAGATCTGTGCCTTTTCGATCAGCATACCGATATCCTTTGGTGTTCCGGTCTCGGCTTTTTCCGCTTCCTCAATGGCTTCGGCGAATTTTTCCGGCTGTACATAGCCATAAGCCCGATAGCACTGCATCCGGATCATATGTGACTGTCGGATCCGGTCTCTGTCTTTTTCCTCCTCTTCGGCATCCGTATCCCGGAGGATCTTTTTCTCCAGGCTTTCTTCCCATTTGGCTGCCATGGAAATTGCCTTCTCATATTCTGCCGCTTCTGCCAGCAGTTTTGTCATAAGTCCCAGATATTCCTCACGCCTGTCCGCAGGAACTTTTGCTTCCAGCTTCCTGACCGTGCGGATTCCCAGATCGGTCCTGCCATCCTGCAGATAACACCAGCCCAGATCCAGTCCCAGACCTGGATCATGGTTCTGCGCATATTCCCGTTTCATTTCCCGTTCCAGTTCGGTGTTGATCTTCTGCAGTGTCTCCAGAAATGTGTCGTCTCCGCCTACGGAAAGAATCTCTTCCGCACATTTTTTTGCCTCTTTATAGTTCCCCTGCTCATAATACCAGTCCGTCAGGCGCAGGTTCGCCATGTAGTGTTTCGGCAGCTTCTCCCGAAGACTCTCATAAATAGCAGACGCTTCTACGCGCCCTCCATTTCTCCACAGTATTTCCGCCGTATTGTAAGCGATCAGATCATCCTCCGGATATTTTGCAGACAGTTTCTTTAACAAAGTAATGGCTTCTGCGGTCTGTCCCTTTTCTTCATAGAGGGACGCACGGCAGATCTCCATAACAGGGTGGGTAATCCCCAGAGCATCCCCACATCCGATCATCTGCTCCGCTTCCTGTAATTTTTTCTCCTGCAGCGCCTGATAAGCTCTGTCATAATATTGCAGAAACTGATCGTAATCCGCATCTTCCGCACCACGGAACTCGGAAAAATCCACTTCTTCCCCGGATTCGCACTTATGTACCATATAGCTTACAAACTGTGCCGGAAAGCGCTCTCTGAAGGCCCCCGCATTCTGTACAATGTGGATTTTCTCATCCAGAAGCTTCCAGATTGCGGTCGGCAGCTTATAATGTTCCATCAGAAAACGAAGCAGATAAGTGGTGCAGTTTTCCTCTTCCTCCAGAGAAAGAAAGTCATCCGCCTCAAAAAGCGCTTTCCATTTTTCCACATCACAGCGGTCCGTAATATTCTCATAGACCTTCCGAACACCACGTACCCACTGTCCAGCCGGAGTATCGTCCTCCAGCGTCGGTTCCGCCTCCTCGTTCTCTTCTGCATCCGGCGTTCCTGCATAGCGGCAGGCCTCCTCATAAGCCATCCGCAGTCGCTTGAAGCCTTCCGGATCATCCTCCGGATTCGTTACCGTCAGCTTGTCACGATAGGCATTCTTCAGTGCCCTTTCGTCTTTTGTCTGTTCGATTCCCAGAATCTGAAACACTTCGATCGGTTCCACGCTGTCCCCTCCACTGTAAGTATCAAAGTTTTCGTACCAATAGAAAAAGATATTGAAAAGGAGCAGAAAAATCTTTCTGCTCCTGAATAGTGATCTTAGAATGTAAACTTATCTGCAAAGTAAGCATCCAGATCTTTGATAGCAACACGCTCCTGCTCCATGGAATCACGGAAACGTACGGTAACGCAACCGTCTGTCTCAGAGTCAAAGTCATAAGTTACGCAGAAAGGAGTTCCGATCTCGTCCTGACGACGATATCTCTTACCAATGTTTCCTCTGTCATCAAATTCACAGTTGTATTTCTTGGAAAGCTCTGTGTAGATCTTCTCCGCACCCTCGTTCAGTTTCTTGGACAGAGGCAGCACACCGATCTTTACCGGTGCCAGTGCAGGATGGAAACGAAGCACGGTACGCATATCTCCGCCGTCTAACTCTTCCTCATCGTAAGCTGCGCACAGGAAAGCCAGAACCACTCTGTCTGCACCCAGAGAAGGCTCGATAACGTAAGGGATATACTTCTCCTTCTTCTCATCATCGAAGTATGTCATATCCTCGCCGGAGGTATTGGCATGCTGGGTCAGGTCGTAATCGGTTCTGTCCGCGATACCCCACAGTTCGCCCCAGCCGAAGGGGAACAGGAACTCGATATCGGTGGTTCCCTTACTGTAGAAGCACAGTTCCTCAGGAGAGTGATCACGAAGTCTCATCTCGTCTTCCTTGATGCCAAGAGACAGCAGCCAGTCACGGCAGAAGCCTCTCCAGTACTGGAACCACTCCATATCGGTGCCGGGCTCGCAGAAGAACTCCAGCTCCATCTGCTCAAACTCTCTGG
>ENA-OUNS01002852-OUNS01002852.1-human-gut-metagenome-genome-assembly--contig:-NODE-2852-length-10337-cov-4.600856_pt1 | contig 10337 bp, 9 predicted proteins | sample MGYA00243237_ERZ505104 | MGnify/ENA primary metagenome ERZ505104 (study PRJEB26097, sample SAMN02711295) | human gut metagenome | biome: Gut microbiome | host: Homo sapiens | place: Denmark: Copenhagen...
AAGCCTGCCTATGTTCCGCTGTGACCACCATATGGCAGTCTTGCTGAAAAGTCACCAACTGCTGGCAGACATCCGCTGCTCCCGTCAGAATACCTGACGGACTTATGACAGAGAAATAGTCCATTCCCTGTATCAGTCCGACACCTGTATATTTTACATAACTTTCTTTGTATGCCCATAGTTTGCAAAAATGCGAATATCCGTTTTTTTCCAGCCATGCTACTTCCAGTGGATGATAAAAACGTCTGGCCAGACGTTCCGCCCGGCAATGTCGTTCCTGCTGGATATCCAACCCGACTTCTTCAGTGCTGACGGCACAGCTCCACCAATCTCCGCTATGGGATATGGAAAAATGAATGCTTTCCGCATTTTGAAACCTGGGTTTTTTCTTCTGCTCTGCAGATGCCAGTATCAGTGTTTCCGGAAGCAGTAGTGCATTCTCCCGTGCGTACCGACGAACTGCCTGCTCTAGAAGTGTATGAGAATTTTTCTCCTTCGCATTCCACTTCTGATAATAAATCGCTATATCCATCTTTTATTTGCCCCGCTGTTTCTTTCTCTTATCAGAATACCTTCCGATGCACGCTGATCTTGAAAAAACAATACTGTTCAGCTACCAGTCAGAAACTGGTTTTGTCTTCACCTTTCACCTTTATTTCTGGTATTTGTCATATAATTTTTTAAATGCCGGCACACTTCTTTTTGCAACATCAGCCGGTACACAATAAGAGACTCGTACCCAGCCCGGTCCATAAAAAGCGGTACCCGGTGCCATAAGAATTTTTTCTTCTTTTGCACGCTCACAAAACTTCGTATCATCCTCTTCCAGGGCTTTTACAAAAAGATAAAATGCTCCATCCGGATGAATACAAGTATATCCAATCTCAGTCAGTGCATGATACAGAATGTCCCTTGTTTCCTGATAAATGCTGATGTCCACGGATGCATCCACACATTTCAACAGCATTTTCTGCTGAAGAGACGGTGCATTGACATAGCCAAGATAACGCATGGAGGCTGTCATTCCTGCAATCAGATCTTCATAATCCTGCACACAGGATTCCATTGCGATATAGCCGATACGTTCACCCGGAATAGACAATGCTTTGCTGTAAGAATATACCACGATGGTATTCTCGTAGTAATGGGTCAGATATGGCACTTCAATATCATATGCCAGCTTCCGGTACGGTTCATCGGAAACCAGATAGATTGGATGACCATACTCCTCCTGTTTTTTCTTCAGAATATCTGTTACCATACGGATAGACTCTTCTGTATATACTGCCCCTGTTGGATTATTCGGTGTATTAATCAGTACAAACCTGGTTTTTGGTGACAATGCAGCTTCAAAAGTTTCCGGGTCCGGCTGCAATGTCTCCATATTACATAATGCCGGCACGAGTTTACCATACAGCGTCTCCACATAGCTTTTATACTCCCAGAAATATGGTGCAAACGTAACCACCTCGTCTCCGTTATCCAGCAAAGAATTTGCAATAACTACAATCGCTGCTGCTGCGCCACTGGTCATGATAATTCCCTGCTCGGTATAGTGACAGTCATATTTTCCATTTAAATAATTTGCGATATGTCTGCGCACTTCCGGATGTCCCACATTTGCCGGATAACCATGCAGTGCCAGCGGTTTTTCTGTATCCAGAATTTCTTTCATCGCCTCATTCACTGCCGCCGGAGGCTCTACGCTCGGATTGCCAATGGTAAAATTAAATATATTCTCCGAGCCGTAAATCGCAGCCATTTTTTTACCTTCTTCAAAAATATCACGGATGCAAATAGATGAATCCAGTGATCCTCTTAATCTTTTTGATATCATAATCTATATCCTCCAAATTCCCTGTTCTTTTTCACGTCAACGCTTTAATTCGCCATACTTTTTATATCTTAGCACAATTTTTAATAAAAAAAAAGGTTTCTTTACATCCAATTCGTTTTTTGCTATACTTTTTACATAACAAAGTGATACACACCATTCGTATGCCACGGCATACCAGTGGTTATCAATCAGGATAAGATCTTTCCAGCATTTACAGAAAGGGATTATCAGGAATGCCCCAAACATTCTTAATTTTTTCAAAACAGGAGAAGGTAAATGTCAAATCAGGAAATCAGCAAATATGATGCACTCAATCAGCCTGCTGAAAACAAACAGCAGCAGGCTTATCAACAGATAAAACAGGACATACTGAATAATACATATCCGGAAGGAACCGTTATGGTGGAACGCAAATTATGCGATATTTACCATGTCAGCCGCTCTCCGATCCGCAACGCCCTTCAGCAACTGACACACGAAGGTCTGCTGTCTTTCGTTCCTGGCAAAGGAACCGTAGTGGCATCTTTTACTACGGAAGACATTCTGGAAGTGTATGATCTGATTGAACTGCTGCAGGTATATGCCGTAGCAGCATTTCTAAATAAGTACAATGATCTGGCAGTTGATGCCATGGAAATAGCACTCCGGAACATGGAAAAATCATTAAACGAACATGATATATTCCAATGTACCCGATGGGATCAGAAATTCCATGAACTTCTGATCGGTTATGCCGGAAACAAACGCCTGGAAACAATTTATGACCAGCTAGACTGTCAGCAGATGCTGTTCATCTCCACCATTCTGGATGACACAGAGCGTGCCAGCCAGTCTTTCGCAGAACACTCTGCGATTCTGGCAGCTATAAAAGAAAAAGATGTACAGATTGCCCAGGACTGTATCCGAAAGCATTATTACCATATCAAACAATACTACATCAACAAACTGCTTAGCAGAATCCATATTTAATTTCAGGAGGTACTATCATTATGGAATTACAGACATTACAAAAAGACATGATCGCAGCAATGAAGGCAAAAGACAAAGTCCGCAAAGATGCTATCTCTTCTCTTGTATCCGCAGTCAAAAAAGTGGCTATCGATGAAGGATGTCGGGATGATATCAAACCGGAACTGGTTGACCGTGTCATCTTAAAAGAATTAAAGAGTGTCAAAGAACAGGTAGACACCTGCCCGGCAGACCGGACAGATCTGAAAGATGAATATCAGGCACGCTATGACATCATCAATGAATATGCACCAAAGCTTCTGTCTGCAGAAGAAGTTAAAATAATTCTGACAGAACGTTTCGCTGATGTCCTTGCCACAAAAAACAAAGGTCAGATCATGAAAGCTGTCATGGCTGAATTAAAAGGAAAAGCAGACGGTAAAGTTATCAACCAGGTAGTTGCTGAACTTTGCAAATAAACTTTTTTAAAGATGTTTTAAAAAAGATCCCGATGCACATTGTTATCTCAATGCGCATCGGGATTTTCAATTTTCATATTCCAATCTGTCCAAGATTTAAACTAGAAGATTCTTCTTACTGTTAAGATTGTTTTGTAATGTACATTGCCGGAAATCTTAATACCGGTAGATGGAGAACTTGCATGAACAATCTGTCCACCACCCATGTAAATAGCAACGTGTCCACTGTAACATACGATATCACCCGGCTGCATGTCGGATACAGATACCTCGCGTCCTACGCCTCTCATTGCGGAAGAAGAATGCGGTAAGGACACACCAAAGTGTGCATATACACTCATAATAAATCCAGAACAGTCAGCACCATTTGTCAGACTGGTTCCACCCCATACATATGGATTTCCAACAAACTGACATGCATAATTTACAACTGCAGAACCGGATCCGGATCCTGTGCTTGCACTTCCGGAATCAGAAGAACTGCCGGATGAGGAACTATTGGAACTGTTACTGTTGGAACTTCCGGAATTAGAACTTGTTGTATTGTTCTTTTTATTGCTTGATGCAGCAGAAGAATTATTTGCCACACTGGATGCACCTGCAGTCACTCTGACAGTCTGTGCTGCTGCCAGTTCCTGTGCAATGATTGCATTCTGCTGGTCAATGGTCTGCTTATACTGTGCGGCCAGTGACTGTGCCTCTGCCAGCTTGCTGCCGAAATTGTCCATCTGGCTGCTCTTCTCAGCTTTCAGCGTCTCTAACTGCTGCTGCTGTTCCTGATATGTAGCCTGATTTTCTTCCAACTCCTGTTTCTCTTCTTCTACCTGAGCCACAAGATTAGCAACTTCTGTCTTGGTATTCTGATACTCAACCAGAAGGTTACGATCATAATCATATACTTTTGAGAAATTCTCTACTTTGTTCAATACATCTGCAAAGTTCTGTGCACCTACCAGTGCATCCAGGAAAGAACTGTCACCATTTTCATACATATAACGAATTCTTTCTTTCATGGAACCGTACTGCTCAGCTTCTTTTGCTTTTGCAGTTTCTAAATCTGCCTCTGCCTGTGCCAGTTCTACTTTCTTGTTCTCAATCTCGCCGGCTACAACATCTAAATCTACTAATACCTGTACCAGTTCAGAATCTACCTGATCAATCTGAGACTGCAGTGCTGACTGCTGGCTCTTAATGCTGTCAATCTGACTGTTTACAGAATTCAAATTACTCTGTGCCTGATTTTTCTGGTTTTTTGCCTTTGAAAGAGTGGTTGCACCTGCCATCTGTGTACCGGAAATCGCAAGAACAACAACCAATCCCATTGCAATTAATTTCTTCTTCATATATTGAAATACTCCTTCGTAAGTGTTCCTTTTTTCGTTTCCTTATGGATTATAACACCTCTCTGTCACAATTTCAACCGAAAGAACACCATTTTAGAAATATTTCATACTGTTTTGTAATATTTTTGTAATATTTATACGTTATTTTTTCACAACCAAAAGTTTCATTCCATCTGTTCTTTTCTCTTCTGACAGTTCATTGACTGTTTTGATATCCTGTACCGTCGTATGGAATTTCTTGGCAATATTCCACAGATCATCCGGCTTCTGCAGTCTGATACCTGCGATACCGGGAATGTGATTCAGCCAGTTTATATCATACTCCCTATCCTCTGTTCCGGTGATCAGTTCAGACTGTTTTTCCTTTGTGATCAACGTCTCTATATCCACCACGGCCTGTACTTCCAGCTCCGTTCCGCTCTTCATCAGAAATGACAGATGTGCAAGACCCGTCTGCAGTTCTACTTGATAAGAGGACTTCATCTCCGGTATCTCTACATCATACTGGAATGGCACCAGACCTTCCGCAGCTCCTACCGGAGCCGCATCTGAACTGGTCAGATACAGAATACTGACCCACACCGTTCCTTCCACATGAATGCCCTGCTCTGTAACTTCCCAGTGTTCCGCTTCCACAGTGCCGAAGCCTGCACCAAGCTGCAAAATCTCAGCTTCCTGTTTTTCTATTTCAATACTGTCATTCACACGGCACCTTGCACTATTCTTCATATGAAGCTGCGGAAATTTCACCTGCTTTGTCTGCAGCTGCAACTGTCTCTCCAGTGAATAGGCATCAACAAGCTGCTCCCGTTTCACTTCCCGGTAAAGCCGCAATTCCACAGGCGTATCTGCCTCCAGCAAAAGCATCCGTTCCTCCCCGTCTGTATCCTCCTGAACCCGGCAGATCATCACCGGTTCCTGCCCGGACACACAGGGAATCATATCGCTCTCTGCCTCTGCCACATCCAGCTCATACTGATAGGGAACCCTCAATTCCAGCCACTGCAGCCGGTCTTCTTCCATTCCAAGATAGAGCAAAAAAATCTGGATTTCTCCCTGCACCTGCACATTTCCCTGATTTACCCGTATTTCCCTGCCAAGCAGCTGATGCTGCTGCCAGAGCAACTGGCGGATATTTGGCTTGTTGGAAGGCAGTCGCACTTCCTCTTTCAGGTTCCACCTTTCCGTGCCCCGATAGCAGAGTTCCAGATATACTTCCGTATTATGTAATTCTTCCAGAGGATACTCGCTATCAATCGCCACCGGAATATTCAGTTCCACTCGTTCCCGCGCCCATACTTTTATCTCCACCAGTGCACGGATATTCAGTTTTCTTGCATTTATCATACGCACCGTCAGATCTTCCAGGATGGCTTCTGTCTGCGCCATGTCAAATTCCTTTGCTTCGTCCAGCGTCATCATCTCATGAAATGGAATTTCTCCCTCCAGACTACAGATATTCCATTCATTCTGCCCGGTTCGGTACAGCACCCGAAACTGCAGTGTCCCCTGTACCTGCACATGCCCCTGACTGCATTTTGTCTCATCCATACGAATCTGCCCCCGGCTCAGGATCACAGAGAAAAAATCCGGCAGATAGTCCGGCAGATGATACGTCTCATCAAACGTCAGCTGTGTTGTTGCCGGTCCTTTTTTCTCTTCTGTATAGACTTTTTCTGTTCTCAGCTCCATACTTACATCCACTCCCATTTCCTATTCGAATACTACATTTTCTGTCAGTCTTTCCGTCTTTACCACAATATACGGATAACTGACACATTTTTCCACTTTGGCACCATTTTCCGGTCCGATAAGATCCGTCTCAAAATAAATTGCATTTTCTGCCAGATACAATGCCTGCACCTGTATGCTGTAACCTCCGGTCTCCTGCATTCCGAAACCGTGCACAATATACAGTGCATCATCAAGCAGATATGTCATTTTAAAATCCTCTGCTTTTCGTGCCTCAATTTCTGTCTTCAGTTCCTCTGGCAATTCCGCTTCTCCTACCACGGTATAATCCAGATCCCGCAGTTTCTCTACTCCGGTCTTCTTCCATCCACATCCACCAATGCCTGTACTGACCAGACATATAAAAATTGCCGAAAAAAGCACAAATACACTCCATTTTCGTCGTTTTGCATCTAATTGCTCTGTATTTCCTTTTCTATACGCCACCATCCTCTTTTTTTTATTCATCTGCTGCCCCACATACGTTCTTAGTCTATTGTATTTATGAAAATAAAAAATATGCATGGATTTATGAAAAACTATCTGTTATACTAGATAAGTATTTTTGAATTTAACATCTGGAGGAAATATTATGTTACGAACAATTCTCGCCGTTTTGTTCGCTGTATGCTATCTGATTCTCGGTATTCCGGTTTTATTTGTGGAATGGCTGATTGGAAAAAAGAACCCGCATCTGCGTGATATCAGCAGTCTGCGGATGGTACAGTGGGCATTTCGGGTCATCTACCGGATCTGTGGCGTTAAACTGACTATTATCGGTCAGGAAAACGTTCCGAAAGATACACCGGTGCTGTATGTGGCAAACCACAACAGCTATTTTGACATCATTATTACGTATGCACTCTGCGAAAATCTGACAGGCTACATTGCCAAAGATTCACTGGAAAAAGTGCCGCTGTTGAACATCTGGATGAAACGACTTTACTGCTTGTTTCTGAAACGTGATGACATGAAAGCCAGCCTGAAAACCATTCTGCAGGCTATCGAATATGTCAAACAGGGCGTTTCCATCTGCATTTTCCCGGAAGGCACCCGCGGAGACAGCGATGAAATGGCACCATTTAAAGAAGGCAGTCTGAAAATCGCTGAAAAGGCCGGATGTCCAATCATTCCAATGGCGATCACACACACACGTGACATCATTAAGGATCACATACCATTTGTAAAACCAACCCATGTCACGATCCAGTATGGTACGCCGGTTTATCCAAACGAACTGCCAAAAGAAGAAAAACGTGCTCTGGGACGTTATACCCAGAACATCATTCAGGAAATGCTGGACCATGAAAAAGCCGGAAGCTTATAAGCTTCCGGCTCTTTTTTATCTTATTCCTCCCAGGCTTTACAAATTGCCTCCACTACCTTGGAAAATTCCATAAAGTGGGATGCTTTTACCAGAACAGTGTCTCCATTTCTCAGGTAAGGCACCAGTGCAAGCATCATCTTATCCAGCGTTTTGAAATACATGACCTGTGTATGTCCGCGCTGTGCCCCTTTTGCCAGTTCCTCGCTGAGTGTTCCGCAGCAGAATAAAACGTCAACCCCCTGATTTGCTGCATATTTTCCAACTTCATAGTGCATTTCACACTCATTTTCACCCAACTCACCCATATCTCCAAGGACCGCAATCTTACGACCGTCTGCCTGAGCCAGCACATCCAGAGATGCCTTCATGGATACCGGATTTGCATTATAGCAGTCATCAATAACCAGCAGTTCGCCCACCGTAATTAGATTTATACGTCCGGCAATGGTTTTTGCATGACTGATACCCTCGCAGATTTCCTCATTTGTAAGTCCCATGATGCGTCCCACACAGGCTGCCGCACAGGCATTATATACATTGTGTACTCCAGGAATCGGTTCATGGATCTGACAATCTTCTTCCGGAAAATGCAGTACTGCATTCAATCCACGCAATCCTTTGTTCTCGATTTCGTCAGCTGTCACTTCATATGTAATATCCGCTGCCGGTGCGGTTCCGTCTTCTACATGATAGAAAATCGGTTTCACACCATGTGTCTCGGAGACCGTAATGAGTTTATCGTCATTTCCGTTCAGCACGATATGTCCGTCCGGTTTCAGGAAATCAAAAATCTCTGATTTCGCCCGGAGCACACCGTCACGATCGATGAGATTTTCCAGATGACACTGACCGATATTTGTCATAACGCAGATGTCCGGTTTTGCTACTTTAGCAATCCGATGCATCTCGCCAAACTCGGAAATACCCATCTCAACAACAGCTGCTTCATGCTCTCTGCGGATGCGCAGAATTGTCAGCGGCAGTCCGATTTCATTATTAAAGTTTCCTTCTGTCTTCAGGACATTATATTTCTGTTCCAAAACAGCAGAAATCATCTCTTTTGTACTTGTTTTTCCAACACTTCCCGTAATCCCGATAATTTTGATTGCAAGCGTGGAGCGGTAAAATTCTGCAATATCCTTTAACGCCTGCTCGCTGGATGCTACCAGAATGTACGGTCCTGCCGGATTTTCCAACGGTTCCTCAGACAAAACTGCCAGCGCGCCTTTTTCAAATACATCAGGGATAAAACGGTGACCGTCCACACGCTCGCCGCGGATCGGGATATACAGATAGCCCGGTTCCACCTGACGACTGTCAATGACTGCGCCGGTGATCTCACTGCCACGCAGGGTATCCTCTCCCACATAAGTACCGCCGCATGCTCGTGCGATATTTTCCAGTGTCATCTGCTGTAATGTATGATTATTCATGTTTTCCTCCGTATTTTTCCTGTGAAATCTGAATCAATCGTTCGCACAGATCTTCATACTTGATGCCAATCACGGCTGCCTCCTGCGGAAGCAGGCTGGTAGCTGTCATCCCCGGCAGTGTGTTTGCTTCCAGGCAGAACATCTCATTGTTCTCATTCAACAGGAAATCCATCCGCGCATAGGAATCCAGACCAAGTTCACGGCAGACTGCCACTGCATGTTTCTGCATTTCCTTTGCTACTTCTTCCGGCAGATCTGCCGGACAGGTCTCTACCGCACTTCCCGCTTTGTATTTGTTTTTGAAATCATAAAAGCCTTCTACCGGAGCGATTTCAATGACCGGAAGTGCCTGCATATCGATGACACCTACGGAAAATTCGCGTCCACAGATATAACTCTCGATCACGATATTGTCTTCATATTTAAAAGCCTCATCCAGTGCAGCTTCATATTCATCTGCAGTACGGACAATCGTAACACCGATACTGGAGCCGCCACAGCATGGTTTTACAACACACGGAAGCGTTAACCCGGTCTCTGAAAACGGAGTATGACGCTGTGTTTTACTCATTGCAATACCGTGCGGTGTCGGAATACCAGCTGCCTCAAACATTTTTTTTGAAATTCCTTTATCCATGGCAAGGGCACTTCCCAGATAACGGCTGCCTGTATACTGGATACCAAACAGATCAAAGGCTGCCTGTATCTTGCCGTTCTCTCCGTTTTCTCCATGCAGTGCCATAAATACAATATCTGCTGCCTGACAGATTTTAATTACATTCGGTCCGAAGAAACATGCTGACTGATCTTTTCGCATTGCTTTTACCTGTGCAATATCCGGTGCTTCACCCGGAATCTGCACAACATCTGCACTTGCTTCTTCTGTATGATTAAAAATATCCGTGATATCTTCCTCTTCCTCATGATATCCCATAAAAACATCCAGCATGATAACATTATGTCCTTTGGAACGCAATGCCTTACTTACCATTGTTCCTGTATTCAGTGAAACATCCCGCTCCGTGCTGAGTCCACCAGCTAAAACTACAATATTCATACTATATTAATCTCCTTAATATTATTTTTCTATATCTGAAGGCAACTGCCCAGAACCGTATCTGCGCCATTGCACTTCTTCTTAGTTTAGCACATTTTTTTTATTTGTGAATGCCGCAAATATAAAATATTATAATTTTTTCTGATTTTCCAGTTATGCTATGGAACATAACTACAAACTAC
>ENA-OUNS01002853-OUNS01002853.1-human-gut-metagenome-genome-assembly--contig:-NODE-2853-length-10334-cov-6.308007_pt1 | contig 10334 bp, 10 predicted proteins | sample MGYA00243237_ERZ505104 | MGnify/ENA primary metagenome ERZ505104 (study PRJEB26097, sample SAMN02711295) | human gut metagenome | biome: Gut microbiome | host: Homo sapiens | place: Denmark...
GTTAATATGAATGGAAATTATTGATATTTCAAAAATTAACAAAATCCGTAAAAATAAAGGTATCACAATCAAACAGCTTGTGGAACTGTCCGGCATTAGCTACACTACCTTATCAAAAATTTGTGCCGGCTATGTTGCTAAACCAAATACAAAAACATTAAATGCAATTGCTAAAGCTCTTGATGTGCCTGTCTCAATCTTTTATAAGGATGATGATCCATACAACAGTTCAATCAATTGGCTTAGTATGTTGCCGGCAAAAACAGGTAATGCTATAATCAAATTTTTTGCTTTAAATGAATCATCACAGAAGTTGGTCGATGCCTTGTTTTCTGAAAGCCCTGATGAATTGTCTATAGCAGAAATTAATAACCGCATTCCTCTATTTGAAAGCTTATTGCAAGTCAAAGATGTAGATACTGTAAAAAACTTGTCTACCGCAATTGATATAATTCTAAAGAATCCAGCAGTCATTGATGTTGTGGTAGCTTGTGCAGATCAAAGCACGGACGATTTGAAAAAAATCGCTTCAGCTATCCCCTGCCTCTATCCAGAAAAATCAAATTAATCCAAATAACATAAATCAAGGCTCAGTTAATACTGAGCCTTGATTTATTATATTGTTTCCTTTTTTATAGCTAATAAAAAAGTTGCTATAAGTCTTTCAACTCATAGCAACTCTAAGAACATATTGTCATTATTTCAATGAACAATAAAAGCATAACACATTTTTTTGCTATTATTCGCTGTGAATTTGCATTTTTTAAAACGAATTATATCTCTATCGTAAGAAATACAATAAATCTCAGAAAATGCCCGTCTGTTACCAAGCGGGCATTTAATAATTCTAAGCATTAGTATTCAGCACTTAACAGGAAGTCTGCTGTACAAATCATCTTGACATCATCAACACCTATCAGTAGTAGATTAGTTTTGCGATTTAAGACCGCAATTCATTTCAATAATTTATTCTATTGCGATTATTTCTTTTAAGAAAAGTGAGAGCTATGCCCCTTGGAAAGGAGCATTGAGAAATGATATTTATGCAATCAATCATCTCTCGCCCAGACCATTCAACCGTTTTTGTCACCAATTCTTGCAACACGAAAAATGAGTATACAAGAATTTTAGGCATAAAAAAAGAGCCCTATGGCTCAGATGTTAAAAATATTAAATAAGTAATTGTTATTGATTATTTCTAATTCTGCGATATTTCCTTACTTTTTGAGATTTACAAGAAGGTATCGTTTTATTCACTCCATGCTGTGGAGGGAAGTCGATTACCTGCTCTTTTAATGAAACTTTCTTTGAAATTTTGTCGATAAACGGAATTTTTACATGAAGTCCTGTTGACCATGTTACATGATATGTTCCGAGTCTTTCAATTACATATGCGTGTGCCTGCGGTACTACCTTGACATTGCTTACGATTACTATAAGCAGGATTAAAAGGATAATTCCTAAAATAATAAGTCCTAACATTATTTACCTCTCATTCTGATATGGGTTCTACAATGAGCTTTACGCCCTCGATTGCAAGAACCTTAACTTTTGTTCCTTTTAAAAGCGGTGCTTTGTCGGACTTTACAGTCCAAGTTTCCGCACCGACCTTTGCCTGTGCTGTTTCGTCAATATCGGTTAAATCTGTGAGCATAAAACCGACTTGACCGATGTGGCGGTCTGCGTTTGTTCCCGTTGTTTTGTTACGCTTTTTAAAGCGTTTTACAAGCGGTCGTGTCACAATAAGCGAAACAAGTGACACTGCAAGGAACACCGCCGACTGGATTGTTATGTCGCTTGTGAATATAGTTGTTATGGCTGCACAAACCGAGCCGAGAACGAACCATATTGAAACAAGCTGCGTTGTAAAGCCTTCGCAAAACAACATAAATATTGCAAAGCCTATCCACACTATCGGCATATACTGCTCCATAGGGCTGTCACCCTCCTTTTCGCATAATTTTAACACAATATTATATATTAGTCAAACTATTTTGTTGCTATTTTATGCGTTTTCTATCGAACATTTTCATCGTACAGAACAGTCTGTCATATATTATGTTTTGAATTTTGCTTGTATTCTATTCAAGCATTAAGAAGGAGGCTCTTTTGAGCCTCCTTACAGAAAATATTCTACCAAATATCAAAAATCAAGCGAACAACAACGTTATACAATATGTGCAAAATATCAAAAAAACTAATTTCAATTGCAGAAAAATAGATATTTTAAAATTCTTTCTTACAATTATTTCGACACCTCTATATTTTACAATCTGGCGATATTTTATTAAAGTTGCAAGCAGAAGGCATAAACTAAAAAGCACACAGAAAATAAAAATCCAAAAGCTAATTGCATAACTGTCGATAAAAACATACCTAATATATATAATTGATAAGACTCCTATACAGGAAAATATATAATTAGGAACGGTGTAACAAAAAATAGTTTTTTCAGTAAAATACTTTTCAAAAGGTGGAACGATTGAAATATTGGTTGCGTCATATGCTTCTCTAGAATCATACATTCGCTTTAAGCCTATAATGATTTGATATATTGCAAAAATAACTATTGAGTATATGTACTGTAACTCTTCACTTTCATAAAATTCGGCGACAGACAAATAAATATAATTTTGCAAATGCGAATCAGCCAGTATCCACAAAGACAATATTTGAGTTATACAATACCACAAGATTAAGCTCGTATAACACAACGGTCTTTTGCTTTGGTCATATTTTAACACATCATATTTTACAGTAAAAAATATGAGCAAAAAACTAATCAAGAGTAACAATATTGTTAAAACAATGCCAAACACATCTGTTGTTTTAATAGATTTATAGCATGGTAACATAAAGCTCAAAATACTAAAAATGTATAAATGAAAGCCACCAGTAATAATATTAACAACCATATTAACAACTGTAATCAAATAAGAAATCAAAAAAAGCAAAAGAGAAAGTAGATATACTTTCTTTTTTTTACACACCACACCACTTTCTTTCATTTTCACTACTCCATTTATTACTCCAATATGTCGATAAGGAAGTTGTTACTAAAGAAGCTACCACTGAACACACCATACCTCCTATTCCGGGAAAACATGTAGAAGCCAAAATACCTACACCAGCCATAAGAATATCAAATCCAAATAATAAACCTTTTTGTGAGTCGGTTAATAAAGGATTAGAAAAATTAACTGCTGTATCAACACTAATTGAAAATATACTGAATGGAGCTGAAAGAGCCGCATTGAATTTTAACGCTGCTAAAAAAGGTTTTGGTGCTTTTGCAACCGCACCTGCTGCTGTACTAAGCCCAGAATTAATCGTACTAACTGCATGTGTAGCTCCAGTCGAACCTGAGGATTGTTTGTACTTTATAAAATCCCCTTTGTCATTCACTCCATAATAATTTGTACCATGACACTTATTATATAATTTTATTCCTTTTTCGGTTTGTAAAAAAGCTCTACGTGTAGAATCGCATTTTGGGCAAGTAGGAGCACCGCAAGAATGCTCTCCATTTGGATCAGAAAGATTAACTGGATTATTACCACAATAAGCAAAAGTATTAGCATCTAAAATGCTTCCGCCTGACTGGAAATAACCATCGGCGTTGATAAAGCGGTGGGTTACGGCGTCGTAGTAACGGCTCATCAGGTAGTAAAGACCTGTTTCTGTGTCCTGATAATAGCCTCTGTAACGGAACGGATTCAAGTTACCGATATGGTTCGGGTTTGTAATTACATTGCCGTTATTATCGGTTATAGAAATCACATTGCCCCAAGCATCATACTCATAGTGTGCTTTAAGTTCGCCTGCTCCGTTGTAAATTCCGACAATATCGCCACGGGAATTATGGGTGTAGTAGTAGGAATACTCGGTACCGCCGTCAGTCAGGGTGTATCTGACATTATACAAAATTCCGTTTGAATCGTATGAATAATAGAACTTTGCGTCGCCACGGGTTTCATATAATAGCTGACCGTTAAGGTACGCATATGTGTATTTTACACCATTTACGGTTTTAGTTGTACGAACACTGTCGCTGTCATAGCCATAGCTTATGCTTGTATCACCGTTTGTGAATGTTGCAAGCTGTCTGCCGTTTTTCCATGTCATTGACATTCCGTCACGGTATGTAAGCGGATTGCCGATTTCATCATAGGTTATGCTCTGTCCGTTATATGATGTAAGAACATCTCCCCAATTTGAATTGTTATATTCATACGCATTGCTTGTTGTACCGTTTGAATCGGTAACGGTTTCAGATATAAGGTTACCACCGGCATCGTAAGTATAGTTATAAACTTTGCCGTTCAGCTTATCATCTACGCTAACAAGCTGATTCATCATATCGTAATCGTAATGATACTGTAAAACTCCGTCTTTGGTAACATCAGTAATATTACTGTGTGCATCATACTTATACTCATACTTCTCACCGTTGATAGTTTCGGATTTCAACTTTGTAGTTGTATAATCCGAACCACGCTTACTCGCAAAGTAAGTGTATGTTGTATCAATAGGTGTATCGGTGGAAGTAGTCAGTGATGTTTTTGTAAGACGGTTAAGTCCGTCATAAGTATAATCGACCTTTTTGCCTGTGCTTAAAGTGAAAGTTGCAGGCAGGTTATCTTTTCCAAATGTGAACTTGTTCTTTACAGTTTTATCAGTTGTCTTTGTAACAAGTTGTGTAATGTTATTATTGAGGTCATATGAATACTCAAAACCAAACAAGAGCTTGTTGGAACTTCCTGTTACAGATGAGTCAGCAACAGTCTGACGAACAAGTCTGCCTGTTGTATCGTATGTGAAATCAGTCAAGCGTTTATTAAGATAATCGTTTTCACGAATTATATTACCGCCACGATCTGAATACCAGTTAAATGCGGTTTTGCCGTTATACTTTCTTGTTTTTACATTACCAAATTCATCATAAGCATAACTTACATTTTGACCTGTACCGTAAGTTAAACTTAAAAGAGGTCTGTTGTTTGCACCGTAAGAATAGCTTGCAAGTGACTGTGAGCCAACCTTTGAATCAATCTTATTGCCGAATTCATCGTACTTAATTGAATAATCAGTTCCGTCACGAGAGATTTTTTCAAGTAACTTTGATTTTGATGAATAAGAGTATGCGATTGAATACTCGTTGCCGCTACTGTCAGACTGCTTAACCGACTTAATTTGATCGGTATTGCTGTCATAAGTATAGTCTGTTACAACAGGATTTTTGCTGTCAAGCTTATCTGTTGTCTGCGTGAGGGTACCTTTGTTACCGTCATACTTATACTCAACCTTGTTGCCGTCCTGATCGGTTGCACTTGAAAGCAAGCCGTTTGAATCATAAGTAACTTCACTTTTTAATATACCTACATCTGTTACTTTAGAGTCACACTTTACTTCAAGCGATGTAGCCAAGCCTTTCGTACTGTAAGTGTAGTTATAATTCATATGTGTTTGGCTTTCGATTTTAGTTACATTATGATTATCGTCATATGTGTACTCATAAGCGTAGCCTTTAGCATCAATATTCTTTGTTAAGTCGGAATTTTTATATTCCATAGTTGACTGCTTTTTAGAGTTATCAACTACACTGATAACTTTTCCGTCTTTATCATAAGTATAACTCATTGCGTTGTCTTTTACAAGACAAATATTATCAAAATACGCATAATTTCCCTGATTTTGATAACTGAGATATATTGTTATGGTTTTAGGAGTTTTTACTTTATTTGTTCCGTCACTCAAATTAAAAGCTGCTGATGTGTATTGCCAACCTGAAATCGAGTAATTAAACGGTGCAGGTGTTTTGTACTTTGTGGATTTATCCGAATAAGTGATTTTTACGGAAATTTTAAACTTCCTCGTATCATCCTCATTCTTTGGAACAGCATTTGCATATGCCCAACCGCTGACAATATATGTATCTTCTTCTTTTCCTGTAATATTTACATTCTGACAGATACTTTTTACTTTGCCGGCTTCACCTTTTATACGGAAAGAATATTTTCCTTGTTGGTGTGCTTCGCTTTTACAATCAATTGCATTATTCAGAGTAGAATATCCGTCATACCATGATGTTGGCAATCCGTTTGACGAATACTTTTCAAATCCTGAATTTTCAAGCATATTGTAGTTATTTGCTACTGTGTAGGATTCAAGCTGAATTCCATCAAAATACACTGTACCTGTTGACTGCTTTAAAGCAAGGTTTATTCGTGTTTTGCTGGAATTTTCAGGCACTTTAAAAGTTGTACTAACTCTTTGCCAACCGTTATCTACAGCTGAATCGGTATTTCCAACTACAAAATCAGAATATGAAGGTGTAAATGTGCCGTCAGAATTATGAGATTCAGCACAGATAAACGCACCTGTATATGCAATGGGCATTTACGGCATTAGATTTATTTTGAATCTGATGAAACCTAAAAGCACCGATTATTATTCTCCTATGCGTGTCTATCTGCCTTGTCCAATAAAAGTTCGCAACTCATGTACAAAACCTAAAAGTTTATAATTATTATCGTTATCATACGATTGTATGCTATAATAAATTATAATTATAACTCCACAAATGATAGATTAAGCCGGAGAATTATAATTCCGTTAATGAATTATAATAACTAAAAATTCATTTTGCACCCCTGGTTTGCAGTTCAAAAAGAAAAACGGCTCCCCGGTTTAGCTGCCCATGCCATCCACCCAATCAGCACCGGCAAGCTCTAAGGCTTCAACAACAAGATCAAGGTCGCTAAACGAATCGGCTACGGTTACCGTGACGATGACTTCTTTACCTTGATTCGCTATCTTTCTATTCCTTCTGTCCGTTCCCCATCCCACAAAAAATCATGATGAACCAAATTTAAGGAGCTGTGAAGAAATGAAGTTTAAGACTTCGTTCTTCGCAGCTCCTTTGTTTTTTGCGAAATAATAATGCAATTGTAAAAAAGCATACTTCCCCCGAATATTGTTCAAAGCGAGCATTTGTTTCGCCGTACTCGATTAGCCCCAACATAACCGTTGAAAAATCGGGCAACAGAAATTTTGCATTTAACAAATCTATTGCCCGACCTGAATTTTAAATTTTAAACTGTCAATTTTTATTTTGCTAAAAGCTTAAATCCCATAATAACAACACCTAACACCACGAGGACAATGCCTGTTGCACGGTTCAGGGTTTTGGGCTTAGCTTTGTTTGCAAAGACGGCGGCAATTCTCGCCCATATAAGGGTGAACGCTATGCAAAGAATGAACACAAACCAATCGGGTGTGCCACCAATCATAAAGTGCGAAGCTGCTCCTGTCAGGGCGGTGAATGTCATAATGAATACGCTTGTGCCGACAGCGGTTTTCAATTCATAGTTCAGCACGGTCGTCAAAATCAAAAGCATCATCATTCCTCCGCCCGCACCTATAAATCCGCAGATAAAGCCGATTAACATTCCGCAGATTACAGACTGGATTGCCCTCTTTTTTGCCGACACACCGAGCATAGCTTCTTTAGTTGTCATAACGGGACGGATGATAAATTTTATGCCGAGCAAAAATGTCATAAACACGGAAAATCCGCCCATTGTAGCTGATGGAACAATGCTTGCAACATAACTGCCGACAATCGTAAACGCAAGCACACTCGCCATCATAATCAAACCGTTTCTGACATCGAGATTTTTATTTTTATGGTATGTATAAGCCGAAACTGCACTCGCCAAAACATCGGACGAAAGTGCGATTCCGACTGCCATATACGGATCCATATTAAGAAAAGTTATGAGCATCGGACTTATTACAGCCGCCGCACTCATTCCTGCAAAACCTGTTCCGAGACCTGCGCCCATTCCTGCAAAAAATGTAACTAAAATTGTAATAAATATATCCATTTAATTTCCTCCATAGAACAATGTAACTAAATTAAGATTATTTTAATTTTGCCGTTTCATAAACAAAAGCCGTGAAATCAGCATTATTACCGCCGTTCCGACAAGTATCTGCAACGGGTACAAAAGTACGCTTTCACTCGGAATAATCATACCCAAAATTGTCAATGCTCCGGCAGGCGGAATATACATTTTTGTGCAGTAAACAATTACAAACATTATCGCCGTGGCTGTCAATGCGGCAACTGTCAACGGCAATCCAAGAGTCATATTCAGCACATATCTTGAAACCGCACCGACAAATGCACAGACTGTTATCACCAAAACCGTCTTTACCAGCTTGTTGCGAGCCTTATTTTTCGGACGGGAAAATTCCGTAAACGCCACAAGCAACGGCGGTGCAATTGCAAATTTAAAGCCCGACCAAATTGCGAAGAATCCCACAACGGCAACACAGATTGTTCTTACGGCTGTGTCAATCACATCGCTCTTTGCATGCAGGTTTACCGACTGAAAATCCTCTTTATCTCTTATTTTAACTTTCAAAAGGAATCTGCGGAATAATACAACCGCAATTGTCAGCAAAAATGCGGCAATCGGGTATATAAAGCTCTCGGTCTGCATCATAACGGGCAACACAATTGCCGAAATCATCGGTGCAAATGTTGTTCCCGAAAACATAAAGAGAATTTGTGCAAATACAAATGCAATCAATATTTCAAGATAAAGCCCGACTTTTATGTATCGGACTGTCAGCACACCCGCAACAGCGCAAATCGCAATTAACGCAATCATTCGGCTGTCATTGACTTTCCAACCTTGCTTTTGTGTAACCATATAACCAATTGCAAGTGCCGTTATTTCAGGAAAGATTATCTCCCCCTCACCCAATATTTCCGCAACAAAAGTCATTATACCGACAAGTATAAGCGTTAATACATACGGTAATGCGTTTTTAAGTGCTTTTGTAAAATTCAGTTTCCCCATTCTTTATACTTCTACCCACTTTTCAATTCAAACTAACAGCACTATTGTATCATAAATCTGTCAGCATTAACAGACAAAATTTATTCACAGATTTTTCCTTTAACAGCGTATCTGTCATTATGCGTGGATATGCAGGTCTTGCAAAAGACGCTGTACATATTGGAGGTTCAGTATATAATTAAAACGACGCAGAAATTAGCGGCATTTTTTAAGTCACCTACGGTTTAGGTATCAAAATATAAATATTTGTACAGCAAAGCCTCCTGCAACTGTTTAAATTTTACACATTACAGGATAATGGGTGTTGCACAATAACACTTGATATTATTCCCACTCAATATACCGCCAACTCTGTATGAAAACACAAAATGATCATTCTTAAATAAAATATCCACTTAAAACTCCTTTGCATTTATTTAAACTATTTCAACTCTTCTATCCATTTGCCATTTTCTTCAAAAAAGAAATACTCACTAATATTGTCATTTAAAAATACTTCCAACATCTTATCCATTCCATAAGCAAGTTTTCTCTGCTTCATTTCATCTAATGTCAGCCAGAATACATCCCCTTCTTCAGACGAAGTAACTATTCCTTCAAACTTATCTGTCTTATATAATAACACTATATATCTTGTTTCTTCATCCTTCATCCAGTCTTTTATCCCACAAAGTTTTGGTTCTGAAATTTTCAATCCAGTTTCTTCCCACACTTCGCGTATCACAGCATCTGTAAATGATTCTCCTCTTTCCACATGTCCTCCCGGAAATGTTATTCCAGAGTAATCGTCATCAGTCTTATCTTGGACAAGTACCCTATTTTCACTAAACACCATACACATATTTGTCATTATCACTTTTTCTGTTCTTGCCATACGTAATACCCTTATCCTTCATTTGCTGAATCTATATATATCATTTCAACAATACTGTCTGCATCAATGTCAGATGTAATAATTTTTTCATTAAAAACTGATGAAAAATCCTTTTCTCTCCACCATCTACGCATATCTTCTTCACCAAATTCCTGTTTTTTATCTCGTGTATTATGCCGCCTGACCGTCTCTTCAAATGGTATATCAAAATAGTACGCATATATATCCATTCCATACAATTCATTTGCCGTTTTTAACAAAGGACTATACCACTCATCATACATGATGCCCTCTAAAATAACCACATCACAATGCTCATACCCATATTTCATAAATTCTATCATAAGTGGTAATGCCTTAGTATCAACGCCATCTTTAACCCACAAGATATTTTCCCTAATCTCATCTTGTGAAATCATCATTGTATTGCATCCAAATTTCTTTTGCAACGCTCTAGCTACTGTTGTTTTTCCACTTCCAGAGTTACCTCTTAATATAATTATCTTTTTCACAATTTCCCCTTAATCTTGCTATTACTCTCCCCACAAATAGAGCCAAACTAGAGCCATTTGATAAAACAAATGCCG
>ENA-OUNS01002858-OUNS01002858.1-human-gut-metagenome-genome-assembly--contig:-NODE-2858-length-10325-cov-3.780818_pt1 | contig 10325 bp, 8 predicted proteins | sample MGYA00243237_ERZ505104 | MGnify/ENA primary metagenome ERZ505104 (study PRJEB26097, sample SAMN02711295) | human gut metagenome | biome: Gut microbiome | host: Homo sapiens | place: Denmark: Copenhagen...
TCCCTGAAAATGCTATGTGCGCTCTCTCATAAAACTCGCACTCAATCGGGCAGATTGGGCGATACAATGGATCTGCTACAACGATCTGAGCGTTTTTCAGGGCGTTTTCCATCTCTTCTTCACCGCATATCTTCAGATCATGCTCTCCCAGCAATCCTTCTGCATTCTCTAAGGGACAGAGTATCCTTGTTTTATAATGGTGTCTTCTTTCGATAATTGCAGCAAGAGATCCAATTGTAACCGGTTCTCCGATCAACGTAATTATTTTTTCAGAGTTACCAGTTCCCTGTAAATTCTCTCTTCTCCGATCTTCTATAGCGGGAATCTGGATGCGTTTTTCCAAAGCTTCACTGATTCTCTCTGCATATTCTTTATAAGGTGTTCCAATCACATAAGGCGTTCCATATTTTTCTTTCAGCATCTTCGCTGCCATAAGCCCGACAGAGGATATCACAAGATTCATCTCCGCTTTTCCTGCCTGTGCCAGATCTTCCAAAGAATCTCCCATCGCCCATGTGGAAATCGTCTTCCACCCATACTGCTCAAGATTCTTTTTTAGTTCTTCTACTTTTGAAATCGGGCCAAAATCGAGAGGTGTTGCTCCAAGCAGATTTACTGTACGTTCTGAACCATTTCTGTCTTCCATTTGCTCCGGAACAAATCTTCTCGCAATTTCCTCCAGTGCCTTTCCTGCACCATACACATAATCATGCATTCCATTCGTTGGCACTGCGAAGGCCGGAATCCCCGTCTCTGTCAAGCACTTTCGACAAAGCTGGAAAATCTGTTCCATTCATAAATGGAATCGGTGAACTTACAAGAGCAATAAATTTCGGATGTAATTCACCTGCCGTCTCTTTGATATCAGATAAAAATTTTTCATCATTCCCCATCACTGCATCAATCTCTGTTAATCCGGAAATAAAGATCAGACTGTCCTGATCGTACCACCTGATTTCATCATGCGTGTTATAAGTGGAATTACAACCGGAAGGATCATGTATAACAACCATCCCACCTAATTCATATAGTGCAGAACAGACTCCAGATACATCTGAGGTATAAATCGGTATAATTCGATATGTCTGTCTCATATACAGCTTGTACACCCCCATCCTTTTTTTACAATAAGCGTTTTCGAATCTTTTTCTTCTGAAAATGCTTCTTCCATTAGTTCGGCAGTCCTGCGGATTCCGTCAAATCCCTGTAATCCTGCTCCCTGAACAAGATTTACAAAATATCGGCTTCCTGTAAACCATGCTGCCTTCTGGCCGATTGCCAGAATCTTATCCGTTGCATGCTCCTCATGTAGCAGACGCATTTTCGCATGGACTGTTGAACGAAGTTCCAACTCCGGTTTCTTCTCTTTCAGCCACGCAAAAGCTTCTTTTTCTTCTGGACTTATACTGTCCAGATACACCGTCTCTACGTTGAACCCATGTGTCAGTAACAGTTTCGCCAATCCAAGCGGACGCGGATGGAATGTATAGTCGATTGCAATCGGTGTGTTTCCGATCACTTGCCTTGTGTGTTCTAATGCCGCCTCACAGAGTGAAATTTTCTTTTCTATCCATGGTAACAGTTCCTGATTGTCTTCAGGTTTTAAAGTATTCCACAAAATCTCTTCTTCCTTCTTGATTTCTTCATAATCAAAACTCAGTGGGAGATAAAGAAATGTTCTGTCCAGTCGTTTTGCCAAAAGTTCTATCCCATATTTTCCAGATGGATAACAGCAGAGAAATGTTCCTGCATTTCCCAATTCTTTATACTCTTCCCATGTTCTGCAGCTCTGCAATTCCCTAACTGTATAACCTGCTTTTGGTAACAATTCTTTCAGATCACTACTTTGATCTAAAGCAAAGTCACTTCCCAAAACAGAAATCTGTTTTGTATCCATTTTATCAGGTTCTGAATCCAATGACTCGTACATTGCTTTTCTGAGTTTCTGATCCGGTGTCGGTCCGTGCTTCTGCATGATTGGATCCATATAGCATCTCAGAAATGTGATTTCCGGGAATTGTTCTTCCAATTCTCTGTAAATTCTTTCCAGATCACATCCGATAAAATGATGAATACAGACTGTAAACAAAAGAATCGCCTTCGGCATTTTCTGTCCCGTCTTTTCCTCGCGTTCTTTTAGTTTTCTTAAAATATCTGCCGTTCCTTCAATCGTCACATCTTCCAGATTTCCGCTTAACAGGTTCTGCTCCTCTACGATCACAAAGGAAAATCTATCTTCTTCACACATCTCTGCTGCAGTAAGCACAACGCCCCGCATACAGTTGTCCGCACAGACATAAATCTGATGTGCTTCCGGAATCAGCATTCCAGTATGAACGATATTCCAACAGCCATGTGCCGGTGAATTAAATTCCAGCCCTTGTGGGAACGGAATTGGATAGGATGCGTCTTTTATGCTGACAACCGCATCTTTCTCACTGATCGGCCAGGCTGATTCTCCAACTTTTCTAAGCATTTGACACCTCTTGTTTTTCTCTCACTTTCATCAGGATTGCTTTGGCAAGTATACGATATTCTTCTGCCATTTCACTTTCCGGAAATGCTTCAAGAACGGTCTTTTTCTGTTCTTCTGCCTGCTGAACAAGATCACTTCTTGTCAAAGTTCCTACGATACTTGTATGAAAATCTTCCGCCAGTTCTTCTACTTTCTTCTCCTCACGCAGGACATTTCTTCGATTCAGGATCAGCCCTCCCAGTGTGGCATATCCGCGATTCTTAAAGTTTTCTACCGCCATAGCAATATTCGCACCTGCGTGAATCGCCATATTTTCTCCAGATGTAACAATAAAGATCTTGTCTGCATACCCATTTCGCATCGGCATAGAAAATCCACCACAGACAACGTCTCCGAGCACATCATAAAGCACTACATCCGGCTGGTATTTCTCATATGCACCTGTCTCTTCTAGTTTTTCCAGTGCAGTTATGATTCCGCGTCCTGCGCACCCAAGTCCCGGTGTCGGGCCTCCTGCTTCTACACAGACAATTCCTTTGTATCCAATTTTCACAATATCTTCCAGTTTCAGGTTCTGTTTCTTTTCCTGATACATCTGAAGTACGGTCGGAACTTCTTCTCCATGTCGGAGCAGAATCGTTGAATCTGCCTTTGGGTCACATCCAATCTGAAGAACCTTTAATCCCTGCTCAGCCAGTGCTGCTGCCACATTGGAGACTGTCGTCGACTTTCCGATTCCACCTTTTCCATATACTGCAATTTTAATCATTCTGTGCCTCCACTTTTGTAATGATGTTTGAATAGGCAGTCTTCGCTGACACACCTTTGAGTCTTCCGATCTTTCCGGAAAGGCTGCTGATCATATCCTGCGGTGCATCAATTGCAATACTGATGATATTAATTCCTTTTTCCCTATATGGAATCCCCATACGCCCGATAATATAATTTCCGGCTTCATGAAGAAGATCATTCAGTGTAACAATCGCTTCCGGATTTTCCACAATTATGGAGATTACTGCTACTCTTGTATCCATTTCGATTCCTTTCCGCATTTTGTTATATTGCTCTCTTCCGTTCCTCATGCTACAGCTCAATTCCGCTTGCGCTTCATTTCGCTGTATGGCGTTCGCCATATGGAGAAAGTTGTCTCTTCTTGCTTATGCAAGCTAGCTTGCAGCGCATGAAGAGACAACTTTCTCCGCATTTCGGAACTGGTTTAACAGATCCGTGGCAACAACTCTCCACCTGGCTGTGGGAGGAGGGACTGGGTTCCGATTTCTGTCATACGGATAACTTTGCCTGGGTTTTCTTCTGTAATCGTTCCGATGATCGCTGCATTTTGAGAGTATGGACACTGGTGAAGTGTCTCTACGATCTTTTCTGCCTGTTCTGCCGGAGCAATGATCACCATTGTTCCTTCGCAGGCAAGATAAAGTGGTTCAAGTCCAAGCATTCCACAGACTCCCTGCACCTCGGTAGCTACCGGGATTTTTGCTGCATCAATCTGTACTCCAACCTGGCTCTGTCCTGCAATCTCGTATAATACAGTTCCGACACCGCCTCGTGTCGCATCACGGATCACATGAAGTTCATGTGTCGTGTCCATAACAGCCTCCACCGTCTTCCAAAGTGGGGCGCAATCGCTCTTCACATCTGCCTCGATTCCGAAATCTTCTCTCGCAAGAAGGATCGTGCATCCATGTCGGCCGATATCTCCGGTTACGATAACTGCATCTCCTGGCTTCGCAAGTTCTCCGCCAACCTGTACGCCATCTTCAATTTGTCCCATTCCGGTTGTTGTGATAAAGACTCCGTCTACCTGTCCTTTTCCGGCGACCTTGGTGTCTCCTGATACGATGCGAACACCTGCTTCTTTCGCTGTTTTAGCCATTGCCTCCGCAATCTGCTCCAGTTTCTCCATTGGGAATCCTTCTTCAATCACAAATGCACAAGTCAGATATAATGGTTTTGCCCCCATACAGGCCAGGTCATTTACTGTTCCGCAGATAGACAGTTTTCCAATATTTCCTCCCGGGAAAAATGCCGGAGATACGATAAATCCATCTGTTGACACTGCCATTTTCCCAACCGGCGGATTTAATACGGCTGCATCATCTGCTGTCAGATCCGGATTTGCAAAATGTGCTGCAAATACTTTGTCGATCAGTTCTGAAGTCTGTTTTCCGCCTGCTCCGTGTGCCATTGTAACTGTCTGGCTTTCTATTTTTTCACTCATATTATTTCCTCTTTTTCCGTCACTGTTCACAGTAACCATTTCTATTTTCTTCTATACTCCGTACATGAAATAAGCGGAACACGCACCTTCATTTGAAACCATGCATGCTCCTACCGGATGCTGCGGTGTACAGACTTTTCCAAATACTTTGCAATCTGATGGCTTACATTTTCCCTGTAAAACATCTCCACAACGACAAGCCGGATTTGCTCTTCCTTCCATTTCCGGAATCTGATATTTCACTCTTGCATCAAACATTTCCCACTCTTTACGAAGCTTCATTCCGGAATCTGGAATCACTCCAAGACCACGCCATTCACTGTCGCAGGATTCCATCAGTTCATCTACAAGACGCTGTGCCTCTTTGCTTCCTTCTGCTGTTACTACTCTTGGATAGCAGTTTACAAAAAATGGTTTTCCTTCCTGGTAGCGTTTCAATGAAACAGCCAATGCTGTCAGCAGTTCTTTCGCAGTAAATCCTGCTACAACTCCACTGACTCCCTTCTTTGTCAGAGATTCACACAATGCCGTTCCGGTAATTGCATTTACATGTCCCGGATAAAGAAACACATCTGCACTTCCTTTTAATGCTTCATAAGCTCCCGGCATCGTCTTATTTGCCGTCAGGATAGAATAATTCTCTAGTTGTTCTTCTTTCGCTTTCTTTACTGATAAGCAAGAAGAAGGTGTTGTTGTCTCAAAACCAACGGACAGGAATACGACTTGTTCCTCCGGATGTAACCTCGCATATTTTTCTGCATCTGCCGGTGAATAAACAATCTGGATCTTTGCGCCCTTTTCTCTCGCTCCCGCAAGACTCATCTTTGTTCCCGGTACACGGACAAGATCGCCAAAAGTACAGATTGTCACACCTGCTTGAAGTGCAAGCCACACTGCCTCATCAATAAACCCAACCGGTGTCACACAGACCGGACATCCCGGTCCTGAGATCAGTTCCACCTGCTTTGGAAGTAATTTGCGGATTCCAAGGCGAAAGATCTCATGTGTATGTGTTCCGCACACTTCCATAATGCGAACCGGGGGGCCATCATACTGCTCGATGATTTCCCTCGCTGTTTTTCTTTGTTTCTCATTTCTTTCAGATGTTTGATTTTTTGTTATATCCTGCATCATCATTTATTCTTTTCACCCCATTGTTCACTGCTCTATAGCAGTTCTTCCATAAGCTGATCGGTCTCTTCGTCATCTTCTTCTGTGATCTTTGCAATTGCGACTCCGGCGTGCACCATCACGTAATCGCCTGGCTCCAGATCTTCTAATAACTCTGAAGACACTTCCCTTTTCGCACCACCTGCATCTACCACTGCAGTTCCGTCACTGATGCGAACCACTTTAGCTGATAATCCTACACACATATTTTCTATTCCTTTCTTTCATGATTCATTCCATAAAATGCCTGACCAAGCGCAATTCCTCCGTCATTCGGCGGAATCAGCTGATGTGTCAGTACACGAAAACCATTTGCAATTAATCCGTCTTCCGTCAGACGAAGCAGTAATCCATTCTGAAATACACCGCCACTAAGTGCGGCTGTCCGGCATCCGGTTTTCTCTGCAGCATGGACACACGCTGCAACAATCTGCTCTGCGAGTCCTTTGTGGAATTCATAAGCTGCCTTTTCTATTAAGTCCTGATCAAATGTATCTTCTGCCACTGCATTTTCGCCAATATTGCTAACCACTTCGACTGCTGCCCTCACCAGTCGACTTGTCAGAAGAAGTTCTCTTCCGTCGTCTGCTGATTCAGTTAAACACTTCTGCCCGTCTAAGACATTTATTTTCTTCTCACCAGATCTTTTTTCATAAGCTTCTGCTGCGAATTCCAATGCCATGGAGGCTTCTCCTTCAAAAGAAGATTTCTTTCGAATTCCAAGTATCGCACTGATTCCATCAAATAATCTTCCTGCACTGGTTGACTCTACCGCATTGATCTTTCTCTCAAGCATCGCAAGCTGAACTTTCGCTTCTTTTTCCTCGCAAAGACCAAGTTTCTGAATGATCTGCATCACCTCATCTTTTGATTCAGATATTTGCCAGATTAAAGAAACTGCGATACGCCATCCTTCTTTTGCTGATAGGTCGCCTCCAGCCTGTAAAAATGGTTCAATACTTCCGATTCTCCGGAATCCGTCAAGATCTGCCAGAAGTATTTCTCCGCCCCATATGGTTCCGTCCGTTCCATAGCCGGTTCCGTCAAAAGATACTCCGATCACCTGTTCCATCCAGTCATTCTCTGCCATACAAGATAAGATATGTGCATAATGATGCTGCACTTTCAAAACAGGAAGTCCCAGTTCTTCCGCAACCACCGTCGAATTATATTTGGGATGCATATCGCAGACGACAACGCTTGGTTCCACTTCTAACAATGTTTCCATCCGCTGTATTGTCTCTTTCAATGCATTTACCGTTCTTAAATCTTCTAAGTCCCCCACATAAGCCGAAGGATAAAATCTACTATCCACACCGATACAGAATGTATTTTTCAATTCTCCACCGACAGCTAATACCTGTCCTTTCCATTTTCCTGACGTCTGGATCGGAAGTGGCGCATATCCCCTTGATCTGCGAATCATATATGGTCTGTTTTTATAGAAATCCATCACGGAATCATCTGCTCTCACACGAATTTTTCGATTGTGAGACAAAATGCAGTCACAAAATTCCGAAAGCTCTTCGAGTGCTTCCTCATCCGATCTGCAGATTGGCGCACCGGATACATTTCCACTGGTCATTACGAGAAAGTCCGGCATCTTGATTCCATCCGGATATTGAAATAGAAGTAACTGCACCGGCGCATATGGAAGCATCACTCCTACTTTTGGATTGCCCGGTGCGACAGATGAACACAGCTGCTTCGTTTCTATCTCTTTCCTCACCAAAAGAAGAATCGGCTTCTGATGTCCAGTGAGAATTTCTTCCTGCTCCTTACTCAACTCACAGACACTTTGCACTACATCAGGATTTCTTGCCATCACTGCAAACGGTTTCGCCGGGCGGCGTTTTCTCTTTCTTAACAGTTCCACTGCTGCCTCATTTGATGCATCACAGCAAAGATGAAATCCTCCGATTCCCTTCACTGCTACGATTCCGCCTTCGGAAATCACTCTTCTTGCTTCCGTAATTGCATCAGAACCTTTCATGTCTATCGTTCTATCAGAAGTTTTGATCAAATAAACTTCCGGTCCGCACATATTACAACAAACCGGCTGCGCATCGTATCTTCTGCTTTCCGGATTGTAATATTCTGCCTCACATTCCGGACACATCGGAAATTCTTTCATACTCGTACGCTCTCTGTCATATGGAAGAGCATCCAGAATCGTAAGCCGCGGACCACAACACGTACAATTAATAAACGGATGTAAGTATCTGCGATCCTTGGGATCATACAATTCTTCCTTACATTCCTCACAGATTGCAATATCCGGAGAAATAAAGATCTCTCCTTTTGTCTTCTCGCTTTCTATGATAGAAAAGTCCGGATATTTTTCCTTTGTATCCAGTATTTCTTCTGAAACCTTAAGAATCGCTGCACGTTTTGGCGGACAGGTACGAACTTTCTCAATAAACAGATTCACTGCCGTCTCGCTTCCCTGTGCGAAGATTTCAACATAAGGTCCACGATTACTGACACTTCCTCTGATCTTACAGGAATCTGCATGTCGACTGACGGTCGGACGGAATCCTACGCCCTGTACAATTCCATAGACACGGATTTTCTTCGTTATCTCCTTCTCCATAGACTTTTTCCTCCCGTTATGACTCCTGCAGTTTTCCTGAGACTGCAAAATGCCGTATATTAACAAATGTTCCTTTGAATCCCGGTACCAGGCCTCTCATATTTTCATCTGCAAAGACAATGTCATAGTTCCCATTTTGAACAAGCTTACAATAATCCATCTCTTCTTTCAGTGAAAGATCTCCTTCTTCTGAAAGCTCGGATTTCATCATAAACCAGCTTGCCACCGTAACTTCTGTATTCTGTTCATCACTTCTTGTACGAATTTCCTGTCTGATGGCATTTGCAATCACCTGCTGATGAATGATCAGTATCTTTTTCCTTTCATAACCAAGTTCAGGTATCAATTCATCTACGAATGGATATCCCACTTCATACGGTGTGCCAAATTCTTTTTCCAGATATTTTGCTGTCTCGAGTGCCGCCGGTGCTACAACCAGATTCTTATCTGCAGAGCCTGCTGTCTTTACTTTATCAATACCCGCTCTCATTCCATAGCAAATATAATGCGTATTCTCATTTTCTGATTTCCGAAACTTCTCTTCTATCTTCAGGTCACTGACATCATGTGGCGTCAGACCGAGAACTCCGATTTTCATCTTTTTAGAAGAATCGTCTTCTTCTGAAGCTTCCTTCTGTGATGCTACATCTTTTCCTGCAAATGTCTTGAATAAAGTCAGCCATGCCTTCTCTTCTCCCACATCATACAGTTCCATTCCGTTCGTATCTACAGTCAGAATCGGAAGATTTGTCTTCTTCTCGCACATTCTCTGTAATGCTCTATAATCCGTTGCGATCACAGCCGGAACCGGAGTACCGATCACCGCTGCAAAATTTGCATCAATCTTCTCTGCTGCATCCGTAAGTTTCGCAACAAGCCTGTCATCTCTTCCAAGGATTGCATCCATGTCACGCAAGCCCGCACTGAAAATCGCACTACGTTCCCCAAACCAGCGCGGTTCATCGAATCCGCATACATTTCCTGTACAGCCTCCCGCATCACAAATAACAAGAATTCCTCCCAGTTCATAGAAAACGGACGCTGCACCTGACTGATCCGGTGCAAATGGAGTCAGTCCTTTCCAAAGGCCACGTACATAAACGTCTTCTTTTTTGTCCACTTCCTCTTTGAACAGTGATTCTTGACTCTGCTCTGCAATTGCTTCTTGTGATTTAGAACCGATCACTTCCACCTGTTTCTGCAAAACATTACCTTCTGCCTGTTCTGTCACAGCCAGTTCCAGCGCCTCAAACAGTCTTCTCACGCCTACATATCCGAAAGGCTGTCTCTCCTCATTCCAATGGATTCCTTTTGTGTTAGGATGATAATAACAGGCATCCTTTCCGATTGTCAGTGTCACGCCACTTTCCGCTGAATCGTAATAGAGCATCGTCGGTTCCATATTTGAAAAAATCTTTGTCTGCGGACTTAACTTTTTCAACTGTCTGATATAAATAAAGTTCTCCCCAGTAATCGTTCCGTAGATTTCTGCTACTTTAAATCCATATTTCACCAATGCTAATGATAATTCAAACGGATCCGCATTTGCACATTCCCCAACAGCAAATACCGGCTCCGGACAGACTTTACGAAAACTTTCAATTGCTTCCTGTGCCTGTTTTTTCTGTTCCTCTGCATGAAATTCTATTCCAAGTGCTGCGCCAAATGCCTGATACTGGCTTCCAATTTTATCAATCTGATAAAGTCTGCGCAGTTCGATAAATGGAATCTTTAATCTATCATGAAAATCCTCTGCTGCAAATCGTGCCTCCGGGTGAAGAACAAGATTAAAATTTGCCTCAGACATTTTCTTATATTCTTCAAAATCTTCACATCTCGAAATCTCATGA
>ENA-OUNS01002861-OUNS01002861.1-human-gut-metagenome-genome-assembly--contig:-NODE-2861-length-10316-cov-4.496638_pt1 | contig 10316 bp, 10 predicted proteins | sample MGYA00243237_ERZ505104 | MGnify/ENA primary metagenome ERZ505104 (study PRJEB26097, sample SAMN02711295) | human gut metagenome | biome: Gut microbiome | host: Homo sapiens | place: Denmark...
TAGTGACTGGAGTTCAGACGTGTGCTCTTCCGATCTCCACCTTCTCTCCATCGCCTGATTCTGTCGAAGCCGCATTGGAAGATGTGTTTCCTGCACTTTCTGTATTATTAGAACCACATCCTGTAATCATGCCGACCAGCATTGTCGCACATAACAAAGTACTTATCGCTCTTTTTTTCATTGTTTTCCCTCCAACTTTTGTTTAATTTTTCCTTACACCTAAAATTATACGGATTTTATTTGTGTATAAAATAGAATTTTTTTATCTTTTTATTTATTATTTTTACTTTTTGTACAATCATGCGTTATAATGAACCTAATTACGAAAAAACACAAGGCGAAACATACTATGAAAACTTATAACAAAAGCAGAAAACTTTCTACCCAGACTTCCTTTTTAATCACATTGACAATTGCCCTGATCACTTCCATCAGTGCAGGGTTATTTCTACAGAAAACGTATAAAGAGTTAACCCTGAATTTCCAGACTCTCATGTATCAGGAAAGTAATATGACGATTTCCTCTATTTCAGACGATATCAGCACGATTGACTCCATATACCGTCTTTTGGTATCCAACAATACCATTTATGATTCTATGGAATCCACTTCTACGGAACCATCCAACTATTCCCTGGTAGAAAAACAAATGTCTTATGTCCTTATGCTGAATAACGTCTGGGAAAAAAATTACATTCGTTCTGTCTATGTATTTACAAAAACCGGAAAAGAATTTCATTTATCAAAAGATGAATCCGATCTTACACAGACAGAAAATGTGGCTGTCTATCAGCAAATGTTATCAAACTCTCCCTCTCTTACCGTTTTTACTTCAACGGATAACCATAACCTCTATTTTGTCCGTTCTATTTATAATCTGGCAACCGGAAATATTATGGGGACTATGATCATCACCGTGGACGAAAATCTGTGGATCAATAAATTAACTTCCAATATCGAAGATGGGTGGCATATTTTTCTATACAATGATGCATTTACAATGATTTCTGGCTATGAAGATCCGTCTGAAAATGAAATCAACGATTTAAAATCCGCATTGGGAAGGTATCATAACTCACAATTTAAAAATATTACCTTTGCTTCCAGAAACTACCTGACCCTGTCAAATCAAATTGATCTGCTGAATATTACCGCAACTGTTATGACGCCGGAGGATCAACTGCGGTCACAGGTATATAATGTCCTCAGTTCCTATATACCGGTCACACTTTTAATTATCGTAACCTGTATTATATGGTCTTTTTTCATCAGCCGGCTGACCGTTCATCCTATCAATGTGATGATTGAAAAAATAAATGCAATCTCTCAGGGTGACTACTCAAAAAAAATAAATGGTCTGGAAAAATACTCAGAATTCAATGAACTACAGACTGCAATCAATAACATGTTAGACCAGATTCATTCCTACCACGATAATATTTTAGAACAGCAGCTTTTGTTAAAGGATTCTGAGATAAAAACGTTACAATCGCAGTTAAATCCACACTTTCTGTTTAACGTTTTAAATACACTGACATGGAAAGCGGAGATGACTGATAATTCCGAGATCAGCCAGATGGTCATTGCAATCGGAGAAATTCTGAGAGCCTCGACGATTTACAGAACCTCAACCACGATACCGTTAGAGGAAGAACTTCATTTTGTATATTATTATAATTACTTGCAAAGAATGCGCTTTGAGGATAAAATCAAGGTTATTCAGACAATCGATCCTGGAATTGAACATTGCCTCATCCCCTGTTTCTGCATTCAGTCACTTATTGAAAATGCATACGTTCATGGTCTTGAGCCAAAACCTTCCGACGGAACGTTAGAAATCACAATAAAGAAATCAGAAAACTTTTTATCCATTACGGTAGCCGATGACGGTGTCGGCTTTGAAACAATCCCGAGTTTTTCGCTCGACAGTCCGGTGGCAGAATCCAAAAGTGATACCGTCCATTCCCATCCGCATGTCGGATTAAAGAATCTGAACCGCCGTTTATATCTTATGTATGGTGAGGAAAGCCAGTTAAAAATACAAAGTATCCCAAACATAAGAACGGAAATTACATTTAAAATACCATTATCTGACAGAAACAGACTTACAGGAGATGAATCATGAGTTACCAGTTATTAATCGTCGATGACGAAGTATTAATCAGAAAAGCACTTTCCCAATATATTGACTGGGAATCCCTTAACTGCGTGGTGCACGCAACTGCCAGCAATGGAAAAGAAGCAATTAAAATCATTGAAGAAAATAAAATTGACATTGTGATCACAGACGTAAAAATGCCGCTGATCGATGGAATCGAGCTTTCCAGATACATCTGCAAAAATCATCCGAACATAACATCTGTTATTTTATCCGGCTATGCGGAATTTGAGTATGCACAGTCTGCAATCCAGTACCATGTATCCCAATATTTGTTAAAGCCAATTTCCAAAGAAAAAATAATGAGCTGTATCAAAGATATCGTAAAGCAAAAAGCCACTGAACTTCCGGCAGACGATTCCATGAATACTGCCGAAACCGCTCCTAAATACAGCATTTTTATCAAACAGGCAATCAATTATATTGATGAACACTTAACGGATGACATGACTTTAGAGACAATTGCAGAAAGCGTTCACAGTAATGCCTCATATTTGAGCAGGATTTTTAAAAAGGAAGTTGGAACTTCTGTCATCACCTATATTACAGATTTAAGAATCAAGAAAGCAAAAGACCTGTTAGAGCACTCGGATTTAAAAACGTTTGAAATATCAGATGCGGTCGGCATTCACGACCCTGCCTATTTTTCCGTTTTATTTAAAAAATATACCGGTATGAGTCCGAAAAGTTACCGCAATAAAGCCGATTCACTTTGACCTACCGGCAATATAATCATCAATATCCTGCACAATACAATGGTCTCCCATTGTATGCAGGGCTTCGAAATATTTTATAATATATCCATAGATATCATATTTTTCAAAAATCTTCGCTGCTTCCGCTCCGGAAAGGCCTTTGAAGTAACGATATCTTTCCATACAGTAAATCACAAAATCTGATTCCTTTTTCATCACTTAAGCCTCCTCCGGATAATCATAAGAGCCTGTTAAAAGTTCATCCTGATACATGGTATACAATGTCATAGGGCTGTAATGCCAAAGCTTTGAATTTTCGTCAGAAAGTTCCTGATAAAGTCTGGACTGATAAAATCCTGAAATTGCCTTGTTGTCATCTACATTACTGTTTTTCGTGATCTGCTCGATGATAGGTGGAACAATGATTGCAAGCATTGCATTGAACTGATTCTCATTCATACAAGTTCCCTCCCTTCAAACTTCAGATATTGCAGGGATTTTTCTGTTGCAAATACCAGTTGGTTAAACAGCTTGCGTATTTTGAGAGAAGATAGTGTCTGTTCTTTATCCAGCACTCCCGTCATGTACAGAGCAATGGTACGGTACACATCATCATTGGCAACAGCACCATAAATAAGATCATACTTCTCTCCTTGATACGTTCCCTGACGGTTTGCTGCCACAAAGTCTAACCATGCCTCATCCGGGCTGTCAAACTGCAGTACTTTGCACTCCTGAAAAGCCACTGCCTCATTCACCGAATAGATGTTTAATGTTGCTTCTCCCATCTTCCGTCTGTCCGTGACTTTTTGTGCAAAATTTACTGCCTGCTCCCGGTTAGTGGTAGTATAAAATCCAAAACCGAAGTCCAGGTATCGATTTTGCCTGATAAGTTTCGGTTGATCTACAATTACATTACTTCCATGATACAAAATCATTCCAAATGCCTCCTGTTTTGATGATTCCCACTCTCATACTAACACATACCATTTAAAATATCCAACCATTCATGGAACTTCTCAATTTTTACGCCTGCTCTTTTAAAAATGTTAAAAATGTATGGACGCCTCCACCAAGCACAATAACCGCCTCCGGGCGTTTTCCTTCGATAGCAGACACGTCAAAGAAATCACCTGCTTTTGATTTCTCTGTGTACATAAAGCTGTCACTTCCATATAACTCATGCTCGATCTCAACAAATTCATCGCCCCAGAATGAGCAGTCCTCTGCCGTGATTCCCTCCGCTTTGAATCTCTCAAGAAAAACATCCACATTATCGCTCTTGCAGGAAATTCCAACTTCCAGATATTTTGCATCGCAGGTTGCCGATACTCTCTGTCCGAATTTCTCTCCGGTCTGCTCTGCAATGCCGATCAGTTCCTTCAATCCAGATTCGATACCATGCTGTTTTAAGATCTGGTGTAAATGTTCCACCTCATCGCCCTGCATGAAAAGCTGGTCTCCACGGTCGTTTTCCACCATAAGATCGATCTTGCAGTAATTCGGACGGCTGAATACAATGTCTGTTTTCAGTCCGTATTCCCACAATAATTTCACATGGATTGCATAACAGATATCATGGATTTTCAACAATCCTTCCTGGTCTGGAATCATAGATGCGAAAATTTCCGGTCTATCGTCCGTGATCTGATAGTTGTATGCCCCTCTTCCCAGTCCGAAGAACAAATTCTTCTGCTCTTCCTCTGTGAAATAAGTATGGAACTTCCCACCTGCTATCTTATCGTAAGTTGTCCCGCTTACGATCACGAGCTTTGTTCCCTGCTGTAACAGTGGCTTCATTGCAACAACTGCATCCTCAACCGGCGCAGTTCTTGATGTCACTGCGGTTCCGTCCCAGTCGAAGAAAATTGCTTTATACTTTTTATTCATAGCTGTCTCCTCTTTATTATCTACGCATTTGCGAAACTTAATCTTATTTCCTATAACTCATTGAATCAATTAAGCTGGTATGTATAAGTCTCCCCACTCTTCAGCACAACTTCCTTACCTCGCACCGTAAATGAAATCTCCCCGCCTTCCAACAGCGTGAACTCCGCCTCATCCTTCGTAATACGCACTTCCAGAAGTGCTCCTTTGAATTTCAGCCGGAATGCATATTCCTCCCACTCTTTCGGGATGGTCGGCTTGAATTTCAGCACACCATTCTGACAACGCACACCTGCGAATCCATTAACGATCGCCTGCCAGGTTCCTGCCATGTTGGCGGCATGGATTCCCGCGTAGAAGTTGTTGTGGTAATCATCGAGATCCATTCTTGCAGACTGTGAGAAATATTTATATGCTTCATCCAGATAGCCGATGTCACATGCCACGATTCCGAAAATACAGGTGGACAAAGAAGAATGATGCAGGGTAACTTCCTGATAGAAGTCGTAGTTTCTACGGATTTCTTCTTCGGTAAAGAGATCGTTATGCAAGTACATGCCAAGGATCGCGTCTGCCTGTTTTGACATGCGGTGGCGCATGATAAACAGCGGATGGTAATTCTCATACAGCCATGCACGCTTCTCCGGTGGAATCTTATTTTCATCCCACGGTTTCCGCATCATAAAACCGTCATCCATCGGATACACCTGCCGCTTCTCGTCGTATGGGAAATACATCTTTTCGATGATCTCACGCCAAAGTCCCAGCTCCTCCACAGAGAAGTCCAGTTTCTCTTCCAGTCTCTTAAGATCCTCCGGTGCATGCTCTTTTAAGTATTCCACTGCTCCAACCGCATCCCGCAGGTTCTCTCTCGCCATCAGGTTGGTGTAGAAGTTATTGTCAACTAACACGTTGTATTCGTCCGGCCCGGTCACATCACAGATACAGTATTTTCCACCTTTGCACTCCGCAAAAGAACCGACATCTGCCCATACTCTGGCAGTCTCGATCAGAATCTCCGCACCTTTTTCTTTCAGGTAATCCACATCCCCTGTCACCTGAAGATAGAGTGACAATGCATAAGAAATATCCGCATTGATATGATACTGCGCTGTGCCGAGCGGATAATAAGTGGAAGCCTCCTCACCATTGATCGTTCTCCACGGATAGAGTGCACCTTTCATGTGACCTAAAATCCTTGCACGGTCTCTCGCCTGTGGCAGCGTCGCATAGCGGTAATCTAGCAGCTTTCTTGCAGTCTCCGGTTCTGTAAAGATCAGAACAGGGAGTACATACATCTCTGTATCCCAGAAATAATGACCTTCGTATCCCTCTCCGGAAAGTCCTTTTGCCCCCATTCCAGTCTTTCCGTCTCTTCCGGCTGACTGGATAATATGGAACAGATTAAAGTGTAAACCCTGCTGTAATTCTTCATTCCCCTTGATCTCTACATCTGCTGTCTTCCAGAAATCCTGCATATAACTCTTCTGCTGTTCTTTGAGCTTCTCATAGCCTTCGCTCTTTGCAGCCGCAAGCTCGTCCTGCACAAAAGCTTCCAGCTTCTCTTTCTCCATGTCAAGACTGGTCGAATAACAGATAAATTTATCGATTGTCACGCACTCTCCCTCTTTTGCTGACAAGGAAACTCTGGATACTGTATCCATTTCTCCTGCTTCCGCCATCCAGTTCACGTCCGTCACTGTCTGTCCATCACACCATAATTCATGAACACTTCCACATGCCACAGTCAGGTGACTTCCCTTTGTCGTTCCCTCATAATAGGAAATGTCGTTCTCCGCTTTCACCTTATCAGGATCAAGTCTCCGTCCAAATGGTCCATAGTCCACGATTGGATTTGTTTTTCTTGTATGATTTTCCACATCTGCCTGCATTTTTGACACAAACTCCACCGTTCCAGCATAATTGACTGGTCTGACCTGATAACGGATTGCCATGATATTTTTTCTGGCAAAGGAAACAAGACGGAAAATATGAATTTCTGTCATTTTTCCACTTGAAGCCGTCCATGTCAGTTTCCGCTCCAGAATACCATCCTTCATGTGAAGCGTTCTTGCATACTCTTTTACTTCGCCCTGCTCCATCGTGAACTCTTCACCGTCCAAAATGACATGAATTTCCTTCAGATTCGGCAGATTTAAAAGCGACTGACTCAAAAGCGGTGAACCAAAATTCGCCTCTCCATAGCGGATCTCATTGCTTTCATAAAAGCCGTTGACGAAGTTTCCTTCCAAGCCGGTATCCACATCAAATGGATATGCCTCCTCGAAAGTTCCTCTTGTGCCAATGTAACCATTGGACAGCGCAAATGTTGTCTCGTTCCTATAATTATTTTCTTTTTTGAATTCCGTCTCCGTGATATTCCATTGTTCGATCGGATAAATTGGTTTCTTAAATTCCATAATTGCTTCCTCCATAGCTCAAATTGTCACGTCCACAGGCACTCTGTGAACGTGACATTCTCAGTTTTAATCGAAGTTTTACTTTACCAATTGATACGGCAATCTCAGATCATCCCTTCACAGCGCCTGCTGTCAGACTCTCCATAACCTGTTTCTGTAATACAATGAATACAATAATGGTCGGAAGAACTGTGATAATCACTGCGGCAAACAGTGCCGAATAATTATTGGCAAAAGTTCCAAGATAATAATTTAATGCGATCGGCACTGTTCTTGCCGTATCTCCGCTGGTCAGCATCAATGCAAAATAGAATTCATTCCATGTGTTAATGAACTGCAGCATCGCAATTGTTGCTAATCCCGGTTTTGCCAGTGGTAATACGATTTTAAAAAATGTCTGAAGAAAAGTTGCTCCATCTATGTATGCCGATTCCTCTAACGCCACCGGAATTGTTTTATAATAGCTTGTCATTACAAAAAACGACATTGGAATTCCCATTGCAGCATATACAATAATCAGTCCGATTTTGGTATCATAGATTCCAAGTGCCTTAAACATGGAAAACAATGGTTGTGAAATTGCCTGCGCCGGAAGCATCAGGGATGCTGAAATCATAAGAATCAGAACCGTTTTCAGTTTAAAGTTATATCTTGCCACGATATAAGCGCACATTGCCACCACACACACGGTTACAACCACGCTCATTCCAACAACGATAATACTGTTCAAAAAGTATTTCTGTATCGGAGCATACCGGAATGCGTCAATGTAATTTTTCAAATTAAATTGTTTTGGCAGACTAAGCGCAGATGCATTGATTTCTGCATAGGTCTTAAACGAACTTAAAAATGCCCATACGATCGGTCCAATCGAGATTACAATAATCACTATGAGAAAAAGATATTTTAATACTTTTAAAATACCACTGGTCAGTACAGACGGATTTTTTTTCAAAGTTCCACCCGTTTTCTTTTCATTTGCCTCCATATTATGCCTCCTGTAATTCTTTCTTCTGATTGAATAACTTCTGAATTAATATGACTAACAGTAAGCCAAGTAAAATCTGCACGACACCTACCGCATTTGCCTTTCCATAATTATTTTCCAGCGTAATAATCTTGTACAGATACATCGGCAGATTGAGTGTCGCATTTCCCGGTCCGCCTTTTGTTGTCATATAAATGATATCGAATTGGGATACCATCGCAACGGAAGCTAAAATGACGCATGTTCCAAATGCATTTTTCATTAACGGTATGGTAATATACCGGTCTGCCTGTCCTGCGGTTGCTCCATCGATCACAGCGGCTTCATAAATGTCAGGGCTGATCGCACCCATTTCTCCCAAGAAGATCAACATATTAAATCCCGAATAAAATACCCAGGTTGCTGTTACTGTCAGAAATGCATACTTGGAGTTTCCAAATAAATTTACTACCTGAGAGGTATTCAGTCCCAGTTTTTCATAAATCATTTTGACAATTCCAAAGGATGGGTTTAGCAGAAGTGAAAACATAACTGCTGTAGCAGCCGTCGGGATGATATTCGGAATCACATAGGCAACTCTTACAAATTTCCATCCTTTTGGTTTTCTCCGAAGAATCAGTGCCATCACAAAACCGAATGTCACATGGATTGTAGACTGTATCAAAACCCACTTTAATGTATTCACAATGGATACCACAAAGTCATAATCGGCAAAAATTATTTTAAAATTTTCCAACCCCTGAAAAGCCGGTGCCTGCGTTAATGTATAGTTACAAAACGATGTGGTGATTACCATGATAAATGGAATCGCATATACGAGACAAAACAATACCACACAGGGTAATACAAACGCTATGATCCATCCTTTTTTTCCTTTTGTACTCATCCTATGATTTCTCCTTTCAAAAAAGGTGCTGTACCATTGCAGCACAGCACCTTTCATCAGACTATAATATTATTAATTTTTCTGTGCAGATTCTGTGAGTTTCTCGCAAAATTCTGTTGCTGTAATATTTCCATAAGCTAATTCCGGTAACTGATTCGAGAATGTATCAATTACATTCTGATACCAGTATGCCTGATTCTGTCCGTATGTATATTTTGCTTTTGACTGAATTTCAAGAACCTCTGCCATCAATGGATCAGATTCTTTTAAGCTGTCCGGAACTTCAATATTGCTTGATACAGGCTGTAATCCTGCCATTTCCAGTGCTTTGAGCTGATTTTCTGCTGTTGTCTCAAATTTCAGGAATGCCACTGCTGCTTCAATCTTTTTCGGATCGGATGCTCCAACCATATCACCTGGTGTTGATACACTCTCCAAACCTGCACCTGGAAGAAGCATGATACCTACTTTGTCATAGAATCCTTCCGGTGCTTTTTCTGTGCTGTTGAAATCTGGAATCATCCACGGACCGTTTGGTAACATTGCAACTTCTCCATTAAAGAAATGTGTTGCCATTGTATCGTACTTTCCGCCTGCTGCATCTGATGTTGTATAGTTCTCTAACATTTTCTGGAGCTGCTCTGTTGCTTCCTCTACAACCGGAACATTATAATCGGTTGGATAAGCTGTGTTCATAAACTCATTTCCTTCCTCACCGCTTGTTCCGATAAGTCCGCTGTACCAGAGGTTGGAAAGCCATCCAAGATCTGCTGTGTCCATGCTGACCGGAGTAATATTTTTAGATTTTAAAGTGTCACATGCATCAAAGAATTCATCCCATGTCTCATATGCAACGTCCGGTGCCTCCAGACCAGCTTCAGCAAACAAATCTTTGTTATAGTAAATATAGGAAATTTCCTTTGAAACAGGAATACCATATACTTTTCCCTCATAAGAGTTAAACTCCAAATCCTTCTCATCAAACATTGCTTTCCACTCTGGATCATTGTCCAGATATGGTGTCAGGTCTGTAACTTTTCCTGCCTCTGCTGCCAACGCTGTGATATTGTTACCACCATTAAATACGATATCTGGCAGGTCACCACTTGAAATCAATAATTTAATTTTCTGATTGTATGCATCTGTTGTTGGAATTTCCTCAAATTTGAACTCAACATTTTTTCCTTCCTCTGTCTGCTGAAAAGCTTCGAACAGATAGGAATAGTACTCAGCTGCGTAGTCGGTTCCTACGTGATAGTTGATCACGCTTAAAGTTACTTTT
>ENA-OUNS01002865-OUNS01002865.1-human-gut-metagenome-genome-assembly--contig:-NODE-2865-length-10305-cov-6.396195_pt1 | contig 10305 bp, 10 predicted proteins | sample MGYA00243237_ERZ505104 | MGnify/ENA primary metagenome ERZ505104 (study PRJEB26097, sample SAMN02711295) | human gut metagenome | biome: Gut microbiome | host: Homo sapiens | place: Denmark...
GACAAAAAAGCAGGGGGCCAGCGCCCAGGAATAGTTGGCGTTGGCATAGTCGGCGCTGCCGCCGGCGTTGACAAGGCAGAAACCGTAGCCGTCGCCCGAATAGACGGAACGGCACCACACACTGGCCGCCGTGCCGGTGGCGTTGTGCCTATAATGTACCTTGCTGTTTCCGGCCCGGTAATAGTCATATTGGGCCTGGTAATTCTTCTCCGCGCTGTTGGCGTAGGACCTGGCCCCGTGGTATTCAAACTCCGAAAGCAGCGGCAGCAGATCCGTGGTGCTGGTGACATAGCTGGCGGTGTCACTTCCGCCGCCGGTGTTGTCGCTGTACTTGGTGGCCGGCTTCATAACCGCCCGGAGATCCGCCGGCAGGGCTGCCAGCAGGGTGTTGGCCGTGGGGCTGGTTGCGCTGGCGCTGTTGCTGCCCAGCACGGTCTTTCTCATGTGGCTGTTATTCCACCCGCCGCTGTTCGTGTTCGACGTGTTCATGGTAAAGGCGCCGGTGGTGCTGGTGTAGTTGCTGTAATTGCCGTCTACCAGGCCCACCAGGGTGCCGTTGATCTTGCCGATCTGGAAATGGATCCGGTTGCTGCCCTCGCGGCTGGCGTTGTGGTTGAAACCCAGGATAAACACAGAAATGGCCAGATTGGAGATCGTCGTGGCGCCCACCTTGCCGTTGATCGTGATCCCCTTGGCGTCGCCCACGCTCCAGTAATTGGACCCCTTTCCGGCGTCGGACACGGCGCGGATCGTTGCCCAGCTGTTGGAGGCCAGCGTGTTGGAAATGCTGGTGACCGTCACGGGGGTGGTGGTCGTCTTGGTCACGCCGCCCTCGGAATAGCTGACAGTGACCGCCGTGGTGTTGGCTGCCATGGTGGTGGGGCTGCAGGTGTAGCCGGTGACGGTCTTTTTACTGCCGTCCGCCATGGTAGCGGTGACCACCATTCCCGCGCTGCTGAACGTTTCGCCGGTGAAATAGGAGGTTTTCGTGGGTGCGTGGGTCACCGCAATACTGGAAAGGTAGTTGCTCACGGTAATGGCCTGGGTGCAGGTCTTACTCACGCCGCCCTCTGCGTAGGTAATCGTGATCGTGGTATTGGACAGTCCCAGGGCGCCGGTGGGTGAATAGGTCCAGCCGGTCACCACGCGGGTGGCGTTGTCCGAATATTTGGCGGTAATCACCATTCCGGCGCTGCTGAACTTCTCCCCGTACTTGTAGGCGGTTTTCGCTGGTGCCGTCGTCACGGAAATGCTGGACAGGGTGCGGATCGTGATCGCCTGGGTGCAGGTCTTTGTGACGCCGTTTTCCGTGTAGGAGATCGTCACCGCCGTGTCCGTCTTGGAAAGGGCGCCGCTGGGGGTGTACGTCCAGCCCGTCACGGTCTTTTTGGTGCCGTTGGACATGGTGGCCTCAATCACCATTCCGGTGGCGTCGAAACTCTCACCGATGTAATACGCGGTTTTGTTGGGTGCGGTTTTCACGGAAATGCTGGACATTTCCAGGACCGTGACCGCCTGGGTGGTCGTGACCGTCACGCCTGCCCGCTGGTATTTGATCGTCACCGCCGTGGTGCTGGCTGCCATAACGGTGGGGCTGAACGTGCAGCCGTCGGTTACGTCCTCCGTGGTGCCGTCGGCATAGGTGGCGGTGACCACCAGGCCGGTGGGGTCGAATGTTTCCCCCACGTTGTAGGTGGTTTTCGTGGGTGCGTGGGTGACTGCCACGCTGGAGGTAATCACCAGATCCACGTTGTACTGCATGGCGCCGGTGACCTCCACCACGGCGCTGGCCGTGTGGCCGTTCAGGGTGGCGGTTACCTCCCAGGTGCCGGTGTTCTCCGGCAGGGAGAACTTGGTGGAACCCACGCCGTTCAGGGTGGTTTCTCCGTCCGTGCAAACCACCGCCGCGCCGGCGCAGGTCGTCACGTTGATACTGGCAGACTGGACGCCCAGGGCCTCCTTTAGCTTTTTCAGCGTGACCTTACGGTTTTGCCCGTCAGCACCAGAGAAAAACGGAACCGTGTCCGTCAGGGTCATGGCGTTGCTTTCCGTCAGCACTTGGGTGGGCTGCTGGTAGTCCACGCCCGGCGTGGCCTTGGTCACGGTGGGGTTTCCCTTTGCGTCCTGGTCGCCTTTCAAAATGCCCTTGGCGGTGATCGTGTCCTGTTTCTTTTCCAGTTCTTTGTTGATCTTCTCAAACAGGGCATTATGGGCGTTCGCGTCCTTGTCGTGCGCCTCCAGGTCCGCCTCCGACACCAGCACCTGCGAACTGGACAGGGTGCAGGACACTGTGGAGGCGTCGCCCACGATAATGGGCACGGTAATGTTTTTTTCCACCGTTTCCACCGACGCCACGGGGATAAAGTCCGCCGTGTCATAGGCGTTTTGGTAGCAGTAAAGAATGTCGTGGCTGCGGTCATTGGGGTAATCGGGATCCGCCGCAAACACGCCGATCTCGCGCCAGTAAAAACCCTCCTCCAGTTCTGCGTTGGAGAAATGGCCGGACACGTCGGCGTACTGCTCCGCGTTGTTCTTCACCGCGGCGTCAATGGTCACCACGGCGCTGACAAGGGCCGTCATAGTGGAGATCGGGCCGCTGATTGTGCCGTTGCCCAGCTGAATGGTTGTGAATTTGATCCCCTCACCGGCCATATTCCTGTAATACAGGTTTTTGCCGGCGTCTGTCAGTTTCGGGGCCTGAAACATGGCTGATAACCTCCTGTTACATAGTCGCCCTTTGCAGGGTGATAAAATCGCCCGTGTGGATCCAATGGCCCACGAATACCTCCGCCGGAGGTGTGGACAGATCCAACACGATTTCGTCCAGCCAGGCGGAAAGGCGCTTGACGGTGCCCAGCACCCGCTTGAACTCCTCCACGTCGTCCGACGTAATGGCCGGGTTCGTGGTGTATGCCTTGAAGTGATAGGGTTTCCCGCCGTATTCCCACCACTCGCTGATATGACCGGCCTGGAAAATGGTTTCAATGATCCGGTTCACCGCTGCCGGGGTGCCCATCTGTGCGTAAAACAGCAGGCTTTCCGCGATCAGGGTTCGCTTGACCTTAATGGAAAAGTTTTCGTCATAGGACGGGGTACGCAGTTCCACGGCCAGCAGATCCAGCACCTTTTCCGGCACAGCATAGATCGCCGCATAGGTGCGGGCGCCGTCGGCATAGGCCAGCAGCTTTTCCACCTGCCTGCCCACGGCGTAGGCAAGCGCCTGGATCTCCGGCTGCTCTGCCAGGTTCTCCGGCATAATGTCCGTGAAGCGGCTGCCGGAAAGTTTAATCATCTTCCAGCCCTCCATACGTCACGGTGGCCGATCCGGTCAATGCTGCCACCTTGGTGGCGGCCACCGCCGCGAACGTCGGCGCGGTCACGGTGACACGCTTGGCGCCTGCCTCCATGACCATGGCGGCCAGTTGCGACGGGTTCACGTCGCGGCCTATGGTGCGCTGCCAGGTTTTATATTCCTCCACGGCCTGGGCCACCGCCGCCTGGATTGCCACCGCTCTGGCGCTGTCGCTGCGGTTGATGTAATACGTCAGGTTAATGCTGTATGTGACCTCCTCCGGGGCTTTCACGGTTAGCTTGTCCGTCATGGGGCGGATCGTCTTGCCGGAGAGGTACGCCTGCAGGCCGGAGATCATGGCCGCGCCCGGCTTGGAACCGTCGGCCATGATGAAAACAATATCCACCTGGCCCGCTTCGTGGTCGCTGGTGGCCACCACGTCACCAATGGCGGCGTTGTACTTCTTGGCGTGGTACAGGTATCCGTCCTCCGGGCCTGCCGTAGAATAGGCGCCAGGGGCCAGGTAAACCCGCTCCGCCAGGCTTTCGTCGTTCTCCACGTCTGCGCCGCCCTCCGTGGTGTTCTGGTTCACGGCGCTGGTAATGTAGGGAACGGGATCCACGATGGTGGACACCTCGCCAGGCGCCAGTCCGTTGCCCGCGTTGCCTGTTGCGGTACACTCCGCCAGCACGTCCACCGTCAGGCTGCCCGCCGGGATCTCTGCGTACTCCATCGTGCTGAAATAAATGGAACCGCTGGAGGAAACCCTGGTGCCCGCCGGGATCGGTGTGGCCAGCGTCCTGGTGGCCGACGCGGTAAAGCGGATCGTGGTCGTGGCCGCCTTGGCCGGTTCTCTGGTAACGCCTTTCAGCAGCGCCAGATTGTCCAGGAACTCCGAATAGGAGTATTTCAAAAGGCTTTGCTTGCCCGCTCGGTCAACGTACTGCATGGCTTGGTAAATCTGCGCCGCCGCCGAATACAGGATCATGCGGTGGACAGAGGCGCGGCCCAGGGACACCTTGCTGCCCGTTGCTTGGAGCATGAACGCCTCAAAGTCTGCCACCATATCCCCGCGCACGTCGTCAATGGTCTTGTTGTCGATGAAAGACACGTCCGGGGTGTTCTGAATTGCGGAAATATCAGGCACTTGTTATCACCACCTTGGGAAAAAGTTTTCCGGTGTTGCCGCCGGTCCAGGTCACTTCCTGCACCCGCACCTCCGGTATGAATTTGGACACCTTTTCGGTGACCTCCGCCGTGTAAAGGCTCTTTGCGGCCTCTGGCGGCATATCCACAAAATCCATGTTCAGGCCGAAAGCCCGATCCAACGGCATGGTGCCCTCCCGTGTGGACAGCAGGAGGGCCAGCTGCCGATCCAGTTCTGCCAGCCAGTCCGCCGTGAACGTATATTCCAGTTGGAAATTGAAAAGGTCGTTTTCGTTCATGCGTATTCCTCCAGTGAAATGGTCAGGGTAGCCTTGGCCAGTTCTCCGCGGCTGTAAACCTTGTCCCAGGCTTCACTCGATCCTGTGACGCGGAACGGACGGCGGCCCACCAGTCTGCCGCCGATCACCAGGTACTCCGCCGAACCTCTTTCCACCATGCGCTCCACCATGTCCAGGATCCGCCGCGGCTTCACGCCCAGGGCAGCGGACAGGTGAATGGTCAGGCTTATGGTCTGGAGGCCAGGCCCTAAAAACTCCGCTTTCGGCTTCACGCCTAAAACTTCGTGTTCGGTCCAGCGCCCGGAAACCTCGCGGCTCATGCTCTCAAAGGTCAAAACCCTGTTGTCGCTCACCTCAAAAATGATTTTGCGCCCCAGCGTTCCGATCATGTGTAAATCGCCTCCTTACGATGGCCCGGAGGTTCCGCCGCCCATGCTGTCCGTGTGGGTGTGGTTGTCCAGGGAAACCCCGCCGGCGGTCACGTCGCCGCTGACGGTCACGGTTCCGTCAATCACCAGCTTGGCAACCTTGATGGTTAGGGTGCCGTCCTTATAGCGGATCGTGGCCTCACCCGGCGAACGGGCCAGGTCTTTGCGGTAAAGCCCTTTGGAACCCTCCGGGGGCTTGTTCTTTTCGCTCCACGGTCGTCCCAGGACCACGCCCGCCTCCGTGCCGTTGGAGAGGTGAAGCACCATAACCATGTCGTCCACCTCCGGCATGAAATACTCCGATGAAATCAGGGGAATGGGGGCGGTCACGGCGTCGTCCTTTTCGTGGTACACCACGCGGACCGTGCCCGCGGCGTAATCAACGGCTGAAATCTTACCCAGCCGGATATTGTTTTCCATGCGTTCCTCCTCGCGTCATTCCTCCACCAGCGACATTTCCAGGTCCATGGTGTAGCCGCCGGATCCGCTGACGTTGTGGGTAATGGTGTCAATGTAATACTTGCCGGACAGCTTCCCCAGGCCCACCACCTGGACGCATTGGGAGGCCACCAGAGAGGCGTTTCCCACAATGGTGGCGGAAAGTTTGGTCTTTCCGTGGTTGGCCTTGGCCACCGCCGCCTTGATCTTCCGCTCCGCGTCGGCCTTGCTGTCGGCCTTGCCGCTCTGCTTTAGGATCCGGCTGCCCTTGCCCACGGTCACCTTGATTTCCTTTTCCGTGGCCGGGCTGGTGTATGTGAACTCTCCGCCGGTGTAGGTGCCGGCCTGATCCTGCTGCCATGACCAGGATTTCATACTGGACGGGGACAGCACCGCCGCCGCGCCCTTTTTCTTGTATGCCTCCCGGTCATACACCACGATCTTTTGGGCGTAGACTTTCATGGCCAGCCCGTAGGTGTTGCACAGGTTCATGTAAAATTCACAGTCGGTTTGTTCCGATTGCTCCACGCTCTTGATCGTGAACGAGGCGCCCTCCACGTCCCAGGCCAGCGCGATCCCGGCGCGGCCTGCGATCTCGGTTCCGATCTCCTTTATGGTCACGTTTTCCCAGGTCTTTGTCCGCTGGGTGGTGGTGAAACTGCTGTCCAGCGGCGTGGAGATCGCGGAAATGCTCCCGGAAACCGGCCAGCCGGAAAAGCTGAAACTGTCCACGATAAAGAAACCGCACGGCAGGATCCGGTTGTCCCCGGAATACTGGCAGTTCAGCGCCCGGATCGTCGCGGCCAGGGTGTCACCGGCGACGGGGATCCACGCCCCCGTCCACCGGCGATCCCGGTCTTGCAGCGTAATGTCCAGGCTGTCCGCCTCTCCGCTGGCCGGATCCGTGTATGAAATATCCGTCACGAAACCGGAAATTTCCGCCGTGGCTGCGGTTCCGTTGTAAATCAGGTCTACATACGCCCGCCGTGTATTCATACCTTGCTCCTCCAGATCGGCAGGTCATTGGCCGCGGTCTGCTCCGGCGGGGCCGGGGTCTGGAGGACCACCCCGGCGTCAAACACGAACGTGTCCAGCAGCGGGAAATTGTTTTCCATCAGCCAGCCGGTGTATTCTTCGTCGCCGTACACCTCATAGGCGATTTTGTCCCATACGTCCCCCTGCTTGGTGGTGTAGGTGCTTTCCATGGTGTGGTCCTCCTCTTATGCCGGGCTGAATTGCTTGCGCTTCTCCTCGGCTTTCATCTGCCTATACAGTTTCTTGAACTCCGCAAAACTGATCCGCCCGGCCTCCTCGGCCTCCTCGCGGCTCGGCGTCCCGCCGTAGAAATTGAATACCGGGGAGAAAACGACGGTTTCACCGCCGCCGCCCGTTCCGCCGCCCGGTGTCGGCTTCGGCTTCGTCCATTCGTCCAGGAGGGCCGCCAGCTTGGACAGCGGCAGCACCGCCTCCGGCTCTCCGCCCTCACCGATCTGCGCCAGCGTCGGCGCCGTGGCAATACCACCGGCAGCCAGGGCGGGGATCGTCGGAATGTTAAAGCCCAGGGTTTTCCCGCCGACGCCCGGAACCCAGTCCGGGATCGTCACGGAAATGCTGTTGATCTTCTCCAGCACCCAGTTGATTGCGGAAATAACCCCGTTTATGGGGGCTTTCGCCAGGTTCACGATCATGCCAAACACGTTTCCGAAAATGGCCACGATATTGTCCCAGGCGGCGCTCCAGTTGCCTGCAAATACGTTCTGCACAAAGTCAATGATATTGGCAAAAATGGCCTTGACGTTTTCCCAGGCCGCCGAAACACTTTCCCACCACCCGCTCAAATAAGCGGACAGCAGGGGAAAATTAGACTGGAACGCAGAAACCAGGTTCGCCACGGCCTCGGAAACGCCGGTCTTGATGTTTCCCCATACCTCGGAGATCTTCGCGCCCAGTTCCACGGCCTTGGCCTTGATCTTGTCCCAGTTCTTATAAATCAGGATCCCCGCCGCCACAGCCAGGCCGATGGCGGCCACAACTGCCAGCACGGGAAGATTTAGCGCCGTCATGGCGCCCGCCAGGGTAAAGGTGCCCGTGGCGCTTGCTGCGGTGACCACTTTATACACGGCCATAACTGCGTTGTAGGCGGTGATCGCCACTTTATACGCCTTGTAGGCCGCCACAGCGGTGGCAATACCCGCCGCCAGCGCCAGGATCAGGGTGCGGTGTTCCGAAATCCATTTCACCGCGGTTTCCGCCGCCGGAATGATGGTTCCGGTCATGTAGCCGCCGATCTTCTCCAGCGCCTCCGAAACCACCGGCAGGGCCGCCTCTGCGAACTCCCGCACATACGGCAGAATGTTGGTGCCCAGCTGCGTCAAGAAATTGGCGCCCAGGTTTTTAATCATCTGAATGTCGTATTTCAGGTTGTTGGTCTGCCGCTCAAAGGCGGTATTTGCCGCGCCGGTGGCTTCGTACATTTCCGCCGTCTTGCTGGTCAGGTTTTCGGCCTGGTTGCCTGCCATAGCCAGCACCGCGGTTTGTGCCTCCACAGAGGAGAACAGGCCAGCAAACGCCAGTTCGTTGCCTCCCACGGCGTCCTTTAGGGCGTCCAGAGATCCCTGCAGGCCCTTGCTTTCAAGCAGCGCCTGGCCGCTTTCATAGCCCATGTTTTTAAGGGCGGCCTGCATATTCTTGGACGGGGAGAGGAACGCCTGCATTGTGGCTTTCATCTGCGTAACCACTTCCGCCGTGGAACCTGTAACGCCGGTCAGCGTGGCCATGGCGCCCCATAGCTGTTCTTGCTCCAGCCCCAGGGTACTGGCCAGGGGAATGACCTTGCCCATGCCTGCGGCCAGTTCCGGGAAAGAGGTCTGGCCCAGTCTTACGGTGGCAAATGCCAGATCCGCCGCCTGCTGCACCGCCTCCGCGGAGGTGTCGCCGTAACCCTTGGTTACGGCAGAAAGTAGGTTGATACTGTCCGTCGTGGTCGCGTTTCCCGCCGCCGCGGATTTTGCCGCGGTTTCCAGAATGGCCGCGGCGTCTGCGCTGTCACCGAAAGCGGAAACCACCTGATACATTCCGTCCGTCAGGTCAGCCGTGGCCACGCCCGTGCGGTTGGAGATTTCCAGAACCTGATCCCCGATTTCCGCCGTTCGTGCGGCCACCTCTGCCTCCGTGCCGGTCAGCAGCGTGGAAACGTTGGCCAGCTGGGCCTCATACTCCGCCGCGGATTTCACCGCAGCGGTTCCCAGGGTCGCCACAGCGGTGGCGGCTGCTACCATGGCACCGGCAGCGATCTTTCCCGCGGTCTTTGCCGTTTTCCCCAGCGCAGCCAGGTTCTTGTCTGCGGTGCTGCAGGCGGTTTTCAGGGAACCGTCCACCTTGCCGCCGATTTTCAGCATTAACTCATACGTTTTATTTTTGCCGGCCATGTTTTGCCACCTCCTCCGCGTACTGCGTCACCGTGTCCGCCAGTTCGTTCAAGTCCGAAACGGACAGGGCCAGAAGATAATCCAGCCCTGTCCGCAGTTGTATGGACAACCCGACGCAGGCCCTGTTTATGACGGCGGGCGTTAGTTGTCCCCAGCCCCGCCGTAAAGAAAACCCACGACAATGCCTTTCAGCTTGATTGCCTCCTTTGCGGGGAGGCGCTCGAAAAACTCCAGCGGCAGGTGGGCGACGCGGGCCGCCATGAACTGGGCGTATTCCAGCGTCATTTCCACGGTTGCGGGGTTCGCCGCCGGGTTCTTCTTCGTCACGAAACGGCCCACGGCCTGCAGGTCTGCCGCCGTGGTGTCCTCCAGGCCGGACAGGTCCACCTCTGTGTACGTCTGCCCCTCAAAGGTGAAAGGCTTGTCCAGCTTCATAACCAGGGCGTTTTCCTCCGCCGCGGTGTTTTCGTCGTTCTCCGCCAGCAGGGCGGTGTCCATTCTCTTTTCGTCGCTCATGTCAGCACATCTCCTTGATCTTGGCCAGAACGTCCACGCCGTTGACCTTGTAAACCTCGTTCAGCTTGTCCAGTTCCACCACGGTCTTGCCGTCCACCTCAATGAGAATGTAAAGAATAGTCAGCGTGATCGCGGTGTCCATGGGGCTGCCTGCCTTGACCTTGCCGGTGGTCAGCTTTCCGCCGCGGCCACGAACCACCACGCGCATGGGTCTGAACTCAATATCGCCCTCGGTGTTGGTGGTCTGCTGGGCGCCGCGGATCTCCAGCTGCACGGCCTTGGTCATGTCCATCATATCGGCGGTTTCCTTGTCCAGCAGGCGGAACGGGATTTCCAGTTCCTGATTGCCGAAATAGCCCACGGTGGGGTCGTCGATCTCACCCAGGATCCCGGCGCCGGTCACGGTTTCGCTGGACGGCTCAAAGTCCGGCAGCGTCATTTCCTCACCGACACCCAGCAGGCGGTTTCCCTTGTTGTAGACGTTGTAACGGTTGATCTTAGTGGGGATCGTGTTCATCTTTATTCACCTCCGATTGCGCTTTCCAGGGCGTCCACGTCATACTCGCGGATATTTTCGATATATTCCGCGGGAATGTACGGGGCCAGGTAGGTGTGTACGGTCAGGTGGCCGGCCAGCAGATTGGTGACGGGGTTTTCGTCGCTGCGGAACTCCACGCGGTAACCGGCGCAGTAGTCGCGGGCAATCACCGACAATGGCAAGATCCACATCCACATTCTTGCCCAGCTCACTGGGGTCG